>Ga0105248_10001354_pt1 | contig 27302 bp, 21 predicted proteins | sample KBSS34metaG_FD_81524 | JGI IMG/M metagenome (GOLD analysis project Ga0105248, IMG submission 81524) | Switchgrass rhizosphere microbial communities from Kellogg Biological Station, Michigan, USA - KBS S3-4 metaG | ecosystem: Host-associated > Plants > Roots > Rhizosphere > Soil | place... | reverse complement strand
CCTGGAAGGACCTGACGGTGACCGAGCGGTTCACCCGCACCGCCAAGGACCGCCTGCGCTATTCATTCTCGATCAGCGCGCCGACCAGCTGGAGCGAGCCCTGGGGCGGGGAATACGAGTTCTCGCCGCTGAAGGGCGTGATCTACGAATACGCCTGCAACGAAGGGAACTACGCCCTCCCCGGCATCCTGGCCGGGGCGCGGTCGGCCGAGCGCGAGCGGGCCGAGGCGGCGGCGAAGGGCAAGGGCGCTAGCGACTAGGAGGGCGGGCGCGGCGCGTCAAACGCTCAGAAATTCCTCTGGCCGCAGGGTCGTAGGGTTTGGGGGCAGGCGTCCACATTGGATGACGGCGCGGCCTCAAGTCGAAGCCTGCGGCCAGGCCTCGTCGAGCGGGCGCCAGTCACGAGCGCGACGGCGAACAGTGACCTTCTTCGGCGCTTCGTGCGGGCCGGCATCCGGCTCGACATCGTCCGCCATCGACAAGCGCTTGCGGTGATCCGCGGCGGCGTAGTCGCACCAGGATAGGAACTGGGCGATCGTCTCCTCACCCTGCTCCGACCTGAGGTCCCAGCGCTCGAACGGCTGGTTCGGGACGCCCAGCTCCCGCTGCTCCGTCCCTTCCCACTTCGCGCTGGAGATATAGAGAATCCGTCGGTTGATCAGGACCCCGTGGAGATGCGGCATGTATCCGTACTGCGCGAGGTCGACCGTCGAACCAGAGTCCAGCAGGTCCCGCTGGTGGTTACGCGCGTAGGCGGCGATCGATTCCTGGAGCGCCTGCGCCCGCGCTGCGGCGCCGTCGTCAAGGATGGAGTTCAGGAACTCCGGATGCGCCTGCAGGAGTTTCACCGTCACGCGGTGGGCGCGGCCGCTTACCAGCGCATCGGACAGCACGGGCTCCAACGTCGCCCAGGCCGAGACAAGGGTGATCCCCATCCATTGAATTTCCGGTTGGCGCTGGCCGAGGGACCTCTCCAGATCCGCGATGATCGCCGGGGCCGCCTCCTGAAGGGAGCGGAAGCGGGTGCGACGCTCGTCGACGCGCTGCAGGACGGTGAAGAGGGTGGACGTCAACAGCGCCAGGTAGATCAATAGGGCCGGCTCGGCGAGATGAGGGAACTGCTCACGGAAGACCGTGCAGATTGCGGTAACGCCAAAGGCGATCCATGTCGCGGCGCGCCGGGACTCCTCGAGCTTCCGCCAGAGTTCTGCAAAGGGTGTCGGCTTGGTCTGCTGGGTCATCGGACATCCCCCCAATCCTGGGTCTTGGAAATTCAAATCGTTCAAAAATGCGAGGTGTCGGCTCCGTCGACAGGCCTGGCGGCTAGACAGCCGCCAGGGTGGTCATCTGGTCCAGAATGCCCCCGATCTGCATGCCACCTACGCCCCTGTTGGTCGGATGGAAGGCAAAGGCGACCACTCCGTCGCCCTCAGGCCCCACCGAAAAGCGGTGGAATTCACCGGCTTCGAGCACCACCGTGACGATGGCGTCGGCCGGAGCGACGCAGGCCGCGAGGGCCCCCGTCGGCGAGAACTTGGGCGTGGTCTCTATGATCAGGCGCGAACCGGTGAAGCAAAGCAGGCAACGGGCATCCGGGTGGCTGTGCAGCGGCTGGACAGTCCCAGGCGGCATGAAGAGCACATGGAGGCTCGCCGCCGACGCCGGTGACGGCGCGACCAGGGTCCGGGCGGGGTGCGTGCCGATGAAGCTCTCCATCTGACCCCCCGCCGTCAGATTCGCCTGAAGCTCATTGATCAGGCGCGTGAGCCTCCAAGGGCTCTGGGTCGTCGCAAGTTCCATTTCCCGGACCTCCACGTCCAAGCCGCATGCGGTTGGGCGAAGGACTTTCGCCCGACGTGAGGAAGCGGCTTCCCCCGTCCCCGCCGGACGGCCCGGCGGCCCGAGGTCATCCTTTCGGGATCTCCTAGTGGAGGTTTCCGAATGATTGACATTGGTTGTCTACATATGGATCATTGCTGGAATGTTGCAGCGCTTTGTAGTCGAATCGAGTTCCATGGCGCATTGCCCCTTGGAGTTTCACCGCTCCCGCTGGACACATATTTGGTGAAGCATACTGGCCGATCGCGCGGCGTTCACTGTCGATATAGGGGCAAGCAGTTGCCGAACAAGTTAGTACTTTGGAAATGCAGATACCTTATTTGCAGCCGCAGGTTGACGAAGTATGTCAAACCGACCTAGGCTCTCAATGGTCGTCCTTCGGGTCGGGGGCAAAACTGGAGAGACGCCATGAGCGCGCGCGATCACGAGTTCGTTCAAGCCTTGGGCGTCTCGAAGTCCAGGATCGCCGCTGCTATCGGCAAGACCAGGCAAGCCGTGAATCGGGGGCTCCGCGAGCGTCAAGGCAACGCGGACGACTACTTCAAGGCCGCCGACTTCGTGCGGATGCTCGAGTTCTGGCAGACGGACCCGACGCTTCGCGGCCTGGTCAAGGAAGCAGTCGCAAGCCTCTATCCCGAGCTGTTCGAGACGGTCGGCCGGGTGGTCGAAGCCGCAGGCGCGCGGGAGTTCGACGTGACCATCGAGGCGGCCTATTGGTTCTATACGGCCGACTTGGCGAGCATGCGGTCAGACAGTCCGGGATGCGCCGACCAACTCACCCAGATTTGCCGCCACCCCCGGGCGCACGTTAAGGTCATCGTCCAGGGCTATGACCGCGACACTGCGGTGCAGAACTATCAGGGTCCCGAATTTCCGCACTCCATGGTGTTCAAGTGCAAGTCGGCGGAGGTGCTGGACCACAGCTTGACCACCGTGTTGCGGATCGAAGCGACCGGGCAAATGCAGCTATTCGTTGTCGGTGACACCGGCTTCACGCCCGTCGGCCGATCCGAAGCCGCGCGTATCCGACGGTCCCTGTCCCGCCTCCTTGAGCATGACACAGAACCACAGGGCGCCTCGGAAGAAGAAGCGGTCCAGGGTGCGCAGGTCGAGGTCCCGGGCGACGTCGACGTCGCCAAAGAGCGGACGCCCGTCGCCGCCTGAGGCGTTGTCGGTCGGAGGCGGCTTCGCCCGTTCCGTCAGCAGGTCCTGATCGTGCACCAAGGTGGTCTCGGCCTCGACGATGATTCCCTTGATGCCGTGCTCGACGCAGAGCTGCGCCGTCTTATCGCCTACGACGGGCGGGTACAGGCCGCGAAAGTGCGGCGACGCCACCTTGCAGAGCATTGGCCGGTTCGCATGCTTCGCCGCGTCGGAGCCGGCGAAATCAAGGATCATCTGGTTGGTGCCACAGGCAGCTGTTCCCTTCGCCAGGATGATCCCACCGTCCACGATGAACGCCTGAGCTGACTCCAGGGGCGATTTCATCGCCGCAGCCGCCACGGCCTCCTCGAAGTTGGCGCGCGCCTCCTCCTCGAAGGGGACGTTCCCTAGGCTGAAATCGGGCTTTGCTCGCAGTTGCGGGAGATAGTCCAGAGCGCCGTGGAGAGTGATGCCCGCTTCGCGCAGCTCATCCTCCAGGATCTGGAGGGTTTCAGAAGGTTCAATGGTCTCAAGGAGCGGGGTCGGGGGCTCCTCGTACCGGTCGAGCAGCTCTCCAATCTGCTGGTGAATCACCGTCGAGTTCGGAAGCAGATCGAAGTGTCCGACGTAGAAGGCGTCAGTGACTTCCCGGCTGGCGAGGTACCTCACGCAGAGATCGACGAAGCCGTACTTGAGGGGGAAAGCGCCAGGGACCTTTTGCCCGGCTTCCGCGCCAGGCATGCTCAGGAAGACAACGTCCAACTCCGGCATTCTCCGCAACGCGGCGGCTACATACAACGCCGTCTCGCCGGCGCCGAGCATCACGCCCAGCTTCGGTTTAGGACGCGCGTCTGTCAGGTTGGTCTGAGTCATCGCTCCGCCACGTCGATTTCCAAGGAGGCGCCGTGCAGAGCGGCGCGATGATCAGCTGTGATCCGGCCGCAGGCCGAGATTCACGAAGAGGGGGGCCTCCGACGCATCGCCTAGGCTCACCGCCGCAAGGTGCCTGGCCAACCGAACGCACAGGTCGCATAGGCCAGTTTGGGCCATCTGAAGATGCCGAACCCCCCAGTTATTCGCCGTGTCAGCGTCGCTCAAAATCAGCGGCCTGACCGCAGTTTTTCTCTGCGTAAGCGTAACAGAGCGGAGTTCGGTGAAGTGAGTCAACCCATGCGAGCGTTCCTCCCCAGAGCATCCACAGACGAAAGTGACGTCCAGGCGGCGTAGCGTATAAGCATGAGCAGAGCCGAGCGCCGCGGAACACGCCTTCCGTCGCCTCGCTTGCGCGGGAGCGAGCGGAGGTCGGGGGTGGGGAAGCCCCAGGGATGTGCCGCCTATTGGTGCGGCGGCGTCGGCGCCCCTAGATATGACCATGAACATCCGCCCCGCGAGAGACACCGATGCGGCCCGGCTCGGCGAGCTGGGCGCGATGCTGGTTGAACTGCATCACGGGTTCGATGCGGATCGATTTGTGGCGCCCACGCCCGACACGCCGCGTGGCTACGGCCGGTTCCTGGTCAGCCAGATCGATCGCGAGGGCGTGCTGGTGCTCGTGGCCGAGGATGCCGGCGGCGTCTGGGGTTACGTCTATGGCGCGATGGAACGCGCCGACTGGATGGCGCTGCGCGGACCCGCCGGCGCCGTCTACGACCTGGTCGTCGACCCGACCCGGCGGCGCGAAGGGTTGGGGCGCCGGCTGCTCGAGGCCGCGCTGGCCTTCCTCGAACAGCGGGGCGCGCCGCGCATCGTGCTGTCGACCGCGCAGCAGAACGAGGCGGCGCAGCGCCTGTTCGCGGAGATCGGCTTCCGGCGAACCATGATCGAGATGACGCGAGAAGCCGGGCCTGCCGGATCGGCCCGCTAAATCCCGGGCGGAAACTACGGCCTTGCCGGCGCCTGGCCTTGCCCACGTCCCGCCGCGCTGGCGTCTTCCGCACGCGCCCCGGCGAGGATGTTCGCGAGGCCATAGTTGCCCTCGTGGCACGCGTATTCGTACATCCGTCCGCCGCGCACGAACTCGTACTCGCCGCCCCAGGGCTTGTCCCACATGGTCGGGTCGATGATCTCGAAGCGGTAGTTCATCCGCTGGGGCGAAACCAGGGTGAAGCGCTCGATCACCTTCAGGTTCTCCCACGCCCCGCGATAGGCCTGGCTCTCCGGCAGGTTGGTGGTCTCGACGACCAGGGTGTCGCCCTCCCACCAGCCGATGGAGTCGCCGAACCAGGGCCGCACGCCATCGGTGCGATGGGTGGAATTCAGCCGGATGTCCCGCAGGTCATGGATCATCTCGGTGACGATGGCGACGTGGCCGGGCGCCATCTGGAAGAAGTGGTTGTTGTTGTAGAGCCCTTTGAACATCGGCGGATCGGACCGCACGATGACGCAGCGCTCGGAAAGGCCACGGGTCTCGGGATTGTCGTTCTGCGGACCGCGGTTCAGCTCGGCGGCGCTGGCGCCTTCGCCCACGGCCGCCTGGGCGCGGCGCTCGCGTTCCGCCACGGTCTCCTGACGTTTGGCTTTCGGATACTGGCCGTCCGGCGTGGTCAGGATGGAGGTGCGCGGCTGGCCGTTGACCCGCATCACCTTCTCGCCGGGCGCCGTCCAGGCCGCGTCGTAGTTGCAGACCTGAGCCGCGCCCGAGCGGCCGCCGGAGCAGGTGTCGCCAGCCTCGATGTCCTTGATGGTGGCGCCCTTCGCGGTGGGCGCATAGGCGCGGGCGAGCAGCTTGTCGTTGGCGCCCTCGATGACCCGGGTCTCCGCCTCGGTCAGGACAAGTCGCGAGCCGAACGCCGGCGCCCGATTGACGCCCGTGAGGGTCTCGTTGTTCCACACGCCGGTGAAGTCGGGCTTGCCCATGGAGCGCGGCGGCTTGAAGCCGGGCGCGAGCCGTGGTCCGAGGATCGGCGCCGGCGCGGGCGCATCCTGCCGCGAGCCCGGCGCGCCCTCGACAGCGCTGGTGCCGGGGCGGACCTTAAGGTCCTGGGCGAGCGCCGGGCCGGCCGCGAGGCACGCGCCCGCGGCGATCAGCAGAGCGGTGAAGCGAAGTGACGCCATGTTCCGGATCCTCCCGTTGCTCCGCGATCTTCGCCGCGGGACCAACTGGAGCAGGACAGTAGCGCAAACCACGGCCGCTGACAGGCCAGGGCGTCGGGCCATGTCCAAGCGCGGTCCTAGAGCTGCGCGAGCCCGGCCGAAAACGTATTGAGCAGCCAGCCGCGGAAGGCCGCCATGCTGGCGTTCTGCGGCCGCGATTTCAGCCGGGCGAGCCAGTAGCCGTCGATGGTCGCCTCGATCGGGAACGGCTGGACGATCTGTCCGCTGTCGATCTCGCGCCGGAACAGCTCGTAGGGCGCGAGCGCAACGCCTTCGCCGCGCATGGCGGCCTGCACCATGATGAGCGAGGAATCGAACAGCGGGCCGCGGACGGTGACATCGGCGAGACCGGCCGCCTCGAACCAGGCCAGCCAGTCCTGCGGGCGGTAGGAGCGCAGCAGGGGCGCGCGCAGCAGATCGGAGGGCTCGCGCAGCGTCTTGGCCAGCGCCGGCGCGCAGAGGGGCGACAGCGGCGCCGTGCAGATCAGCTCGGCCTCGACGCCGTGCCAGGCGCCGTCGCCGAACCGGATCGCGTAGTCCAGACCCTCGCCGACCAGGTCGACCTTGTTGTTGTTGGTCAGCAGACGCAGATCGATGTGGGGATGGGCGGCGCGAAAGGTCGGCAACTGCTCCAGCAGCGCGCCGACCACGAACGTCCCCACGGCGCTCACCGTCAGCACCTCCTGCGTGCCGCCGGATTCGAAGCGTTCGAACAGCCGGTCGATGGCGCCGAACGCCTCGAACAGGGTGGGGGCCAGGGCGAGGCCCTCGTCGGTCAGCTTCAGGCCGCGATTGGAACGCCGGAACAGGTCGACGCCGAGGCGGCCTTCCAGCGCCTTGATCTGATGGCTGATCGCGGCCTGGGTGACGCACAGCTCGTCGGCGGCGCGCGTGAACGACAGGTGCCGGGCGGACGCCTCGAACGCCTTCAGGGCATTCAACGGGATGGGCGCGCGGGCCATCTGATCCCTAGTTTTCCTAATGATCCGGCTGACAAACCATCTTTTGTCCGGGCCCGGGTCTTGGGTCAATCCTGCGGAGACACCTGCCCGAAGGATGCAGTCCATGCGGATCGGTCATAAGGTTTTCGCAGGAGGCGCGACATAGCCGCCAGCCTGTGGGTCGCCCTGGCCCTGGCCGCCGCCGATCCGCCGGTCGGGGCCCCCAGCGTCAGCGCTGTGGTCGTCAGCGGCGCGAGGGCGCAGGTGGAGACCTCGATCGACCGCAAGAGCTATTCGGTGGCGGGCGACCTCAACGCCCACGGCGGCAGCGTCGCTGATGTGCTGCGCGACATCCCGTCGGTCCAGGTCGATACGCGGGGCAATCCGAGCCTGCAGGGCGACGGCAATGTCACCATCCTCGTGGACGGGCGGCCCTCGGCGCAGTTCAGGGGGCAGAGCCTCGGCCAGGCGCTGCAGGCCATGCCGGCGGATCGGATCGACCGCGTCGAGGTGATGACCAATCCGTCCGCAGAGTTTCAGGCCGCGGGGACCGGCGGGATCATCAACCTGATTACCAAGCGGGCGAAGGGCGGGGGGTGGACGGGTTCGGCGCGGCTGAGCGCGGAGGCGCCGGAGCGGGCCTCGGCCACGGTCAGTCTCGGCTACAATTCGGGCAAGCTCAGCCTCACGGGCGACGCGACGTACCGGCGCGCGCGGCTGTCGGAATTCGACACGGTGGATCGCAGCCAGCCGGACCCGGCCACCGGCCTGGCGGTCGACAGCCGCGACGTGGGCCGCGTGGGCAAGACCAACGGCTACTGGCAGGCGCACGCCGGCGCGGATTACGACGTGGACGGCCGAACCCGGATCAGCGGCGCGGCGCAGTATCACACGAACCGATACCGCAGCCTGTACGTGGACCGGTTTGTCCAGGACGACGCCTCGGGCGCGCCCACCTCAGCCCTGGACCGGACGGGCCCCGAACGCTGGTTCCACAACGCGGGCGACGCCTCGCTGAGCTGGCGGCGGACCTATGGCGAAGGCCATCGCCTGAGCTTCAGCGCCGAGGCCAGCCGCTCGGAGATCCACGACGACCGCATCGACGTGCTCACGCCGACGGCGCCGCTGGGCCAGGCGGCGTCGAGCCAGCAGTTCATCTGGACGATCCTGACCAGGCAGGCGCGGGTCACGGCGGACTACGAACGGCCGCTCCACGGCGGCCAGCTGAAGCTGGGTTATGGCTTCGAATATGATCCCAACCGGGTCGATCAGGCGGCCGGGTCGGGCGGGCCCGGCGGTCCGATCGCGCTCGACCCGGCGCAGCGCGACGTCTTCGTAGACAAGGAGACCGACCACGCGGCCTACGTTTCCTATGAGCGCCGGCTGGGCGGGGTCACGCTGCTCGCCGGCGTGCGCGTCGAGAACGCCCATTTCGACCTCGATCAGCAGACGCAGGGCGTTCAGGCGGCGCACGATTACGGGCGGGTCTTTCCCAACCTGCACCTGGCCTACGATCTGGGCGATGGCCGCCAGCTGACCGCCAGCTACAGCTGGCGCACGAACCGGCCGAGCGAGCGGCAACTGGACCCCTTCGTCACCTCGCAGACCCCGCTCTACCGACAGTCCGGCAACCCCAACCTCAGGCCGGACGACCAGTCGCGCTATGAGCTGGGCTTCGAGGATCGGCGGGGCGACAACGCCGTGGTCGTCACGCTCTTCTATCACCACCGCGACCACGCCTTTAACCGGCTCTACGCGAGCCTGCCGAACGGCGTCGTCCTGGAAGAAACCGTCAACGCGGGTGAAGGCGAAACGGCCGGCGCGGACTTGACGATCAGCGGCAAGCTGACGGCGGCGCTCAGCTACAATCTGAGCCTGGACGGATACTGGATCCGGCTCAGCTCATCGCCCGATATCGGCGCCTTTCCGACCCGCTCGGCGGTCACCGGCTTTGGCCATGCGGGACTGACCTGGCGTCTCTCGCCCAAGGACATGCTGCAGGTCGATCTGGTCACCACCGCCCAGGGGCTGAACCCGCAGGGCTATTCCGCGCCCACCTATTCCGGGACCGTCGGCTACCGGCACGCCATCACCGACACTGTCGCCTGGAGCGTGGCGGTGAAGGATCCGTTCCGCACGCTGCGCTACAAGTCCGTGGAGAACATCCGTGGCGTCGAGGACCGCCGCGTGGCGGCAGAGTCGACCCGCTCCGTATCGTTGACGCTCGTGTGGACCTTCGCCGGCAAACCAAAGGACCCGGGGTTCGAGTTCGGATCGGGCGCGATGCGATGACTTCCAGGCCTGCAACCGTGCCAGCCCGAAAAGGTCGGGGCAAGCCACCTTAGTGTGCTTTGCAAACGCCCCCGTCCCTGGGCGATCCAGCGGCCTCTCAACGGGAGGCGCGATCCATGACCGAAGGCACACCGACGGATCCGGAGCGGCCGTTTCCGGACGTCTCGAACACGTCACCTGAGAACCAGGCGGCGACCTTCCGCAGCCAGGATCAGGTCTGGCCGCACCGGGTCATCCGGCGCGGCGAGACGGTGCGGCCGCTCCCCCCGCACGCCCGTTCGCTCGAGGACCTGACCTTTGAGGCGGGCGACGTCCGTCTCAGCGTCAGCGACTTCATGGCGCGGCGACGCACGGCCGGGCTGCTGATCCTGAAGGATGGCGAGATCGCTCTGGAGCGCTACGGCATGGGCAACGGCCCGGAGAGCCGCTGGACAAGCTTCGGGGCGACGAACGTGGTGACTTCGACCCTGGTCGGCGCGGCGCTGCACGAGGGCGCGATCGGCAGCCTGGACGATCCCTGTGACCTCTATCTGCCGCAGCTCGGCGGCTCGGCCTATGACGGCGTCACGATCCGCAACGCGCTGCGGATGTGCTCGGGCGTGGCCTGGCGCGAGTACGATGGGCCCGACGGGCGCGCCGACATCCGACGCCTGGTCCGGGCCATGCTGAGCCGGCGGCCCGGCGCCGTGCTGGACCTCCTGGGCGCCCGACCGCCCGGCCAGCCGCAGGGCGTCGTGTTCAACTATTCGACGGGCGAGAGCTGTCTGCTGGGCGCGGTGGTGGCGGCCGCGACGGGCGGGTCCCTGGCCGACTATTGCGCCCAGACGATCTGGCGGCCGGCCGGCATGGAGGCCGACGCCTACTGGCAACTGGAGTGCGAGGACGGCCTGGAGATGGGCGGCTTCGGCCTCAGCGCCTGCCTGCGCGACGTCGGCCGCTTCGGCCAGCTCGTGCTGGAGGACGGGGCGGCGTTCAGCGGCCGACGGGTCTTGCCGCCCGGCTGGCGCGATCTCGCCGGCCAGCCCGATTGCGCAGCCACCGCCTTCGGCCGGCTCGCACCCGAGTCCCCCGCGGGATACGGCTACCAGTGGTGGGCGCTACCGGGCGCGCCGTTCGCCGACGGTCTCCACGCCGGCGCGTTTTCGGCCTACGGCGGCTACGGCCAGCGCATCTACGTCAATCCGGCCGAGCGGCTGGTCGTGGCCATCCACAGCGCGTGGCGCGCGGAGAGCGACAGCGCGGCCGAGGCGGAGACCAACGCGCTGATCCGGGCGGCGATACGCGCGCTCCGTCCTGACGCTCGGATCAAATACGCCGATCAAACACCAGAGCGCCGGGCTTGAGGCGGTAGAGGTGAGCTTGCCGCCCCCCTGTGTCGGTGCGCCGGCCTGCGACTTCGTCCACCAAGTCCAGCTCGTTCAACTTCCGACGGAAGGAACTCTTGTCCAAGCGATCGACGCCCAGGGACACTTCGTAGACCTTCTGCAGCTCAGAGAGCGTGAAGGGCTCCGCGATCAGGCGAGCCGGAAGGGTTGAGTAGGCGCCCTTGCCACGCAGGCGCTCGATTGCCGCCGCCACGATCCGCCCATGGTCGAACGGGAGGTCGGCGATGTCGTCAACCGGCAGCAACTTCAGCCGGTCGTCGGCCGCCAGGGGTTCGGCGAGGCGAGCGTGGGGCGTTAGCGCCAGATAGGCGATGGAAGCCGACCAGCCGCGCGGATCGCGATCGCGGCCGGAGAAGGTGCCGAGCTGTTCGAGGAAGAAGCCGCCAAGCCCTGTCTTCTCGAGCAGGACCCGCGTCGCCGTGGCGTCGGCGTTGTCGTCCTCGCCCGCGCGCACGTAGCCGCCGATAAGGGCCAAGCGCCCTTCGAACGGCGGATTCTCGCGGTGAATAAGGCCCGCAGCCAATCGGCCCTGATGCAGGGTCAGCAGCACCACGTCCACCGTCACGATCTGTTTGTCATCGGCGACGCGATCCATCGGCAATTCATATTTCCTTTGTTGTTAGTTGCAAAATGCACTTTACAACGAAAAAGGGCTTGAGCATAGTGACATCGGGAGCGGAGGTCGCCCCCGACGTTCACCCAGTTCGGGCAGGATATGATCAGGGGATGCAGGAGGAGCAGATGCGGGCTGTGCCGACAAGCGGCGGCGTCTACGGCATCGGCGTGCTGATCGGCCGTTTCCAGCCGTTCCACGATGGCCATCTGGCGCTTCTGCGCGAGGCGATCCAGCGGGCCGACCGAGTGCTGGTCGTGATCGGCTCGGCCGGCGCGGCCCGACGGCCGGACGCCCTGCCCTTTACCGCCCCCGAGCGGCAGATGATGATCGAGGCGTGCCTTGGAACCGAGGCGCGCGCCAGGGTCCGTTTCGCCGCAATCACCGATCTCAGCGACGACGGACTGTGGAACTCGGCGGTGCGCGATGCGGTGCGCGACGCTGCAACGAAATGGGGCCTCGCGCCGACCGCGGACGTCGCTCTATTCGGCTGCGAGAAGGACGCCTCCAGCTACTATCTGCAGGCCTTCCCCGAATGGTCGTTGCAGGTCATCGAGCCCCAGCGCGAGGGGCTGTCGGCCACCGGCCTGCGCGACCTCTATTTCGATCCCGCGCCGGAGGCCGTCGACCGCTTCCTGGCCGACCCCCGGCAACCGATCCCTGCGCCGGTACGTGACTGGCTGGCGGCGTTCCGCCAGGGACCCGACTACCGCGACCTGGTCGAGGAGTGGGCTTTCGCGCACACCTACCGTGGGCAGTGGTCGACGGCGCCTTATCCGCCGACGTTTGTCACGGCCGACGCAGTTCTGATCCATCGGGGGAGCGTGCTGCTGATCCAGCGGGGCCGTCGTCCCGGGCAGGGACTCTGGGCCTTGCCAGGCGGCTTTCTCGACGCCGATGAGCGGTTGCTGGACGCAGCGCTCCGCGAGCTGGAAGAGGAAACGGGCATCGCCCTGCCGAGGACCGCCTGGAGGGCTGCGCCCTGGCGCGTGTTCGACGCGCCACGGCGCGATGTGCGAGGGCGCACGGTGACCCACGCCTTCCTGTTTCACCTGCCGCCTGAAGACCCCCGGCCCGAAGCCCGCGCGGCGGATGACGCGGCGCGAGCTGAGTGGCGCAAGATCGACGACCTCGCCAGCGACAGCCTCTACAGCGATCACTATCAGATCATCCTGAGTTTTCAGCGGCTGCTTGAGCAGAGGGAAGTGGGCTGACATGGACTTCGCCAAGCGCGCCCACGACCACAGCTTCCAAGTCGATCCGATCGTGCGATCGCTGCTCGATACCGACTTCTACAAGTTGCTGATGGGGCAGTTCATCTACGAACACTACCCTGACACCCAGGTCACCTTCGCCTTGATCAATCGCACGCGTCAGGTGCGGCTGGCCGAAATCGTTCCGGAAGACCAGCTTCGGGCCCAACTCGACCATGTGCGCAGCCTGCGCTTCCAGCCCAACGAACTGATCTGGATCGCCGGCGCCACCTTCTATGGGCGCGAGCGGATGTTCAGCCCTCAGTTCGTCGATTTCCTGCGCGGCCTGCGGCTGCCGGATTATGACCTGAGGGTCGAGGACGGGCAGTACATCCTGACCTTCTCCGGGAACTGGCTGGAGGTGACCTGGTGGGAGATCCATGCCCTGGCGATCGTCAGCGAGCTACGCGCGCGAGCCGGTCACCATAGCCGCAGCGAACTGGAACTGGATTTTCTCTATGCCCGCGCCAAGTCCCGGCTGCTGGCAAAGCTCGGCCAGCTGAAGGACCTTCCCGGCCTGGCCCTCTCCGAGTTCGGCACGCGGCGACGGCACTCCTTCCTGTGGCAGGACTGGGTGGTGCGGGCCATGGCCGAGGTGCTGGGACCGAGCTTCGTCGGCACGAGCAACGCCTTCCTCGCCTTCAAGTACGGGCTCGACACCAAGGGGACCAATGCGCACGAGTTGCCGATGGTGCTGGCGGCCCTGGCCTCTGATGATACGGCGCTGAAGGCCAGCCAGTACGACCTGTTGCGGCGGTGGCAGGAGACCTACTCCGGCAACCTGCTGGTGGCCCTGCCCGACACGTTCGGCACCACCCAGTTCCTGAAGGGCGCGCCTGGCTGGTTGGCGCGCGACTGGCGCGGCTTCCGGCCGGACTCCAAGCCTCCGATCGAGGCCGGGGAGGAGATCATTCGTTGGCTGGAGCAGCAGGGTGTTGATCCCAAGGACCGGTTCGTCCTGTTCTCCGACGGGCTCGACGTCGATGTGCCGGGCTTCTTGTCCCATGGGTCGGACATCGCAGCGATCCACCACCATTTTGCCGGACGCATCGGCGTGGCCTACGGCTGGGGCACCAACGCCACCAACGACTTCCGCGGCTGCGATCCGCGCGGGGAGCCGCTGTTCGACGCCATCTCGCTGGTGTGCAAGGTGACGGCGGCCGGCGGCCGGCCGGCGGTGAAGTTGTCGGACAATTTCAACAAGGCGACCGGACCTGCGGCCGAGATCGAACGCTATCGCCGCGTGTTCGGCGGCGAAGGCGTCGCGGGCGCACCGGTTGAGGTCTAGCAAGGAGACCGACGATGTTCGATCTGGAAAATCCAGGCGCTTCAGACGTCCTGATCGTCATCGACCCACAGGTCGACTTCTGTCCGGGCGGCGCCCTGGCCGTGCCGGGCGGGGACGAGCCGATGGGACTGATCAACGCTCTGGCCGAGCGCTTCGCGCACGTGGTCCTGACCCAGGACTGGCATCCACCGGGTCACATCTCTTTCGCCTCGAGTCACGGCGCTGAGCCGTTCTCCACGACCGCCTTGCCCTATGGCGAGCAGGTGCTGTGGCCCGATCACTGTGTCCAGGGGCAGGTGGGCGCGGCGTTTCACCCAGCTATCGAGCGGGGCGCCCTGGTGAGGGCCGAACTGATCCTTCGCAAGGGCTATCACCCCACGGTGGATTCCTACTCCGCCTTCTTCGAGAATGATCGGAGCACCTGCACCGGCCTGTCAGGCTATTTGCGTGAGCGCGGCCTGCGACGCTGCGTGTTCGTCGGCTTGGCCCAAGACTATTGCGTCCGCTATTCGGCCGAAGACGCGCTGGCGGGAGGATTCGAAGCGATCGTCGTCGCAGACGCCACGCGCGCGATCGACCCGGCCGGTGGAACGGCGGCGTTGCAGTCACTCGGTGCGAAAGGCGCTCTAATCATCTGAGGCTTGGCGGCGTGACCAAGCCGCCGGCCCCGGCCGCCTAGGCGAAGACGTGGGGGAGCCAGATGGCGACGCCGCTGGCGGCGACGGACCAGACGGCGAGGCGTGCGATCAGGCGGTGGCGGTTGGGGGAATGCCTGGCGGGCCGCACGACGGGGCGGCGCTTGCTGATCTTCGTCACGGTCAATGCCTCCCTCAATTCCACGTACGGGCCCGCGCGCCGTTTGGACGCGGGAGAGCGGAGATAGGAGCGTCCAGCCCCCACCGCAATACGCATGAACGCATAGACGTTATGCAGTTTAGCCGAGCCCCCTGAATCAGGGGTGTACGAGGCTTTCGTAGGCGGCGTGGGCGGCGGTCTGGGCGGCCTTCAGGCGGGTCTTGAGCTGGCGGAAATCGCGCGCGTGGCCGGCGCGGGCGAGGAGCGCGCGGAAGGCCGGCGGCTCGTGGGCCGGATCGGCGCCGTCGTCCAATGCGACCTTCAGAAGCTGGGTCAGATCCTGCTGCAGACGCCAGGCCTCCTGCAGGGCGGCGAGCGGCTTAGCTGGCGCGAGGCCGGCGAAGGCGACCAGCGCCTCAGCGGTGTTCGGGTGCAGCGGGCCGCCATCCTCAGCATGAGCGAGTTGCAGGTACTGGGCGGCGAACTCGATGTCGACCAGACCGCCGGGGCCGAGCTTCAGGTCCCAGTCGCCTTTCGGCGGGCGCTCCTGGGCCATCAGGTCGCGCATCTCGATCACGTCGGCGGCGGTGCGGGCGCGGTCGCGCGGGCGGCGCAGCGCCGCCTCGACGGCGGCCTGGGCGGCGGCGGCGAAGGCGGGGCTTGAGGCCCAGGCGACGCGAGCGCGGGTCAGCGCCAGATACTCCCAGGTCTCGGCCTCGGCGGCGTAGTAGTGCTCGAAGGCCGCCTGGCTGACGGCGACCGGGCCCTTGGTGCCGGACGGCCGCAGCTGCATGTCGACCTCGTAGAGGCCGCCCTCCCCGGTCTGGCTGGAGAGCGCCGCGATGAGGCGTTGGGTGAAGCGGCCGTAGAAGACCGTGGCGTCCCAGCCCTTGATCGCCGAGGCGGCGGCCGGATCGGCGGCGCGGTAGAGGGTCATCAGGTCAAGGTCGGAGCCGGCGCTCATCTCGCGCGAGCCGCACTTCCCCAGCGCGACCACCGCCACGTCGCCGGCGAAGGCTCCGCCCACCCGCTCGGTCTCGGCCAGGGCGGCCGGCGCCAGCGCGTCCAGGCAGAGGTCGGCCAGGTCGGCGAAGGCCTGGCCGGCGACCACGGCGCTGGCCGTGCCGCTCATCACCTGGACGCCGATCCGAAAGGCCTGTTCGCGGTGGGCGATGCGCACGGCGTCCATGGCGGCCTCGAAGCTGCCCTCCTCGTGGCCCTGGACGGCCTGGGCCACGGCGCGCTGCATGACCGCGCGGTCCTCGGCGAGGTCCACCACTTGGAAGAAGCCACCGTCGATCATGGCGTCGATGGCGGCCGGGCGGCGCGCCAGGGTCGCGGCGAGACGCGGCGCGAAGGCCATGACCTGGACGATCAGCTCGAACATCGCCGGGTTGGCCAGGAACAGCGACTGCAGCTGCACGCCCGACGACAGGCGCGAGAAGAAGTCGGAGAAGCGGTTGAAGGCGGGGTCCGGCGAGCCGGTGGCCTGGGCGGCCTCCAGCAGGCGCGGGGCCAGGCGGGTGAACAGCTCGCGGCCGCGTTCGGTGGCGGTGGCCGGGATGTGGCCGTGGTGCCAGGCGCGGATGGTCTTGGCGACGGCCGGCGGGTTGGAGAAGCCCATGCGCTTGAGCGTGGCCAGCGTCTCGGGGTCGTCGTCGACGCCGGTGAACACCAGGCTGCCGAAGCGCGAGGAGAGCTGCTCCTCCTCCGGGAAGAGCTCGGCGTAGCGGGCGTTGACGCCCTTCAGCGTGCGCGTGATGGCGGCGTCGAAACTCTGGAGGCGGTCGAAGCCGGCCAGCGCGGCGATGCGGCGGCGATCGGCGTCGGCTTCCGGCAGGCGGTGGGTCTGTTCGTCGGCCAGCATCTGCACCCGATGCTCGACGGTGCGGAGAAACCGGTAGTCGTGCGCGAGCTGGGCGGCGGTGGCCGGCGCCACGTGGCCGGCTTCGGCGAGGGCGGTGAGCGCGTCCAGCGTGCGGTTGCTCCGCAGGCTCGGATTGCGGCCGCCGAGGATCAGCTGCTGGGTCTGGACGTAGAACTCGATCTCGCGGATGCCGCCGCGCCCGAGCTTGAGGTCGACGCCCTTGGCCGACATGCGCTCGTCGACCTTGTGGGCGTGGATCTGGCGCTTGATGGAATGGATGTCGGCGATGGCGGCGAAGTCGAGGTTCTTGCGCCAGACGAAGGCCTGGAGTTCGGCGAGAAAGGCGTCCGCGGCGGGGATGTCGCCCGCGCAGGGCCGCGCCTTGATGAAGGCCGCGCGCTCCCAGTTCTGGCCGACGCTCTCGTAGTAGTCCAAGGCCGCCGGGATCGGCACGGCGGGCTGGGTGGAGGACGGATCGGGGCGCAGGCGCAGGTCCATGCGGAAAACGTAGCCGTCGGCGGTGCGCAGCTGCATCAGGTCCGACAGCCGCTGCGTCAGGCGCACGGCGAAGGCCTCGGGCTCGACGCCGGGCGCCAGCGGCATGGCGTCGGGATCGAAGAAGACGGAGACGTCGATGTCGCTGGAATAGTTGAGTTCGAAAGCGCCCTGCTTGCCCATGGCGATGCAGAACCAGCCCGGCACCGGGCCGTGGGGGCCCTCGCCCACGCGGGTGATGCGGCCGGCCTCGAGCTCGGCGCGGGCGGCGATGGCGAGCGCAGCGACCACCGCGGCGTCGGCGAAGCGGGTGAGCGCGCCGGTCACCTGGTCCAGGTCCCAGATCCCGCCGAGGTCGCAGAGCGCGGTGAGCAGGTGCAGCTCGGCCTTCAGCTCGCGCAGGCGCGCGCCGCCGGGTTCGGGATCGAGGGCGGCGGTCGTGGCGGTGGCGGCGAGGATCGCGGCGAGGCGATCGTCCGGCTCGCCGGCCAGCAGATCGTCGAGGCGCTCAGGGTCGCGGCGCGCCAGGCTGGTCAGGTAGGGCGAGGCGGCGAAGATCGGCGCCAGCGCCGGCCAGGCCTGATCCAGGCTGGGCGTCCAGACGGCTTCAGCGATGACGCCGCGCAGGCGCTCGGCGGCCTTGGCGTCGAGCACGGGGCCGCAGGGGCGCATCTGGTCGGCAAGGCTCATCGCGCCCAGCGCTCGCCTCTTCGGCGCCCCTGGTCAAGAGTGGGCGGTCAAGCTCAGAGGATGAAGTCGGTGCTGACCAGGGTGCTGACGGCGTTCAGGTTGATGGTGAAATCGGCGACGCCGTCGCCGTTGGTGTCGCCCATCACCGCCACGCCGCCGGAGATCGCCGCGAAGCGCAGCTCGCCGGCGATGTTGTGGAAGGCCGCAGCGCCGATGAACGTGAAGGCCTGGTCGCCACCGACCGTGGTGTTGGCGTCGAGCCCGGAGAGATCGAGCTGGTCGCCGAGGCTGTGGCTGAAGTCGGTGATGGTGTCGACGCCCAGGCCGGCGCCGCCGGGAACCGGGCCGTCGGCGTAGACGAAGTGGTCGGCATTGGCGCCGCCGGTGAGCGTGTCGTCGCCTGCCCCGCCCACCAGGGTGTCGTTCCCCGAGCCGCCGTTCAGACTGTCGGCGCCGTCCAGGCCGGTCAGGATGTTGGCGGCGGTCGACCCAGTGAGGGTGTCGGCCAGGGCCGAGCCGGTGAGGTTCTCGAACAGGCTGATGGTGTCGACGCCGGCGCCGCCGGTGGTCTGGGCGCTGCTGAGCGCCAGGCTGACGCTGACGCCGCCGGTCGCATGGACATAGGTCAGGGTGTCGATCCCGGCGCCGCCGTTCAGGACGTTGTTTCCGCCGTCGCCCTCGATCACGTCGTCGAAGGCCGAGCCGGTGAGGTTGGCGATATTGGTCAGGACGTCGCCCTGGGCGTCTCCGCCCGAGTAGGTCGCCGTGGCCAGGGACAGGTTCACCGCGGCGCCCGACGCCCCGTAGCTGGCGGTATCGACACCGCCGCCGCCGTCGATGGTGTCGGCCCCGCCCAGGCCGGCCAGGACGTTGTTGGCCGCGTTGCCAAGGATGATGTTCGCGCCGGCGTTGCCGGTGGCGTTGATCGCGCTGGTCCCGGTCAGGGTGATGTTTTCGACGTTGGCTTCGAGCGTGTGGGTGGCCGAGGCCACGATGAGGTCCGTGCCCTCGCCGGCGTTCTCGATGACCTGATCGGCGGAATTGTCGACCGAGAAGGTGTCGTCGCCGAGACCGCCGACCATGGTGTCGTTGCCGACGCCACCGACCAGGCTGTCATTGCCGTCCAGGCCGACGATCAGATTGGCGCTGGTCGTTCCGGTGAGGGTGTCGTTGAAGGCCGAGCCCGTGAGATTCTCGAACTGGCTGACGGTGTCGATGCCGCTGCCGCCGGTGGTCTGGGCGGTGGTGATGGCCAGGCTGATGCTGACGCCGGCCGCGGCGTGCGCGTAGGTCAGCATGTCGACGCCGGAGCCGCCCACCAGAACGTTGGGGCCCGCGTCGCCTTCCAGCGTGTCGTTGAAGGCCGAGCCGGTGAGGTTCTCGATATTGCTCAGCACGTCGCCGTCGGCGTCGCCGCCCGAGTAGGTCGAGGTCGCCAGAGAGAGGTTCACGGCCAGCGGCGAGGCGGCGTAGGACGCGGTGTCGAGGCCGTCGCCGCCGTTCAGGGTGTCGGCGCCGCCCAGGCCGGCCAGGATGTTGTTGGCGGCGTTGCCGAGGATGACGTTGCCGCCTGAGTTGCCCGTGCCGTTGATCGCGCCGGTCCCGACCAGGGTCAGGTTCTCGACGTTGGCTTCCAGCGTGTGGGTGGCCGAGGCCAGGATGAGGTCGGTCCCCTCGCCGGGGTTTTCGGTGACCAGGTCGCCGGAGTTGTCCACCGAGTAGGTGTCGTCGCCCAGGCCGCCGACCATGGTGTCGTTGCCGGCCCCGCCGACGATGCTGTCGGCGCCGTCCAGGCCGACGATCAGGTTGGCGCTGCTCGATCCGGTGAGGGTGTCGTTGAAGGTCGTGCCCGTGAGGTTCTCGAACTGGCTGACGGAGTCGGTCCCGGCGCCGCCGGTGACCTGGGCGGTGGTGATGGCCAGGCTGATGCTGACGCCGGCCGTGGCGTGGACATAGGTCAGCATGTCGACTCCGGAGCCGCCATTCAGGACGTTATTGCCGGCGTCGCCTTCGAGGGTGTCGTTGAACGCCGAGCCGGTGAGATTCTCGATGTTGCTCAGCACGTCGCCATCGGCGTCGCCGCCCGAGTAGGTCGCGGTGGCGAGCGAGAGATTCACGGCCGCCGGCGAGGCGGCGTAGGTGGCGGTGTCGAGCCCGTCGCCGCCGTTCAGGGTGTCGGCCCCGCCGAGCCCGGCCAGGACGTTGGCGCCCGCGTTGCCGGTGATGGCGTTGGCCAGCGCATTGCCGGTCCCGCTGAGGGCCGAGGTCCCGGTCAGGGTGAGGTTTTCCACATTGGCCTGGAGGGTGAGGCTGACCGAGGCCATCACCAGATCCGTGCCCTCGCCGGCGTTTTCGACGACCAGGTCGCCGGAATTGTCCACCGAGTAGGTGTCGTCGCCGGCCCCGCCGACCATGGTGTCGGCGCCGCCGCCGCCGTTCAGGCTGTCGTCGCCGCCCATGGCGAACATCACGTTGCCGGTGCTGGTCCCGATCACGGTGTTGGCGCTGTTGTTCCCCAGGATCACCTGCAGGGGGCTCGAGACGTCGTTGTTCTCGTTGAACTCGGTGACCTGGCCGAGATCGTCGGAGGCCACGCCCAGGAAGTAGGTCCCCGGCGTCAGATTGGTCGGCAGGGAGAAGCCGATGGATTCGGGGTCGGCGCCCAGCGAGGCGATGGTGGGCGTGGGGCCGCTGCCGACCCGGATGTCGGCGCTGGTGATGCTGGCGTCGGTGGAGATGTAGAGCGCCGTGGTCGAGGCGTCGGCCGAGATCGCGCCGGTGTTGCGCACCGTGAAGCTCACGGCCGAGGCGCCGACGCTCACGCTGCTGACCACGAGGTCGGGACGCGGGGTGACGGTCCAGCCCAGGACGTCCATGACGATCATGTCGGTGGGCGAGACGACGTTGATCACGCCGGACGAGGAGAAGGCCAGGAAGGCGTCGTGGCCCGCGCTGGCCGCCCAGTCGCCGAAGTCGCCGTTGCTGAGGGTGTTGAAGTTGTCGAGGTTGGTGGCGCCGTTGTCGGCGGAGAAGTAGCCGGTGGTCAGACCGCTGAAGGTGCGCGTCCCGAGGCCGGTGAAGTGGAACAGGTCCAGCGGCTCGTAGCTGTTGGCCTGGCTGCCGATGGTCATGCCGTCCAGCATCTGGCGGCCCATGATCTCGCTGATCTCGTGGATCGCGGTGGCGAAGAAATCGAACTTCGCCGTGGTGATCGCGTCGCTTTCCTGGAAGTCGAAGATGCCGCTGACGCTGGAGAAGCCCACGTAGCCGTCGAGGCCGGAGCCGGCGGCGACGCCGAGCACCTTGGCCTGGGCCTGGGTCAGCCAGTAGACGCCGTTGGTCGGGTCGGCGCCCGGCAGGGAGGCGACCGAGCTGAGATCGGAGGCGGAGGTGGCGTTGGCCCCGAGCGCCGCGGTGATGGCCCCGTAGGTGGTCGGCTGCAGGTACGAGATGCTCTCGCCGAGCGCGCCGGCCCCCATGGCCTGGCCGCCGACCTCGCCCCAGCCGACGGCGATGTTGACCGTGACCGGGTTCGAGAAGTTGTTCTGGAAGAAGTTGATGACCTGCGCCATCGCCGCGGTGAAGCCCGCGGGCGCGTTGGCCACGCTTGAATCGTAGGTGACGTTGAGGATCACAACGTCGGCCTTTTGGTCGCTACGCCCATCGAACCAGTCCCCCTGGCAGCCAAACTAGTCGCAGAACACCGCTACGCAACCAGCTTCACCGTACACACGAACGCGCGCCGAAGGGCCCGGCGATCATTTCCTGCGCGGCGACTGGCGCGGAATCGATCTTCCGCCTCCCCAGATGAGTGCAGCTTGTGCAAGCACCGGGCCAGCCGCGCCCTGACAACGGTTTGCGGTTGCCCCCGAGGGCGGCGCGCCGCGCACTGGGCTCAGACGTGGTTTGCAGAGGGACAATGTGATGAGCGAAGACCGCACCGAGCGTTCCGTGATGGGCCGTCGCGCACTGCTGCGCGGCGCGGCGTTCATGGCGGCCGCGGCCCCGATCCTGGGCGAGGCCGAGCTGGCCCACGCCAAACTGGCCTCCCAGATGATGGGGGTGCTGCCGCCCGACGCGGTGATCATCAACGCCAACGAGAACCCGCTGGGACCCTGCAAGGCGGCCTGCGAGGCGATCACCAAGATCCTGCCGCTGGGCGGGCGCTACGACCGGATGGGCGAGCTCGACGCGCTCACCAACGAATACGCGGCCCTGCACGGGCTGAAGCCGGAGAATATCGCCTTCTACGCGGGCTCCTCGGAGCCGCTGCACTATACGACCCTGGCGTTTACCGGCCCCGGCAAGAGCCTGGTGATGGCCGACCCGTCCTATGAGTCGGCGGCGGCCGCGGCGGCGATCTCCAAGGCGGCGGTGAAGAAGATCCCGCTGACCTCGACCTATTCGCACGACGTCAAGGCGATGGTCGCCGCCGACCCGAACGCCGGGCTGATCTACATCGTCAACCCGAACAACCCGACCGGCACGATCACCCCGCGCGAGGAGATCCTCTGGGCGCTGGAGAACAAGCCGAAGGGTTCGATCCTGCTGGTCGACGAGGCCTATATCCACCTGTCGGACGAGCAGCACGTGCTAGACCAGGTGGCGGCGGGCAAGGACATCGTGGTCCTGCGCACCTTCTCGAAGATCTACGGCATGGCGGGCATCCGCTGTGGCGTGGCGATCGCCCGGCCGGACTTGCTGGAGAAGCTGACGCCCTACTACCAGAACGCCATGCCGGTGACGGCGCTGGTCGCGGCGCGCGCGTCACTGGCTGACAAGGACCTGATCCCGACACGCAAGAAGTGGATCGCCGACAGCCGCGCCGAGACGATGGCGTTCCTGAAGTCCAATGGCTTCAAGCCGATCGGGGTGTCGCACTCCAACTGCTTCATGATCGACACCGGCCGCCCGGCGCACACGGTGATCTCGGCCATGCAGAAGGAGAAGGTCTACATCGGGCGCATCTGGCCGGTGTGGCCGAACGCGGTGCGCATTTCGGTGGGCTCGCCGGAGGACATGGCCAAGTTCCGCACCGCCTTCAAGACGGTGATGGACGCCCCGGCGAAGACCGCCCGGGCGACCCGGACCAAGGCCCTGGAGATCAACGGCGGCAAATTCCTGTCCTAAAAAGCTCCGCCTTACCCTCTCCCTGACTCCCCCGGGGAGAGGGGCTTTCCTCGGCTAGAAGGGCCTTGGCAGCACCAAGGCCACTCTCAGACCAGGCCCCATTTCGCCGACCTTGCCAGGGCCTTCGGCCAGTTCGAGGCGGCCGCCATGGGCTTCGGCGACGGCGCTGACCAGGGAGAGGCCGAGGCCGGCGCCGGGCTGGCTGCGGCTGTTCTCCAGGCGCACGAAACGTTCGATGACCCGGTCGCGGTCGTCCTCCGGCACGCCGGGGCCAGTGTCGGTGACGGAGTATTCCACCTCTCCGGACGAGCGGCGGCGCGCGCGCAGCATGATCGCCCCGCCCGACGGCGTGTACTTCACCGCGTTGTCGAGGATGTTGGCCAGCGCCTGGGCCAGGAACTCGCGGTTGCCGCGCACCATCAGATCCTTGGTCAGCTCCGAGGAGAAATCGATCTCCTTGTCCTCGCAAAGCGGCTCGTAGAGCTCGGCGATGTCGGCGGCCAGTTCGGCGGCGTCGAACAGCACCGGGTCGGGCGCTGTCCCGGCGGCCTGCAGGCGCGCGATCGAGAGCACCGCGCCGAAGGTCTTCAGCACCCCGTCGGTGTCTTCCAGGGCCTGGGCCAGCGCCTGGGTCGGATCGCCCTTGCCGGCCTCCACGTCGAGGGAGGCGGCCTCCAGGCGCGCGCGCAGCCGGGTGAGCGGCGAGCGCAGGTCGTGGGCGATGGCGTCGCCGGCGTGCTTGTGACCGGCCATGGAGCGCTCCAGGCGGTCGAGCATCTCGTTGACGCCGGCCGAGAGCTCGTCGAACTCGTCGCGGGTGCCGCGGACCCTGGCGCGCGCGCCCAGGTCGCCGTTGCGCACGGCGTCGACCACCTCGGTGAGGCCGACCATGCTGCGGCTGACGTTGCGGCTCATCAGCACCCCGCCGGCCAGGCCCAGCAGGATCACCAGGGCGCCGGCGCCCCAGAGCGCGCGGACCACTTGCACGACGTAGGCCTCGTCCTCGGAAATGTCGGCGCCGACGAACAGGATCTGGCCGCCGGAGAGCTGTTCCTGGAAGCCGCGGGCGGGGTGCTTGACGGTGCGCCCCTGGGCGTCGACGTCGGTGACCGAGAAGCTGGTGCGAGCCGGGGCGCCGGTGAACTTCTCCACCGGGCTCTCCTCGATGGAGCCGGAGATGCGTTTGCGGTTCTGGTCCATCAAGAGGTACAGGAACGGCCGCTCGCTGGCGGCGCGCTCGATCAGCGACTGGTTGACGGCGTCGACGCCGGCGCGGTCGTAGGCCGCCACCAGGGAGTACATCTCCCGGGTGATCTCCTGGTCGGTGCGCCGCGTCGCCTCGCCGGCGGTGGCCACATAGATGTAGGCGAGCAGGCCCATGGAGGCGCTGGAGAACAGCGCCAGGAACAGCACGGTCAGGCGAAACGGCGTCGTGCGAAAGATGCGCGGCAGGCGCATCAGCGGGCCCTAGGCATCCAGGCGGTAGCCCGCCCCGCGCACGGTCTGCAGCATGGGCCGGTCGAAGCCCTTGTCGATCTTCGAGCGAAGCCGGCTGATGTGCACGTCGATGACGTTGGTCTGCGGGTCGAAGTGATACTCCCAGACCTTCTCCAGCAGCATGGTGCGGGTCACCGACTGGCCGGCGTGGCGCATCATGAATTCCAGGAGCTGGAACTCGCGCGGCTGCAGGTCGATCTCCTTGCCCTGGCGGTGAACGGTGCGCCCGATCAGGTCCATCTCCAGCTCGCCGACCTTGAGCAGGGTCTGCACCGAGCCGGTCTCGCGGCGGCGCGAGAGGGCCTCGACGCGGGCGATCAGCTCGGCGAAGGCGTAGGGCTTGACCAGGTAGTCGTCCCCGCCGGCCTGCAGGCCCGCCACGCGGTCGCCGACCTCGCCCAGCGCGGAGAGGAACAGGACCGGGGTCTGGTCGCCCTCGCGGCGCAAGGTCTCGATCAGCTGCACGCCGTTCATCTTGGGCATCATGCGGTCGACGATCATCACGTCGAACTCGCCGTCGCGCGCGGCGGTGAGGCCCGCCTCGCCGTCGGCGGCCTTGGTGCAGGCATGACCGGTCTCGATCAGCCCGCGCTCCATGGCTTCGGCCGCTTCGAGGTCGTCTTCGACGATCAGAATCCGCATCGTGTCATCGCCCCCGCGCGCTTCGGCCTAGTTGGCGATCTTGATGGGCAGGAAGGTGGTGCGGCCCTGCCGGAAGACGCCCAGCAGGACGTTGGCGCGGCCGGCCTTCTTGGCCACGTCGACGGCGGTGGCGACATCGGCGGCGCTCAGCACCGGCTTGCCGCCGGCCTGAACGATCACGTCGCCGCGGTGCAGGCCCTTCTGGCCGGCGTCGGAGGTCGCATCGATCGTCTCGACCAGGACGCCGTGCATCTCGGCCGGCGCGTTCAGGCGCCGACGCGTGGCCTCGTCGAGCGGGCCCAGCGACATGCCGAGCACCGAAGGATGCGGCGCGGCCGGCGCGGTGGGGCCGCCGGGAGCGCCGCCGTTGACGCTGTTGTCGTTGGACGCCAGGTCCTTCTCGGAGGGCCGGATGCCGGAGCGGATTTCGATCGGGCGATGCTTGCCGTCGCGGATCACGTCGAGCTTCAGGGAATCACCCGGCTTGGCCTTGGCCACTTCGCGGGTGAGTTCGGTGGAGGTCTTCACTCCGGCGCCGTTGACCGAGACGACCACATCGCCGGGCATCAGGCCGGCGCGGGCCGAGGGGCCGCCCGGCACCAGGTCGGAGACGATGGCCCCCTTCTGGCTTCCGAGGCCCTGGGCCTCGGCCATTTCGGGCGTGAAGTTCTGGATGGTCGCGCCGATGTAGCCGCGCTGGATCTTGCCGCCGGAGATCAGCTGCTTGGTCACCGCGTCGGCGACCTCGGCGGGGATGGCGAAGCCGATGCCGACGGAGCCGCCCGACGGCGAGAAGATCGAGGTGTTCACCCCGATCACCCGGCCATAGATGTCGAAGGTCGGGCCGCCGGAGTTGCCCCGATTGATGGGCGCGTCGATCTGGATGTAGTCGACGAAGGTGTCGCCGATGTCGCGGCCGTAGGCCGAGACGATGCCGGCCGTGGCGGTGCCGCCCAGGCCGAAGGGATTGCCCACCGCGATCACCCAGTCGCCGACCCGCGGCTTGGCCGAGTTCTCGAAATTGACGAACGGGAAGTTGCTGCGGCCGCCCTTGACCTTGATCACCGCCAGGTCCGCGCCCTCGTCGCGGCCGACCACGACGGCGTCGAGCTCGGTCTCGTCCTTCATGACCACCTTGATAGTCTCGGCGTTCTCGACGACGTGGTTGTTGGTGACGATGTAGCCGTCGGCCGAGATGAAGAAGCCGGAGCCGGCCGACTGCTGCGTGGGCAGCTTCGGCTGGCCCTTGTCGGCGCGCGGGCCCTGCGGCGGGCCGCCGCCCTCGTCATCGTCGCCCCCGCCCTGGCCGCCCTTGGAGCCGTCGAACGGGAAATTCTCGAAGCCCGGGATGCGGCGCAGCGCGCTGGCGTCCACCCGGCTGGTCACATTGATCGAGACCACGGCCGGCGAGACCTTGTCGAAGATGTCGGCGAAGGACATCGGCGCGCCGGGCGGCGGGGCGAAGACCGGGGCGGTGGAAGCCCGGATCAGGTGCGCGCCATCGGCGTGCGCGGCGGGAAGCCGCATGCCCGCGCCTGCGACGGCCGCGGCCATGACACCCGCGCCGGCCACGGCGCCCAGGAGATAACCGGTCTTCTTCGAGGTCATAATGCCTTCTGTTCCCTCTGTGCGACGCCGAACGATACGCCACACATCTTAAAACCTAGGTTCGATGCACGAGAGCGCAAGCGCCCTCAAGTTACGGATAGGTCACCCTGCGCGCCGCAATCGGCCCGATATTAGGCGCCATCATGTCAGGTGATGTCGGTTTGCGACAGGCGTCTCACGCGATCGGCCTCCTCGGGAGACAGCTCCTCAGCCGCCGATCGGTTGCGCAGGCGCACGAAGAGCAGGCCTGCGCCCAGAATGACCACCGCGAAGGGGCCGCCCCAGAGCGCCAGGTTCACCCAGGAGAAGGCCGGGGTCATCAGCACGAATTCGCCGTAGCGGTCGGTGAGGTAGCGCTTGATCTCGGCGTCCGTGCGCCCCTGGCGGACCTGGTCGCGGACCACCTGGCGCAGGTCGTGGGCGAGTTCCGCCTCGGAATCGTCGATCGACTCGTTCTGGCAGACCAGGCAGCGGACGTCGGCGAAGATCGCCCTGGCGCGGGCCTCCTGGGCGGGATCCGGCAGGCGGTCGGCCGGGTCGGCGGCCGCGGCGAGGCAGAGCACTCCGGCCAGGGCGGCGAGGATGCCCTTAAGCTTCACGCGGGCTGTTCCTTGGCCGCTTGTTCTTTCGCGCGGCGCGCAACACCCAATCGCAGGCGGCGATCGGAGAGCGAGATCACCCCGCCCAGGGCCATGACGATCGGGCCTAAGAAGATCAGCGTCGCCCAGGGG
>Ga0105248_10001352_pt1 | contig 27313 bp, 34 predicted proteins | sample KBSS34metaG_FD_81524 | JGI IMG/M metagenome (GOLD analysis project Ga0105248, IMG submission 81524) | Switchgrass rhizosphere microbial communities from Kellogg Biological Station, Michigan, USA - KBS S3-4 metaG | ecosystem: Host-associated > Plants > Roots > Rhizosphere > Soil | place... | reverse complement strand
TCGACCTCGGTCTTGGGCGGGCGCCCGGGACCGACCAGGCCGCGGCCTATGCGATGCGCCGCAATCTCGCGTCCGACGCGGACCAGTTCCCCCGCGACGTTCTCGAGCTCATGGGTTATTTCCGCGGCGAGAACGGCCGCGTGCGCGCGATCCCCGGCGAGGGGATGGAGATTCCGGTCTGGATTCTCGGATCGAGCCTGTTCGGGGCACAGCTCGCGGCGAGGCTCGGCCTCCCCTACGCGTTCGCATCTCACTTCGCCCCGCAAATGATGCTGGAAGCGATCGACGTCTACCGCCGCCGGTTCGAGCCCTCGGAGCAGCTCGACAGGCCGTACGTCATGCTGGGTTTCAATGCGATTGTCGCAGATACCGACGCGGAGGCGGAGCTACTCGCGACCTCGGTGCAGCAGGCGTTCGTGTCCCTGCGCACAGGCAACCCGATCCAGCTTCCCCGCCCGAGGGCGGGCTATGCCGCCGAGCTTCCGCTCGAAGCGCGCGCAATCTTGCGCTCGGTCCTGTCAGCTTCCGCGATCGGCAGTCCGGAAACCGCGCGGCGGCAAGTCGAGGAATTCGTCGGCCGCACAAGACCCGACGAGCTGATGGTCACCGCGCAGGTCTATGACCACCAGGCGCGCCTCCGCTCATTCGAGCTACTGATCGATGCCGTGAGGCAAAAAGAAACCGCGGCGGTCAGCTGAAACTGACCGCCGCGACATTCTTACTAACCCGTGATCCTTAAAGCCCGCGTTCCGGGGCCGGCGGCGGCGGCGGCGGCGGCGGTGGCGCCGGGCAGGCCGAGGTCACCGGGATCACCGTGCCGTCCGGACAGGTCTGCGTTGCCGGCGGCGGCGGCGGCGGAGGCGGGGGCGGCGGGGGCGGCGGCGGTGCCGGTGGAGTGAGGTTGTAAACGAAACTTGCGAGGAAGCTGTGCGAGACGAAACGGCCCTTGAGGTCGAACGGGTTCACGCCCGTGCAGGCCGTCTCGCAGAACGTACCGAAGTCCAGCTTTGCCGTGCGGAAGTAACGGTATTTGATTCCAAGATCGATGTTGCGCGAAACCGGGGCACGAACCTCCGCCAGGGCCTGAAATGCCATGGCGCTGTCGGAGCTGTCGAAATCGAGCCTGTTGGTGGTCGGGGCAAGGCCGGCGTTATACTTGGCATGCGTTCCGCCGATGCCGACGCCGAGCGAGCCGTTGAAGCTGTCCTCGGGGCCAAGGTCGACGAGCGCGTTGATCATGCCCGAGGTGAACGTGCCCTTGCCGGTCGAAGCGTAATGGGTCGGCTGGGTCGGCTGGAGCAGTGCGTTCAGCACCGCCTGGGAAAGCGTCACATCCTTGAGCTGCGAATGCTTGAAGCCGAGCTCGGCCTCGACCCGAAACATGCCGAAGTCGTAGCCCAACACACCGTCGAGATCGTACCCGACATTGTGGCGCAGGCGCATCGCATCGCTGATCGAAGCGGTGGAATTGACGAACTTGAGGTCAAAGCTCTTGGGCTTCAGGATGCCGAAATCGACCCCGGCATAAGCCGAACCGTCGCGCGCGAGCGCCGGCGTGGCCAAGGCGGTGGAAAGCAGCGCGGCAGCAAATACGAGCTTGCGCATTCTTTAAGATCCCCTTTTGTTACTCTGAGTTTTGGCGGCTGCGCGGATGCTTAAGGAAACCCCAGCCGCGCGCAAGCCGAGGAGCGTTGCAGCAAAGCCGCACTCACCAACTAAGTGAAAGTCCCTAGCTAGGCAATTTCCTATTGCAACTAGGGAACAAATAGGGAACAGGGCGCCAGGGAGTCGCTCATGTTGCTTATCGATCCTGCCATGCTGACCGCGCTCGCGGCGCTGATCGGCAGCCTGTCCGCCTTCGTCTGGGCAGTGCGACGAAAGCCATAAGAAATTACCAGCGGCGGTTGGCCCTGCGCTCGGCCGGCGCGCTGATATCGGGCGAGGAATGAAGGGCTGCGGCGTCGGTCCCGCTCATCGACAGGAAGCTGCGGACTGCCTCGGCCGATATGGCGCGGCCGAACAGCCAGCCCTGCGCTTCCGAGCAGCCGAAATCCTGGAGCGCATTTCGGATCTGTTCCGATTCGACGCCCTCGGCGGTAATCGGGACGTCGAGATTGTGGCCGAGGCCGGCGATCGTGCTGACAATCGCTGCGGTCTGCTCGCTCTTCACGATCGTAGTGATGAAGCTCTTGTCGATCTTGATCCGGTCAAGCGGCAGGCGGTTGACCTGCGCGAGGCTCGCATAGCCGGTTCCGAAATCGTCGAGCGATATGCTGACCCCGACATTCTTGAGGCTGTGGATGATTGTCAGCACCTGCTCGCGATCCTCGAGCAAGGAGCCTTCGGTGATTTCTATCTCGAGCCGGCTAGCCGGGAAGCCGGCAACCGCCAGCAGCTTGAGGATCTGCTCCGCAAGCCCCGCGTCGCGGAACTGCACGGGCGAGATGTTGACAGCGAGCTTGAGATGCCCGGGCCAGTCATTCGCTTCTTTAAGTGCCTGCTCGAGAACGCTCATCGTCAGCGGCCCGATCAGGCCCGTGCGCTCGGCCGTGTCAATGAATGTTTCGGCCTCGAGAAGACCGCGCGCAGGCGAGCGCCAGCGGGCGAGCGCTTCGAAGCCGATGATCTGGCGGCTGCTGAGGTCAACTAGCGGCTGGAAGAACGGGATGAACTCAACCGCCTTGATCCCGCGGCGGATATCCTCTTCGAGCTTCAGCCGCTCGGTAAGCTCGCGTTCCAGCTCCTCGTCGAACCAGGCATAGGCGTTGCGGCCGCCGCGCTTTGCTGAATAGAGCGCGACGTCGCTGCGCCGCAGGACCGCTTCCTCGTCGTTGCCCTTCGGCAACCGCGCGAGGCCGATCGAACCGGTGATGCTGATTTGGGATCCCTCGGCGAACACAGGCGTCGCAAGAGCGGTGCGCACCTTGTCCGCAACCGCTTCGGCAGCCTTGTCGTCGATACCAGGCAGGAGCACTGCAAACTCGTCGCCGCCCGTCCGGGCACAGCACGCTTCCGGCGGCGCGGCCTTCTGCAGGGTCTCGGCGACCTGCAGCAAGACCTTGTCGCCGGCAAGGTGGCCATGGAGGTCGTTCAGACGCTTGAAGTGATCGAGATCCAGGACGAGCAATACCCCGCCCTCGCCGCTCTCCATTGTCTCGGCGAGCGAGCGCATCAGTTCGCGGCGGTTTGCAAGGTTGGTGCCGGGGTCGGTGTTGGCGTTGCGCTGCGCGAGGCGTTCTGCGGATTCATAGGCTTCCAGCGCATCGCGCAGGTCCTTGGACCGGCGCCAGCCAAACAGGATGATTGCTATGTTGAGCAGGAAGGCGACCTTCAGCGTGCTTGCCGAGTCAGGGAGAGGTGCCGCCGACAGCGCCGCGGGTAGCACCTGGCTGCCGAGCGCAACGAACAGCAGCAACGCCGCAAGCGTCGCGCACGTCGTGATGATATGGCTGCCCGCCAGGCGGACCGTTTTGCTCCGAGCCTTACGCAATGCACTTGTCCACTTCTTGTCACCGCCAGTCTTGGCAGGAAGAAGTGAAAATTATCTTAGGCTTGGCCGTTTCCGCCGCTGCCTCTGTTCCGTGGAAAAGGAGACCCCGTCATGGACCAATTCGCAGGCGGTTGCCTGTGCGGCGACGTCCGGATCCTCGCGTGTGGTGCACCATACCGGGTCGGGATTTGCCACTGTCTCGACTGCCGCAAGCATCATGGCGCCCTGTTCTTTGCTGCCGCGGTTTTTCCCGCGGAGGCTGTCGCCATCGAAGGCGAGCCGCGCGACTATGCCGGCCGGTTTTTCTGTCCACGATGCGGCTCGTCGGTCTTCGCACGCAGCGCCGACGAAATCGAAGTGCATCTTGGGGCACTCGATGCCACCGACCAGCTAATTCCAACTTACGAAAGCTGGGTTGTTCGCCGCGAATCCTGGCTTCCGCTTTTTCCGTCCACCAGACGATACGACCGCGACCGCATCGCTAGCGACCGCTCCGAAGACTAGCCATCAACAATGCGCTGCGAGGCGTTCCTCCACGAGCCGAAGTGCCTTGGCGATCGCCTGGTCGAGCGAGAGGTCGCTCGTATCCAGCAGAAGCGCGTCGGCGGCAGGTTTCAGCGGCGCGACTTCGCGGCCCGAATCGCGAGCGTCTCGCGCGCGAATGTCGGCGAGCACCTCTTCGTAATGCGCCGTCATACCGCGGCCTTGAAGTTCCCTCAGCCGGCGCTCCGCACGGACGTTTGGCGATGCCGTCACGAACAGCTTTACGTCCGCATCAGGCGCGATGACGGTGCCGATGTCACGGCCGTCGAGCACCGCGCCGCCCTCCTGGCGCGCAAAATCCTGCTGGCGTTCGAGCAGGGCCGCGCGGACCGACGGATAGGCGGAAATCATCGAGGCGATCTTTGATACCGGCTCGCTCCTAAGCTCGGGATCGGCAGCGTCGACTCCGAGCTGGTCACAAGCTCGCAGTGCCTCGAATTCGCTCGCCGGATCGCCGCCCCATCGCCATAGATTGAGGGCCACCGCCCTGTAGAGGAGCCCGGTATCCATGTGCGCGAGGCCCAAATGCGTGGCGAGAGCACGCGCCACCGTTCCCTTGCCGCTAGCGGCCGGGCCATCGACGGCAATGACGGTGGTCTTCCCTTTCCGCTCGCTCAATCCCAAATCCTCGGCTGAAGGCGGCTGCTTTGACAGGGGCATATGCCTATGGCAAGGCGCGCCGCCGAACGCCGCCTGGCAGCTGCCGAGCGTGGCCAATATTCGAATTGGAGAGTTTCAGATGGTGAAGCCCGAATGGGGCACCAAGCGCACTTGCCCCAAGTGCTCGACCCGCTTTTACGACCTCGGTGCGGACGACCCCGTGCACTGCATCAATTGTGGGACGGATTGGATCCCCGAACCGGTGCTGAAGTCGAAGCAACCGCTAGCCTTTGAGGCTGTCGCGCCGGCTCAGAAGGAAGTCGCGCAGGACGACGAGCTCGCCGCGGAAGATCTGGCGATCGACGAGGACGCCGAAGTCAGCGCCGATGAGGAAGTCGATCTCGAGACCGGCGACGACGATCTTGGCGTCGAGACGGCCGGCGAGGACGACGACAGCTAGTTCGTAAAGGCTGGAGAAAGCCCGGCCGCGATATTCCCCCTTTTCCAGCGGGGGAAACTTCGCCTAAGGGCAACAGGACGTGGGGCCGTAGCTCAGCTGGGAGAGCGTCGCAATGGCATTGCGAAGGTCAGGGGTTCGATCCCCCTCGGCTCCACCATTCCACCACCAGATCAGCGCTTCATCCGCTTTCCCGACGACGGTCTCAGTTCGGTGTTGCGGATGCAGTTCTCAAAGCCGATCCAATCGACCCGGTAGCCGCCGCGACCCGCGTTCCGATTACAGAGCTGAACGCGCCAGCGCGGCGGCTTGTATTTGTCGACGTAGCTGAGCGCGCGCTCCATCGCCGCCCGCTGCTTAGCCATGCAGCGCTGCTGCCACTGGCAGTTGACCCCGATATTGAGTGACACGGGGTCATGAAGCAGCGGGCGCCGCGCAGCGCCCGCTGATGCCGGCAGCACCATTAGCGCCGCCCCAGCCCCCAAGATCCACTTCATGTCCACCTCAAACGATACAGTCGCCCAACGGTGCCGCAAGCGGGTTCCAGCGCTTGCAGATAAAAAAACGGCGGCGCCGCGTGGGCACCGCCGTTTGTCGTTAGACCAAAGAGCGCATCAATCCGACGGAAGGTGATTGGAAACGTTGTTGAACGTCGTGTTCAGCTTGTTGCCGATGCCCTGCATCGCGCCGATCGCGGCAACGGCGATGAGCGCTGCGATCAGGCCATACTCGATCGCGGTGGCGCCCTCTTCATTCTTAAGCAGCTTCACGAACTTCGCCATTTCGGGTCTCCCATATGGCATAGCAAAACGGGAAATAGCTCCCACGCCTGCGCAACTCTGAACCCGGCGCGGGCTGGGCCGGAATTTGCGCTCCTGTGGTTGATGAACGGTTAAGTTTTCAGAGGGCGAACATGAACTTTCGTTAACGTCCTCAGCGATCGTCGACGAGGTCCTCGAGGTCCTTGGCAAGCGCGCGCAGCTGCTTCGTGGCGTCGCTCCATTCGGGCGGCAGCGGGCTTTTCAATTCCGGATGGTCCTGCGGCTCCTGCCGACGAAACTCGGCGGGAAGCACGGGCCCGCGTTGATGATCGACCGCCAACGCCCCGGTCATGAAGTTGCGCCAGATATCGGCAGGCACCGTCCCGCCGCTGATTTTTCCAAGCGACTTGTTGTCGTCGCGTCCGACCCAAACGCCGACGACGAGATTGCCCGCAAAGCCGATGAAAAGGGCATCGCGATTTTCCTGAGTGGTACCGGTCTTGCCGAACGTCGGCACTAAGAGCGCTGCACGACGCCCTGTGCCATTGTTTGCAGCCGCGTAAAGCAGGTCGAGCATCGGTGCCCAGTCGCGCTGCCGCTCCAGCGCGCCGTCGGAGCGGAAGAAGGCCTTGAGCCCCTCGACAGGCTGCTCCTCCGGAAGTCCACGGGGGACGACGGGATAGCGGCCAGCTGCGACAGCCGCGTAAGCGGATGTCAGTTCGAGCAGGCTGACGCCCGCGGTGCCGAGCGCGAGGCTCGGCTTGTCGGGAAGCGGCGTCGTAATGCCGAGATCGCGAGCAGCGCGGATCACGTTCGCCCGGCCGACCTCCTGGCTGAGGCGCACGGTCGCAGCGTTGCTCGATCTTGCGAAGGCCTCGCGAAGCGTGATCGCCCCGCGATAGACGCCGTCGCTATTCACGGGCGTCCAGCCGCCGATCGTGATCGGCTTGTCCTCGATGATGCTGTCGGGGGTCCAGCCGGCGCGAAGCGCGGCCAGATAGACGAACAGCTTGAACGCCGAGCCCGGCTGCCGACGCGCCTGCGTGACACGGTTGAATGGCGATTCGGCGTAATTCTTGCCGCCGACCATCGCGACGACGCGGCCGTCCGGCCGCATCGCCACCAACGCCGCCTGCGCCTCGCCGATCGGAGCACGGTTGATGGCCCGAATCGCAATGCGCTGGAGATCCCGGTCAAGCGTGGTGCGAACCTTCACCTGACCGAAGTCGGATTCGAAGGCCGCTGCGGCCGATGGCGCCACCCAATCCGCGAAATAAGTGCCGGCGGGGAGTTTCGTTTCCTGTGCGACGGGCCGCGCGAGCACGGCCGAATTGGCGCGGCCCGCGCTGATGGCACCCGTATCGGCCATCGCCTTCAATACGAGTTGGCTTCGCTTCCGGGCTGCAGCGAGGTGCTGCGTCGGCGCAAGCCGCGAGGGTGCCTGCACCATCCCGGCAAGCATTGCCGACTGCGCAAGCGTCAGCCGCTCTGGATCGCGATGGAAATAATGATGCGCGGCGGCTCGCAGCCCGTAGACACCGTCGCCGAAATAGACACTCGACAGGTAACGCGAGAGAATTTCCTGCTTGGTAAGCCAAGCCTCGAGCCAGAAGGCAATGATCACCTCTTGCGCCTTCCGCTTGACGGTGCGGTCACCCGAAAGGAAGCTGGTCTTGGCGAGTTGCTGCGTGATCGTGCTGCCACCCTGGCGAACGCCGCCGCCGCGCACGTCAGCGAGTAATGCGCGACCGATACCGCGCGGATCAATGCCCCAGTGACTATAGAAGCGGCGGTCCTCGATCGCGACGAACGCGGCGGGAGTGACGGGGTTGAGCTTCGTTACATCAACGGGCGATTCCTTGATTGCACCTCTCAGGGCAATGGGCCGTCCATCGTCGCTCAAAAGCAGCAGTGCAGGATCCTGCAGCGGCTCGAGCGCTCGGGACAATGGCGCGGTCACCACCAGCCAAAGCACCGTGATTAAAACCAGCCCGGCAATCGAATAAAGCACAAGCGGCCAACGGCGGCGGCGAGGCGGTTCGGGCTCATGGCCCGGCGCTTCGGAAACAGGTTCCGCCGCGAGCGTGCCGGACAGCTCCTCGATCGGCAGACCATCCCCGGTCCAGATTGCGTCCCGTTCTGCCACGCCAAGTTCCACTCGAAGGACTTACCCTACTGCATTATGGAAGTAATACAGTCGGAGCGATATATCCAGATGCTTGCTGAACCGACCATTGCAGCTAAACGGACAGCCATGCGGCGACTGCTGGCCCTGTTGCTGATCCCAGCGCTTTTACTGGTGCCGGCCGCGTGCCGCCAGCAGCCGCAGGGCGCCATCAAGGCGATCGTCATCGGCGGAGAGCCGAAAGTCCGGGATCCGTCCCTGGGAGCGCTTCCGCCAGAAGACGCGGTACTGCTTCAGAATATTGCCGAGGGGCTCGTCCGCTTCGATGCAAGTGGCAATATCATCCCCGGCCTCGCCGAGCGCTGGAACGTCAGCGACGACGGCCTCAGCTATATCTTCCGGCTTGCTTCGACCCAGTGGCCGGATGGCACCAGGATCACGGCTCAGCAGGTCGCCAAGATCCTGAAACGGCAGCTCGCGGCCCGGAGCCGCAATCCGCTGAAGGACACTCTAGGAGCGGTCCAGGATGTGGTCGCGATGACGGATCGGGTCATCGAGATCCAGCTCGTCGCGCCGCGGCCAAGCCTCCTGACCCTGCTCGCACAGCCGGAATTCTCGATGCTGCGCGGCAATCAGGGAACGGGTCCGTTCAGGGTTTCGCCGACGGGCGCCCCAGGAGGCGAGGTGAAGCTGACCCGCGAGATCCTCGGCAATGACGAAGAGCCGGTCAGGCGCGACGAAGTGCTCCTTGCGAGCGCCGACGCAGCGGGCGCAATCAGGACATTCGCCGCAAGCAAGGCCGACCTGGTCCTCGGCGGCACGTTCGCGGATCTGCCTCTGGTGCAGGGTGTAAAACTGCCGCGGCGGGCGCTGCGTTTCGATCCGGTATCCGGGCTGTTCGGTCTTGTCCCGACCCATGCTGGGGGCGGAATTGATGATCCCGAGGTCCGCAAGCTTCTCAGCCAGGCCCTCGACCGAGGGAATTTCGTGGCTGCTCTTGCCGTCCCTGGCCTGACCGCACGGGCGACGTTGCTGGAGCCTGGCCTCGACGGGGTTCCGGTGCCTGTCGCGCCGGCCTGGTTTGCGACGCCGATCGGCGACCGCCTGGCTGCACTTCAGGGGGATTCCAACCGGATCTTCGGCAAGGACAAGCCGACGATCCGGGTCGCGTTGCCACAGGGCCCGGGCGCCGATCTCCTGTTTCGGGAGCTGCTGCGAGACTGGGGAGCGATCGGCCTCAACGTGGAGCGTACCGCCACTGCGGCAGAGGCCGATTTCATCCTCATCGACGAAGTCGCGCCATCGACGACGGCGGCGTGGTTCGTCCGCCGCTTCCGTTGCGAAGCTGCGGCACTGTGCGACCCGGCGGCAGACGAACTCATGGATGCAGCGAGGCTGACGCCCGTCCCGGCGCAACGTGTTGCCCTCCTCATGCAGGCCGCCGGCAAGATCGATGACGCGCAGCTGTTTATCCCCATCACGGCGCCGGTTCGCTGGTCGCTGGTGTCCGACCGCATCCAGGCGTTCGCCGGGAACCGTTACGCCCGTCACACGCTCACCGACCTGGAACAACAACCAGGCAGGGACTGATGGAGATACCGGAAGACGAGCGGCTCCCCTTCCCCAGGTTCGGAACCGATCCGCAATCGGTCCGCCAGCGCGTAGAGGCGATGGAAAAGGTGCTCGAACGGATGATCGTCATCCCCGGCATCAACAAGCCGGTAGGTCTCGACGTGATCCTCGACCTCATTCCCGGTGTCGGCGACGTCGCCGCTGCCGCTCTTGGCGCATATATCGTCTGGGAAGCAAAGAACCTTGGCATGTCCAAGTGGCAGATGGGCCGGATGGCCGGCAATGTCGGGTTCGACTTCCTGCTGGGCCTCATTCCATGGGTCGGCGCTATTCCCGACTTCTTCTTTCGCTCCAACACGCGCAACCTCAAGATGATCAAGCGTCATCTCGATACGCATCACGCGGCGGGTGCGACGATTGAAGCTCAGGCCAGGGACGGCCGTTAGCGATGCGGGATCCATTCATGCTCGCCATCCACCGTGTCCGCCATTGGGCGGCCGTATCGGTCGGTGCTGGGCCGATAACGAAATCGTTGCACGATGAGCCGGCACGTCAACGCGTCGAGCTCGGGGACACCGCTTGACCGGGTAACCCTGCACCGGCTCACCAAGCCTGTTGGCTCGACCCGGAAAGACAGTCCAACGATTCCACCAACGCCAGATTCGCGTAAACGTCGCGGATAGTCGCGTGGGGTAATCTCGCCTGCGATCTGCACCAGCTCCGTTCCCCCGCCTCCACCGCCGCCATATCCGTAACCTCCCGCCCCGCCTCCCGCGCCGCCACCGATCGCCGGACCCTGGCCGGCACCGCCACCGGATGGCGCGACCGTCGGCGTCACTGCGACCACGGGGGGCACCGAGGGCGGTGCGTGTGAAGGCTTGGGACCCGGCGAGCCACCGAGCTTGTCGGGCTTTGATTTGGGTGCCGCGGCTCGTTCCTGCTGCGCCTTGCGCGGTCGTGCGGCGGGGGGCACGGGCGGCGGTGGGGGCTTCGCCAGCGCTATCTTGATCAGCCGCTGAACGGCTTCTGCCGAACGAGGTACGTCGACGCGAAGACCGTTGAGGAGGATGAACGCTAGCGCAGCTTGAACAAGTACGACCGCGGCGAACGCAGTAACGCGCTCCCGCGGTCGAACCATGTTACGCTTATTGGCATATGCGGGCATGGCGACGCCCGCTCAGCCGCTTAACGATAATAGCAGCGCCGATTGGCACTCAGGCTGCGGTCGACTGCTCCACCGGCAACCACACCGCCAACCGCCCCTGCTGCCGCACCGAGCAGTCCGCCGCCAAGCACCTTGCTTCCGACGACGGCACCGGTCACGCCGCCAACGACCTTCCCGGTCGCCGCAGACGAATGGCGGCAGTACTTGCGCGCATAGTGCGTACTGCCGTGGTAGGTATGATGGTGCGCATAATAGGTCGAGTGTGCATCCGCCGGCGCCATGATGGGCACGCCGCTTGTCACAACCAGCGCCGCCGCGCTCATGATCTTGGTGAAACTCTTCATGATCCCAATCTCTCTCTCGTTTTCCGTTTCGCGATCCTAACGACAATTTCTGACGCATGGTTCCCGGTTGGCGCCGGTAACGACAGACCGTGCGCCGGTAGAGACGTTCTGCCGCCGGGTAATCAGGCGTTTAACCCCGTGTCCGTTCCGTGCCGGAAGGCCTGAAAACTGCTAAGACGGCGCGAGGGGACAAGGGAATGACGAGGGACCAACGCACGGTAGCCGCCGGGGCTGCAAGCGGCATCGGCGCAATGTTGCTGATGGTGTGGGGCTTTTCGGCGCTCATTGCCGCGCCGTCGGTTGCGGGAAACGCTGACCGCCTCGCCTATGCGCTCAGATGGGCCGTGGTTGCGGCTCTGCCCCTCGTCTTCGTGCTCGGCGCGGTCGGCAACGCGCGCTTCGCCAGTGAAGCGATCGATCCGACGGTCGGCAAGGAAAGTCAGCAGATGGTCGTCGACGGGCGCGTTGCCGACAACACGCTGCAGCAATTTCTGCTCTTCCTCGTGGGGATGCTGGCGCTGTCTGTTAGCCTGCCAGCCGATCGGCTCAATATCCTCGCAGCGGTTTCGATCACCTTCGTGATCGTTCGCGTTGCCTTCTGGATCGGCTACCGCATCAACCCACTCTACCGCGCCTTCGGCTTCTCCTCGACCTTCTACATGAACCTTGGAATGATGGCCGCGTCCCTCTGGCTGTGGCTTCGCTAACGATGGCCGATCCGCCGGAGCCGGTCGGCCTCTACGAGGCGTTTACTCGTTGCGGCGAGTTCGTCTTTCTCTCCGCCATCAGCTCCGCGCGCAGCGGGGAGATGATCACCGGCAAGGTCGGGCAGGATCTATCCTTGGAGCAGGGGCAGGAGGCGGCACGATGCGCTGCGGACAACCTTCTGGCGGTGCTTGCAGCCGCAGCCGGGAGCGATGAGGGGATCACTGCTCTCCTTCTCCTTCGTGGGCAGGTGAACGCCGCAAATGAATTCGCACAGGTTCACAAGGTGATCGACGCAGCATCGGAACTGATCGTGCAACGGCTCGGGGACAGGGGGAGGCATGCGCGAACAGCAATCGGCTGCTCAGCGCTGCCGAACAACAATGCAGTAACCCTGGAAGCAATCGCGCGCGTTCGCCTCTAGCGCAGTGCGTATCCCACCGTGCGCCCGTCCACGTTGCCTTTCCTTGCATAACGACACACCAGGTAATCAGTGCGCTGGGAAGACGCGATGGCGCACCCGACGCGCGTCGTCGTCGGCCAGATCATCTGCGTATAGTGGCCAACATCTTCCCAGTCGCCCGTGCGGCTCACGGCCGGAAAGATCCCCGGAGCGAACCAGCGCTTTTCGGACGACCACCCGCCAACCATCGCTTCGATGCTGAACACGCCGTGCGAACCCATCCACAGGTTTTCGCCGATCCCCGGCCGCGCCTTGCGGTTCGAATGCTGGAAGCGGCCACTCATCGCCATCTGCTGCGCGTAAACAGCAGCCGCGCTGCCGAGCGTATTGTCCCAGGCGAGTGGCGGCAAGCCTGCCCTCGCCCGCTCACTATTATGAGCAGCAAGAATTCGTTGAGGAAATTGAGCGGCGAATGCCTGCGCCCGGCCATTGGCCGGCAGAGCCGCGGCGAGTAGCGCCAAGGCACATCGGAAGCGCAACGTCTCTCCCCCCGTAAACCCCTGCACACAAGGCTAGTCAGCAGCACCGCCTCCGCCAGCGATTGCGCCGGGTACCGGCGCCGCCCGGATTCGGTTGGTCGTAAATCGGGAAGTGCAAACAGCTGCTTAACGCAGGATCTCAGTCGCCGCTGATTGCAGGGTCGATCTCTTCGGGATGATCGATGATCGGCAAGACCGGCCTGCCCACGTCGCCCTGGCCGACCGTGCGCCCTGCCATCTCGAGCATCCGCTCGAGCGGAACTCGCGCTCTCTCCATGACTTCGTCGCTAAGCTCGATCCTCGGCTTGAGGTCGCGCAGCGCAACGTAGAGCTTCTCGAGCGTATTGAGGGCCATGTACGGGCACATGTTGCAGTTGCAGTTCCCGTCACCTCCCGGGACCCCGATGAAGGTCTTGTCAGGTGCCGCTTTTTGCATCTGGTGGATGATGTGCGGCTCGGTCGCGACCAGGATCGTGTCGGCGGGACTGCTGAGCGCGAAATCGAGGATCGCCTTCGTCGAGCCGACAAGGTCGGCATGGTCGACGATATGCGGCGGACACTCGGGATGCGCCGCGACCGGCGCGTTCGGATACTCGGCCTTGAGCTTCAGTAGTTCGGTCTCGCTGAAGGCTTGGTGGACGATGCAGATGCCCGGCCACAGAAGCATCTCGCGGCCGGTCTTGCGGGCGAGATAGCCACCAAGGTGACGGTCCGGGCCGAAGATGATCTTCTGGTCCTTCGGGATCTGGTCGAGGATGATGCCGGCCGAGGAGCTGGTGACGATGATGTCGCTGAGCGCTTTCACCGCGGCCGAGCAGTTGATGTAAGTCAGCGCGATATGGTCCGGATGAGCCTTGCGGAATGCAGCGAACTGGTCGGGCGGGCAACTGTCCTCGAGGCTACACCCGGCGTCCATGTCGGGCAGGATCACGGTCTTTTCGGGACTGAGAATTTTCGCCGTCTCGGCCATGAAGCGGACACCGCAGAAAGCGATCACTTCGGCGTCGGTCTCGGCTGCCCTGCGCGACAGGTCGAGGCTGTCACCGACAAAGTCAGCGAGATCCTGGATCTCGGGCTTCTGATAGTAATGGGCAAGGATCACGGCATTCCGCTCGCGCTTAAGCCGCCCGATCTCCGCGAGTAGGTCCAATCCCTTGAGGCTGTTCGTCTGAACCGTCATTTCCGCCCCTCGGCAGCGCGCCTGCGCTCCGCTTCCTTGATTGCTTCCTCATATGGGGTCGAAAGGTCGAGATAAGAAGGCTTTTCGGTGCCCTCGGTCGGGAAGCGCGCGATCACCTTCGCGTCTTTGAAACCCGCGGCAACGAGCGGCATCGCAAAACTGCGCTCGATCGCCGCCCGCGCGGCCTCATGAGCGAGCCGCATCTGAACTGGGCCCTGAGCCTGCTTTCGAAGGTCGGCTACCGCCTTGGCGCGGTTGGCAGAATCGAGCTGCTGGTTTGCGTTGGTCAACGTCGACAGGACGCCGCCCTCGCCATATTCCTGCGCGCTTGCGAGATCGACATCGGGGCCGGCGATCTCGACCTCCGGAAGCTGCACCTTGAGCGTCTTCGTATCCCCGTCCCATGCGACGTCCTTCGACTGCAGCTTCGAGAGGTCCAGCTCGTAGCGGACGTCGCCGGGAAGGATGAGCGTGCGTTTCGCCGAGAAGCCGAACTGGCTCGTGCTCGAGGTGGTCACCGACACGTAGCGAGCAACGAATGCGATCAGACGGTTCTGCGCGCGCATTGACTCGAGGCTCGCCGTGGCGATCGTCTTCGGGCTGGGACCTCCAAAGATCCGGCCCACGATCCCCGTCGACATGCCGACGAGGACACCGAGAATGAGGGCGACGGCAACCATCGCGAGCACCAAAGGCTTGTTCAAACGGCTTTCCATGCGTCCTGCTGCTGTTGAACGAGGCCGCGCCTTTCAAGGTCCACAAGGTGCGCGAGGACCGAGCCGCCGGCAGCCGCTGTCAGTCGTGGATCTAGGCCGGGATAGGCATTAGCGACGATGTCCGGGATCGGCCGCGGCTTCCCCCGAACCAGCCCCAGGATCTGTTTCTCCCGCTGCATGCGATGGCCGACGAGGTGGCGTACGTACTGGGCTGGCTTAACGACCGCCGGGCCGTGAGCGGGATAATAGATGCGATCGTGGCGCTGCCTGAGCTTGTCGAGACTGGCCATGTAGGCCGACATATCGCCATCGGGCGGCACCACCACGGTGGTCGACCATCCCATTACATGGTCACCGGTGAACAGCGCGCCACGATAGGAAAAGCAAAGGTGGTTGGACGTGTGGCCGGGGGTAGCAACAGCCGTCACCGGCTCGCCGTCGATATCGATGCTTTCCCCGTCACAAAGCACCCGGTCCGGCGCATAATCCCCATCGAACGACGCATCGGCGCGCGGTCCAACCGTTTCCAACGCAAGCCGAGCGCAGCCGATAACCGGCGCTCCGGTACGCCTGGCGAGCGAACGCGCAGCCGGGCTGTGGTCGAGGTGCGTGTGGGTGCACATGATTGCGGCCACTGCCCGTCCGCCAATCGCTTCTTCGAGTGCGTCGATGTGCTCGGGCAAGTCCGGCCCGGGATCGATGACCGCGAGCCGCGCTTCCCCGATCAGGTAGGTTTGCGTCCCAAAATAGGTGAACGCCGAAGGATTGTGCGCGAGCACTCGGGCAATACCGGGCTCGAGCTGCTCGAGTTTTGCATAGGGCGCATCCACTTGGACGCCTGTGCCACGGCCCGCGTCCGCTTGCTAGCAGCGCAGGTCGTACTGGCCGATGCTCCCGCCACCCGCCTGAATCTCGACCTTGCTGTAAGTCACGCCCGCGCAAACGCCGGTTGGAACCCGGAGGGTGGTCGTCTGCCCGGGCTTTAGCGGCGGCAGATCAAGTTCTGCCCGCTGCGTCCCGCGGCGAAGGAAGCGCATCTGAAGGCCTTTTGGCAGCGCCTCGTCCGCTCGCAATACGAGAAGGGTATTCGGCTCGATGCTGTCGCACTCGACCGGCCGGTCACGATCGCCTGTCGTCGCGCAACGAAGAGTGAGACGGGGTGCCGGGCCAAGCGACACGCTTGCCGATGCCGGTGCGGTTCTTTCGATGCTGCCAGCGGCAGCGATGCTCGTCGGTGCAAGCACGCTCGGAGGCGCGATGTTTGCGGGGTTCGGCAACGGCGGCAGCGATGCATAATCGCGCGAAATCGGGCTAGCCGTGCTGACGCCCGGCGACCGCACAGCCGTAGCGCCCGCGGGCAATGGCGGAGCAGCCGCTTTCAGCCGAGCGACTTCCGCGCTCACTGCAGCAATGATCTGGTTCTTCGCTTCCTGCGGCATCGAACTCGCCGCGGTCTTCATGGCAGCGTCATTCAACGTCAGGATCCAATCGGCATCGCTTTGCCCTTCAGTACCGCACATGCGGACCTTCCTCGGCTCGCGCTTGCCGTCCTCGCCACGAACTTCGATCGTCGTTTCAAACTTGTGCGCGCTGCAATTCTGAACGAGCGACTTGAGCGCGGCCGATGGCTCGTCTGTCGCCGCCGAAGCGGGGGCGCCGTTCTGCGCGGACGCATTCGCCCCGGCAGCCAGAAACAGGCTGGCAATGAAATAAGATCCGCCCCTCATCGTCCGACTGTCGCCCTGCCCGAGTGAACCCGTCTTGAACCGCTAGGCCGGGACGATGGCCGCAGGAGCCAATCCCGGCTGCCGGTCACGACGCCGACCGAAGGCGGTCGGATAAACGCGCGAGAAGAGCGCATCCATGCTGCTGGCCCAGCTGAACTGCAACGCGTGCGAGCGCGCGGCCTCGCGCATCTTGTCGTGATCGGTGTTCCACACGGCAAGGATGTTCGCCGCCATCGTCCTCGCATCGCCGACCGGGCCAAGCCTCCCCATGTCGTCCGTCACCCGGTCGAGCATTGCGCCGGCAGCGACGCCTACGACGGGGAGGCCCGATGCCTGCGCCTCGATGATCGAGACCCCGAACGTCTCGTCGGCCATTCCGGACGCGTAGATGTCCGCACTTGCGAGCCAGCGCGCGAGCTCCGCGCGGTTATTTACATAGCCAGGCATGACGATCCGGTCGTCGCCGATCGCCGCGATCTCCGCTTTGAGCGGCCCCTCGCCAAGCAGTACGAGTTTCGCACCAAGCGCTGCGGGCAGGTGACGAAAGGCATCGACGACCACGTCCGGCTTCTTTTCGCCGTCCAGCCGACCCACGTAGATCACCAGCGGCTGTCCCTCGGAAAGGCCGAGTTTCGAGCGGAGGCGCGCGTCTCGCCGGTCGGCGCCGAACTCACCGACTTCCACCCCGAGCGGGACGACCTCGACCGGGTCGATGCCAAGAGACCTCAGTTTCGCGGCTCCGCCATTTTCGCTCAACGCGAAGACGCTGTCGAAGCGGCGATAAAGGGTATCGCAATAGGAATAGCAGACGCGGCTCAGCATTCCCGAAACTGGCTTGCTGATGAACCTCGACAGCGGTCGGTCGACGTACACCGTCGGAAAATCTGTCATGTATGCCGCGATAAGGGCCACGTCGGGGTTTCTGCGGCGGTGGCCGATCGCCGCCCACGGCAGGTTGTAGGCGTCCTGACACTCGATGAGGTCGGGCTGGAACTGCTCCAGGGCGGCCCGGACTGCACGGTTCCGAAGCATCAGGCGGTAATGCGGGCTTCCAGGGACTTTCGGTGAGGCGATCGTCACAGTGATGGCGCGGTCGTCCGCGATCACTTCGTCCCGCGCTCCGGGAATGATCATCAGATGGCTGTGCGGGGTCTGCTCGAGAATGTGACGGCGCTTGTGGAGGAGGTAGGTCCGCACGCCTCCACCCACGTCCGACCAGCTTTGCGTCAGGTCGCAGAACAGCTTGGCGCCGCCGCGGCGGGCCAATTCAGGATCGTGCCGACTCACCGGCTTTCCCAACAAAGGAGCAATGCCAAAGTGCCATCGGCCGCGAATAGCGCCCGTTTTTGTCGGAAAAATTTACGCAAGCGCCTTTTACCCTCCCCTAGTCGTATCAGAAAACAACAGAAATCTGCCATTTATTCAATTTGGCACGCCGATTGCTACATATATCGCGTCCACTTGGTTCCACGCCACGAAGGGGCGGTGCAGCGGTTCTCTGGTCCAGCTGCTCCGCCCCTTCTCCTTTTAGGCGTCGGCTCCCAGCATCTGCTGCAGTTCGCCGCTCTCGAACATCTCCATCATGATGTCCGATCCGCCGACAAACTCCCCCTTCACGTACAGCTGGGGGATCGTCGGCCAATCCGAATATTCCTTGATCCCCTGACGGATCTCGGCGTCCTGGAGCACGTCGACGGTCTCGTATTGCGCGCCGAGGCGATCAAGGATCGCGATTGCACGGCTTGAGAAGCCGCACTGCGGGAACAATGCGGTTCCCTTCATGAACAGGACGATCTCGTTCTTGCCGACGATGTCGGCGATGCGGCTCTGGGCGTCACTCACTTAATTGTTCTCCGGTTGCGGCACAGCAGTTTCGAGCTGCAGTGCGTGAAGCTCACCCCCGACACGTCCCCCAAGCGCCGCATATACAGTCTGATGCTGCCTGATGCGGCTCATTCCCTCAAAGCTGCGGCTGACCACGCGCGCCGCGTAATGGTCACCGTCGCCGGCGAGATCGCGGATGGTAACTTCGGCGTCGGGAAGCGACGCCTTGATCAACCGCTCGATTTCGCTGGCGGGCATCGGCATCAGAGGTTCGTGCTCTCGATGATTTGGCGCCGCGCCTCGATTTCCTTGTTGCGGAGCGCCTCGGCGATCTTGTCCTCGTCGCAGTCGATGCCGGCAGCCGTGAGGTCACCCAGAACCTTGCGGATTACATCATTCTCGCCAGCTTCCTCGAAGTCGGAGCGCACGACGTCCTTTGCGTAGGATTCGGTCTCCACTTGCGAAAGTCCCATCTGACGGCCAGCCCACTCGCCGAGCAGCCGGTTGCGCCGGGCAGTGATGCGAAACTTCATCTCCTCGTCGTGCGCGAACTTCGATTCGAACGCGCGTTCGCGGTCGTCAAACTGGGTCATCGGTTTCCCTTGTGCATTTGCCGCCGAGATAGGAGGAGCCGCGCCTCGAAGCAACGTTAGGAGCTAGCGCCGCCACCGGATGACGATCAGGACGACAAGAGCCGCGCCAGTATCCGCAAGCCAGTCGAGCACATCGCTATCGCGATGCAACATGGGGATAGCCTGGACAGCCTCGATCAGCGCCCCGAACAGCGATAGGCCGGCGAGCAGTTTCAGAAGCCCGGCGCGCGGATAGGCAAAGCTTGCCAGCGCTGCGAGCGAGGCGAAGGCAATGATGTGCTGGAGCTTGTCGCTTGGTTCGCCCGGCAACTCTGGGGGATGCGGAAGGATCGCCAGGACGAAGGCGAAGGAGGCGACCAGCCAGAAGATGGAGCGGGCGGCGGCGCCTCCGCGCCAGTCATTCACTCGCATAATGACCCGTTAGGGACAGCCGTTCAGCCGGTCGAGCAGCTCTACCAGGCCCACAGCGCGAACGAGTAGCGCTGGCCCGAGGTCACCTCGAGCGCCTCGTGGGGATAGAGGAAGCTGCTCGGGAACATGCAGATATCGCCAGTTCTCAGCGCGAACCTTGTGTCGCCCTCGAAGAATGCGAGCTCACCGCCTTCATAATTGTCGTTGAGGTTGCCGACCAGGGACAGCACGGGGATTCCGCGTTCCTGCCCGTCGAAGATCGCGTGAATGTGATCGTGATGCTTCCGCATCTGCTGACCCGGCGAGTAACGGTTGAAGCGAACGGACGAAAAGCGGCTGATGATATTCGCGGTGCGGGGGCTGTCGCGATAGGCGAATTTCTGAACGTACGACTGCGCAGCCTGCCGGATCGCCGGGACCAGCACCCTGTGCATCGCCTCGGTCGCGAACAGGATATCCGGTTCCCGTGTCGCTTCGGAGTAAGTCGCGCCCGACGCATGCTCGTACCAGCTATTCGGTTGCCATTGGTGGTGACCGAGCGTCTCGAGCAGGCTGTCGCACGTCTTCTGCGAAATCGCTCCGCGTTCGACATGGATGTAATCGGCGAGCCTGGAGAAGAACATCAACGCTAACTTTAGATAATGGTGTATCTCCCATTACCGAAGCGCCTCGCCCTGGCCACCCCCGTTAATCGAAGGAAATCACCAGCTTGCCGATTGCCTTGCGGTCGCGAAGCGCGGCGATGGCCTCGCCCGCGCGATCGAGCGGATAGGTCGCGCCGATCTTCGGCTCGATCTTGCCCTCTTCCCACCAGCGGAACAGCTGCTGGACGTGGGCCCCATTCCTGTCCGGGTCACGTGCCACGAAAGCACCCCAGAAGACGCCGCATACGTCGCAGCTTTTGAGCAAGGTCAGATTGAGGGGAAGCCTGGGGATGCCGGCGGGAAAACCGACAACGAGGAATCGCCCTTCCCAGGCAATGCTGCGAAGCGCGGGCTCTGTGTAATCGCCCCCGACGGGGTCGAGGATGACGTCGGCGCCAGCTGGGCCGACGGCTTCCTTGAAGAGGCCAGCGAGCGCCTTCTGTCCGTCTTTGTCGGACGGCGCTGATGGATAGACCACCGCGTCGTCGGCGCCCGCGTCGCGGGCGGCCTTCGCCTTTTCGTTGGACGAGACGGCGGCGATCACGCGCGCTCCAAGCGCCTTGCCGATCTCGACCGCGGCAATGCCGACGCCGCCGGCAGCGCCGAGCACCAGCAGCGTCTGGCCCGACTGCAACCGCCCACGATCGACGAGCGCGTGGATCGCCGTCGCGTAAGTAAGGAGCAGGGCAGAACCTTGCTCGAACGAGCGTTCGGCGGGTAGCGAAATGGCCGCCTTCGCCGGAATGACGATCTTCTCGGCCAACCCGCCAAAGCCGGTTGCCGCAATGAGCCGATCGTTCAGCGACCAGCCAGTCACCCCCTCTCCGAGGCCGGCGACTTCGCCCGCGAACTCGCCGCCCGGTGCAAACGGCCGCGGCGGCTTCAGTTGATACTTGTCCTCGATGATCAGCACGTCGGGGAAGTTGATCGCGCAGGCCCGAATACGAACGAGCAGATCGCCAGGACCCGGCACCGGATCGGGCACGTCGTCGAGACGCAATGTTCCAGGCCCGCCGGGCTCATGGGACAAAAGCGCCTTCATCCACTCACCATCCGGTGTGCCAAAGATAGTAACTCAAGTGCATGCAGGGGGGCAGGAGCACGGCGAGGAACCTCGCGTTGAGCGCCGCCTCGCTTGCCACCCGCGCGGTCACTCTTCGTAGCTCGCCGTCGTCTTCGCCCGCACTTCCTCGCGCGTCACGCCCGGGGCCAGCTCCACCAGCCGGAACGGGCTCATGTGCGTCGAGCGCTGGAACACGGCGAGGTCGGTGATGATCATGTCGATCACGTTCTTGCCGGTGAGCGGAAGCGTGCATTGCGGGATGAACTTGGGACTGCCGTCCTTGGAGACATGCTCCATCACGACGATGATCTTCTTCACGCCCGCGACAAGGTCCATTGCGCCGCCCATGCCCTTGATCATCTTGCCCGGCACCATCCAGTTGGCGAGGTCGCCGTTCTCGCTGACCTCCATGCCGCCTAGCACCGCAAGGTCGATGTGCCCGCCGCGGATCATCGCGAAACTCTGCGCGCTGTCGAAATAGCTGGTTTGCGGCAGCTGGCTGATGGTCTGCTTGCCCGCATTGATGAGGTCCGGGTCCACCTCGTCGTCGTAGGGGAACGGGCCGATGCCGAGCATCCCGTTCTCGCTTTGCAGAGTGACGGTCATTCCCTTTGGCACGTGGTTTGCCACCAGCGTCGGAATCCCGATGCCGAGGTTCACGTAGAAGCCGTCCTGCAGCTCCTTCGCCGCCCGCGCGGCCATCTGGTCGCGCGTCCAGCCCTTGGCCATCACGTCCTGCTCGCTCATTTCTTCGATCCCTTGATCATGTCGGCCGGAAGCACGAACTCCGGCTTCTCCTCCTGCCACAGGATGGAGGCGACCAGCCATCTGCCTTCGACCCTCACCAGCTGAAAGCTGTTGATGCCCCGCTCGTGGAAGCTGCCGTCGGCGGTCCGGCCGTCGTAAGAAGACCAGGCCGTCGCAAGATTGCCCCAGATCTCGACGCGCCGCCCTAGCTCGCGCTCGGTGAAACCTTCCTTCTCGAGGATCGCGCTGTTGCGGGCGATATAATCCTCGACCGTGCCCCCACGGACGCCCTTCGGACCGATCGCCTTCATCGTTGCGCCTGGCGCGAACATGGACCGCATGCGGTCGAAGTCGCGCTTCTGTCCCGGCGGCCCCGAGATGACTTCGTAAACACCCCGGATCGCCCGGTCGATGCTTGCGAGATCCGCGCTGGTCGCAGTCACGCTTGCAGCAGCGATAAGGATGGCGCTGATCACGCTGGCTCGCGCTCGCGGACCGTGCGGAACTCGATCTTCTTGTCGTACGGAGCGCCGAGGATCAGCCGTTTCACGTAGATCGAAGGAAGGTGGATGCAGTCGGGATCGAGGCTACCGACGGCCACGATCTCCTCGACTTCCGCGACGCAGACCTTTGCACAAGTCGCAGCGGGCAGATTGAAGTTGCGCGCCGTCTTGCGAAACAAAAGGTTGCCGCTTTCGTCCGCCTTCCAGCCCTTGATGATGCTGAGGTCGGCGCGGATGCCGCGTTCGAGGATATATTCCTCGCCGTCGAACTCCTTGACCTCTTTGCCCTCGGCAACCTGCGTTCCAAAACCCGTCTTGGTATAGAAGCCGGGAATGCCGGCGCCGCCGGCCCGCATCCGCTCGGCGAGCGTACCTTGAGGGCAGAATTCGACCTCCAGCTCCTTCGCGAGATATTGCCGTTCGAATTCCTTGTTCTCGCCGACGTAGGACGAGATCATCTTCTTCACCTGGCGCGTGCGCAGAAGCTTGCCGAGCCCCTCGTTGTCGATGCCCGCGTTGTTAGACGCGATGGTGAGGTCCTTGACCCCGCTCGCCTGAATGGCGTCGATCAACCGCTCGGGAATGCCGCACAGGCCGAAGCCTCCCGCTGCAATGGTCATGCCGTCGAACAGCAGCCCGTCGAGCGCGGCTTCTGCATTGGGATGGATCTTCTGCACGTCGCCCCTCCTGAGGCTAAGCTACGCAAAGTTGAACCGACTTTCAACTTCGACAAACTGCGGTTCCGCGCCGCATTAGATGCGTCGCGAACAGCGTCAAGCGAGGGGATTGTGTAGTTAGCTCTTCAGCTTCGCGAGCACGCCCTGGAGTTGCATGGCGTTGCTCATGTCACCCTCGACCTTGAGCTTGCCCATCATGAACGCCGTCATGCCGTCCAGTTGGCCCGCAGCCATCTGCTGCCAGTCGTCCCAGCCGACCTTGATCGTTGTGTCGGCCGCATTTGCATCCGAAGGAATGTCGCTGACCTGATTGGAAGTTCCATCGAGAAGGATTGCGCCCTGCTCACCGCCGAAGTCGATCTTCACGCGCTTGCCCGGCACCCACGCCTGGCCCTGCTGCATCCGCTCGACGAGTTCCCGCTTGGTCATCGCTTGCTTTCTCCTTTGTCAGTAGCGGTAGCCTCGTGTTGCGGGTGAAACAAGCGAAGCCTATCTGGCGCCCATGGGATACGAAACCGACCTCAAGCTCTTCATCGACGGTGTCTGGAAGGGCGCCGACGCCGGCCACACCGTGGTCAACCCTGTTGACGCCAGCCCGATTGCCGACGTGCCCTATGCGACACAGGCCGACCTCGACGAAGCGCTAGCGGCAAGCGCGCGAGCCTGGCCGCAATGGCGCGACACCGACGTCGAGAAACGCGGCGCGATCCTGCACAAGGCGGCAGCGCTGCTGCGCGAGCGAGCCGATGTCGTTGCCCGGACAATGACGCAGGAACAGGGCAAGCCGCTCACCGAGTCGAGACTCGAAGTGCTCGCCTCCGCCCAGCTGTTCGACTGGTATGCCGAGGACGCGAAGCGCGACTATGGTCGCACGCTCGTCCGTCCGGCCGGCCAGCTCAGCCGCGTGATCCGCCAGCCGGTCGGTCCGACTGCAACATTCACGCCTTGGAACTTCCCGATCTATCTCTTGGCCAAGAAGGTCAGCGCGGCGCTTGCGGCCGGCTGCACCGTCATCTCGCGCCCGCCACATGAGACGCCGGGAGTCGCAACGGAGCTGTTCCGCGCGCTTGCCGACGCTGGCATTCCCGCCGGTGTCGCCCAGCTCGTGCATGGTGATGCCGACTTCATCAGCGGCACTCTCATCGCCAGCCGAACCATTCGCAAGGTGAGCTTCACCGGGTCGACCAACGTCGGCAAGCATCTCATGAAGCTCTGCGCCGACAGCATGACACGCGTGACCATGGAGCTCGGCGGCCATGCACCCGTGCTGATCTTCGACGATTGCGATCTCGAGAAGACGCTCGACATGGTCGTGCCCCAGAAATTCCGGAACGCCGGACAGGTCTGCGTCTCGCCGACGCGCTTCTACGTTCAGCGCGGCATTTACGACGCATTCGTAAGAGGATTCGCCGAGCGTACGCAAAAAGTGAGGGTCGGCAACGGTCTCGAGGAAGGCACAAAGATGGGCCCGCTCGCCAATTCTCGCCGCCCGGACGCCATCGAAAGCCTGGTTCAGGACGCCACGGCCAAGGGCGCCCGCCTGCTTGCCGGCGGCGAGCGTGGCGACAGCGGCTTCTTCTTCCAGCCGACCTTGCTCGCCGACGTGCCCGACGAGGCGCGGATCATGAACGACGAGCCGTTCGGCCCGGTTGCCGTGTCACGCCCCTTCGACACGTTCGAGGAGGTGATCGAACAAGCGAACCGCCTGCCCTACGGGCTCGCCGCCTTCGCCTTCACCGAGAATGGCCGCCGCGCAAACCTTATCGGCGACCTAGTCGAAAGCGGCATGGTCGGAATCAACACCTTCGCGATTAGCCTTGCCGACGCGCCGTTCGGCGGCGTCAAGGATTCAGGGTTCGGCTCGGAGGGTGGCAAGGAAGGGCTCGAGAGCTACCAGGTCGTCAAGGCCATCCATCAGGCCTGATGGCCATCTCGACAGCACGCTCCGACGAACGCGAGCGGTCGCTGCATCATTGATCACGAGCGGCGCGCCCGATGCCATATCCTTCTCCGCGCCGATCTGCGGGACGAGCCCATTCAGGCATCGGCGTTGCGATACAGCGGCCATCTCTCGCTGCTCCTCGCAGCTACCTGCTTGTTAACAAACACGCAGTCAGGCCAGCGCTGGCCTGACTTGCAGGGAGTGCAGAAAGTCGGCATCCGCCGCCCATGACGATACGCACCGGCGGCCGCATTCTCGTCGAACAGCTCAAGATTCAGGGCTGTGACCGCATCTTCACCGTGCCCGGGGAAAGCTTCCTCGCCGTGCTCGATGCGCTCCACGACATGCCAGAGATCGAGATGGTCGTATGCCGGCAGGAGGGCGGCGTCGCATATATGGCGGACGCGGATGGCAAGATGACGGGCCGTCCGGGCATTGCCTTCGTTACCCGTGGCCCCGGCGCGACCAATGCAAGCGGCGGTGTCCACGTTGCCTTCCAGGATTCGACGCCGATGATCTTGTTCATCGGCGATGTCGCGCGCGGCGATCGCGATCGCGAGGGCTTCCAGGAGATTGATTTCCCGGCTTTCTTCGGCCCCATCGCCAAATGGGCGGCGCGGATAGAGGATGCGCGACGCATCCCCGAATATGTTGCCCGAGCCTGGCGCGTAGCGACGGTGGGCCGCCCCGGGCCCGTGGTTCTTGCGCTTCCCGAGGACATGCTCCGTGACGAGGTCGAGATCCCGGACCGGCCGCCGATCCCACCTCTCGCCGAGGAGCCGGATCCCGGCGCGATCCAGGCGATGTTCGAGCTGCTCAAGGAAGCCGCCTCGCCGGTTGCAATCGTCGGCGGTGCCGACTGGAGTCCTCGGGCATCGCACCACTTCGCGAACTTCGCCTTCCGCTACGGGATCCCGGTCGCGGCAGCGTTTCGTCGGCAGGATGCGATCTGCAACACCTGTCAGGTCTATGCCGGCCAGCTCGGCTACGGTCCCAACCCGAAGCTCCAGCAACGAATTCGCGACGCCGACCTGATCCTCGCCGTCGGCCCGCGCCTCGGCGAGGCGACTACCGACGGCTACACGCTGATTACACCAGACCATCCTGGCCAGACGCTCGTTCACGTCTATCCCGATCCCAACGAACTCGGCCGCGTCTATCATGCCGACCTGCCGATCTGCGCCGACATGGGCGAGTTCGCCGAGATGCTCGACGAATGGATCGACCCCGATCTCGTCCGCTTTTCCTGCGGGGCCGATGCGCACCAGGAATGGCTCGATTGGTCGGAGCCCAAACCACGCCAAGGCGTGAAGCTCGACCTCGGCCCGTGCGTCGCCGCGATGCGCGGAAAGCTTCCGGAAAACACGATCATCTGCAACGGCGCCGGCAATTTCTCCGGCTGGTGGCACCGCTATTGGCGCTACGGTCCGATGCCGACCCAGCTCGCGCCCACCAGCGGAACGATGGGCTACGGCCTCCCGGCAGCTGTCGCCGCTTCTCTTCGCTTCAAGGACAGGCCGGTGGTGTGCGTCGCCGGCGACGGCGATTTCCTGATGAACGGCCAGGAGCTCGCGACGGCCGCGCAATATGGGGCCGACCTGTTGGTCGTGCTGGTCGACAATGGCAGCTACGGCACCATCCGCATGCACCAGGAACGCGAATATCCGGAGCGGATCTCGGCAACCGTGCTGAAGAACCCCGACTTCGCGGCACTTGCCCGCGCCTACGGTGGATGGGCGGTAACGATCGAGAAGACCGAAGACTTCGCGCGGGCGCTCGATGAAGCACTCGAACGCAAGGGCATCCGCCTGCTTCACTGCAGGACCGACGTCGAGCAGATCAGCAACGCAACGACGATCTCGCAATTGCGCGAAAAAGCGGCAAGGAAGTAGCCGGACTTCAAAGGGGGACAAGTTGCGTAAATCAACCCTGGCGATTGCCTGCGCTGCACTCTGTGTCGCATCGAGCTTGGCTACTGCGGAGCCTCAGCCGCAAACAGCAGGAGCGCCCGCGCAGGCTGCAGCACAATCGGTCATCTCGGCCCTCAACGGCACCACGGCAGAGCGCGCATCACTCGTGCGCTCCGCTTTCTCTACAAAAGCACTGCAGAACGAGGGTGCCGACAGCCGCCTCAAATGGCTGAACAAGCTCGCCGCGGACTCGAAGGGGCTGACCGTCCTGTCGTCGGTTCCCCAGGGCGATCGGATGGTGGAAGCCATCGTCAAGACCAGTGGCGGCGGCAAGTTTGGCAAGCTCGTGCTGTTCACCAGCAAGGCTGAGCCGGGCAAAATCTCCGACCTCTTCCTGCTCCCCCAACGCGACCCCGCCAAGGTGAAGGCGGAAGCATGGCCGAAGGGCAAGCTCACGCTTGCGCAGGTTGCCTCGGAACTCGACAAACGGGCGCGGACCCTCGCGAGCGAGGACGCCTTTTCAGGGGTCGTCCTTGTCGCCAAGGGCGACAGGATCGTCCTCAGGCGTGCCTACGGGTTTGCCGACCAGGCCTGGCGCATTCCAAACCGAACCGACACGGCCTTCCACATCGCCTCGATCGGCAAGATGTTCACGGCCGCCGCGATCCTGAG
>Ga0105248_10001351_pt1 | contig 27318 bp, 31 predicted proteins | sample KBSS34metaG_FD_81524 | JGI IMG/M metagenome (GOLD analysis project Ga0105248, IMG submission 81524) | Switchgrass rhizosphere microbial communities from Kellogg Biological Station, Michigan, USA - KBS S3-4 metaG | ecosystem: Host-associated > Plants > Roots > Rhizosphere > Soil | place... | reverse complement strand
CGCGGTCGCCGACGACCCGGCCGCGGTGGTGGCGAGCGTTGCCGAGCGGCGCGACTCCCTCGCCGACTCGCTGGACAATCGGCTGGTCCATTTCGATGTGCTGCTGGGTGCGTCGATGGCCATCGCGCTGCTCGGCATCGCCAACACCCTCGCCCTGTCGGTGCTGGACCGCCGGCGCGAGTCGGCCACGCTGCGCGCTCTCGGGCTGACCCGGCGGCAGCTGTCGAACATGCTGCTCGTCGAGGCGGCGTTGATGGCGATCGTGGGCGCGGTCATCGGGGTAGTGTTCGGGATCGGTGTTGGATGGATCGCGGCGCATGAGCTGATCGCCACGTACGGTCACGGTGCGCCCGACATCCCGCTCACGAACATCGCCGTGTACGTGGGGCTGGCCGCAGCGGCCGGGGCGCTGGCCTCTGTCCTGCCGGCCCGGCGGGCGATGCGGGCCAGCGTGGTCGAATCGATGGGCGACTGAGCCGCCCGGCTCACAACGGGTCGGCCGGCTGATCGGCGAACGCGGCCACGGTCCGGTCGCGGTAGGCCGAGGCGTCCCCGTACGTCATCTCGCCGTCCCACTCCCGCGGCAACGGGTACGCGGCCGGCGCGACTCGTTTGACGATCTCGTCGAGCACGGTCTCCGCGTCACCGACCCACAGGTGCTTGGCGCCCGGTACGCCGACCACCTCCGCCTGCGGGATGGCCGCGAACCGTTGCCGCGCCTCGTCGGGGCGCAGGTAGTCGTCGAACTCCGGCACCAGCGCGACCACCGGCTTGCCGGCGGTCGCCCACCGGGCCATATCCTCCACTGTGGTGCGTCGCAGCGGAGGCGACAGCAGGATCGCCCCGACCACGGCCGGATCCAGGCCGTGCCGGAGGGCCAACTCGGTCCCAAACGACCATCCGAGCAGCCAGATCGACGGCAGCTCCGCGAACTCCACGTACTCGATCGCGGACGAGACGTCGTACCGCTCCGCGTCGCCCTGGTCGAAGGCACCGCCGCTGGTCCCGCGCAGGCTGGACGTCCCACGCGTGTTGAACCGGAGCACCGCGACCTGCGCCAGGGCGGGTAGGCGCCAGGCCGCCTTGCGCAGCACATGGCTGTCCATCATGCCGCCGTGGGTGGGCAGTGGATGCAGGCAGATCAGCGTGGCCACGGGCGGACCGGCCGGCGGCAGGGCCAGCTCGCCGACGAGAGTAACGCCGTCCGCGGTTCGCAGTTCGATCTCGGTACGACGCGCCGGCAGCACGGAGTTGGCCCGGATCTTCTGCACCCACCCAGTCTGTCACGCTGCCCGGGGTCACGTCGGGTGTCGCGACCTCAGCGACGCCCGCCGGGCCGCCGCCGGTCCCGGGCGCGCCAGCAGGCAGCATGCCAGTGCCGCCGGTCGGAGACGTCACCGCGCTCGTCGGCCGGCCAGGCCACGACGTGGGCGGTCCCGGGCGGGATCATGTGGTCACAGCCGGGGCACCGGTACGAACGGACCGCGGCGTCGACCGGGATCTGGCGCAGGAACCACGCGCCGTCGTCCGCCGACTGGTCCACCGTCAGACCGCGACGAGCGTGCTGCTCGTCCAGCGGCGCCTCGTCCTCCCGCCGACGGTTCTTGCGCGCCACGGCACGAGTCTAGGAGCTAGCGGCGGGAGTAGTCGCGGAAGCCGCGGCCCACCTTACGACCGAGGAAGCCGGCGGTCACCAGGTGCTCGAGCAGCGGCGTCGGCGCGAAGCCGGGCTCGCGGAACTCGAGGTACAGCTCCCGCTGGATGGCCAGCGACACGTCCAGCCCCACGACGTCCAGCAGCTCGAACGGGCCCATCGGGTAGCCACAGCCGAGCTTCATCGCGTAGTCGATGTCGTCCGCGGTGGAGTAGGACGCCTCGAGCATGCGGACCGCGTCGTTGAGGTACGGGAAGAGCAGTGCGTTGACCACGAAGCCGGACCGGTCGGCGCAGACCACCCCGGTCTTGCCGAGCTTCTCGCAGACAGCCCGCGCCGTGGCCGTGGTCGACGGCGCGGTCCGGATCGTCTGCACGATCTCGACCAGCGACATCACCGGGGCCGGGTTGAAGAAGTGCAGGCCGACAACGTCAGCCGGCCGACCGGTGGCCATCGCGCACTCGATGACCGGCAGGCTCGAGGTGGTGGTGGCGAGCACGACGCCCGGCTTGCAGATCTCGTCGAGCGTGGAGAACAGGGCCTGCTTGACGCCCAGATCCTCGACCACCGCCTCGACGACGAGGTCTGCGCCGGCCAGGTCGTCCATTGTGGAGGACCAGGTGATCCGGCCCAGCGCCGCGTCTCTGTCCTGTTCGGACAGTTTGCCGCGCACGACGCCCTTCTCCAGGGACTTGCGGACCGTGTCGCTGAGCTTCGCGGTCCGGTCCGGTCCGCGGGTCACCGCGGTCACGGCGTACCCTGCCTTGGCGAAGACCTCGACGATCCCGCCGGCCATGGTGCCCGAGCCGACCACGCCGACCGTCGAGATTGGACGCGCGCCGTCCGGCCCGCCCGCCTCGACCGGCACCGGGGTCTCCTCGTCGGCCACGACCTTCGGTGAGCCCGGACCGGCGTACGTGTAGAAGCCCTTGCCGGTCTTACGGCCCAGCAGACCGGCGGTCACCATCTGCTTGAGCAGAGGGACCGGGGCGTGGCGTCGGTCGCGCCCGCCGCGGCGGTACATGGTGTCGAGGATCTCGTACGCGGTGTCGAGGCCGATCAGGTCCATCAGCGCGAGCGGACCCATCGGCAGCCCGCAGCCCTCCCGCATCGCCGCGTCCACGTCCTCGCGCGACACGTACTTCCCCTCGTACATGGCCACGGCGTGGTTGAGGTAGCCGAACAGCAGCGCGTTGGCGATGAACCCGGCCCGGTCGTTGATGGTGACGTCCACCTTGCCGACCCGCTCGCACAGCGCCTCGATGTCCTTGACCACCTCGTCCTCGGTGACCACGGTGCGCACGATCTCGACCAGCCGCATGATCGGGGCCGGGTTGAAGAAGTGCATGCCGATGACCCGGTTGGGGCGGTGGGTGGCGACGCCGATCTCGGTGACCGACAGGGCCGAGGTGTTGGTGGCGAGGATGGTCCCCGGCTTACACACCTGGTCGAGCTCGGCGAAGATCCGCTGCTTCAGCTCGAGATGCTCGGGGACGGCCTCGATGGCGAGGTCCACATCGGCCAGTTCCGAGAGCCCAACCGCGAACCGGACCCGCCTGTGCAGGGCGTCGCGATCCTGCTCCGACAGCTTGCCGCGCGCCACCGCCCGGTCGGTCGAGCCGGAAAGGGTGGCCCGGCCGCGCTCCAGCGCTGCCTCGTCCACCTCGACCGCGACGACGTCCAGACCGGTGCGGGCGAGCACCTCGACGATGCCGGCGCCCATCGTGCCGAGTCCGACCACGCCCACGCTGTTGATCACGTGCGCCATCGATGCGCCTCTCCCTGAACGACCGTTGCGTAACTGCCCGCGAGTCTGTCATGCCGTGCGAGCAGTGGTCATCTCCGGTGACCGATTCCACTCCGCCTCTGGCTCCCGCTCCGACCACGGCACTGATCGACGGACAAGTCTGCGAGACCTGCCCTTCGGGAACGCTCCCAACGGGGCAAGTCTCGCAGACGTGCGAAACCGAAAGCGCTAGGCGAAGGCGCGGCGGCGAAGGTAGCGCAGGGTCCAGACGAGCGCTGCGAGGAAGACGAGCCCGGCCGCGATCGCGTCGGAGAGGTTGACCCCGGTGCCGGAGGTCTGTCCGAATGCGATCTCCATCAGCGACACGCCGCCCAGCAGCACCGCGACGCCGCCGAGCGCGGCCAGGGCAACGGTCACCACGAAGGGAACCGGTGCTGCCCACGACGACCCGCGCAGGATGAAGCGACGCGCGAACAGCAGGGTCAGCAGCGCGAGGACGCCCAGGATGCCGGCGAGCACCCGGCCCTGCACGACCTCGCCCCAGTGATGCAGGGCGGCCGCCTCGCCGCAGGAGCCCGCGTTCGGGAAGTACTCGAAGTAGTCGTCGCACCGGGACGCCGTATAGGTGACGCCGATGCGGTCCCCGGCCACGAAGCCGGCCCCGAAGATCCGGCCGAATGCCTCGGACAGTGCGCCGGACAGGCCCAGCGTCAGCAGGCCCACGATGCCGACCACCCACGTACCGGTGAATGCCTTGCGGGCGACCGCGCGCAGGTCGAGGTGTGCGCGCCGGATGCCGGCCGCGACCGGCCGGGTCTCGCCGAACCGGCGCACGGCCTCGGCCTCGGCCTGCTCGGTCGGCAGACCGCGCTCGACGCCGTCGGCGACCGCGGCGCGCAGGTGGTCCTCCGCCTCGGCGAGCGTGCGCCGGCCGGCCGCGCCGGTTCCGGAGAGGTCGTCGAAGAGGTTGTCCAGCAAGCGATCCACGCTCATGCGAAGACTCCCGCCCGGAGTGACAGCTTGGAGACCTGGGTGACCGCCCGGGCGAAGACCGTCCACTCGCGCTCGCGATCGGTCAGGGCGGCGCGCCCGGACTGGGTCAGCTCGTAGACGCGGCGGCGGCGGGGCGCGTCCTCGCTCCACCGGCTGACCACGCTCCCGTCCCGCTCGAGCCGGTGCAGGGCGGGGTAGACCGTGCCCTCGGGCAGGTCGAACGTGCCCGACGAGTTGTCCCGCAGAGCGGTGATGAGGGCGTACCCGTGGCTGGGGCCGGTACGGGCCAGCGTCGCCAAAAGGAGCAGGTCCAGGTGTCCGCGTAGATCCATACCCAGAAAGCTAGGCATAGCAGTGCTAGGCGTCAAGGACCGTCACGATCTCTCCACGGATCGCGCGCCTTACCCGCCGGTAGGTTCCGGACTAAACTCCGACCAGGCCCGTCCCCTGAGGAGTTGCCATGTCCGTGACCACCACCCCGACCCCGCCGGGCATGCCGGTCTTCGCCGACGGTGAGCTGATCTCGACCAGCCCCGCCACCGGAGCGGAGGTGGGTCGGTTCCCGGTCGCGGACGCCGACGCGGTGAAGGCCGCCGTCGCGCGGTCCCGGGCCGCCGGCGCGTGGTGGCGCGAGCTCGGCTTCGACGGCCGCCGCAAGCGCCTCGACAAGTGGCGGGTCCGGATGGCCAAGGGCTTGCCCGAGCTGCTCGAGCTCATGCACGCCGAGGGCGGCAAGCCGACCGGCGACGCGCTCATCGAGGCAGTGGCCGCGCTCGACCACGTGCACTGGTCGGCCAAGAACGCCAAGCGGGTGCTGTCCGCGCGCAAGGTCCCGGGCAACCTCATGCTGCCCGAGTTCTCCGCCTGGCTGGAGTACCAGCCGTTCGGCGTGATCGGGGTCATCGGCCCGTGGAACTACCCGATCCTCACCCCGGTCGGCTCGCTCACCTATGCCCTCGCGGCCGGCAACACGGTCGTGTTCAAGCCGAGCGAGTACACCCCGGCCGTGGGCCGCTGGTATGTCGAGCGCTTCGCCGAGGTCGTGCCCGAGCACCCGGTGCTGCAGATCGTGTACGGCGGCGGTGAGACCGGGGCGGCGCTGGTCCGGGCCGGCGTGGACAAGGTGGCGTTCACCGGCTCTCCGCGTACCGGCAAGAAGATCATGGCGGCCTGCGCGGAGACGCTCACCCCGGTGCTCATCGAGGGCGGCGGCAAGGACGCGATGATCGTCGACAGCGACGCCGACCTCGACCTGGCCGCGTCCTCGTGCGTGTGGGGCGGCATGACCAACGCCGGCCAGACCTGCGTGGGCATCGAGCGGGTCTACGTCGCGGCACCGGTCTACGACGCGTTCGTCAACAAGCTGGTGGAGAAGGCCAGCAAGCTCACCGTCGGCGAGGCGGCCACCAACGACATCGGCCCGATCACCATGCCCGGCCAGCTCGACGTGATCCGCCGGCACATCGACGACGCGCTCGCCAACGGCGGCCGGGCCCTGCTCGGCGGCGCCGACGCGGTGCAGGCGCCGTACGTGCACCCGACCGTTCTGGTCGACGTACCAGAGAACAGCTCGGCGGTACGGGAGGAGACGTTCGGCCCGACCCTGACCGTACGCAAGGTGGCCGACGCGGCCGAGGCGGTCGCGCTCGCCAACGACACCACCTACGGGCTGGGCGGCGCGGTCTTCGGCAAGGCCCGCGCAATGGACATCGCCCGGTCGCTGCGCACCGGCATGGTGTCGGTCAATGGCACGCTCTCGTTCGCCGGCGTACCCTCGCTGCCCTTCGGCGGGGTCGGCGACTCGGGCTTCGGCCGCATCCACGGCGACGACGGCCTGCGCGAGTTCGCCCGGCCCAAGGCGATCGCGAAGCGGCGCATGCGCTCCTTCGTCCGGTCCACGACGTACGAGCGCAAGCCCAGCGACATCAAGATGATCGCGCGGGTCGCCCGGTTGATGAACCGCCGCTGATCATCGGCTGACCGGGGGAAGCGGGCGACCGACCCGCTTCCCTAGAGTGCGGGCTACCCCCGGCAAAGGAGCCCGATGCACCGTCCATTCACGACAGTCGCTGCCGCCGTCGTTCTGGTCGCCACCCTCGCCGCCTGTGGGCCGGGCGGTACTCCGGCCGCGGCGCCGACCACTCCCCATTCCCTCCCCGGGACCTCGGCCGCCGCCCCGTCCCCAACCGCGGCCAGCACGGCCGGCTGGACGGCGTGCACCAACGCCACCAAGCACTTCGCCATCTCGTACCCGCCCGGCTGGCACACCGCCTCGGCCGGCCCCGAGGACGCGTGCTCGCTGTTCGACCCGGCCGCCTTCACGGTGGTGGACGGCGCCCCGGTCCTGGTGACCCAGCAGCTGCACGCGTTCTACGCGTCGATGGACCGGCTCGAGTACTTCGCCGCGCTGTTCCCGCACGACTTCTTCACCGTCGTGTCGCAGTCCGACGTGACCATGGGCGGCAACCCGGCGATCCGCTACACCGTCACCACGCTGCCGCCGCGCGGACCCTCCGGTCCGACCTACCCGGTCGGCACGACGCTGTACGGGTACGTCGTGACGAGTGGCGCCCGCAGCATCGACGTGGGCACCTGGGTCGCGCCGACCGACGCCAGCCTGCTGCCGGCCCGCCAGGCCGTGGTGGATCTGGCAGTGACCACCGTGCGCTTCAGCGTTTAAAACAGACGCAGGTCGTCCGGCTCGATGCCCCGAAGGGCGTCGTAGTCCACCGTCACGCAGCGGATCCCCCGGTCGCGGGCCAGCACCCTGGCCTGCGGCTTGATCTCCTGCGCGGCGAACACCCCGCTGACCGGGGCGAGCAGCGGATCGCGCCCCAACAGCTCCAGGTACCGGGTCAGCTGCTCGACCCCGTCGATGTCTCCGCGCCGCTTCACCTCGACCGCCACCGTCGCGCCGCCGGCGTCGCGGCAGAGCAGGTCGACCGGGCCGATCGCGGTCATGTACTCCCGCCGTACCAACGTGAAGCCTTCACCCAGCACGTGCGGTGACGCGGCCAGCAGCTCCTGCAGGTGTGCCTCGACGCCGTCCTTCACCAGCCCCGGGTCCACGCCCAGCTCGTGCGACGTATCGTGCAGGATCTCCTCGAGGGTGATGCGCAGCTCCTCGCCCGCCTTGTTGACCACCCGCCACACACCCGGCGCCTCCTCGATCCGGCACGGGGGGCTCATCCAGTTCAGCGGCTTGTACGCCCGGTCGTCGGCGTGGATCGACACCGACCCATCGGCCTTGACCATGACCAGCCGGACCGCGGCCGGCAGGTGGGCGGTAAGCCGCCCGACGTAGTCCACCGAGCACCGGGCGATGAGGAGACGCACGCGGGCCAGGGTAACGCCCCCGCCGGCGCGAGAGCTTGCCGAGCGCCCCTCGGGCTCGGCTCATCCGGCCGATGTGGCGCGGCGGTGTCATGCTGGACCCCGTGCTCGAGGTGCTCACTGGGATCGGGCTGGCCACATCTGCCGGGCTCAACGCGTATATCCCGCTTCTCGCTGTCGGTCTGCTGGGCCGTTTCACCGGCCTCATCCATCTGCCCGGCTCCTGGGCATGGCTCACCAACGGGTGGGTGCTGGCGATCCTGGCCATCCTGCTGGCGATCGAGTTCGTGGCCGACAAGATCCCGATCGTCGACCACGTCAACGATGTGATCCAGACGATTGTCCGGCCGACCGCTGGTGGCCTGGCGTTCGGCGCCGCGTCCAGCGCACAGACCGTGACCGTCTCCGACCCGTCCAGCTTCTTCAGCACCCACCAATGGGTACCGATCGCCGCCGGCGTGGTCATCTCGTTCCTGATCCACTCGGCGAAGGCGAGCGCACGCCCGGTCGTCAACGCGAGTACGGCCGGCTTCGGCGCCCCGGTGGTGAGCACGATCGAGGACATCCTCAGCGTGGTGATGTCGGTCGTGGCGATCATCTTCCCGGTGCTGATCGTGCTCTTCCTGATCCTGCTGGTCTGGCTGTTCGTGGTGCTGCGCCGCCGTCGACGGCGACGCAAGGAGGCGAAGCGCGCCCGGCTCGAGGCCGAACAGGCGGCCCGCCAGGCCAATCCGGGCGCCAACGACGGCAACACCCGGACCATCAATCTTTGGCGCTAAAGATCCGCCCAACTGTCCACAAGTTGTGGGTTCCCGCCGAAAACACCCCACAACTTATGGACTGTTGTGTAGATCTTGAAGTCGGCCTGGTCAGGCGGGGAGGTGGTTCGCCTCGCGGACCACGCTCACCAGTCCGTCGATGATCCCGGTCATCTCGAAGTCCTTCGGAGTGAAGACGCGCGCCACCCCGGCGGCGAGCAGGGTCCGCTCGTCCTCGGGCGGGATGATGCCGCCGACCACGACCGGGATGTCGACTCCGGCGTCCTTCAGTCCGTTGAGGACGTCGGGGACCGCGCGCAGATGCGAGCCGGACAGCACCGACAGGCCGACCAGGTCGACCCCCTCCTCGACCGCGGCCGCCACGATCTCGGCCGGCGTCAGCCGGATCCCCTGGTAGATCACCTCGAAGCCGGCGTCGCGAGCGCGGACCGCGATCTGCTCCGCCCCGTTGGAGTGCCCGTCCAGCCCGGGCTTGCCGACCAGGAGGCGCAGCCGGGCGGCGCCCAACTCGGCCGCGGTCGCGCGAACCCGCTCGCGCAGCGCGGACAGCGACGACCCTGCGGTGTCCGATGTGGACCCCAGGCCGGAGCCGGACAACCCGGTCGGCGCCCGGTACTCCCCGAAGACCGACCGCAGTACCGCGGCCCACTCGCCGGTGGTGACGCCAGCCCGCACGCACTCCAATGTGGACGCCATCAGGTTCGCGCTCGACACCGCGGCGGCTCGCAGGGCGCTCAAGGAAGCGTCCACGGCGGAGGCGTCCCGCCCGTCCCGCCATGCCTTCACGTCGGCGATCGCGTGCGCCTCGACCTCCGGGTCGACCTGCACGACCGGCGCCGCGCCGGCCGCGGTGAGCGGCGACGGCTCGGTCTCGGCGTACCGGTTGACCCCGACCACGACCTCATCGCCCGACTCCAGCCGGCGCCGGCGCTCGGCCAGCGACGCCACCAGTGCGCTCTTGAGGTAGCCGGACTCGACCGCGGCGACCACGCCGCCCATCGCCAGCACCTGGTCGAGCTCGGCCCGAGCACCGTCCATGATGGACTTCGTCAGCGATTCGACCACAGTGGACCCTTCGAACAGGTCCGGATACTCCAGCAGGTCCGACTCGAAGGCCAGCACCTGCTGGATCCGCAGCGACCACTGCTGGTCCCACGGGCGGGGCAGGCCGAGCGCCTCGTTCCAGGCCGGCAGCTGGACCGCGCGGGCCCGGGCGTCGCGCGACAGGGTCACGCCGAGCGTCTCCAGCACGATGCGCTGCAGGTTGTTCTCCGGCTGCGCCTCGGTCAGCCCGAGGGAGTTGACCTGCACTCCGTAGCGGAACCTTCTCGACGAGGCCGACGTCACGCCGTACCGGTGCTCGGTCAACTCGTCCCACAGCTTGCCGAACGCGCGCATCTTGCACATCTCCTCGACGAAGCGCACGCCCGCGTTGACGAAGAAGGAGATGCGGGCGACCACGTCACCCATGCGCTCGGGCGGGACCTGGCCCGAGTCGCGGACCGCGTCCAGCACGGCCACGGCGGTCGCCAGCGCGAAGCCGACCTCCTGTACCGGCGTCGCACCGGCCTCCTGCAGGTGGTACGAGCAGATGTTGACCGGGTTCCACTTCGGACAGTTGGTGACCGTCCACGCGATCATGTCGGTGGTGAGCCGCAGCGACGGGCCGGGCGGGAAGATGTACGTGCCCCGCGACAGATACTCCTTGACGATGTCGTTCTGCGTGGTGCCCTGCAACGAGGCCCAGGACGCGCCCTGCTCCTGGGCGACCGTCACGTAGAGGGCGAGCAGCCACATCGCCGGCGCGTTGATCGTCATCGACGTGTTCGCCGCGGCCAGGTCGAGGTCGTGGAAGAGCGCGCGGGCGTCGCCCAGGTGCGCCACGGGTACGCCGACCCGGCCCACCTCGCCGCGGGCCAGCTCGTGGTCGGGGTCGTACCCGGTCTGGGTCGGCAGGTCGAACGCGACCGAAAGCCCGGTCTGTCCCTTGGCCAGGTTGCGCCGGAACAGGGCGTTGCTCGCCGCGGCCGAGGAGTGGCCCGCATAGGTCCGCATCACCCACGGTCGATCCCGCTCGGGCAGTCTCGCATCCGTCGCCATGAGCCGGAGTTTACTGCTGAGTAACCGGAGCGCGGCCGGTGAAGTTACTCACCGGCGCGTACGCCATAGTGTTCGCCATGACCGACGTGGCGATCTCGGTACGCGGCCTGCGCAAGGCGTACGGCCCGAAGCAGGCGGTGGACGGCCTCGACCTGACCGTCGACCAGGGTGAGATCTTCGCGCTGCTCGGCCCCAACGGCGCGGGCAAGACGACGACCATCGAGATCCTCGAGGGCTTCCGCAAGCGCGACACCGGCGAGGTTTCCGTACTGGGCGTGGATCCGGCGCATCCGACCGCGGACTGGCGGAGCCGGGTCGGCATCGTGCTGCAGGGCACCGGCGAGTTCGAGGACCTGCGGGTCGAGGAGGTCGTACGCCTCTTCGCCGGCTACTACCCGAAGGCCGATGACCCGGTCACCGTGCTCGACCGGGTCGGCCTGACCGAGAAGCGCCGGGCGCTGACCCACACGCTGTCCGGCGGCCAGAAGCGCCGCCTCGACGTCGCGCTCGGCGTGATCGGCCGGCCCGACCTGCTCTTCCTCGACGAGCCGACGACCGGCTTCGACCCGGAGGCGCGGCGCGAGTTCTGGGTCCTGATCCGCGACCTCGCCCGGGGCGGCACGACGATCGTGCTGACCACGCACTACCTCGAGGAGGCCGAGGCGCTCGCGGATCGGGTCGGGGTCATCAACGACGGCCGCCTGATGGCCGCCGCCCGGCCGGCCGAGCTCGGTGGCCGCGCCACGTTGCCCGCCCTGGTGAGCTGGACCGGCGCGACCGGGCCGCAGTCGGCGCAGACCCACACCCCCACCGAGTACGTGCTGAAGCTGGCCCAGCAGTTCGACGGCGGCGAGATACCCGGGCTGGCGGTCAAGCGGCCGAGCCTGGAGGACGTGTACCTGGAGATGATCGGCCACGGAACCGGGGAGCAGTCATGACGGCGCTGGCACCGCTGGTCGCGCGGCAGGGTACGACCGAGATCAAGCAGTTCTCCCGCAGCCGGGAGCAGGTTGTCTTCACGATGGCGTTCCCGGCCATCATCTTGTTGATCTTCGGCTTCATCTTCCGGGGGCACCTCACCCCGGAGGTGACCTTCACGCAGTACTTCGTCGCCGGGATGATCGCCTCCGGCCTGATGGCCACCGGGTTCCAGGCGCTGGGCATCCAGATCCCGATCGAGCGCGACAAGGGCACGCTGAAGCGCTACCGCGGCACGCCCATGCCGCGGTCGGTGTACTTCGCCGGCAAGATCATGATGGTGTACGCGGTGGGCATCGCCGAGACGGCTCTGCTGCTCGCGTTCGGCGTCGCCTTCGACCACGTCTCCCTGCCGAGCACCGGCCTGAAGTGGTTCACCCTGGCCTGGGTGATGCTGCTCGGCATCACCGGCTGCACGCTGTGCGGGATCGCGTTCTCGTCCGTCCCACGTACCGGTCGAAGTGCCCCGGCGGTGGTCACCCCGGTCGCCCTGATCCTGCAGTTCATCTCCGGGGTCTTCTTCGTCTTCACGTCGCTGCCCGGGTCGATGCGCCAGATCGCCGCACTCTTCCCACTCAAGTGGCTGTGCCAGGGCATGCGCTCGGTGTTCCTGCCCGACTCATTCGCCGTCGCCGAGCCGGCCGGCTCGTGGGAGCTCGGCCGGATCGCGCTGGTGCTGGGCGCGTGGTGCGTCGGTGCGCTGCTGCTGTGCCTGGCGACCTTCCGGTGGACCTCGAAGCGCGACGGCTAGTAGTTCGCCACACCCCGTCCGCTGGTACGCCGGCCGCCCATGATGCGCGCGGTGAAGTAGACCGCGATCAGCGCGAAGAGCACCTGCAGGCCGTGCCGGATCCAGTCCACGCCGGTGGTGTGCCTCACCCCGAGCCAACCGGCGACCAAGCCGGCCAACAGGGCCGCCACGATGCCCGCTCCGATGGTGGCCCAGGCGGGGATGTCCTGCTTGCCGGGCAGCAGCAGCTTGGCCAGATAGCCCAGGACAGCACCAGTGATCACTGCCCACACGACGTCGCCAAACATGTCGGTACCCCCTTTGACACCATTGTTGTGATCACGACCCACACCCCGAGGCGAAACGGCGCGATCCGGAAACCGCTAGAAACCGAACGCTCCTTCGGGTCCCGTTCATCGAGGTTGAATGTCAGACTAAAAGCGTGCCCAGCCTCGATGGCCAGCTAATCGTGGAGACGCTGATCGCGTTCCTCATGATCGGACTGCTCGGGTTCATCCTCCGGTGGACGTTCTCCCGGGATCAGGGCGCGCCGGCGTGGCCGCCGAGCGACCCCGAGGACTTCGGTCTGCTGACCCCGGTCGCCACAGCGGACACCGCGGACGAGGCGGCCCGGGTCCGGGCGATGCTCGCCGACGCGGGCATCAAGGCGACCACCGCGGCCGGCACGGACGGACGCCATCGCGTGCTGGTCTTCTCTGCCGAGCTGGACCGCGCGCGTCGCGTCACCGGCTGGTCCGCCTAGCCCCCGCCCGGCAAGGTCAACGACACTCCCCACAACGCCGCTGCGATCAAGACGTTTACGTCACCATCGGGCCTCCGCGTGACCTAAACGTCTTGATCGTCGCTGCACGAGCCAGCGCTCAGGCGGGCGGGAGTGCGAAGGTGGGCTCGGGCGGAGCTTCGAGGCGCTCCACGGTGGCGCCCAGTCGCTGCAGGTCCGCCACGAAGTCCGGGTAGCCGCGGTCGATGTGGTGCACGTGGCTGACCTCGGTGAAGCCGTCCGCGCACAGGGCCGCGATGACGAGCCCGGCCCCGGCCCGGATGTCGGTCGCGCGCACGGGGGCACCGGAGAGGCGCTCGCGCCCGCGTACCACCGCGTGTTTCCCGTCCGTCCGGATCTCCGCGCCGAGGCGCACCAGCTCCTGCACGAACATGAACCGGCCGTCGAAGATGTTCTCGGTGATCATCGAGGAGCCCTCGCTGACCGCGGCCAGCCCGATCGCCATCGGCAGCAGGTCGGTGGCGAAGCCCGGGAACGGCAGCGTCACGATGTCGATCGCCGACGGGCGGCGCTGCATGCGGATCCGGAAGCCGTCCGGGAACATGTCGACGGTCGCGCCCGAGGTGGCGACCTTGTCCAGGGCGATCTCCAGGAAGCCCGGGTCGACGCCGAGCACGGTCACGTCGCCCCTGGTCATCGCCGCCCCGAAGGCCCACGTCCCGGCCACGATCCGGTCGCCGATCGTCCGGTGGCTGACCGGGCGCAGCTCGGAGACGCCCTCGATGGAGATCTCGGAGGTACCGGCGCCCGAGATGTGCGCGCCCATCCCGGTGAGCATCGCGCAGATGTCGACGATCTCCGGCTCGCGGGCCGCGTTGTCGATCTCGGTGACGCCCTTGGCGAGGACGGCCGCCATGAGCAGGTTCTCCGTCGCGCCGACGCTCGGGAAGTCGAGCCAGATCCGCGCCCCGACCAGCCCGGACGGGGCAGAGGCCACGATGAAGCCGTGCTCGCTGGTGATGTCGGCGCCCATCCGCTGCAGCCCGGCCACGTGCATGTCCAGGCCGCGGGACCCGATCGCGTCACCGCCCGGGTGGGCGACCCGCACCCAGCCGTTGCGGGCCAGCAGGGGTCCGAGCACGCAGATTGACGCCCGCAGCCGCCGGACCAGGTCGTAGTCGGTCTCCCGCCCGGGGGTATCGGGCGCGTCGATGATCAGTTCGCCGTCGGGCGACGTGCCGACCTCGCAGCCAAGCCGCCGCAGCACCTCGCCCATGATCGCGATATCGGTGATCCGTGGGACGTTCTGCAGCGTGGTCCGGCCGGGCGCGAGCAGCGCCGCGGCCATGAGCTTCAGGGCCGAGTTCTTAGCACCGCCCACGTGCACCTCGCCGTTCAGGCTCGTGCCACCCACGACCCGGATGAGATCCGCTCCTGCGGTCAACGTCACGGGCGCCATCGTAGGGGCCGCCCCCGAGACGTTGCCTAGGCTGTACGACATGGCCGTTCACCTCACCCGCATCTATACGAAGACCGGCGATGCCGGCACGACCGCACTCGGAGACGGTTCCCGGGTGGCCAAGACCGATCCGCACATCGAGGCGTACGCCGACGTGGATGAGGCGAACGCCGCGCTCGGGGTGGCCCTCGCGCTGGGCAGCCTGTCGGACGACGTGCGCACAGTGGTGACGATCGTACAGAACGATCTCTTCGACGTGGGCGCGGATCTGTGCGTACCTGTCGTCGAGGGTGAACAGCGGCTGCGCGCCACCGAGGAGCAGGTCACCCGGCTCGAGGGCTGGTGCGATGAGTTCAACGCGCGGCTACCCAAGCTGGACTCGTTCATCCTTCCTGGGGGTACCCCGGGCGCGGCATACCTGCACGTCGCGCGGGTCGTCGCCCGGCGCGCCGAGCGGCGGGTCTGGGCGCTGATCCAGGCCGACCCGGAGCGCACCAACCCGGTCACGGCGAAGTATCTCAACCGCCTGTCCGATTTGCTGTTCATCCTGTCCCGGGTGGCGAACCCGGACGGCGACGTGAAGTGGGTCCCGGGCGGCTCCCACTAAACAGGCAAGATCCAAACAACTGTACGACAGTTGTCGTGCGGGAGCGCTCCCACCGCCACAACATACGGACAGTTGTGTGGATCTTGAGCGGGAGCAAGAACTAGAGGCGCACGGCGCCGGGCGGGGCGGACTCGAGCCAGGACTGGAAACCGTGGTACGCGGTCTCGGCGAGGGCGATCTCGACCGGCTCGCTGCGGCCGGAGAAACGTCCCCTACATCGCACGACCACCCAGCCGGCCGGCATGGCCAGCCGTTCCTGGCCCTCCGGCGCCCGCCGGTCCTCGACCACCAGGCCATGGCGCACCAGCACCCGTCGCGGCCGCAGGCCGAAGCTGAACACGCGGTACCAGCGCAGCTCGTCACCGGAGAATCGGCCCAGCCCCGGGGCCCAGCCGCGGCCCGGCACGAAGGTGGACAGGCGCATATTCATGTCGATCGTGCCGCCGGCCCGGGAGATCCACTCCCGCCGCACGAAGATGAGCAGCAGCCCGCACAGCACAAGGAGGACTCCGACGCCGACGACCTCGAAGAACCTCATGGCCGTTGCTAGTGGTCGGCCGTGGCAGGGGCGTCGCTGGCGGCGGGCAGGGTGGCCGGGTCGTCGCCCTCGGCCGGTACGGTGCTCTCGGCCAGGACGGTGACGCCCTCATTGGTGACGGAGAGGAACCCGCCACCCGGCATGTCGTAGGCGACCTCGTCGCCGCTGGTCGTCTTCACCCGCACCCGGCTGGGCTCCTTGAGCTGCCCGAGCAGCGGGGCGTGCCCAGCCAGGACCGCCATCTCGCCGTCCACAGTGCGGGCGACCAGCATCTCCGCCTCGCCCGACCAGACCATCGCCTCGACCGAGACGAGGTCGACCCGAAAACTCTTCGCCACCCTGGTCTCCTCGCCGACGCGTCGCCGATCCTCGGGACGCGGATGTCCGGTCAGTGTAGACGAGGCTCGGAACTGCTTGACGGGAGAGTACGGCAGTTCACACCGCGTCTGTCGGGATGTTCGATAGCATCCTCGTTTGGCCGGAAACGCTTGGTATGCCGGCCGCGTGGCAACCTCGTGCCAAGGCCTCGTCTCCGGGGGAGACGTGGCCTCGCTTCCAGAGGAGAAGACGAATGAGCTTTCCATCCCCCACCGGCGGTTCCGCGATCAACCGCACGCTCGCCAGTCCCCGGGCCCTCGCGGCCTGGGCGCTGCTTGGGTACGCGGCCCTGGCTCTGTTCTTCGCGTTCTTCCTGTGGCTGCTGCCCAACGGCGGCACGTTCTCGGAACGGTCGGCCGGCTCGGGCTTCCGCAGCCTGACCATCATCGCGCTGCCGGTGCTCGCGGTTCTGCTCGCCGCGTACGTGACGCCCGAACTGCCCCTGGCGCGCCTGATCGCGCTGGTGGCGATGATCGAGTACCTGACGATCCTGTTCTTCGGCTTGATCACGCTGCTGATCGGGCTGGGCGCGGTGTTCGACCGGGTGAACACCGTCGGCGCCTTCTTCGGCGGGCTGAGCTACCTGGTCCTGGGGGCGGCCGCGCTGATACTGGCGGCGGTCGCGTCGTACATCTGCTTCCGGGCGTACACGAGGCTGGGCGGCCGGCTGCCGAGCATGCCGTCCTGACCAGCCAACAACGAAGGAGCCGGCCGCCAGAGGCCGGCTCCTTCGTATGTATGACCGCCTACTGCTCCCGCAGCCGCTTCGCGTTGCGCTCCAGGTCGTCCAGGCCACCGCACATGAAGAAGGCCTGCTCGGGGTACGTGTCGAAGTCCCCGCGGCAGATCCGCTTGAACGCCTCCACGGTGTCCTTCACCGGTACGAAGGAGCCCTCGATGCCGGTGAAGACCGTCGCCGCGTACGTGTTCTGCGAGAGGAAGCGCTCGATCCGGCGGGCGCGAGCCACCGTGATCTTGTCCTCCTCCGACAGCTCGTCCATGCCGAGGATGGCGATGATGTCCTGCAGGTCCTTGTAGCGCTGCAGGATCCGCTTGACCTCGGTGGCGACCAGGTAGTGCTCCTCGCCGACGAACTCCGGCGCCAGGATGCGCGAGGAGGACGCCAGCGGGTCCACCGCCGGGTAGATGCCCTTGTCCGAGATGGACCGCTCCAGGTTCGTGGTCGCGTCCAGGTGGGTGAACGTGGTGTGCGGAGCCGGGTCGGTGTAGTCGTCGGCCGGCACGTAGATCGCCTGCATGGAGGTGATCGCGCGACCGCGGACCGAGGTGATCCGCTCCTGCAGTTCGCCCATCTCGTCGGCCAGGGTCGGCTGGTACCCCACCGCGGACGGCATACGGCCGAGCAGCGTGGACACCTCGGAGCCGGCCTGGGTGAACCGGAAGATGTTGTCGATGAACAGCAACACTTCCTGCTTCTGGACATCCCGGAAGTACTCCGCCATGGTCAGCGCGGCCAAGGCGACCCGAAGGCGGGTGCCCGGCGGCTCGTCCATCTGGCCGAAGACCAGAGCGGTCTGCGGGAGCACGTTCGACTCGCCCATCTCCTTGATGAGGTCGTTGCCCTCACGGGTCCGCTCGCCGACGCCGGCGAAGACCGACGTACCACCGAAGTTACGGGCCACCCGGATGATCATCTCCTGGATCAGCACCGTCTTGCCCACGCCCGCGCCGCCGAACAGGCCGATCTTGCCACCCTTGACGTACGGGGCGAGCAGGTCGAGCACCTTGATGCCGGTCTCCAGCATCTCGGTCTTCGGCTCCAGGTCGGCGAACGCCGGGGGCCGACGGTGGATCTGCCACCTGTCCTTGACGTCGAGCCGCTCCCCCTCCTTGAGGTTGAGGCAGTCGCCGATGGCATTGAACACGTGGCCCTTGGTCACCTCGCCCACCGGCACCGAGATCGGCGAGCCGGTGTCGAGCACCGGGGTGCCGCGCACCATGCCGTCGGTCGGCTGCATCGAGATCGCCCGCACCATGTTGTCGCCGAGGTGCTGGGCCACCTCAAGGGTGAGCGTGCGGGTGCCCCCGGCCAGCGTCACGTCGACGTGGAGCGCGTTGAACATTTCGGGCATCGCGTCCCGCGGAAACTCGGCGTCGACGACCGGGCCGATCACCCGGACGACCCGGCCAGTGCCGGTCGAGGTCTCTACAGCAGCAGTCATCACACTTCACTTCCCGCGGCGGCGAGCGCGTTTGCGCCGCCGACAATTTCGCTGATCTCCTGGGTGATCGCCGCCTGGCGGGCGGAGTTCATCTGTCTGGTGAACGTCTGGATGAGTTCCTCGGCGTTGTCGGTCGCGGCCTTCATCGCCCGCCGCCGGGCCGCCGACTCACTCGCCGCCGCGTCAATCAACGCCGCGTAGATGCGGGTGTTGATGTACTTCGGCAGCAGCGCGTCGAGCAGCTCGTCCGGGCCCGGCTCGAACTCGTACTCCGGCGGCAGCGCCGACTCCTCGATCTCGGTCTCAACGACCTGCATCGGCGCGAGCAGGTTCGCCATCGGTGTCTGGGTCATCAGCGAACGGAACTGCGTGTGCACCACGTGCAGTTCGTCCACGCCCATCACGCCGTCGGCGCCCGGATGCGGCTCGCCGTCCGGCGTGGCCGCGTCGTCCGCCCCGGCCTGGAACGCCGAGATGAGGGACTCACCGATCGCGTGCGCGTCGGCGAAGCTCGGCTGCTCCGAGAACCCGGTCCAGCTGGCCTCGATCGGCCGGTTGCGGAATCGGTAGTACGTCACGCCCTTGCGGCCTACTACATACAGCACGACCTGTTTGTTGTCCTCGCGAAGCCGCGAGATGAGCTGCTCGCAGGTACGGATCGCGTTGGCGTTGTACCCACCACACAGGCCGCGGTCGCTGGTGATCAGCAGCACCCCGGCCCGCCGCACCGGGTCGCGGGGGCGCAGCAGCGGGTGGTCGATGTTGGCCGTGCTGGCCAGCGCGGTGAGCACCATCGTGATCGCGACCGAGTACGGCTGCGACCGCGCGACGCGCTCCTGGGCCTTGGCGATGCGGCTGGTGGCGACCAGCTCCATCGCCTTGGTGATCTTCTTGGTGGACTTCGTCGTGCGGATCTTCCGGCGAAGCACCCTGACCGAGGCTGGCATGGCTTACTTCTTAGCCGGAGGCTTCGGCGGGGCCTTCTTGACCCGCTTCACGGCCTCCTTGGTCTCAACACCCTCCGCCATGGCCTTGGCCGGATCCTCTTGGACAACCGGCTTGCCGTCGGCGGCGAGGAACATCTGCTTGAACTGCGCGATCGCGTCGTCCAGGCTCACCACGAGGTCGTCGTTCCACTCATCGCTGGCGATGGTGGCGAGCACCCCCGCGTGCGAGTGGCGCAGGTAAGCCAGGAACTCCGTCTCGAACCGGCGGATCTCGCCGACCGGGATGTCGTCCAGCTTGCCCTCAGTGCCGGCCCAGACCGATACGACCTCTTCGTCCATCGGGTACGGCGAATAGTTGGGCTGCTTGAGCAGCTCGACCAGGCGGGCGCCCCGATCCAACTGCTGGCGCGAGGCGCGGTCCAGGTCGGAGGCGAAGGCCGCGAAGGCCTCGAGCTCGCGGTACTGGGCCAGGTCGAGGCGCAACCGGCCGGCGACCCGCTTCATCGGCTTGCTCTGCGCGGCGCCACCGACCCGGGAGACCGAGGTGCCGACGTTGATGGCCGGGCGGACGCCCTGGTTGAACAGGTCGGCTTCGAGGAAGATCTGGCCGTCGGTGATCGAGATCACGTTGGTCGGGATGAAGGCGGAGATGTCGTTCCCCTTCGTCTCGATGATCGGCAAGCCGGTCATGGAACCGCCACCGAGCTCCTCAGAGAGCTTCGCGCAGCGTTCCAGCAGCCGCGAGTGCAGGTAAAAGACGTCGCCCGGGTACGCCTCGCGCCCTGGCGGACGGCGCAGCAGCAGAGACACCGCCCGGTACGCCTCGGCCTGCTTGGACAGGTCGTCGAAGACGATCAGCACGTGCTTGCCGGCGTACATCCAGTGCTGGCCGATGGCCGAGCCGGTGTAGGGGGCGAGGTACTTGAAGCCGGCCGGGTCGGACGCGGGCGCGGCCACGATGGTCGTGTACGCGAGCGCGCCCCGTTCCTCGAGGGTGCCGCGGACGGACGCGATCGTGGACGCCTTCTGCCCGATCGCCACGTAGATGCAGCGCACCTGGCGGGCGGGGTCCCCCGACTCCCAGTTGGCCCGCTGGTTGAGGATGGTGTCGATGGCGACGGTCGTCTTGCCGGTCTTGCGGTCGCCGATGATGAGCTGCCGCTGGCCCCGGCCGATCGCGGTCATCGCGTCGATGGCCTTGATGCCCGTCTGCAGGGCCTCCTTGACCGGCTGACGCGCCATGACGTTGGGCGCCTGCAGCTCCAGCTCACGGTAACCCTCGTTCGGAATGTCACCGAGGCCGTCCATGGGCGCGCCGAGGGGATCCACCACGCGACCGAGGAAGCCGTCGCCGATCGGCACCGAGAGCACGCGACCGGTCCGCTTGACCCGCTGGCCCTCCTCGACACCGGCGAACTCGCCCAGGATCACGACGCCGATCTCGCGGACGTCGAGGTTCAGCGAGACACCGAGAGTGCCGTCCTCGAATTCGAGCAGCTCGTTCGCCATCGCGGAGGGGAGGCCTTCGACATGCGCGATGCCGTCGGCGGCGTCGGTGACGACGCCCACCTCCTCGTGCGAGATGTCGGGCTTGTACGACGAGATGTAGCGCTCCAGGGCACCGCGGATCTCGTCGGACGAGATGGTCAGCTCGGCCATCTTCTTCTTCCTTTGGTCGGGTCGGGCGTTCGAGTCAGGGGGTGAGGGCGGTCGATCAGTGGGTACCGGCGAGGTCGGCGCGGGCCTTCTGCAGCCTGCGCACGATGGTGCCGTCGAACAGGTCGGCACCGATCCGGACGCTCATGCCGCCCAGGATGGTCGGGTCGACCGAAACCTTGATCGCGACTTCCCGGCCGGTCAGCCGCGACAGGCTGGCGGCGAGGCGATCCGCGTCGGCGTCGGTCAGTGCGACGGCCACGGTCACGTAGGCCACGCTGTGGTCCCGGCGGTCGGCGGCCAGCTCCACCAGCCGGGTCAGGGAGTTGGCGAAGTTGCGTCCGCCGAGCCCTTCCAGCGCCACAGTGGCCAGACGGATTGTGGCCGAACGGGCCCGGCCGCGCAGGAGGTCGGCGACGAGTTCGGCCCGCTGCGCGGGCTCGACCGTCGAGGTGCCGAGGGCCGCGGCGAGCGACGGGTTGCCATCCACGATCTGGCCGAACCGGAACAGCTCGTCCTCGACCTCGGCCAGCTCGCCGGCTGATTCAGCGCTGGCGAGCAGTGCCTCGACGCCGAGCCGCTCGGTGGCGTTGAGAAGCTCGACCGAGGACGACCAGTGGCCGGACACCAGAACCCGCAGAAGGTCCGCGGCGTCATCCGCGACCTTGCCCGCCAGCAAGGTCCCGAGCAGGTCAGCCCGATCCGAACCCGGCCGGCCCGGATCGGCCAGGGCCCGCCGGAGCCGGGGCTCGCCGGTCAGCAACCGGGCCGTCGCCAGGATGTCGTCGGCCACGCCGGCCATGGGCACGGGCCGGCCGCCGGTGGCCAACGCGTCCAGCCGCTCGACCGCGGCGGCGTAGGACTGCCGGTTGACAGGATCCATCAGGAACGGCCCGCCGGCGTTGAGTCCACTGTGGAGTCCATCTCGGCCAGGAACCGCTCGACCGTGCCGCGCTGGCGCGCCTCGTCGGCGAGGGACTCGCCCACGATCCGGCTGGCCAGGTCGACCGCGAGCGAACCGATGTCGGAGCGCAGTTCGCGGACGATCGTCTGGCGCTCCGCGACGAGGTGATCCCGGCCGGCCGCGATGATCCGGTCGGCCTCCTCGCGCGCCTTGGCGAGCATCTCCTCGCGGATCGCGGCCGCGTCCGCGCGAGCTTCCTCGCGAACCTGTGCCGCCCGCGAGGCCGCCTCGGTCATCGCGTTGCGGTACTCGGTCTGCGCCGCGGCCAGCTGGGACTTGGTCTCCTCGGCGTCCTCCATCTGTTTTGCGATGATCTCCTGCCGCTCGCTCAGAGCCTTCTGGACCGGCGGCAGCACGTACCGGCGGAGCAGGTAGAAGATGACCAGGAAGGCGAAGAGTTCGGCGAAGAACGTCGCGTTCGGCACGAGGAAGTTGCTGCCGCCGTCCGCCAGCACGGTCGCACCAGATGCCATGGCGCCGATCCTTACTTTCCGGCCAGCACGAAGACGAACAGCGCCATGAACGCGAGGTTGATGAAGTACATCGCCTCGACCAGGCCGACCGTCAGGAAGAAGATGGTGAACAGGCGGCTCTGGGACTCGGGCTGGCGTGCCACACCCGAGATAGTCGCGCTGCCCGCAAGACCGTCGCCGATCGCTGCCCCGATCGCGCCACCGCCGAGGGCGAGGCCGCCGCCGACGAACGCGCCGGCGAACTCGATCGCCTGCTCCGTTGTGTGAGCCATTTCTCTCCTCAATTCGCTGATACAAGCCTGTGCGGGTAGCGACAGGTAGGTCGGCCCGGTTCGACCGTCACCGGCGGGCCAGGCCGGAGTCAGTGTGCTTCGCCCTCCGACGGTGCGACGGACCCGAAGTAGAGGATGGTCAGCAGGGCGAAGATGAATGCCTGGATCAATCCGATGAACAGGTCGAAGAGCTTCCAGACCACGTTCGGGGCCCACAGGATGAAGGCCGGGAAGAGCGCGATCAGCGAGACCATGATCACACCCGAGAAGATGTTGCCGAAGAGCCGCAGCGACAGCGTGATCGGCCTGGCGATCTCCTCCACCAGGTTGATCGGGAACAGCACCCAGTGTGGCTGAGTCAGGTGGTGGTAGTAGGACCGGAAGCCCTTCTTGCGGACGCCGGTCACGTGCATCCACACGATCACCAGCAACGCGAGGGCGTACGCGAGGTTGACGTCGGACGCCGGCGGCGGGAGGTACTCGGGGTTGTGCCCGGTCGGGATGATCGCGAGCCAGTTCGCGATCAGGAGGAACAGGAAAAGCGCGATGGCCAACGGCACCACGAACGGCGCGGTCTGGATACCCATGGTGCTCTGGACCTGGTTCTGCACCGCGGTGGTGACGGTCTCGAACACCAGCTGGATCCCGGTCGGCTTCTTCGCGGTGATCCGCTTGCGGACCCAGAACCCCAGACCGAGTACGATGCCGCCGGCCACGACCGTGGCCGCGATGGTGTCGACGTTGAAGGTGAGCCCGAAGACCGTCCACGTGATGTGGTGGCCGATTTCGATGTCGGTCCCCTGAGCGAGGATCATCCCGCTCATGGGTTCTTGAGCTGCCGGTACACGCCGACGGACGCACCGCCGAGCATCATCATCTGGAAGAAGGCGAGGCCGGCGAAGACGCCGAGGCCGTCCGGGCGCACCAGGATGCCGGCGCCGACGGCCAGCACGGTGATCAGCGCCAGCCGCCCGAGCACCGAGCGGGTGAACCGGGCCTTCTTGTTGGTGGCCTCACTGGTGCCGTACCTCACGACGGAACGCTGGACCATGCGGGTGTTCAGGGCGCCGAGGGCGAGGCCGACGCATGCGAAAAGGCCCATCAGGACGTGGCCGAGAAGCCCTGTCACAAGCACCGCGGCAACGCCGACGCAGGAAGACATAATGATCGACCGGCGGAGCGTCCCACTCGCTACGGCCGGGACGGTCGGAGCTGCTTGCACGACTTGAGGTCTCCAGTCAGTCTCGGAAGAACTTACGGAAGTTGACAAAGGTGTAGCGCGCGGCCAGAACTACGCCGAGTGCGAGACCTATGAGAGTGAAGACGGGCAATGTTTTCAACGCGCTGTCGGCGAGCCAACCCAGTCCGAGAGCGCCGATCAGAAGCAGCGCGCTCGTCAGGCCCATGCCCAGCAAGCTTGGCCAACCCGGGGCGTCGCGAGTCGTCCGCTTGTCGTCGCCGGACAGCTAACCTGTCCTCTGCACTCGTACGCGGACATTACACACTCGCACACTCCTTCGGGCCCGAGAGGTTGAAGTCGCCGCCAGTAGAGTTGCCCTCCGCCCGTTGATCCCACTCCGCCGGCAAATCATCCGGCTCGAGCCGATGGGGTCGGATACCCGTTCCCCGCCGCCGCAGGCAACGTATCACAGGGTCAGAGAGGCCCAGCGCGCGACCCCAGGTCGACCGCGGTGGCACCCACCGGTGGGTGCGCTCTGGTGTAGCCGGCGTTGTGGTGGCCGCTCCGACCGGGTGACAAGGGTCACGCCGCGTCCACGACCGAACGCCCATGTTACTAGCGGTGATGGCCCGCTTGTCCAGACCAGACGCGATTCAGCGGTGGCGCAAACCCGTCACCGGTACGACTTGATCTAGCGGTGGCGTTGACCCACCCCCGGTCTCCGATCAACCTTGACGTATCTCCATGTGATAGCCCCCTCACCGCCCGTGGACCTCTGGAGGAATCGTCATGCGTTGGGCGCCCCTCGTTCTATGCCTCGTCGGTGGCGTGGCAGTAGCCGGCTGCCAACCCGCCACGGTCACCGACACGAGCCGCTCGATCTACTGCGAGGTGGCCGCCGATGCCCCGGTCCGCGACAACGCCGACAACCCGACGAAGGTCGTCGCCACCACCCGGTTCCGCTGCGACCAGCCGGGTGCTGCGACGATGACGCTGACCATGCGCTTGCAACACCAGAACTCCGCCGGTGCCTGGGTCGACCTGAACGTCAACACCTTCACCGCCAAGGGGAAGGACACCGTGCCCACGCAGGCACCGTTCCTCAGCCGGCAGATCTCAGCCGCCTGCACCGACGGCGCGTTCCGCACCAGGGTCACCGGTAGCAGCACCGCCCGAGGGGCCACCAAGAAGTACGACGTGACCGGACCGCGAAGCTTCGAACCCTGCCGCCCCAGCCTCTTCTCAGGACAGTGACGCACCGGATCCGCCCACAGGTAGCTCAGGAGCGGTCCGTCAGGGCGGCGGCGAGCGGGACGACGGTCCGCTCGATCGTGTCCGCGGTCCGGGCGAAGAAGGTGTCCGGCATGCCGTACGGGTCGTCCAGGTCGTCGTTGTCGTCGGACCGCAGGCGCTTGCCCCCGCCGTAGATCCGCAGTGCGTCGACCGCCTCCACCAGCGCGACCCCGCGCGTGTGCGGATCGTCCTCGAACGCCGGCAGCCCGGCAAGATCCGCCTTCGCGAGCAGCCGCCCGAACTCCCCCAACACGAACGTCCGTGGCGCCGCCGCCGGCACCAGCGAGAGCACGGCGGTCACCTGCCACGCGGTCGCGCACAGGATCAGGTCGGACGCCGTGATCATGTCGGCCGTCAGCTTGCGGGCGGCGAACCCCGACGCGTCACCTCCGCGCTGCGCGAGGAGCCGGGCCGCCGGCGGGTTCATCGGCTCGCCGACGTGCCACGACCCGGTGCCGGCGCCGTGGCTCAGGTACAGGTCCTCCACCGAGGGCCCGAGGCGGGTATGCAGGGCCAGCGTCAGCAGGCGCTCGGCCATTGGCGAGCGGCAGATGTTGCCCACGCAGACGTGCAGGATCGCGAAGGTCACTACTCCTGGCCCGCGGGGATCTCCGGCAGGCCGGGCAGGTGGGGCTGGGCGACCGCGAACGGCTCGACGTCCGGCACCACCTCGCGCAGGCGCTCGAACGGGATAGCGCCGTCGCGCAGGACCCGTGGCACCGGCCCGGTGCAGTCGACGATCGACGACGGGATCGGGTCGGAGCACGGCCCGGCCTCGAGGTAGGTCGCCACGGCGTACCCGAGCTGCTCCCGGGCCTCGGCCGCGGTGACGGCGGGCGCCACCCCGGTGCGGTTGGCGCTGGACACCGCGAGCGGGCCGGTGTGCTGCAGCACCTCGAGCGCCACCGGGTGCAGCGGCATCCGGACCGCCACCGTCCCGTAGGTGTCGCCGAGATCCCACTGCAGCGTCGGCGCCTGCTCGACCACGATGGTCAGCGCGCCCGGCCAGAACGCCTCGGTCAGCGCCCGGGCCGAGTCGGGCAGCGAGAAGACCAGCCCGTCCAGGGTGTGCCGGGATCCGACCAGGACCGGCGGTGGCATGTGGCGACCGCGGCCTTTGGCGTTGAGCAGCGCGGACACGGCCCACGGCTTGAACGCGTCGGCGGCGATGCCGTACACCGTGTCGGTGGGGAGCACGACCAGGTCACCCCGGGCGATCCCCTCCACCGCGGCGCGGATCCCCCAGTCGCGCTCGCCGACGGTGCGACAGTCGTAAAGCATCACGGCCGCAAGTCTGCCACCCCGGACCCGGAAGATCCCCGCGTGGCCGTCGTGAAACGCGGGCGACCGGCCAAGTCGTGATGCAGCTTGATGTCGGTGAACCGACCGTCGGCGTGTACCAGGGTGGGTACGACGTACGCGTGGGTCTCGTCGTGCTCGATCGCCATCGCCCCGCCGGGCCGGAGCAGGTCTGCGAACCGGCCGATGAGCGGACGGATCACGTCGAGGCCGTCGGTGCCGCCGAAGACGGCGGCGTGCGGGTCGTGCGCGGTCACCTCGGCGGGCAGGCCGGCCGCGCCGATCTCGGGGACGTAGGGCGGGTTGCACAGGATCAGGTCGACGGACCGGTCCTGGTCGGCCAGCACCGTCGGGTCGGTCGCGTCGCCCGCCACCACCGTCACCCCGAGCCCGAGTACGTTGCGGCGCAGCCATTCCAGCGCGGCCGGGTCCCGCTCGACGGCGTACACCGTGGCGCCCGGCGCCTCGACCCGCACCGACGCGGCGATCGCACCCGAGCCCGCGCAGACGTCCACCACTGCCGCACCCGGGTGCGGACGCAGCCACTGCAGGCCCCACTCGACCAGGACCTCGGTCTCTGGCCGTGGCACGAACACTCCCGGCCCGACCGCCACCTCGATCCGCCGGAACGGGGCCGTCCCGGTCAGATACTGCAGCGGTACGCGGGAGGCCCGGTCGCGCACGAGACCGCGGAAGCGCTCGAGCTGCTCGTCGGTGAAGCGCGCGAGGATCAGCTTCGCGCGCGGCAGGGCGAGCACGAACGCGGCCAACAGCTCGGCATCGACCCGCGGCGACGCGACATGCGCGGCCGCCAGCACCGTGGTCGCCTCAGCGACCGCATCCGCCACCAGCAACCGCAGCACCCCCTGCGGAGATCCTGACGGTCGTGGATCCGGATTGGCAAGCGGTCCGGCGGGTCTTAGCGGGAGCGCGCTTCGGCGATCAGCCGGGCCACCTCGGCCCGGTCGCGGGCGCGCTCGCGGTCGGCGCAGACGGCGGCCCAAGCGTTCTCG
>Ga0105248_10001350_pt1 | contig 27352 bp, 27 predicted proteins | sample KBSS34metaG_FD_81524 | JGI IMG/M metagenome (GOLD analysis project Ga0105248, IMG submission 81524) | Switchgrass rhizosphere microbial communities from Kellogg Biological Station, Michigan, USA - KBS S3-4 metaG | ecosystem: Host-associated > Plants > Roots > Rhizosphere > Soil | place... | reverse complement strand
CGACGCCGGATTCACCGAGCAGGAAGTGACGGCCGCCCGGAAGGCGTTGCTCGAGGAGCGGCGCATCGCACGGGCGCAGGACGATGCGCTCGCCGGATCGCTCGTCTCGCAGGAATTCCTCGGCCGCACCTGGGCGTATTCGCAGAAGATCGACGATGCCATTGCAGCGGTGACGGTTCAGTCCGCGAACGCCGCCCTGCGCAAGTACGTCGATCCGGCGGGGATCGCGTTCGCGTTCGCCGGAGATTTCGCGAAGGCGAAGTAAGCGATCGGACCGCAGGACCGTCCGTGCGGCCTGCGGCCGCTGGGGCGCTCAATCGCCGATTGGCGGCCGGAATGTCGCGTTACCGGGATCGCCGGTCATTCGCACCAGGTCGTCGAATATCCCCGGCGTCCCCGCGATGCACACCGCCTTCGCAGTGATCGGCGACGGCATGAACGGCGCGGCACGTCCCCCGGCCTCCTCCACGATGAGGAGCGCGCCGATCGCATCCCAGATCGACAGCGAGAGCTCGATGAATCCATCGAGACGGCCCGCTGCGACGTGGGCGAGCTGGAGCGCACCGGAGCCGAAATTGCGCATCGAGAGGCCCTCCGCCATCATCCGCCGCCGGATCTCGAGGTGATGCTCGCTTGGCGAACGGTCGTGATGACCGAGTGCCACGAATGCGCCGGGAAGCGCGCGCGTGTCGGCCACGCGAAGTCGCAGCGCGTCCCCCCGCTTCTCGCACCACGCGCCCTCGCCGCGGCGCGCGCGATAGAGCTCGTCATGCACGGGATCGAACACGACCCCGATTTGCGCCCTTCCTTGCTCCACGTATGCCAGCGCGATGTTCCAGTAAGGGATGCCCCGCAGGAAGTTGTGCGTTCCGTCGATCGGGTCGACGATCCAGCACCGGTCGAGCGGCCCGGCGAACGACGCCGCGGTCTCCTCGCCGAGGAACGCATCGTCGGGATAGACACGCGCGATTTCGCGTCGCACGAGCCCCTCGACGTCGCGGTCCGCGTGACTGACGAAGTCCTGCGGGCCCTTGAGCTCGACGGTCAGCCGCTCGCGATGGCGGAAGTAGTCATCGGCGAGGGCGCCGCCGAGCCGCGCGAGCGATTGTGCGAAAGCGTAGCGCTCGGTGATCGACGCGTCGTCGCTCACAATGCGACGACGCGCTTCTCGCGCAGCGACTGCTGCATCGCGAGCGCAATCCGCGTGGCCTCCGTTGCATCGCGAAGCGTCAGCGGGGGATCGCGGTCGTCGAGCACCGCCTGCACGAATTCGGCGTCCTCCCGCAGGAACGCATCCTCGAAGCGCTCGTAGAACGTCGGCGTCGCCTCATGACGGACGCCCTTCGCGTCCGCGATCGTCACGTGGTCGAAGCGGCCTTCGCCGCCGACGGTGATGCGACCCTCGGTCCCCACGACTTCCGTCAGGCACTCGAATCCATGCGCCATCGTGCGCGAAGCGGAGATCACCGCTATCTCGCCGCCCGCGAACTCGCAGGTGGCGACACCGTTGTCCACGTCCTGGAACTCGCGCAGCCCTTCGTTCAAGGCAATGAGACCGCTCGCGAACACGCGCGACGGCGAGACGGGCGCAGCGAGCAGCCAGCGCGCCGCGTCGATGTCGTGCACGCTCATGTCGGCGAAGATGCCGCCGCTCGACTTCGAGTAGCGGACGAAGTAGCCGCTCGGGTCATGCTTGTCGAGCGTGTGCGACCGAACGATCAGCGGGCGTCCGATGTGACCGGCGCGGATGCGCGCATGCGCGTGCCGAAAGCTCGTATCGAAGCGACGCACGAAGCCGATCATCACCTTGAGATCCGGCTGCAGGGCCGCTTCTGCCTCGACGCGCTGGCACTCCGCGATGTCGAGCGACAGCGGCTTCTCCGAGAACACGTGCTTGCGCGCCCGCAATGCGGCGACGATCTGCGGCGCGTGCATCGTCGTCGGCGTGACGATGAATACCGCCTCGAGATCCGGCTGGGCGAGCATCGCCGCGTAGTCGGTGTAGCGATGCTCGACCCCGAGCTGGCGTTCGGCCCAGGCGAGCTCGTCGGCGCCCGGATCGCACGCCGCCACCAGTTCCGCATTTGCGACACGACGCGCGAGGTTCTCGGCGTGCCGCCGTCCCATCCGGCCCAATCCTGCAATCCCTACGCGTAGCCGGTTCATAGCTCGACGATGCGCCTTTCGCGCCAGGAGATCGTTGCGGCCTCGGCGAGCGCCAGCGCCTTCACGCCATCGTCGATCGACGTGCGCGGCGACGCACGGCCGGCCAGCACATCGAAGAAATGCGCCATCTCCGCGGCATAGGCGGCGCGGTATCGCTCCAGGAAGAAGTACTCCGGCTTGTCCATCGTGACGGCGCCCGATGACCACAACGTCACTTCAGTGGGCCGATGATTGCCGGCCTGCAGCATCCCCTTGCTGCCCAGCACCTCGAAGCGCTGGTCGTACCCGTAGACGGCGCGCCGGATCGTGTTGATCTGCGCGAGCCGTCCGCCGCGCGTGCGAATCGTCACGGCGGTCGCATCGACGTCGCCTGCCGACTCGATGACGGGATCGGTGAGGCAGCTGCCGGTCGCGTACACCGTCGCCGCCTCCTCTTGCATGATCCAGCGGAACACGTCGAAGTCGTGGATCAGCATGTCCTTGAAGATGCCGCCCGACCGCTTGATGTAGTCGACGGGCGGCGCGCCGGGATCGCGGCTCGTCACGAGCAGCATTTCCGGCTGACCGATTTCACCCTGCTCGATCCGCTGCTTGATCGCCGCGAACGTCGGATCGTAGCGGCGCTGAAATCCGATCAGGCACGTGACGCCGGCTGCATGCACGACCTCGGCGCATTGCCGCGCACGATCGAGCTCGAGATCGACGGGCTTCTCGCAGAAGATCGCCTTCCTTGCCTTGGCCGCGCGCATGATGAAATCCGCGTGCGTGTCGGTCGACGAGCCGATGACGACCGCTCCGATCGCCGGATCCGCGAACACCGATTGCGCATCCGCCGTCTTCGCCCCGTGCTGCCGCGCGAGCGCACTTGCCGCCGCCGCATCGACGTCGACGACGTATTTGAGTTCCGCGTCCGGTTGGCGCGCGACGTTCCCCGCATGAATCTTCCCGATGCGGCCCGCGCCGAACAAGGCGACACCGATCATCGCGTCCTCCCCATAGCTTCGTTTGCGTTTCTCATTCGTTCACTCATACATCGCGAATTGCTGCTGGATTCATCATTTCTTCAACATCCATTCGTGTGCCGGATCATTGCGGAAGTGCCACTCGCGCTTCGATCCCGCCATCACGTTCAGGTAATACGATTCGTAGCCATAGGGAACGACGACGGGATGGTAGCCCCGCGGGACCATCACGACGTCGTGATCCTCGACCGCGAGCGATTCGTCGAGGGACCGGTCATCGGTGTAGACGCGCTGGAACGCGAATCCCTGCGACGGCTTCAGCCGGTGGTAATACGTTTCCTCGAGCGAGCTTTCCTCCGGCAGGTTGTCGGTGTCGTGCTTGTGCGGCGGATAGCTCGACGAATGGCCGCTCGGCGTGCGCACCTCGACGACCAGCAGATGCCTGGCCGGATCCGTCTGCGGAAGGATGTCGCACACGAATCGCTCATTCAACCCGCTGCCGCGCGCGAAGCGCTTCATCTGGGAGGGTTCGATCAACCGGCTGCCGACACCCCCCGGCCCCGGTGCGCTGGCGATGCCGATCTCCGCCTTCGTATGCGCCTGCACGGCGACTGCGCTTCCTTCGGGGAGATAGAGCGCGTACGGCGCGCGGTCGTCGAACACATCGCCGCGCTCGCCGATCTCGGACCACCGTTGATCGCCCTGCGAAACGGTGACGGTGCCGCCAAGCACCACGATGCAAAGCTCGCTGCGGGGACGACTGACCGTCATCGATTCATCCGGCGCAAGGCGATGCGCCGAGAACCCCACGTAGCGCCAGCCCGCCGATCGCGGCGTGACTTCCACGATGTCGCGCCCCGTGCGGTGCGCCTTCATGAGCAAGGACATGAACGCTCCCTTTGCCTATTGAACCGCCGCGCCGTTGCGCACGAGGCGCGACAGGTAGCGATAGCCCAGATCGGCGTAGCGGTATGCCGGCGCGACGACAGGATCCTGCTCGGCCTCGACGACCAGCCATCCGCGGTAGTCATGCCGGCGCAGCACGTCGATGACGCCGCGAAAATCGACCGCCCCGTCGCCCGGAACGGTGAAGGCGCCGTTGATGACCGATTCGAGGAAGCTCCAGTCGCGATTGCGCGCCATTGCAATCACCGCCGGACGAACGTCCTTGCAATGCACGTGACACACGCGGCGCACATGCTTCTGCAGCATTTCGACGGGATCGCCTCCGGCGAACGTCATGTGGCCGGTGTCGAAAAGCAGGCCCATCTCGTCGCCGGCGTTGTCCATGAGTCGATCGACGTCGGCGGGTGTCTCGACATAGGCGCCCATGTGATGGTGATAGGCGAGGCGTACGCCGTGATCCTGTGTGTAGCGCGAAAACGCGGTGATCCGCTCGCCGTATTCGCGCCACTGCGTCGCGCGCGCGAACCGCGGGCGCTTGTAGAGCGGCGCGGACGCGCCCTGGATGCTGTCCGCGACCTCGCCGTACACCATGACGGTCGCACCGCACTCGGCCAGCAACCGCAGATGCGCGCCGACCTCCGCGATCTCGGCGTCGACCGAACGCTGCGCGAGGCGACCCGAATACCAGCCGGACACGAGCGCGAGACCATGGCGCTCGAGGACGCCGCGCAGCGCCGCCGGCTCGCGCGGGAACTTGTTGCCGAGCTCGAATCCCCGATACCCGATCGCAGCACCTTCCGCCAGCGCGACATCGAGCGGTGTCTCACCGCCGAGCGACGGAAGATCGTCGTTGCTCCACGAAATTGGATTGATGCCGATTCGCACGTCGAGGCTCATGCCCGCAGGCCGTTCATCCCGATCGAATGCGTCATGGCCGCTGCTTGACGCGTTCCCGCTCGTAGCGCTCGCGCGCCTCCCGCACCTTGGCGCGCGGCGATACTTCGGGCACTGCCACGTCCCACCACCAGCCGCCCTCTTCGGTGGTGCGATGCGGATCGGTTTCGATGCAGATGACATACGTACGGTCGGCAGCGCGAGCCCGTGCGAGCGCGGATTCGAGCTCGGCAATGTTGGCGACGCTCTCCGCGTGCGCACCGAGCGACAGGGCATGCGCTGCGAAGTCGATCCGCGGGATTTCCGGTTCGCTCCGCACGCAATCCTCGAGCAGGTTGTTGAATGGGGCGCCCCCGCACGCCTGCTGAAGACGGTTGATGCAGCCGAAGCCGCGGTTGTCGAGCACCACGACGACGAGCTTCATCCCGAGCATCACGGACGTCGCGAGCTCCGAGTTCAACATGAGGTAGCTGCCATCGCCGAGCAGCACGACGACCTCACGCTCCGGGTGTGCCAGCTTGACTCCCAGTCCGCCGGCGATCTCGTAACCCATGCACGAGTAGCCGTATTCCATGTGGTAGCCGCCCGGCGTCGCCGTGCGCCACAGCTTGTGCAGCTCGCCCGGCAGCGTACCTGCGGCGCAGACGACGATGTCATGCGTTGGCGAATCGGCCGCCGAGCGTTGCACCGCGCCGATCACATCACCCTCGTAGGGCCGCTCCACCTCGCGATGGCCGGTGATACCCGCCACCTCTTGCCGCCAGCCGTCCGCGAGCTGCTCGGCGCGCGCAGTCCATGCCGCGTCGGCGGACCATCCCGCAAGCGCATCGGACAGCGCCGGCAACGCGGTCGCGGCGTCCGCGCAAAGCGGGACGCCTCGCCATTTCAGCGCGTCGAAGCGATTGACGTTGACGCTCACGAGTCGCGCGTCCCCGAACATCGAATGCGAGCCCGTCGTGAAGTCCTGCAGGCGCGTGCCGACGGCGATGACGACGTCGGCGTCGCCTGCGAGTGCGTTCGCGGCGCTCGACCCGGTCACCCCGATCGATCCTGTTTGCAGACGGTGATTCCACGCAAGCGCACCCTTCCCCGCCTGCGTTTCGCCGACGGGGACGCCGTGCAGCTCGGCGAACGATCGCAGCGCCGCGGCCGCGCCCGCGTACAGCACGCCGCCTCCTGCCACGATGAGCGGGCGCTTCGCCGTGCGCAGCACCGACACGACTGCCGCGAGCTCCGCAGCGATCGGGGCCGGTCCTTCGAAGCGAACGAGGGCTGGCGCGAAGAAGTCGGCGGGATAGTCGTAGGCCATCGCCTGCACGTCCTGCGGCAGCGCGAGCGTGACCGGGCCGCACAGAGCAGGATCGGTCAGGGCGCGAATCGCGCGCGGCAGCGCCGTCAGCAACTGCGCCGGATGCGCGATGCGGTCGAAATAGCGCGACACCGGGCGAAAGCAATCGTTGGCGGAAACGGTGCCGTCCTGGAAGTCCTCGACCTGTTGCAGCACGGGGTCCGGCGCGCGTGTGATGAAGATGTCACCCGGCAGCAGCAGCACCGGCAGCCGGTTCACATGCGCGAGCGCCGCAGCCGTGACCATGTTCGTCGCGCCCGGCCCGATCGATGTCGTGCACGCCATCATGCGGCGGCGCATGTGCGCCTTCGCATATGCAATAGCCGCGTGCGCCATCGCCTGCTCGTTATGCGCGCGGTACGTGGTCAGCACGTCGCGGTGTGCATACAGCGCCTCGCCCATCCCCGCCACGTTCCCATGTCCGAAGATCGCGAACACCCCGCCGAAGAGCGGGACCTCGCCATCATCGCCGTCCGCGCGCAGCGTGGCCAAGTAGCGGACGAGCGCCTGCGCCATCGTCAATTGCACGGTCTCACTCATGCCTTTCCGATCGCCACGCTCGCGCGGCATTCATCCCAGCTTTGCGCGACGCTCGTTCCCGCGCGCGCTTCCCGCCACGCATCGAGCAGCGTCTCGAAGTTCGTGCGCACCGCGCGCCTGAGCCCTGCGTCGTCGAGCGCGCCTGCGAACCACTTCGTCGTGGGCTCCTGGAATATCGTGCGCCCCACGGCAAAGCCGCGACAGGTGGAGCTTCCGCGCGCGTCGCGAAACCCATTCGCGAGGGTGTCGATCCCCGCATTGAGCCCGAGGATCACGACACCCCGACAATAGGGATCGCGCTCGGCGATCAGCGCGTCGATCGCCTGCCACTGGGCGGCGTCCATCGGCTCGAGCTTCCACCATTCGGGGAAGATGTTCAGGTTGTAGAGCCGCTTCAGTGCACGCTGGACGGTATCGGCGTCGCGCGGCAGCGCCTTCGGTGGAATGATCTCGAGCAGCAACTCGTGGCCGCTCGCCTGCACCGCATCGTACAGCGCACGGATCTGCGCCTCCTGCTCGAGTCGATTGCCGATCTCGTCGTCCGGGTGATACTGGACCAGGCACTTGACGACATGCTCGGCGGGCCATGCGAGCAGTGTCGTCCCGATCGACCGGCCGTGCTCGAACACGAGCGGGTTCGAGCCCGGCAATTCGACCGGCCGGCCGATCCACCAGCCGCGTCCGGTAGCCGCGTTGAGCGCATCCTGGCCGTACTGGTCGTCGCAGAGGATGCCGATGCGGCCCTCGAGCTGCCGGGCGCGCTCCACGTCCGCAACGGCCTCGACGAAAATCTGCTTCAGGCGCGGAATGCGTGCTTCGTCGGCGCCGGTCTGTTGCGCGAGCTCGAAGAACTGCCGCCGATGATCGAACGCGAACGCAAGCACTTCAGGATGCGGCGCGCGCGGCGCCGTGACGCGGTGGAGCCGCGTCAGCGTAGCGTCCTGGTCGGGTCGCGGAATGCGGTCGGCATTGGCCAGGAAATAGTCGAGCTCGACCCGCGTCGGCATCGCAGGTGCGCAGCCGTGCCGCGACACGACGAGCGCACCGCAGGCGTTCGCGTACCGCGCGCAAGCGTCGTAATCGTCGCCGCGCACCCATCCCGACAGGAAACCCGACGAGAACGCGTCGCCGGCGCCGAGGACATTCAATACGGCGACCGTCACACCGCCGCCATTGAACGCGTCGTCCAGCGACTTTGGAATCGGGCCGTCGATGACGGCGCAGCCCATGGCGCCGCGCTTCACCACCAGCACCGCTTTGGAGTGGCGGCGGATCGCGACCAGCGATTCGATGATCTCGCCGCTGCCGCCCGCGATGTTGAATTCCTCGATGGTGCCGATCACGAGGTCGAAGCGCGGCAGGAGGCGTTGCAGATGCGCCGTGACCGTGTCGGACGCGATGTACCGCGTCTCGCCGTCGCCGCGCTTCGTGAGCCCCCACAGCACCGGCCGGTAATCGATGTCGAGCACCGTCCGCACGTCGTGCGCGTGCGCGTGATCGAGCGCGCGATTGCTGATCCGGTCGATGTATTCGGTCGAGAAGTGCGTGCCGGTGATGAGCAGCGCCCGGCTTTGCGCGATGTAAGCCTCGTCGATCTCGGCATCGCCGATCGCCATGTCGGCACAGTTCTCGCGCAGGAAGATGAGCGGAAACGTGTCCTTGTCCTTGATGCCGAGCACGACCGCCGCGGTGAGGCGGGCAGGGTCCACGCCGACGTGACTCACGTCGCATCCTTCGCGAGCGATCGTCTCGACCAGGAACCGCCCCATCGCATCGTCGCCGACCCGCGAAATCAGGCCGGCGCGAAGCCCGAGGCGCGCGCAGCCGAAAGCCGTGTTGGCCGATGACCCGCCCAGGTACTTGGCGAAGCTCGTAACGTCCTCGAGGCGGGCGCCGATCTGTTGCGCGTAGAAATCGACGCCGAAACGACCGAGGCAGACGATGTCGCGCGATCGACCTTCGGCGAAGCGGGTGGTGTTACGCATGGACGTAAGCGCGCGAATTCGAATTGCGGATGTTGAAACGGCCGACGACGTCGTCAGGCTGGATGGTTGCGCCTGCCGACGGGCGAAGGAGCGCATTATGCCGCGTGTGGGGCCGGCCGCGATCGTCGCGGTGCACGATGCTTCCCATCGCCCGCACGCTACCGGCCGATGCTCGATGCTACGCTTCGAGCATGAAAGTCCGTATCGCGCTTCGGGATCTCGCGCTGATCGTGGTCGTCGTCGCGATGTGGGGTTTCTCGTTCGTGCCCATCAAGGTGGGCCTGCGCGAGGTGCCGGCGTTCGCGCTCGCCGCATTGCGCTTCTTCTTCGCCGCCGTGCCGCTCGTGTTCTTCGTGCCCCGGCCGCAGATACCGGCACACACGATCGTCGCGTACGGGCTTGCGATCGGCGTCTTCCAGTTCGGGCTCCTCTTTCTCGGCATGAAGCTCGGAATGCCGGCCGGCCTGTCGTCGATCGTCATCCAGGTCCAGGTGTTCTTCACCATCGGACTCGGGATCGCGTTCCTGGGCGATCGTTTGCGCGCCGAGAACATCGTCGGCGCCGTCGTTGCGGCGCTCGGCGTGATCGTGCTCGCCGTGTTCAAGATGCAGGGCGGGATGACGTCGACGCTCGTGGGACTCGCGCTCGTCGTCGTCGCTGCATTCGCATGGGCATGCGGCAACATCGTCGCCAAGCACGCGGCCGGCGAGCATGACGAGGACGTGTTCGGTCTCGTCGTCTGGTCGAGCCTTGTTCCGCCACTGCCCCTTGCGATTGCCGCGTATTCGTTCGAGGGCGGCCCGCAGATGATCCACGCCGTGACTTCGGCGAGTCCGCTCACCTGGGGCTGCGCGATATTTCTAGCTTACGTGGCGACCTTGTTCGGGTTCGCATCATGGGCGCGCCTGCTCCACCGTTATCCGACGGCGCTCGTATCGCCGTTCGCATTGCTGATCCCCGTCACGGGGCTTGCAAGCGGCGCACTGTTCCTCGGTGAATCGCTTGCGCCGGCGCAGGCGGCAGGCGTCGCGCTCGTCTTCGCGGGACTCGTGGTGAACGTCCACGGCGCCCGCCTGCGGAACCGTTTCCTGCCGGCCTCCGGGTGAAGGCCGCTACGACCGCGCTCGGCGTGTAACCGTTACGGCGTGCCGCGCAAAAATTGCAAAGCGCGCAGCGGCACCGCAAGGGTGACCGCACGAACGCGTCGCCCAGGGACGATCCAGCCGGGAGGCGCCCTTGTTTGCGGCGCCGAGCGTGCTAACGACGCGGGCGTTGTCGAGCCGCGCCGTTGATGTTCGCGCGCTTATCGACCGTTTCGGCCGCTTCCACTTCCTCTTCGGGGTCGTCGTCCGACTCGACGTCGAGCGCTTCCCGGTTGGGAAGGGCCTCGTCGATTGCCTCGATGTCGTCACCGTCGTCCGCCGGTTCCTCGGAAAGGAGTTCGTCGACGGCCCCCGTGGAGTCCCGACCCGCCGCGCCCCGCTCGCCCGTGCCGAAGCGATCGGAATCGCTGTCGAGATCGGCGTCGCCGATGTCCGGGCCCGCCGTCGCGCCTTGACCGTCGACATCGGGATCGGACGTCGTGCCCCGCTGCAACGGCAGGCCGTCGTCGCGATTGAGCCCGGGCCCTCCGACGATATCGCTGCCGCTGTCCGTGGAATCACTTGGGCCGAGCGCGCCCGTACCGTGTCCCTTGCGCACCGAAGGATCGCTTTCCCCCGTCGTGTTCAATGTGCTGCGTGCCATGAATGCCTCCTCGTCGATGACGGCATCGACGCAAGGCATGTGCCTGCCGTTCGAGGTAGAGTCGCTCGGTCACCCGCCTGTCCAACCACGCCGGAACGGTTGGCAAATGCGAAGCGCCGAGGCTCCGGCCGCCGTTCGCCGAACGCCGCCTACAGGGCGGGCTGAAACGTCAGGCGGCGCTGCGTTGCAGCGTGAGTGTCACTCGGTTGCGACCGTTGTCGCGCACGTACGCAACATTCGCCGCGTAATGCGCGAGCAGGTGCAAACCGAGATGCCCAACCGGCCGCGCCTCGAGATCGTCGTCGGGTGGATCGGTTGCGTTCGCCAGCGCCGCGGCGACGTCGAACGCGGGCGCCGAGTCTTCGTAACGGAGCGTGATGGCGATGGGCGTCACGGCGAGGTGAACGGCGATGGGCAAATCCCGTTCGCCGCCGAGCCCGTGAACGATGGTGTTGGAAACGAGCTCTTCGAGGATGAGGGTGAGCCGCAGCCGGTCGTCGCGGTGAACGTCCTGCGCCGCGCAGAACGCCCCAATGAAATCACCGACATCCGCCACACTGGCGAAGCGCGACGGAAACGTGCGCGTTGCCCCATTTGCGGGCGCGGGCACGTCGAGCGCTTCAGGCTCTTGCTGGATGCTCATCGTTTTCAAAAGGGGCTGCGGCACCCCGCGGTTGACAGCCAGCCACTTGCAAGGGCAGCGCCCGCATGGCCGAGGGTCGCGCCATTGTACTTACAATAGCGCCGAGGCGACCCCCGGCGCCGCCCAACGGAGGTAACGACATGCTGCGAATCGCGCTCGCCTTGACCATTGCAACCGCTCTGTTCGCCGCCGAAGCGCACGCAGCAGACATCGGTCAGGTGAAGGTGTCCAAGGGAACGGTAACGATCGATCGAAGCGGCCAGTCCATGCCGGCCGATACCGGCACGCGTCTTCAGACAGCCGACGTCGTGAAGACGGGCAGCGACGGGTCGGTCGGCATCACGATGACGGACAACTCGCTGCTGTCGGCGGGACCCAACAGCGTACTCGCGCTCGATCGCTACGATTTCGATTCGACGACGAACGAGGGCAAGTTCGACGCGTCGCTTCGCCGCGGCACGCTTGCGGTCGTATCGGGCCGTCTCGCGAAGCAATCGCCCGATGCGATGACGCTGCACACGCCGTCGGCGATTCTCGGCGTGCGGGGCACCGAATTCGTTGTCAGCGTGCAATGAGCCGCACGCCGAAATGGCATGTGTTCCTCGTCTGCCTGCTTGCCGGGTGCACCTTTACGAGCGAGCGAATCGTGCTCCTGCCCGAGCAGGACGGGCGGCCGACGGCGGTCGTCGTCAAGCAGGGCGCACACGACGTCGTTCTCGATCGGCCCTATGCAGCGACCGAGCTCACCGCGGCTGACCCGTGGACGTATCGCGCGAGCGCCGCCGAGGTCACGGCCACGTTCGGCGACGCGCTGGCGGCTCAGCCGACACGAGCTGCAGCGTTCACCCTGTACTTCGTGGAGGGCTCAGATGAGCTCACCGAAGAGTCGAAGCGCGTACTGGAGACCGTGTTCGCGGACCTCAAGGGGCGCAAGGTAGCGGACGTGCTGGTCGTTGGACATACCGACACGGTAGGCACCGACCCGTTCAACGACGCGCTCGCGCTGCAGCGGGCGGAAGCGATCAGGCGAGCGTTGATCCAGCGAGGCGTCGCGCCCGGCGATGTGACGGCCGTCGGTCGCGGAAAGCGCGAGCTGCTCGTACAGACGCCCGACGGCGTGGCGGAACCGCGCAATCGTCGCGTCGAAATCGTCGTGCGTTGAGCCGCTCGGACGTCGGATCGCAAGCCGCGAGCTCCGTTTCGACATACCGCGAGGAGCACGCCCCGCGTGTCGGAGTACCGTGAGGCGTCCCGGCGTTTGCCGGAAACGATTCGAGCTCGGTACGTTGCGCGCTGGTTCCTCTTTCCGTGTCGATCACGTCACACCCAGCGCACGGTGAGCACTGTCATGTCGTCGGCCTGGGGGCTGTCGCCGACGAATTTCCTCACGTCCGCCCGAATCATTTCCAGCATCTCGCGTGAGGAATTGCAGCCGGAGGACAGCACACTCTCGACGCGGGCGGCGCCGTAGAGCGCGGTGCGGCCATCCTGCGCTTCGGTAATGCCATCGCTGACGATGCAGATGATGTCGCCCCGGCCCAATGTTCGTCGTGAAACGCCATATTCGAAATCCTCGACGACGCAAAGCGGCGGGCCGCCGCCCTGCGACAAGCGGGTCACAGCGCCGTCGCGCGCGCCTTTGAGCCACGGATTGTCCTGTCCCGCGTTGCAGTAGTGGAGCTCGCCGGAGTCGAGGTCGAGCAGGCCCGCGAACACGGTGACGAAGAGAGCGGCCGGGTTGTCGCGTGATACCTCCTCGTTCATGCGCATCATCAACGTGCCGAGACCGGCGTCGCCGGACCGCAGCATCGTGCTCTTGCAAAGCGCCTTGCTGACGGCCATGAAAATGCTCGCGGGCAAGCCCTTGCCCGACACGTCGCCGAGCATGAAGAACAGCCGCCGATCGTCGAGCTTGTAGAAATCGTAGAGGTCCCCGCCGACCTCGAGCGCGGGCTCCATGAACGCCGCGAGCTCCAGGCGCGGATCGTGCAACGAGTCGGCCGCGGGCAGCGTATCGAGCTGGATCCGCTGCGCCGCCTGCATTTCGCCGGCAACACGCGCGCTCTCCTCGCGTTGTCGCTGGACGACTTCCTGCAGCGCCTTGCGATTGCGCGTCGCGTCGGCGAGCGTCAGCGCGAGCATCGCCGCAAACAGCGTGAGCAACGCGACGGCAGGTGTCGCCGCGTCGAATAGCAGGCGATGCGTTCGGAAGGCGAAGTACGCGAGCGGCAGCAGCACGAGCGCGCAGGCGACTGCAACGAGCGATGCGTAGCGCACAGGCCAGCGCGGCGCGGAGATGATCAGCAGCGTTCCAAGGACGAGCAGGACGCCGGCCTCGACGAACGCCGCCCACGAAGGTCGCGTCAGGAAGGGCGGATCGTTCATGTTCTCGATCAGCTGCGCGTGCAGTTCGACGCCGGGCATCCTTTCCGCAATCGGCGTCCACACGTTGTCGCCCAGTGCGAGCGCGGTGACGCCCACCAGCACAAAGGACCGCTTGAGCTGATCCGGCGACACGGAACCGTTCAGCACATCGACCGCCGACACGGCACGTCCCCGGTTGCGCCGTGAGAAATAGAGCCGCACGTTGCCGTCGGGCTCCGCGACGAACGTCCGGTCGCCGACCATCACGCTCTGGATCGCGCCGTTGGCGGTGGCTACTCGCAATGCGGGTGCCCGGAGCGCGACGCGCCACATCTCGAGCGCGAATGAAGGCGCCGGCGTGCCGTTCACGTTCGCGATCAGCGGAACGCGCCGGATGATTCCCTGTGCATCCTCCGCGTCGATGAGACCCCATCCGGAAGCGGCATCGTTCAGCGTCGCAAGCGTCGACAGCGCACCCGGGAAACTCATGAGGCGGGTCAGTGCAGTCTGCGCGTCGTCCGGCTGACCGCGCGCATCGCGCACGAGGATCGGCGGCACGCGAATCGGCTGCGACGACGAGCCTGGTGCGCCGGCGAGCACGACGACGACGGGTGCCACGCGGAATGCCGTCGCGAGCTCCGCGTCGTTCGACGGCAGCGAGGCGATTCGCTCGAGGAGCGCCAGGTCCGCGTCGACGTGGGCGAGCGCGCGCTCGGGCGAAAAGGGATCGGGCTCCGACATGACGATGTCGATGCCGATGGCCGCGGGCCCGTAGGCGTTAATCGTATGCACGAGTTGCGCCAGGAGCGTGCGTGGCCACGGCCAGTGCCCGAGTGTGCTGATGCTCTTCTCGTCGATCTGCACGATCGTCACCGGCGTGGACTCGGCCGCCCGCGGACTGCGGCGCTGCATTGCGTCGAAGAACGCGTCCTGAAGCGGCAGGAGCTCGGGCAGGTCGAACGCGAGCGCCGCGGCAAAGACGATCAGGATGAGCGCGCCGATCGCGCGCAGCCTCGCCGTCCGGAGCGCGGGCGTCTCCGGAGCGACGGCGGTCACAACGTCAGTTCCAGCCCGTCGTACGCGGCAGAGACGTGCACCGGGGTGCCGGTGCGCGTGATCTCCTCGTAGCGCCGGGTTTCCTCCAGCATCTTCACGAGCGCGGCGTCGTCGAGCGCCGGCTCATGGTGAAACAGGCAGAGATGTCGCGCTTGCGCGAGCTGGCACAGCTCGACACCCACGATGTTACTGGAGTGGCCCCAGTCGGCTTTGACGGAAATCGCTTCGGCGAGCGAGTACATCGCGTCGAAGATGACGACGTCGGCGTTCCGGAAGAATTTCGCGAAGCTCGCGCTTTCGGTGGGGTCCGCGAACGTGTGCTCGGAGTCGGTCGAATAGACGACGGTGCGACCGTTGCGCTCGAAGCGATAACCGTACGAATCGCCGGTATGGTGCTGGTGCTTGAGCGTCACCTGCATGCCCGCGACGTCGTGCGTGACGTCCGGCTCCAGGTACACGAATTCGATCGCCGCATTGAAGACGGAGAAATTCACCGGGAATGACGGCGGCTCCATCTGGCGGCGCAGCGCGGATTCGAGCTCGCGGTGTGCGCCATAGAAGAACAACCGGTTGCCGGGAATGTAAGCGGGCCCGAAGAACGGCAGGCCCATGATGTGATCCCAGTGCAGATGAGACACGAACAGGTGATACGTTTGCGCCTTGCCGGGACCGTGGCGCGCGATGGCCGCCTGCCCGAAGGGTCGCAGGCCGCTGCCGAGGTCGCACACGACGTATTCCGATGCACCGGCCTCGAGCTCGACACACGACGTATGTCCGCCGAACGTGCCGCCGATCTGAAACGGAAGCTCGTCGACGAAACGCTGGACTGCGTCGTCGGAGTCCAACGTGCGTCCTTGCGCCATGCGAACGGCGGCGACCAGCTTGTGGCGCAGCGTCGGGGTGGTCAGCGCGACCGGCAGTGAACCCCGCGTGCCCCAGAAGCGAATGCGCTGCATCGCGTTGCGCCCGCGTCAGCCCGCGTCGTAGGCGGCGAGCGCATCGCTGGAAAGCGCCCCGAGCGCATCGCGGAGCGCGGGAAAGACTTCGATGACGGTGTTGAAGCGACTGATCGCGAAGATCTCGCCGACCACGGACTGCAGCCCGGCAACGGCGATGCGCGCCTTGCGTCCGCGCATCTGCCGCGCGTCGATCATCAGGACGCGCAACCCGACGCTGCTGATGTATTCGACACCGCTGAAATCGAGCAGCAATGCGGCGACATCGGGGCGAGCCCAGAGCGGTGCAAGCGCTGCCTCGAATGCCGCGGCGTTCGACTGATCGATCCGGCCGGACGGCTTGACGAGTACGACGCTTCCGATTTGGCGGGTGGTGACGTCCACGGTTTGCAAGGGCTTGCCGGAGCCGCGGGATTATACGGCTGTCTCGCCATTCCGTCGTGCCGGTGCGACCGTCGGCAGCGCCGACCAGTCCCCGCCCGTGCCGCCGAGCGAACGCCCGGTCACGGGACCCCGGAGCTTGACGCAGTCCGGCGGATCACGTGTACTCGCCCGCCTCACCAATGGCGGCAGGGGAAGCTGTAGATGAGCGAGTGGGATGTCATCTTGCGCACGCTCGCGGCGCTCGCTGCGGGTGGCAGCATCGGCCTCGAACGCAGCTATCACGGCCGCGCCGCGGGTTTGCGAACCTATGCCCTCGTGTGCTTCGGATCGGCGCTGCTCGTCGCGTCGTCCCAATACGAGATCCTGGCCACCACCCATGGCGGCGGTGAAGTGACGCGCGTCATCCAGGGCATCGTGACCGGCATCGGCTTTCTCGGTGCCGGCGTCATCGTCAAGGATGGCTTCACCGTGCGCGGTCTCACGACGGCGGCATCGATCTGGGTGGCGTCGGCGATCGGCGTCGTCATCGGGACGGGCTCGTATCTGACGGGGATCGTCGCGGCGGCGGCAACGCTCGTTGCGCTCGCCGTGCTGCGCGGACTGGAAGATCGGTTGCCCACGCAGTCCTTCGTTCATTTGGACATCGGTTTCGAGCGCATGGCCGCACCCGACGAAGAGGCTTTCCGTCGACTGGTGGGGAGCCATGGCTTTTCGATGCGAGAACTTTCATATCGTCTGCACGGGCAGCCGCAACTCCTCGAATACCGCACCGTCATCTGGACGAGCGATGTCGCGCACGTGCGGGAGCTCGAGCAGACCCTGTTGCAGAAGCCCGAGGTGGTTCATTTCAGCCTGTCGCCAGGCAGGAATTGAGCGCATTCCTGCTCGATCCTTCCATCGAGAGCGATGAACGACCTGCTGGACCTTGGTGACGAAGTCGGCGCGGCTCTGCGCGAAGGACGCGCGATCGTGGCGCTCGAATCGACGATCGTCGCGCACGGGATGCCATGGCCCCAGAACGTCGAGACGGCGCTCGCGGCCGAGGACGCGGTCCGCGAGCGGGGCGCCGCGCCAGCGACGATCGCAATCGTGCACGGCCGGCTCAAGGTGGGTCTTTCGCGTGACGAACTCGGGCGACTCGGTCGAGACGGGCCGCGCACCGCCAAGGCGAGCCGGCGCGATATTCCGGTCCTGGTTGCGCGGGGCGCCAGCGGCGCCACCACGGTGGCCGCGACGATGATCGTTGCCGCGATGGCCGGCATCCGCGTTTTCGCGACAGGAGGCATCGGCGGCGTCCATCGCGGCGCGGCGTCGAGCTTCGACATCTCGGCGGACCTGCAGGAGCTTGCGCGGACGTCGGTCGCCGTCGTGTGCGCGGGCGCCAAGTCGATCCTCGACCTCGGCCTCACGCTCGAATATCTCGAGACGCATGGCGTGCCCGTGATCGGCTATCGCACCGACCGCCTGCCCGCCTTCTACAGTCCCGACAGCGCGTTCGGCGTCGATGCCCGATTCGACAGCGCGCACGAGATCGCGGCCGTGATGCGGGCGAAGTGGTCGCTCGGGCTGGGCGGTGGCCTCGTCATCGCAAACCCGATTCCCGAACAGTTTGCGGTGCCGCGCGAGCGAATCGATGCGGCGGTCGGACAGGCAGTGGCGGAAGCGAACACTCGGCGGATCACAGGTAAGGCGGTGACGCCGTTCCTACTCGCGCGCGTCAATGCATTGACGGGCGGCGAAAGTCTGCGAAGCAACGTGGAGCTCGTGATGAACAACGCGCGGCTCGCCGCCGACGTCGCCGTAGCGTACGCGCGCATGGCGAAGCGGTGAACTGCAACGACGAACTGAACGCCTGCGGACGAGAGCCTGAACGCCTGCTACGGGAGCCTTATCCTGGAACTCGAATCTGGCGATCTATTCTGGCCGGTCCACTCCCCAGTATCCCGTACCCCGGCCCGCGCTGGCCGGGACGAAAGCGCGGAACGGCCGTCGTCTCGAACATGGTGCCGCGTGGATTGAGCGTCAGGTACGAAAACTGCCAGAACTGCGGCGGGGCTTCCTCGCCCGGTGACGCAGTCTCGCGGCTTGACGCTCACTTCCCAGCTGTCCTCGAGCAGCGACGGGGACCGACCGAAGGCTTTTCTTCGGCCGTTACAGGTTTGAACGTCACTGCAATGGCGAGCGCCAGCAGGATCAGGCGCGGAAACGCGTCTCGAAGCATTGCGGTCGATCGCCACGATGCGTTGCGGCCGATCGCCACGATGCGTTGCGGTCGTGCAGAAGACGTTCCAGGCGCAAGCGAGGCTGCGCGGAGTGTGCCCACGGTCGGATTGCGACCATCTCGTTGCCGCGAACCGCCCGACTCGTTATACCGTAAGGAAATTAGGGCCTGTTAACGCTACGGACGCGAATCAAGAAGAAGGCGGTGCGCCGCGCTACGCCCTGCCGAACTGCATCACGATTCGAAGGCGTATGATCTTCGAGATGAACCGCATACCTCTTTTTTTCGTCTTCGCGCTGGCAGCATGCGCGAGCACCGGTAGTGAAGATCGTCGCCAAGTGGCACAGGCAATGGAGCCTCTCGGCTGCGTCGATCGGGCACAGTGCGACATCTATTGGCAGCGTGCGAAGGTGTGGATCTCATCGAACTCCTACTACCGCGTCCAACTCTCCAGTGACAGCGTCATCGAGACTTACGGCCCTTATGCGGGCCGAATGGAGCTCGCGTACCGCGTCCTCAAGATTCCGGACGGCGCCGGCGGCGCACGTATCTCGGTGACGGCCGAGTGTGGCAACGTGTTTCGATGCAGTCCAACGGTGACGGATGCGATAGCCGCGTTCAAACGGTTCGCCAGCTCGGGCGGTTGATTCAGATCTCCGGCTCAAGTTAAACCGACAGAGTCACTGCACACGCGTGCCCTTGGAAGCCGGCAAGGGCCCGTACGAGATCGTAATGGCGGGGACTCGCTCCACGCCGGGCTGCTTCGCGAGGAAGTCTCGCACGAAGGCAGCGAGCCGCTGCTCGCATAGCGCCACGATCTCAGGTTCCGATTTCATCTTGACGCCTTCGGCCTGGGCGGCCTTGCTCGCGCCTTCGTAGAGCGTCAGGGCCGCGACCTTCTCGTCGGTGAACCAACCTTTGTCGCGAACCTCGTAATGCAGGTCGCGCACCGCGGGTGCAGCAACGAGGTCCGGCCTGGCGATCCTGATCTCGATCCCTGCCGGCGTATCGATGATGTCGTAGCTGTCCGGTGCCAGCTCGTAGCCAAACGAGTAGTCGACGACATAGGTGACGACGACCTCCCCGCTCGACTTCAGTCCAAGTAGCGAGCGCTCGACGTAGCGGTTCACCCTGTAGTGACGCGTGACGTTCGCCGCCAGCAGCTTCGCCTGCCCGCTGAGCGACTTCTTGCTCGCCGCGACGTAGTCCTTGTACTTGGTGTAACCGACGAGCGATTTGTCGGTCGTCGTCACAAGCTGCTGAAGCTCGGCGATCTTCTGGGCCATGTCGGCCATTCGATCGTGAAGAAGCCACGCGGCTACTGCCGCGGCGACCGCGCAGCCCAAGAGGAATGGCCATAGCGCGCGCTTCATCTCGTTTCTCCTGAAGCGGCCGAAGCTTGCGGTCGAGAGTGCCGCTTTTCGCTACTTACGAGGCGACGGTGTTGGACCCTCTGCGGCGCAATCGATCTCCGTATCGAACGAGCACGCGCTGCGGCCGTTATTGAACGTCAGGATCAGGCAGCAGGAACCTCTCCGCTGAACACACAGTTTAGCGAGGTACATCAATGCGATGCACGGACCCCGTTCGTTTGAATCCTGTCGCGATCGACACGTTGCATCAATCGAAGACGTTTGTGTGCGACAAGTGGTACAGGCTTTGCTGCCCAACCAGGACCTCGACCCTTTCCTAGCCAAGTACGAAGATGCAGCGCGCGAAAAACGATCGTTCCCGACCTAGCGCCGACCCCGCTCCGCGTACGGCTTCCGATGAAGACATCAGAAAGGCGCAAGCAATACGGGAGGCACTCAGGCGCCAATTGCTTGGACGCGCCGAACCGCAACTGATTCCAGCCTGGACAGTGAGCGCGGACTGAACGGGCACGCCGCCGGGAACGGACCCCCGAGCCGCACACGGCAGCGTCCTCGCGAAGTCCGGCCAAGAGCCACGTGCGCGATTGAAAAAAGCCTCGGCGCGTGGGGTAGCCCCCTTCACCTCAGCAAGAATCGCATCGCTGGTCAGGCAAATCTGCGCGCTCCGCGGCTTCCCTCGCTACGCCTGCGAGGCCGCCCGCCGCAGTCCGCCTTCGGGGAGCACGACGTCCACCTTCAGCACCTCGAGGCTGTCGCGATGCTCGACGGTCACGCTCAATCCGTCCTTGTCTATTGCCGCATGCCGACAGATCACCGCGATCAATTCCTCCTTGAGCCGCGTGATCACGTCGTTGCCCGAGCGCTCGGCGCGCTCGTGGGCGAGCACGAGCGACAGGCGCTCGCGGGCGATGTGCGCGGAAGCGCGCTTCTTCGTGAATAGATCGAGCAGTCCCACGACTAACCTCCGAACAGCCGCTTCCAAAGCGGCGCTCCCTCTGCACCCAGGAATTTGAGCGGGCGGTCCTCGCCGAGGAATCGCGCGACCATGTCATCGTAGGCGCGCGCCGCCGGCGAGCCGTTCGCCAGAATGACCGGCGTCCCCTGGTTGGAGCACTCGAGCACCACCTCGGACTCGGGAATCACGCCGAGGATCGGGATGTTGAGCAGTTCCTGGACGTCCGCGTGGCCGAGCATTTCGCCCTTGTTCGCGCGCTTCGGCACGTAGCGCGTGATCACCAGGTGCTCCTTCACCGGTTCGAGCCCCTGCTCTGCCCGCAGCGATTTGGAATCGATGATCCCAAGCATGCGATCGGCATCGCGCACCGCGGATACCTCAGGGTTGGTGACCACGATCGCTTCGTCCGCGAACCGCAAGGCCATCAGCGCGCCCGTTTCGATCCCCGCCGGCGAATCGCAGACGATGTAGTCGAAGCCCATGTCGCGCAACTCGTCGAACACCGCCTTGACGCCACCTTCCTTGAGGGCGTCCTTGTCCTTCGTCTGCGAGGCGGCGAGAATCGAGAGGTTCTCGCTGCGCTTGTCGCGGACGAGCGCCTGCGACAGCTTCGCATCGCCCTGGATGACGTTGATGAAATCGTAGACGACGCGACGTTCGCAACCGAGGATCAGATCCAGGTTGCGCAGCCCGATGTCGAAATCGATGACGGCGGTCTTCTTGCCCCGCATTGCGAGGCCGCTGGCGAAGCTCGCGCTGGTTGTGGTTTTTCCCACCCCGCCCTTGCCTGAAGTGACGACGACGACTCGTGTCATGCGATCAATTCTCCTATCTGCGCTGCATGTGAGGTGAACCCGCAAGCGTGGCAAGCGTCAGTCGCTCGCTGCCGTCGGCGGCGAGGGACAACGCGACGCTCACGGGGCCGCTGCCGAGGGCATTCAGGTCGCCCGCTTCGAACGTTCGGTAAACGCCCGCGACCGCGACGAGTTCCGCATCGAGGTGACTGGCGATGATGCACGCACTCGTATTGCCGCTCGCGCCGGCGAGCACCCGTCCGCGAATCGGACTGAACGCGTAGATCGAGCCGTCCGCGATGAGCTCGGAACCGCGACTGGTTGGCGCGCCGACCACCGCATCGCGGCCTTGAGCATAAAAGCGTTGCCCTGACCGCAACGGCCGCGTGAGGTACGCCGGTGCGAGATCGGGCTCGGCCGGTTGGCTGTCCGCCTGATGCGCGGTCTTCGCCTCGGCCGCCGGCTCGATCGAGTTGGCTGGCGATCCATTCGACGCGGCCTGCTCTTCGCTCGGACTGTGGCTCGACCGATCCCGTGCCGACAACGGAGCTTCGATCACCGGCAGGTCGAGGTCCACGAGGGACTTGTGCTCGTTGCGGTCGCCGATGAGCACGGCCGCCAGACGAACACCGGCCACGCGAACGGCGTCGACGATTTCGCGTGCAGCGAGTTCGCTCGCCTCGCGTTCCCGCAAATCCAGGACGGCGATCGCTTCCACGAGCAGCGGCCGGGCATTTGCGAGCGTGTCCGCGACCTCGGTGCGCAGAGAGCCGGCATCACCGTCGCGCACGACGATACGCAACACGGGAAGCGAGCTTCCCTTGATCACCACCTGCCGTCGTTTCATGATCAGCCAGAAGCCGCAAGCAGGTGCGGTCGCGCGGAGAAGGGGTACGTCGTGAGAGGCATGCGCTGCGTCGCGCGGGGCACAGTGGTCGTACTACGAAGGCGCGCACATGCCGACGGCATCGGGCCCATAACCCTCCACGACCCAGCCTTCGTCCGTCATTTGCCGCCGAAGACTGAGGGAGGTCGTGTAACGATGATTCGCGTCGGCGCGCTTGTTGTAGACCCGGTAGACAGGCACGGTCCCACCGCGACATGAGCCTGTTTCCGCATCGGGCAAGTAAACATAGAACACGGAAGGACTCTCCAAAATCCACCCCTGTGCAAATGCCGCCAGAAGATCGTCGCATTCGGCCGATGAGGCACTGAAGAAATGGGTGTCCAGGCCTGCGTCAGGGCGGCCGTAGAACCGGCAGACCGGTGCGATGCCGAGAGCAGAGGCGTCAGAAGCTACATACGCCTTGAACGTCTCCCCCGTGCGCGACCATCCCTCGACGACGCCGTTGTCCAGCACGGTTATCTCGTTGCGGTTTGAAGTAATGAAATAGTGGGCGAGCGACGCGTTGAAGTATTCGGCGACGGTAACAGTGGCGCCGCCCGCGTCGTTCCACGCGCTCGCCGCACCGGCCACGACAGTGCCGAAGGCGTCGTTCGAGAAGGCCGATTGGACGCGCGACTTGTCGTAGGCGGTGACCACGAAGTGATACGTTGCGCCGTCGGGCAGGCCGGAAACGGTATACGACGTCCGATTCCCGACGTCGATGCTGCCCGCATACGTGCCCGCGGTCGATCCGTAGTAGACGATGTAGCCCGCGAGCTGCGAGTCGCTGACGGAGTCCCACGCGAGGCCGATGTCGCCGCCCCATGCGCTGGTTGCAGCAAGCAATGGGGCGAACAGCGCGCATGCATGACCGGAAAGGGTGCGAACCGCAATGCGATCGTGGGCGGCCTGGGTCATGGCTCCTCATGCATAGCTGGCGGCTCATTCAAGCGGAAGGCAGAAGTCGCCCCCGAAAGACCGCGCGGCCCAGCCGGTTGACGCCCCGATCGCTTCTATGCGAACGGCGGAAGCACTGCTATGCCGTTAGCATATGGGCGCACTTTATAACACAGCATATTTTTTCAAAGCAAGAGCGTCGCTTCGAATTTTTATTACCTCAACCGTGTCGCCGAGAAGCGACTGGCTCGACGCGAATTACAGCCGTCACGAACGCCTCGTTTTATTCTGACTGCATAGGGCCGACGCGTCGGGCGCGATCGACACCATCACCTCGCGGTCGTGGAGCGGCAATAAATCCGCGGCGAACGTGAAGTCGTGAAGCGGCAATAGATCCGCTGCAAGCGTGAAGTCGCGGAGCGGAAATGGATCTGCTGCGAACCTGCAGTCGGTCTACAAGGGAGAGCGATCAGAAAGGTCGGCGCTCCCGTGTCCCGTGCGTCTCTCAGCGTCGCGAGCTTCGGGCGTGGAAAGCGACCGGTCAGGACGTGTCGTCGAGCGTGGCAACGAACCGCGCAACCTCTCGCCACAGTTCATCGTCATGTCCGATCCAGATGTGCCCGCCTCCCGGATAGATGACGAGCCTGGAGCCGGGCACAGCCGCAGCGATATCGCGAGCCGTTGCAGCGGTGCCAAACCGGTCATCGGCCGTCGAGATGATGAGCGTGGGAACCGTTATCTTGCTGAAGTCGACGCGAGCCGGATTTCCGGCCAGTTTGGCGTCGTTCAGCATGCCGGCTGAGCGCCACGCCACCGGCATGATCTCGTCGAGGACGCGGTTCGCTCGGCGTGCTTCCGAGGCCGCTGCTTGCCGCACCAGCATCGGGTCAGTGGCCAACAGCGTCCCGATCATCTGATCCCGTGCCGCCTTCCTGCCAACCCAACACAGGAAGTCGGATGTTGCCAGGCGATGTACGAGGAACTCCTGCAGCGCGCCCATCTTCACGGGATCGGTTCCACGAACGTTTGCAGCAGGAACGATCAGGATCAGCGCCGAGGTGCGATCACGATGCCGCAAGGCGAACTGAACCGCCGAAAGCGCTCCCGCGGAGCCGCCCGCGACGGGAAGCTTTCCGATGTGCAAGCTGTCGAGCAGCTCCACGAAAGCGTCGGCTTGACGCTCTGAAGAAGGATCTGCCGGAAAGTCGCTGCGAAGATAGCCGAAGCGCGAGGGCGCGATCACTTCGTAACCGTACGGAAGCAGACCCTCCGTGAACGTCAACGCCTGGTCGAAGCCGCCGCCGGTACCGTGGATCATCAAGACCGGTCGGCCGCGCCCCGCCATCGCGTATTCGAGACGCCCGATGGAAGTTTCCATTACCTCGCTGCGTCCGGTCACCCGCGACTCCGCTCGCTTCTCATCTCTCCGGAAAGCGAGCGCGATCAGAGCTGCCGCACAGAGAACGGCAACGGAGGCCACGGCCGAGCGTTTCGTCATGTTTCGTTACGACGGATCGCTGGGATGCTCAATAAACGGGAAGCAGGCATAAGCGAGCTGCGCAGCCAGACCGATCACACCCGGCTGTGAGTAGCCGGGGAAGTGCTCCATCACCGTCTTGCGAGCGAAACAGGAAGAACCGCCGCTTCCGGTGCGGACATCGGTTCTCAGTACCCTGGAACGAAGTCAACACCGGCTGATTTGTGATCTCGCTTCGCCTCACGCCGCCACTCGCCGCTGACTTGCGGCACGCTGGAACGCGGGCCGCTGCGACAGCCGGCCGATATATTCGCGTAGGGCGGGATCGAGCCGCTCCTCGAAGCCAAGAAAACGCGCCAGGCCGAGCGCCCAGCCGCACGAAATGTCGGCCGCCGTGAACGTCTGTCCCGCGACATAGGGACCGCGGCGCAGCGGAACCAGCAACGCCGCGCACTTGCGCACGAAAAGGTCGATGGCGAACTGCGAGCCCCAGTTCTCCTTCTGATCCTCGGGTGCGAAGAATCGGGTGCCGATCGTTACGTTGAGCGGCGCGCTGAGCGACGCCTCGCCGAAATGCAGATAGGAGATGTAAGCGGGATAGCTGGGATCCTCAATGGCGGGCGTCAGCGATGTGGGGCCGTACTTGGCCCCGAGGTATTCCAGGATCGCGCACGACTCCATCAGGCAAACGTCGCCATCGCGGATGCCGGGAAAGGACCCGGTCGGGCTCGCTTCCACGAACTCCGCGTCGTCGAGGCGCTTCTGGAAATCGACCGACCGCACCGTGTATGGCTGACCCATCTCCTCCAGCATCCAGATCACCCGCATGGAGCGCGACGGCGGCGTGCCGTAAACCGTGATCATTGCGACCCTCCAGTGACACACAACATAAATTCTCCGGTGCGCCGCGCAAGGACTGCCGCTCGCGCATTGTTCGAACGAAACGGACCAGGTCCTAGCTCGCGAGGCGCGCGTAACTCTCGTGCCACGGCCGTGCCTGCTCGAATGCGCGCGCCACGCGCAGCACGAGTCGATCGTCGTGCATGGGCCCGACGATTTGCAAGCCGACCGGCAATCCACTGCGAGTGAAGCCGCACGGGACCGACGCCGCCGGCTGCTGCGTCAGGTTGAATGGATACGAGAAGGGCGCCCATACGGTCCAGTCGCCATCGACGTCGCCGTATTGCGGCGGCGCGAGTTGCCCTGCTTCGAACGCCGGAATCGGCAAGGTCGGCGTCAACAGGATCGGATAACGGTCGTGGAACTGCTTGAACGCGGAGCCGAGAGCCCCGCGTGCCTCCACAGCGCCGAGGTAGTCGGCAAGCGTGAACTCAGAACCCCTCTCGGCGATGCGCAATAGCCCAGGGTCCGCCAGCGCGCGTCGTTCGGGCGGGATGGATCCCACCACGCGCGTCGCGCCCGCCCACCAATGCGTGCGCCCGACGCGCGCGACGTCGCCAAGATCAGGCGTGGCCTCGACGACGTTTGCACCCAGTTCGTCGAATGTCTCGACCGCGCGCTTCACGATTTCGGCGATCTCGGGATCCACCTTCGCACCGCCGAGCGTGCGCGCGAATGCGATGCGTATGCCGCCGACGCCGTCGCTCAATCCATCGCGATAATCCCGATCATCGTAGGGAAGCGCGAACCAGTCACGAACATCGGGCTGGCTGATCACGTCGAGCATCAGCGCGGCATCCGCGACGCTGCGTGTCATCGGCCCCACGTGCGACACCGTGCCGAACAGGCTGAGCGGCCAGGCAGGCACGCGTCCGAAGCTGGGCTTCAGACCGAAGATGCCCGTGAATCCCGCGGGGATGCGGATGGATCCGCCACCATCCGTGCCGATTGCAAGCGGGCCCATGCCGGTTGCGATCGCTGCGGCGGCGCCCCCGCTGCTCCCGCCCGGCGTCTTCGCAGAATCCCATGGGTTGCGCGTGATACCCGTGAGCGGGCTGTCCGTCACCGCTTTCCACCCGAACTCGGGCGTCGTCGTCTTCCCGAGCAAAACCGCGCGGTGCTCGCGCAAGCGCGCGATGGCCGGCGCGTCCTGATCCCACGCCTGATTCGCATCGATGGTGCGCGAGCCGCGCAACGTCGGCCACCCGGTCGTGAGCAGCAAATCCTTGATCGAGACCGGCACGCCATCCAGCCATCCTTCCGGAGCGCCCCGCATCCAGCGCGTCTCGGACTCGCGGGCGGCGCGCAACGCACCTTCCGCATCGACGATGCAGAACGCATTGAGCTTCGTATTCAACGCCTCGATGCGCGCGAGGCATGCACGCGTGACTTCGACGGGCGATGCGCGCTTCGCGCGGTAAAGCTCCAGCAGCTCGGTGGCGGAAAGATCGGCGAGTTCGGAGGACATGGCGTTTCGGCGCTCTACTGGATTGTGGGAATCACGGGCGGATGCCAGTGCCGTCCCGGAACGGCAGCCAGGAGGGATTTAGTGTAGGCGTGTTGCGGCTCGCTGTAGATGCGCGACGTCGGTCCGTACTCGACGATCTCGCCGTCGTGCATGACGGCGATCGTGTCGCAGACCTGCGCGGCCACGCGCAAATCGTGCGTGATGAACAACATCGTGAGGTCGAGCCGATCGCGAATGTCGGCGAGCAGCCGCAGCACCTGCGCCTGCACCGACACGTCGAGCGCCGACACCGGCTCGTCGGCCACGAGGATCGACGGCTCGAGCGCGAGCGCGCGCGCGATGCCTATCCGCTGCCGCTGCACCCCCGAGAACTCGTGCGGAAACCGCTCGGCGGCGCGCCGCTCGAGACCCACGAGCTCGAGCAACGCATG
>Ga0105248_10001349_pt1 | contig 27370 bp, 24 predicted proteins | sample KBSS34metaG_FD_81524 | JGI IMG/M metagenome (GOLD analysis project Ga0105248, IMG submission 81524) | Switchgrass rhizosphere microbial communities from Kellogg Biological Station, Michigan, USA - KBS S3-4 metaG | ecosystem: Host-associated > Plants > Roots > Rhizosphere > Soil | place... | reverse complement strand
GTCAACCCCGACGATCTGCACCTCAGTCGCTCCAAACTGATTTGTCTGGAAAACACCTTTAACGGCCACCCGCTCAGTCTCTCCTACATAGCCGAAGTGGAAGCGGTGGCACGCCATCACTGCCTTAACATGCACCTGGACGGCGCCCGAGTTTTTAATGCCGCCACAGCTCTAAAAGTGCCGGTCGAAGAAATCGCCAGATATTTTGACTCGGTGCAGTTTTGTTGCTCCAAAGGTCTGGCAGCCCCGGTCGGCTCCCTCGTTTGCGCCGACGAAGAATTCATCCAGGAAGCCCGTCGCATGCGCAAAATGCTCGGTGGCGGCATGCGCCAGGCCGGAGTATTGGCCGCCGCTTGCTTGCAGTCTATAAGCATCATGGTCGAGCGTCTGGGCGAAGACCACGACAACGCCCACGCCCTGGCCGAAGGCCTGATTCAAATAGACGGCATTGAAGTTAAAACGGCTAAGATCCGCACCAACATGGTGTTTTTCAGCCTCAAAGACAAAAAGATCTCACAAGCGGACTTTGCCCGCGTGCTCAAAGAAAACGGCCTGATTGTAAGCAATATACCAAGCACGGGTCTGCGCGCAGTCACTCACTATGGTATCGAAACAAGTGATATTAGAGAAGCGCTCAAACGGGTCAAAAAAGCGGTAGAGAAAATCACTGAAAACCGCGTTTTCAGCTCAACAAAATAGCTAGGGCTGTTCGACTGGCTCGGGTGGGTGAAGGCATCGACTCACCAGTTTTGCTTCAGACATGGACTCAAATTTAGTATAGCTTCTCTGATAAAACACCGTACTTATTGGACCGTCCCAGCACCAGTTCAAACTCGTAGGCCATTTGCCAGAACTGTGTTTCGGGCATTTGATCGAGCAGAATTCTGGCATCGCCAGGAAGACGACCAAAAGTCACATGGGGAAAGTATTTAAGCGGTAGGGTCGGACTCAAAACATCAATTGACAGCAAGGACGCATGAACAGATTTTTGCAACTCAATCAGCTCGGCAGAGGGCACCACCGATAGTCCCACCCAAATTTTGCCCCTATGCAAATCACTCAGACCCGGGCGCACAAACAAATGCGCAAACTGCACAGCGACAGGCTTTTCAAATCTGCTTTTCAGATCAAATCGTAATTTCTCCCAGACCGTGGCAATTTTTACGGCCGGGTATTGAAACTGACAGAGAGTGACATGGGGCAGTGCTTCAGAGCCCAGTAAATATTGGTCGCCACGAGCACCACAATAGGCCTCGGCCATTTCGGTGAGCTTGCGGATCAAGTAAGACTCACGTGGATAAAGAACAATATTGAAATGATCGCTCACTGTACTCAGGTCTACTGAACCAGGTTAATCGTCGGCGTCATGCGCACGTGGGTAACCGCTATTGCCAGGGCATCGGAGGCATCATCCGGTTTGATAATCTCAGGCAGCCCCAGGAGCTTGGCAACAGCCCACTGCACTTCGGGTTTTTCAGCCTTGCCGTATCCGGTCAGTTGCATCTTCACCTGCATCGGGGTGTATTCACCGGCGGTCAGACCAAAAGATGAAAGTGTTTCCAGAATCACGCCCCGGGCCTGAGCCACAGGCACCAGAGTCTTGGCGTTCTTGAAAAAGAATATTGCTTCCACGCCGACATGATCGGCACCAAATTCGTTGAGTATATCCAGAAGGTCTTCGCGGATCATTTTCAGCCGCATGCCCGGTGCCATTGTCTTGGGAGTCGAGATCACCCCCGAAGAGATATATTTAAACGTATCGGAACCGAGCCAATCGACAATACCGAAACCTACCGTCGCGGTCCCCGGATCTACGCCGAGAATGCGATGGATACGCGTTGTACGCTTACTTCCGACCGTGGGATATTCCATCACCATAGATTCAAAAATTTTCCTATCAGCCAGGGAAAAAATCGGCGCTACTCAAACTTTAATCCCCAGTCTAACACTAGAGCGCCCCCAGGGGTGTACCATTTACCATCTATGTGCAGCTATAGCTACAGCAACGAGATGGAAGTCGCTCCTTCGAGCGTCGTCGCCCGACCGGGTTTCCTTGAGTCGCAAAGACAGTCGATCAAACTACCTCTGGCGCTGTTGATGGGCGCCATACTTGGTCTGGCCACACCGGGATTTGACATGGCACCGATAGCCTGGGTAGGCCTGGTACCACTGCTGATACTAACGCGCGCCTGCCGCCATCCCGTCGAAGCGGCGCTGACCGGACTGACTTTCGGCACCGGTTACTATGCCATCGCCCTCAGTTTTTTCCTGGGCTTGCAGCCGCTCAATTGGCTCGGCATCAACGATTTGCTCGGCTTCCAGGTCGTTGTTATCACCTGGATTGTGGAGTCCTTGCACTGCGCAATTCTAATCGGGCTTTTTGCCCTGCTGGTATTTTGTCTGCCGCTGCGCGCCGGATTTTTACCCAATCATCGCCGCCCCTTCTATCCATATCTACTGGCCGTGCCCGCGATCTGGGTTTTCATCGCCTGGGTGATTGCCCCATCACCACTGTTTCTGGGCACGCCGCTCAGTCAACTGGCTTATACGCAGGCCAAAAACACACCCTTGATACAGCTGGCCTCCCTGGCCGGAAGTGGTGCCATCGACTTTTTAATTGTATTGATCAACTGCGCCGTCGCAGGTCTGGTGATTGAGCTTTCACCCTTTGTTCGCAAACTGGGTGAGCGCACAGACAGACTTAATACTCAAGTTGGAGCCATGGCCGACCTGGCCTTTGGTGTCCTGGTGATTTTTCTTGTCTGCAGTTGGGGTACCATGCAAATGGCCCATATAGAAGAACAAGTACGACCGGAAAGGGCCACGCGCCTCAATCCGCAGACACCGCCCGTACCGATTGCAATATTGCAGGGCAACGTTTCGATTGAAGAAGAACGCTTCAAAACAATGCCTCCCGAAGAATTCAGCAACCGCTACACTGACCTTGCCGCCAACAACGGTGCCTCAATAATGATTTTGCCCGAGGGTGTAGTCACATCCAGTCAGATGGGCCCGGGCGGCCTGATGAACAAGATGAGCGCAGTCTCCGCCAACGAGCGCAAAGAAATTATCCTGGGAGCCGTGCAGCCGATGCGCGACGGCTACGTCAATTGCGCAAGATTGCTGAGCCCATTCCACTATAAAGAAAACACCTATGTCAAACAGAGACTGGTGCCCTTTGGCGAATCGATTCCGGTCAATCTGCTCTATCAAAAAATCCCCGAAGAACTACGCAACAGAATCCCGGCATCGAAAGAACAATTTTTGGCGGCGCAGAAAGCGCAGCTGATTCACTCAGGCTGGGGCAAAATTGGTGTGGCCATCTGCAATGAAGCTATTTATCCGCAGCTTGTCAGTGAACAGGTGCGGCAGGGTGCCTCACTGATTGTCGTTCTGGCCAATCTCGGCTGGTTTCACAACAGCTCATTGAACAAACAATTTTTAGCCTGCGCCACCTTGCGCGCCGTAGAAAATCGCCGCTTCGTTATCCTCTCCACAAACTCTGGAGTATCAAGCGTAATTGACCCCTGCGGCGTGGTTGTAAGTAAGTCCCTGGCCTTAAAGCGCGGCATCCTTCTGGACACTGTACAATTTATTTACTCCAAAACCCCATTCAGCAGATTGCGCTGGCTCTAGAGGACCCACAGAAATGGCTAAACCCAAATTGGTAAGCACTTGCGCCTGTGTGATCGCGTCCCTGATTTTGTCAGCGGGTGAAGGAGCCCTGGCCATGATGCCAAAAGTAAAACTGGGCAACGAAACAGTCAAGCTGGAAGTGGCTCAATCTAAAAAAGAAATCGAAGACGGTCTCATGTACCGGACCTCTATGCCCGAGACCCAGGGCATGGTCTTTCTCTTTCATCCCACCAGCCATGTTGCTTTCTGGATGTACCATACGCTCATCCCGCTCGATATGCTCTTCATCAAAGACGGCAAGATTGTCAAAATCTGCAAAGATGTGCCGCCCTGCAAAAATAAAGATCCTGAGGGCAAGGACTGCCCGGTCTATCCGGATCGCAACTTGATTGAAGTGAGCGAAGTAATTGAAGTCAACGGTGGCTTCTGCGACAGGCACGGTGTTAAAGAAGGCGATGAAGTCAAATTTGACTTCAAAAAATAGCTAATACTGGAGCCCCTAAGTAGATCAAATGGCATTTCTCCTCAAAGTCGAAGACGCTGTAGCTACGATTAGTTTTAATCGGCCAGACGCCCGCAACGCCATCTCCAAAGCCATGTGGCGAGAGTTGCCGAAGCTCCTCAGCAAAGTGACAAACGAAGGCGTGCGCGTCATCGTGATCACCGGAGAAGCCCAGTGCTTCGCCGCCGGTGCCGATATCGGCGAGCTGATCGCCGTGGAAGATCAGGCGGCGGCAGACGATCTATCCGGCGCTATCGCCGACGGTATCGAAGCCGTGGCCCAGGCCAAAGCTGCCACCATAGCCATGATCGATGGTCCCTGCCTGGGTGGGGGCTGCCTCGTAGCCGCCGCCTGCGACCTGCGCTACGCCAGCCAACTGGCCACATTTAGTGTGCCTATCGCCAAGCTCGGTATTGTCCTGGACCAGACCAATGTACTGCGTCTTGCCGGTCTCATCGGTCCGGCCTGGACTAAAGAAATGATTTACGGTGCTGCCACTATAGACAGTATCACCGCTCAATCTATTGGATTGGTCAACGACTATTTTGAAGACAAAGACCAGCTCACAGACTTCGTCTATCGCAAGGCCCAAATCATCGCCGCCAATTCGCTCACCTCAATTCTCGGCGTTAAGGCCACAATAAACAGTCTCTACGGGCCCAACCGCGACCTGCCGGAAGCCCTGCGCGGACCGACGGCCAAAGAAGTCTCGGCCAGCTATTATTCAGCCGATCTCAAGGCCAGACTGGCAAAATTATTCCGGGCCACTTCAGAACAGGGATAGTCCAGCAAGATTCCTGCAAGATTCCAGCAAGAGTCCCTTGCCGCAGAAGCAGACGAGAACGCCAAAATAAAGTCCAAAATAAAGCCCAAAACACAGCCCTAGGCCGGAGGCTCAAGGCTGTGCTTCGAATTTCTGAACGGTCTGAATCGCTCTTTTAGACCTGAACGACTCGTTTGATATCGGGCATCTGCTCTTTGATGGCGCGTTCGACGCCCATCTTCAGAGTCATTGTCGAGCTGGGGCACATGCCGCAGGCGCCGACCAGATGTACGAATACTTCGTTGTCTTTGACATCTACGAGCTCGATATTGCCGCCATCTGCCATCAACATGGGACGGATGGTTTCGAGAATGGCCTCGACTTGCTCTTTCATTGAAATGCCTCTTTTGCCTTAATGCTTAGTTAGCTTTTGGTTACGTTTGCTCTGACTGCTTAATCGTCTATCGATCATCAATTCATTCTACGTGCTGCAGGCTATGACTGCCTAGAGCCGACTCAGGATAGTTTACGAGAAACCAAGGGGTGTAACGAAAATCTTCCTATCTTCTTAAGGTCTAATAAAGGTCCAGGCGTCATTCCCCTATCTTGTTATATCCTCTTAAGCAATCTCATGAGGCGACACGAGCCGGCCTCAGACATCGCAGATAGGAGTTTTTATAGATGGCAAGAGTAGCAATTAACGGATTTGGCCGCATTGGCCGCAATGTCTTCCGCGCATATTTGGAAAGTCAGAGCAAAGATTTCGAAATCGTCGCAATCAACGACCCCATTTCGGATCTCGAGCAATCAGCTCACCTGCTCAAATATGACTCAATCCTGGGCGAACTGTCCCACGAAGTCAGCCACGACGCCGACAACCTGATCGTCAACGGCAAGAAGATTTCTTTCTTCAAAGAAAAAGATCCTTCAACCTGCCCGTGGGCAGCTAACAAAATCGACATCGTTCTCGAGTGCTCCGGTGTATTCACCGATGCCACCAAGGCCAAAGGCCACATCACAGCCGGCGCCAAGAAGGTGCTCATCTCCGCTCCAGCCACCAACGAAGATTTGACCGTTGTACTGGGCGTAAACGATAAGCTCTACGATCCCGAGAAACATCACATCGTCTCCAACGCCAGCTGCACCACCAACTGCCTGGCTCCTATCGCCAAGGCTCTCGATGATGCTTTCGGTATCAGCCACGGTCTCATGACCACCATCCACAGCTACACCCTGGACCAGAGACTGCTCGACACAGGCCACAAAGACCTGCGCCGCTCCAGAGCCGCCGCTCTCTCGATGATCCCTTCGTCGACCGGCGCCGCTAAGGCCATCGGCCTGGTCATGCCTCACCTCAAAGGCAAACTCAATGGTTTCGCCATGCGCGTGCCTACCCCCAACGTATCTGTCGTTGACCTGGTAGCCACCCTCAAGAAAGACGTCACCGTAGAAGAAGTAAACAAAGTGCTCAAAGCCGCTGCTGAAGGCCCCCTCAAAGGCATTCTCCAGTACAGCGAAAAGCCCCTTGTCTCCATCGACTTCGGCGGCAACAAGCACTCCTCCATCGTTGACGCCGACCTGACAATGATCGTCGAAAAGAACATGGTCAAAGTGCTCTCCTGGTACGACAACGAGTGGGGTTATTCCAACCGCCTCGTAGACCTGACCGCTATCGTCGCAAAAAAGCTGCCGGTAGCCTCTAAGGCATAATCAATCTGGCTCAGCCCCCGTAGCTCTTCTATATGAGGAGCGCGGGGGCTAGTCATATCTTTTTAGAATTCCACCAACATATTTAAATCGAGGCTATTGGCGATGAAAAAGTCTATTGAAGACGAAAAAGCCCAGACATTCACAGGCAAAAGGGTGCTTGTCAGAGTCGACTTCAACGTGCCGCAAAACGAAGACGGCACTGTCGCCGACGATTCGCGCATCCGGGCCGCTTTGCCGACAATAGAATTTTTGCAAAAAGCCAAAGCTAAAGTCATCCTCGTATCGCATCTCGGCCGCCCCAAAGGCGCGCCGTCGAGCAAATATTCACTCAAACCAATAGCTGATCATCTGCGCAAACTCCTCGCCGAAAAGGGCTCCCAAATCGTCCACTTCGCCGAAGATTGCGTCGGCAATAAGGCTGAATCGGTCGTCGATACAATGAAAGACGGCGAAGTAACACTTCTGGAAAATGTCCGCTTCCACGAAGGCGAAGAAAAAAACGACCAGGAATTTAGCGGTAAGTTAGCCGCCCTCGCCGACATCTATGTCAACGATGCTTTCGGTACCGCTCACCGCGCTCACGCTTCAACTGAAGGCATCACCAAGCACCTCAAAGGCGCCATGGCAGGCATTCTCGTCGCCAAAGAAATGGCCATGCTCGGCCAAGCACTGGACAATCCAGACCATCCTTTTGCCACTATCATTGGTGGCGCCAAAGTTTCCAGCAAAATCGGCGTCCTGGAAAATCTCCTCAAGAAAGTCGATGTCTTAGTTATCGGCGGCGCCATGGCCTTCAGCTTCCTTCGCGCTCAGGGCCTCAAAACCGGCAAGTCGCTTGTTGAAGAAGACAAGCTCGATTATTGCAATGAGATGATCAAAAAAGCCAAAGAGAAAGGCGTAAAAGTCATTCTTCCCGTCGACGTTGTCTGCGCCGCTGAAATGAAAGCCGACGCTAAAACCATTACGGTTGACGTTGACTCAATCCCCGAAGACCAGATGGGGCTTGACGTTGGACCGAAGACAATCGCTCTGATAAAAGAAGCACTCAGCCCTTGCAAAACAATTCTCTGGAACGGTCCGCTTGGTGTTTTTGAAATGCCCGCCTTCGAACGCGGCACCTATGAAACTATCGACCTGCTCGTCGCCCTCACCGCCAAAGGCACCAAAACCATTGTTGGCGGCGGAGACTCGGTGGCCGCGCTGAAACAAAAAGGCGTGCCCGACGAAGCAGTGACTCATGTGGGCACCGGCGGCGGAGCCACGCTAGAATATCTGGAAGGTATTGAACTTCCCGGTATAGCAGCCCTCGATGACAAACAAACAGCCGGCGCCCAGGCCAAGTAAATCGATGAAATCGATGAATTACTTGCAGGCCAAACAGCTCCAGAAGCGGATTTTTAACCACAACCACAGCCTGAGCATAAGCCTCGGTCTCGGCCTTGCTTTGCTGACCCTGTTGCAGGGCGAGCCAGGTAGAGCGGAGAAGCAGTACTTCATGGACGGCCAGCCTGTCACTCAGCAAGTGGGCGAGGCCGTTCAAATACTGAATGAATCGGTTATCTTGCTTCAGCAAAACAAGAACCAGGAAGCCGCCGACGCTCTGCTCAAGGCTGAACAGATGGCACCAAACGTGGCTAACATCCACGGCAATCTGGGACTGGCTTTCGCTAAGCTGGGACGAAATCAGGAAGCGCTAAAAGAGCTGGAAATCGCCAGAACACTCAATCCCACCTACCCCGGCACCCTGCTCAGCCTGGGCGGCCTTTATCAGTCGCAGGGTCAAATCCAGCAGGCGATAGAGACTTACAATGAGTTTTTACGCCTGGCCCCCCAGCACAAAGACGCGGCAAAAGTGGCCGCACTTGTGGTCGGGCTGAAAAATGAAATGGCCTCGGGCATGATCAGCACCAGTGCGCCGGCCGGCGCCAACGCCGAAAACTATCTGGGCGAACTGAACAACCATCTCAATCACTGGCCGGCAAGCAAAATGCCTGTCAAAGTCTATATCCAGCCCGGCGACGGGCTGCCCGGTTATACGCCTACATATATGAACATCCTGCAGGATTCGTTTGCCGCCTGGCAGGAAGCCTCTCAGGGAGCGATTACTTTTCGCATCGTGCCCGACGCCAAAGACGCCAACCTGGTCTGTTCTTTCATCTCAGAGCCCACCAGCCTCCAGAACAGCGCCGAAGCCGGTGAAACCAATCTTTTCGTCAATAAGGAAGGTCTGGTCAAAGGCACAATCAAGCTTTTGACAGTCCCGCTCGTGCCCGAGCTGCCCCTGACCGACAATCGCAAGCGCTGGCTCTGCCTGCATGAAGTCGGCCATGCCCTGGGCTTCGGCGGCCACACCAGCAATCCCAGCGACATTATGTTTTACAGCACCCAGGTGAGCGAAAGCTTCCCCCATCTGAGCCCGCGCGACGCCCGCTCTGTGCGCGGCCTGTACTCAGCCAACGCCCAGATCCAGCCGGGTAACCAGGCACATACAGGGAACGTAAGTCCAAACTAGGCTGGCGTGCTTACTTTGAAAACCTCTGCCAGCTTTTGGATGGATGCAAAAGAGTTAAGACGATCAAAGCTGCAGTGATGTTCCGGTGGCCCGCAAAATGGTGAACTGCAATCAATACTCAAATCGCAGACACCACATCTAAGAGAAACGTGGACAGAATTGATCGATTCTGAAAGGAAAGTGTAACTTAGTCTCCTTAAATCATCAGCAAGTGCAAGGCACACCCCGGTGCGAATGACAGCGCGGCGTGTTGTCGACATCTTTGATTTAACATATTCAATTGCCTGCTGGTCCGACAAGAGATCCAGTCGAAGTAACGAAATGCCCGACTCGTGCCATTGTGCTGTACTTCGCTTCCGGCGACGTTCAAAGTCAGATTCAAATAGTTGAGAAAAATCAGAATGAAACGCGCCGGGATCTCGAAAGAAGACTCGACCCAAACAAATTGTGCCAGGTAGGTCAATTTTGACTTGAAGCATGGCCTATGCAGCTAATGCCAGTAATGTTTCGGAAATTTTTTCTGGAGGTATGTCAGCCAATCCAGCCTCCGTTCGAAGGTGGGCCCGCATTGAATCGTCAATAAAAACCACGTCCAAATAGCCTTTGAGCGTCGTCCAGCGTATAAGAATGGTCCCATTGACACTGAAATTAAAGCTCGGTACGCCGGAGTCTGGAACAGTTGCGGATACGCTCTGCAAGAAACCAACCACACCTTCAACCGTGTCAGGAAGAGGCAAGTCGTCGTCTTCCGAACGTATTGACTCATTCCCAGCCAATGCATTTCTAAAGGCAGTGACAACGTCTTGTGACCGTCGATTAGCTATATTTCGTTCTTCCAGCATAGTACCAACTCTCGTCTGATAAAGATTACTTTCACCAATGGAACTCGACCATACATTTATTGTGCCTCAAATCTGGCAACAATCAATAGTCTTGGTCATGTTTGGGATCGCTGAACCCTCAATTTTGGGTTTATAAGCCGGCCTGTCAAAAACTTGTGGGAATCTTACGCACCCCGTGGGAAAGCCACCAATTGTTTAAGAGCTTGTCTCTATCTACACTCTAATCAATCCACTCGAACAGCAACGACCCCAGAGTGAACACCCGAAAAGAGGCAGGAAGCAATGAGCATGTTTAGACACCCACTGGACGAAGAAAAACTCTGTCAGGTCCTCAAAGCTTACGTTGAAGAATGGGGCCCGGAAAATGTAATCGTATCCGTGCCTGAGCACTGGAGCGAATATTCTGCAAACAACCTCGGTCGAGTGAGACTGGAGTTCGCCACCGAAAACACAGTTTCCATTCGTGTCGAATACGAATGTGTCCGACTGAGCTACGACGTCAATCTGGTCGCAGCCTAAATTCAAGTTGAACCATCCAAGGTTCAGTCAATGCATTTCCACTCGCACCCTCAGTTTGCTGAAGGTGCGAGTTTTCTTCTGCATTGTTCTTACAGCCCAAAACAATCTTTCATACCACCAGCAGTGGTGCGGCCCTGGTAATCAACATTGAAGTCGAAACTAAACTGCAGCCCGGTTATTCATGGAAGTTGATTGCAACAAACGGCAGCGCTCACGCAATTGTTGGCAGGCATTGTTGCTCGTCATTTCACCGATAGCAACTCGCTTAGACAGTTTGGTGGCCAGTGTTATCAGAGCCGGCTCAATCATGGAACATTCAGCGGCGATTTGATCAAAGGTGGCGGAGCGCTCAAGAGCCGATTCCATCACACCGAGAACAGTGATTTCAGTTAGCAATTCAGATTCAACTAAAAGATCCAACGCTTCCAGAAGTTCAGGGTTTGCACAATAAGTGCCGAAGCCGCGCACTGCCTGCGAAAGCTTGAGCCACTGACCTGATGCATTAAAACCGACGAATGATGAACTCACCATTTCTTTCAGTTGATTGAGCGAAAGATGACCGCAGCGGTAACGCGCACTGCCGTCAATTAGGAGCTTGTAGGTGGCGATGTTCATCAGACCGAGCTGGACAAAAGCCTGACCTAGAGTCAATCCGCGCGAGAGACACAAAAGTCTGGCCCGCTCCATATGCGATATCGTTATCAGCTGCGATGTGTAGGTGATTTCGGCCAGGAAACTTTCGGAAAATGCGTTAGTGGGATGCAATCCCATAACCAGAAGCATATCGTCAAAAGGTATAAACTGCTGCACAGCGCTTTGCAGTGCCTGTCTGGCCCAGGGCTGATAGAGGAAGCCCTGTGAAACAGCGTCGTAAGCGGCCATAATGTCGCGCTTATCAGACTGAGCAATGAAACAACCGTCGCACAGTACGTCTATCAGAGATGCTTCTTTTATAGATGCGGTCTTCAGTGCATCGGCAAGAACATCGGCATCGACAAGTCCGGTTTCGCTTATCAGATCCATGACCAGACCATGATCGAGATAACGGCTGTGGACCGAGATTTGAGCAGCAGGCGACAGGGCCTGTTCGGTCATAGTGACCGAAGATATATAAGGCGATGATGTACCAATAGTAGTGGTCATGATCTGAGTGAAATTCTGTAAGTCAAAGTCTTCAGGGTTAGGGGATGATCAATCGAGCCTCACCAGAAGACATGGCGACGGCTCCGCTAAAGTAGCAGAAAGTTGAATGGAGTTTGCTAGATGCTACTAAGGCTGGGGACCAGTAGTGGATTTATTTTGGTGCCTTTACAGGTCTCATCATTGATCAGGTCAAGGGCTCAGTCAATGCTTCACTACGTATAATCACGCAGGCCAAAAAGGTTAAATCTCACATCGGTTTGAGATCGAGTTTTTTCCGGTAGCAAACCTTGAATCTATTGTGATGGTCGAACCATACGAGTGAATGAGAGAGCTTGGGATATTCGGCGGCGAAATATACTCGAGTGCGCAGGGTGCTGTTAGGCTCCAGGCGGAAAAGGAAGGATGAGCCCTCGTCCCCTTCGGGCCCCATGGATATTGGGTTTTTGGTGCCGTTGCTGTCGACTAAGTAAAGATCGATGGCCTGCAGAGTCTTATCGCTGTCGTTAGTGATATTTAAATCCATGCGGTAATAGTAGCCGCCAATGCCATTTTTCATGCACTTGCTCTTGAGCACATCGATCTCGACGCCTTCAAGATTGTTGCTGACGGCCACATGTTTGGTCGGCGCTTGCAGCGCGGGCAGCACCATATCAGTATCTATTTTTAGATTGAGGCCGTCTCCCGGCTCCATCCAAGCTCTATGTCCTCGTTTCATCATGGCGTGTGCGCTGGCCAAAACACCGCCGAGCGCGGCTCCAGCCGCCACGTTATAACCATGACAGGCAATTGCAGTACGCATGCCGCCCATCAGTTGATATGCTCCTATTGCGCCGACAATGGCTCCACCAGCTACGTTGGCAGCTACCATACCGGTGCCGCGCAATTTGGACTTAGTGGTTGAAGCTTCCAGGTTATCGGCCTGGGCAAAGAAGCGAAAAATGCGATGATTAGGCAGTTCCAACTCGTCGAAATTGATATCGACCCAACCCGGCCGCTGGACGCGTCTGGGACCGTTGATGTGGACCACATGCCCACGGAAGACCGTGCCTTCAGGGATTACCCGGTCGCCATCAACATAAATGTCTTCGGATATCGTGGCAGTGATCACATCGCCCAGCCTGGCCGGGATAGGATTGCCTTCCAGATCTTTTTGCAGCAGCTTCATGCCCATATTGGGGGAAGCCGAGGTCACCTTGAGGTTCATGGCAGTGCCGCTGGGCACGCAATAACTGGTTCCGGCTTTGAGGGTCATCGAGCTTTTGGGCACGGCCTCGCCGTCGGCGGTTTCTTTAATTTTATCGACGGGCACTGCAACAGCCGGCGTCTGGGCCGACTTGCTGTGCACCATGCGGGTGAGATGCTCTCCTGGAGCTTCCTCAGCAAAAACGTCATCGGCCCCCAGGGCCGGTCTGGCTGGAGCTATAAGAAGGGCCGATCCCGCCATCAAAGCCAGAAACGCCGCACCTGACTTACGTTTGCCACTATTGCCCATAAACCGGTCTAAAACCCCGCTGATCTGCCGCTACATGAAAACCGGACTTCAAGAGCTGGCAAGAGTATAACCGTTTGCTTCTATAACTAGATTAGAAGACTTAGAGGCTCAAATCTGTTAAGGTATGAGGTGTAATAGGAGACTCTGATCAATCCCCCGAAAGCCTACGTCTGTCGGGCCTTCCCCTTCCTAACCACAACTGTTTACAACTGATTAAAAGAGAGCGGCGATGGCGGTTGAATCAACCGAAGTCAAGGTGAACAACAAAGAACGCGGCGGGTCCCAGCAGAACATCATTGTTCTCAAATACGGCCCCGATGTATTGAGCGAGATTGGAAGTCTGAGCAAAGGCAAGCGCCTTTACTCGGCAATTCTCGTCGATGCCACGCTTTGCGGCTATCTTTTCCCGGCTGAAACCCTGATTGAAGCAGGTCAGCTGGCCGAGCAGCTCCTGGAAGTACAGGGCGCACTGATTTTTCTCACGGCCCATAAGGCGACAGCAGTCGTGCGCGAGTCGTTGACCGGCACAATGACCCTGCACTGCTTCGATAATCACTCCGAGCTTTACGACTATTCGCCCACCCTGACCAAGTTTATCCAGACAGCCCTGGGCAAGGACACCTCCTTTGTCGAGGAAAGCACCGACCTTTCGCACCAGGTGCTCATGTCCACCGTGCCTGTTTTGACCAGCGCCGGCCTCAGCCTAAAGATGGCAATGGAAGGCCACCACCGTCGCAACATGATGATGGCAGCCGTCGATAATTACACGCCGGTAGTGACATTAGCGGGCAAAATGGTCAGCTCGAATCGTCTGACCGAAAAAGAATTTTTCGACCGGCTAAAAGAATTGGAGCAGGAAAAAACCATTTTCCCCGTCTTTCAAAAAATTCAATTTCTTGTCGACTGTTTCAAAAATCGCACCGCCTTTACTCTAAAAGAATATTTGCTGGCTGCCGGTCTCGTCTCACGCAACCAGCTCGATGAGCTGATGATGGAGCTCAACTCCACGCCCGCTAAGCAGAGAGTATCGCTTGGCGCCCTGGCCGTGCGCAAAGGCATCATCAACAGCAGACAGCTAGAAATTGCTCTACAAGATCAGGCGTTTTACGGACAGACGGACGAAAACGATAAGGTCAAATTGGGCTCAGTCACAGGCGAAGAAAGCAAAGTGCAGTCGCTCGTCGGCCACCTCGGTTCGACCGACCCGTCCAACCTTTTGCAAAACCTGGCCACTAACCGCGAGACCGGTGTGCTCTCGGTGGAATATCGCGACATGCAGTTTAGAGCCCTCTTTGAAGTGGGCAAAATCACCCACGCCAAGCTGGGCAAAATCATGGGCAATCACTCGGTGATTGAATTTGCCTCAGCCTGGAAACAGGGAATCTTTGTTTTTATCCAGCGCACGCCGCCGGCTGACCTCTCCAAAGATAATTGCAAAGTCAGCAAGGCTCTCGACAAATTGCTTTTGGATGCCGCTCTCGCTGCCGACAATACCGAAGTGACCTGGAAGAAATTGCCGCGCGCGTCCGAAAGTGTGCTGGAAAAATTGCCCGATAAAGACGGTCATCTCGATAACGAGAAACTCACCGACCCCAAAGAGAAATTTGTCCTCTCGGCCAATGAGCGCGCGATGATGCGCAAACTCTGGAACGCCCTCGATGGTTTGCATTCCATTGCCATGGTTATTCGCAACCTGGGCGATGTCACAACCTCGGATGCCGCAATGGCAATCGACCGCCTGCTTTCCTACGGTCTGGTGACCGTGCCTCAGGTCGACCTGCATGGACCACTGGCAAAATTCCAGGAACTGGTAAAACGCATCACTGAAACAATCGGCGTCGAGCGCTCCGAAGCCTTCTTGCGGCTATCTATGCGTGACACAATCGGCTATTCAGGAAGAGCGCGTTGTTTCATTTTGTCCAGACACGGCGACGTCGGCGTCGACATGGCCGCTTCACGCTCGGCAGGCACGTCACTATCTGTGGTGCTACAGGATCTTGAAGACTGGCAGGTAAAATACATTGAGTACGCCGGTCAAGAAGTAGACCGCAACACACTTTTGACCATAATCAGAGAAGTTCACCACGCCGGATAGAGTACATCACGCCGAAAAGAAAATCCACGACCTTGCCGAGACGAGAATGAGGACAATGCAGAGAAATCAACTTGCCGCAGGTATTCTAACTTTGCAGTTGAGCCAGGGATTTTTCTGTGCCGTCCAGGCCCAAAACAACGATAATTCCACACCCTCCAGCCCGATACCGGCGATCATGATGCAAGTCGCAGGCAATCCCAATTGTCCCGTCGACGCCCAACGCAAACTGAGTGGCTCCAGCAGCAGTTTCGTGCGCATGGCCCTGGCCACCAATCCTAATGTATCTGAGGCAACCCAGGAAGTTCTGGCCAGGGACAACGATCCTATGGTTATTGAAGCGCTTGTGCACAACCGCAAACTGCCTAATTTGCAGACCCTCTCAAGACTGGTGGCGGAAGCACAGCCCCGCGTGCGTGAGAGCCTGGCGGCCAATACCGGCACGCCGCGCACGATTCTGGAAAAGCTCGCCCAGGGTCCTATTTATACCGAATATTTATTGCTGTCTCTGGCGAAAAATCCCAGCACCCCCGAAGAAGTGCGCATGCGCTTGATCAAAATGGGTGACAGATTGGTGCGTACATTTCTGGCTAAGAGCCCGCATCTTACTGCCGCGGGCTTCAATGCTCTAGCCGCCGACGGCGATCTGGGCGTTAGGGCCATGCTGGCCACAAACATCGCCTGCCCACCGGCCTGCCTGGACAGCCTGGCCCGTGACACTAATCCCATTGTGCGCGAGAGCGTGGCGATGAATATCCAGACAAGTCCAGCCACTCTTTCGAAACTATCTTTGGATGGCCGACCGGAAGTGCGCGCCGCCGTCGCTCAAAACACGGACTGTGGCACAGCCGATCTGCTCAAGCTGAGCAAGGATCCAGTTACCGCCGTACGCGCGCTGGCCGCAGCCAACCGTAACGCCGGCGCCGAGATGCTGGACGCTCTCGCCAAAGACAAAAATTGCGAAGTGCGCTGTGCTGTCGCCCTCAATAAAAACACAACAGACGCCACTCTAGTGAGCTTGTTGGGCGACTCCTCCATTGCCGTGCAAGAGATTTTGGCCGGCTCAAGCAGGCTGGGAGAAAGCGACTATGCCAAACTGGCCGGCAGCGACTGTGCGCTGGTGCGCTTGACTCTGGCCGGAAGCGCCAGCTTGCCCAAATCACTCGTGCAAAAATTAGCCGCCGATGCGGACGCCAGAGTCAGAGCGTCTCTTGCTCGCAACTCCGCCTGCGACATCGGGACGGATGTTTTTGCCAAACTCTCGGTCGATACCGATACTCTTGTGCGAGAAGCATTGGCCGTCAATCCCAAAGTCGACCCGGCCACTCTCACTACCCTTTCGAAGGACACATCAATTACGGTGCAAACGGCCCTGGCCAGGAATCCTTCAGTCAAATCCAGCACCCTCTTAGCCCTGGCCAATTCGGACTGCAATGCCATAAGAAACGCTCTGCTGACCAGGGGTGACCTGCCGGCCGATGCTTTGTCCAAATTGATTGCCGCCCAGGAAGTGAAATTTCTCCTGGCCCTCAGACCAGAGACGACTGCGGCCGTTCTCACCGGCCTGGCTACAGAGGCTGACCCGGCACTGCGGGCCGCAGTAGCCTCAAATCCTTCAGTCGCCTACGCCACCTTGCAGGCTCTGGCCAAAGACCCGAGTCAGTATGTGCGTGCCGCCGCCGCCAACAACAAAAATGCCAACGCTCCTCTGATCAACACCCTGGCGACAGACAGCCAGGCGCTGGTGCGAGCGAGAGCCGGCAGCAATCACAATGCCGATACAGCCTGCCTGGAGCAGTTGTCTAAAGACAAAAATCCGGAGGTCCGGCGAGCAGTGGGCGCTAATCCCTCGACTCCCAGAGATGTACTGGCACTGCTGGCCGACGACGACACAACCTGGCTGACAAAGTAAGCGAAAAACGAAGCACACTGAGAAGTAAACAAAGCAAGTTAAGAAGTAAACAAAGGACAGACAAATGACCGCCGGAATCTCTGAGGAAGTAGTGATAGTAGATGCACTGCGTACGCCAATCGGGCGCTACGGTGGAAGCCTCAAAGATGTTCGTCCCGATGATTTGGGTGCCCTGGTTATATCTGAACTGATTAAGCGTAATCCCTCCGTACCGGTCGATGAAATCGAAGACGTACTGCTGGGCTGCGCCAATCAAGCCGGTGAAGACAACCGCAACGTAGCGCGCATGTCGGTGCTTTTGGCTAAACTGCCTCTCACCGTCGGTGGTGGCACAGTCAATCGTCTCTGCGGGTCCGGCCTGATGGCGGTCAACGACGCCGTCAATAATATCCGCGCCGGTCTTGGCGATATCTATATCGCCGGTGGCGTAGAGTCCATGACCCGTGCGCCTTTCGTCATGGGCAAGTCAGACTCGGCCTTCGGTCGCGACCCCAAAATTTTTGATACCACTCTCGGTTGGCGCTTCACCAACAAACAACTGGCCGACCTGCATTATCCATTTTCTATGGGTGAAACAGCAGAGAACGTCGCCGAAAGATACAACATAAGCCGAGAAGACCAGGATGCTTTTGCAGCCGGCAGTCAGGAAAAATACAAAAAAGCATTTGACGCCGGCCTACCAGCCAAAGAAATTGTGCCCGTACCAATCCCGCGCAAGAAGGGAGAAGTCGAATATGTGAGCCTGGACGAGCATCCTCGACCCGACACAAGCCTGGCTTCTCTGGCAAAACTGAAACCGGCTTTCAGGGAAGGCGGCACAGTCACCGCCGGCAATAGCTCCGGTATCAATGACGGTGCGGCGGCACTTCTGATAATGAGCGCTCGCCGAGCAGAAGCTCTGGGTCTAAAACCTATGGCCAGGTTTATGGGCTCAGCTGTAGCCGGGGTCGACCCAGCCATCATGGGCGTGGGCCCAGTGCCGGCCACAAAAAAAGCTCTCAGCCGCTCCGGTCTCAAGGTCTCCGACCTTGACCTGATGGAGCTTAACGAAGCCTTCGCCGCCCAGGTATTGGCCAGCGCCCGCGAGCTTGACCTGGACATGGCCAAAGTCAACGTAAACGGCGGCTCCATTGCTCTGGGACATCCCCTGGGAGCAAGCGGGGCCCGCATTTTGACGACTCTGGTTTACGAAATGCAAAGACGCGGGAGCAAATATGGTCTGGCGACCATGTGTATCGGTGTCGGGCAGGGTATAGCGTCGATAGTAGCTAGAGATTAGGTCTAGGGATTGAGTCAAGAGATTAGGTAATGACACGCTTCACTTTCCTGCAATTTTCAGATGTCCTACTGGACGCCAAGCTGACCCACGCGGGTCTGAGCCAGTCGGGGCTGACGCACAGCAATTTTTCGCTGGAAAAACACATCCGCCTGGAGCGCGCCAGAGAGCTGCAAGAAGCCACAATCAACGCCTTTGCCCTGGCCAGAGACCAGAAAGTGGACGCCATCCTGATCCCAGGCGGACTTTGGGACAATGTCACCGTCACCAGCCGCACTATCAGCGCCCTGACTGAAGCAGCCGCCTCGGTCGGCGACATCCCCATCTACATCGCCCCCGGCCACCGCGACTTTTTCACCCGCAGTTCGCTCTACACAAACGACATGCTCTCAGCCCGCGGCCTCAAGCCCTGGCCTTCAAACGTGCACGTTTTCACATCCGAGCATTTCTCCTCCGTCGTGCATCCAAACATAGGTGATGTCTGCTTCACCGGCCGGGCGATCACTAAAGGGGCCCGCCGAACCGAACGCATTCTCTCCGGCACACTGCCCAAATCCAGGCTCGCTTCCATCAATGTCGGCGTCTTCGCCGGTTCACTGGAATCGCATCCTTCGCTCAATAGCGATCCGCTCTCCAATGAGCCGCGCAAGCCGCTGATCTATCCATTTTCGGAAGACGAATTGGAAGCGCAAAATCTGACCTATGCCGCCGTCGGCCACGTCAAAGACGGCTATCAAATTTTCAACGCCCAGGACAAATTACTGGGCGCTTACGCCGGTTGTCTGGCGGGTGGCAGCTTCCAGGAACTGGGTCAACGCTTCGCCATCCTGGGCTCGATTGAAGTTGACGGAGACGGTCCGCCCAACATCACTCTCACTCCGCAGGAGCTCGACGTGCGTCGCATGATGTTTGTCTCTGTCGATGTATCCGGTCTGGGCGACGAAGAAATCAAAGACGAAATCGTTATAAATATCGAAGACTCAGGCGTCCGCCCCGACACCGACATCGTCGCCCTCAATCTGGAAGGCCGCCACAAACCGGGGATTTACCCCAAACATATAGCCGAAGAACTGGCCGATAATTTCTACCATCTGCTCGTTGTCGACAACACACGGCCCGACTATCTGGCCGAAAGGTTCGACGAGCGCACTACCGAGTGGAAATATATCGAGGCCATGCTGGCGATGAAAACCAACGCCGAAAAACCGCGCGGTCGCGAGATGGGTTCGGACAGTTTATCGGGCTTGCCCGGAGTTGATGTAAGCGGCAAAACGGTGGAAGACGCACTCTATTACGGTCTGGATGCCTTGAAACTAAAAAGGGTGATTGTGCGCAATGTGGGTTGAGCGGATTGAACTGACAAATTACGGCGGCGTGCAGGGCGAAAATATTATTTTTGCTCAGGACAAGCTCAATCTGGTAGTCGAGCCCAATGAATACGGCAAATCGACTATGGCCACTGCTATCTGGTCGATTCTCTACGACTTTCCCAACGACCTTTCTTCGCTACAGCTAAACGCCTCTGATTCGGATCTGCTCTCCGAGCGCGACGCGCGTCGTCCGAAGAAAGGCGAAAGCTTCAACGGCAGACTGGATGTCTACGCCACCGGGCGCAGACTGTCGATTGTGCGCGATTTCAATATCAACACCTTTCAAGTCTTCGACAAAGAACGCAACAACGTCGAAATCACCGGCGAATTTTACGGTCCCAACGGCGAAGACGAGCTGGGCTTGCGCCTCACCGGCATGACGCGCGAACTCTTCAGAAGCACATGCTTTATCGGTCAAAGAGAACTGGATGAGCACGCCGTCGGCGGCGAAAGCACCCTTGTGTCGCTGGTGCAGGGCATCGCCGACTCAGCCACTCCCTCGGCCACCTCCGCCCACGCAGTCAAAGTCTTGAAAGACATTCTGGACAAAGTGCAAGTGGGCGAGAGACGCATGAAGTTCGACAGTCTTATCCGCGATCTGGAAATGACACGCCAGGATCTGCTCAATAAGATTCGGGCCTATGAACGCGATAAACAGGACGTTGCAGCCTCTTTTGATCGTCTGATGATCGTCAACAAAATACTGGCCGGCGACAACAGTAGATTCAAAGCCACCGAGTATCAAAATCTCAAATTTCAACTTTATGATGCGGCAAGCAGACTGAGGCGGCTCCAGGAAATCCTGGTGAAAAAGACTGAGTTGGAAGATCAGATGAATTCTTTCAACGGCATGGAAGAATTCCCCGAAGATTTAAGACGAGCCATTGATGAGCTGTTTGAACGCCGCGCCGCCAAACAGCAGGAGCTCTATAACGTCCAGAACGATACTACGCCCCATCAAAAACAGTACGAAGAAAAGCGCTCCCAAATCAAGAGACGCTATCAGGGACTGGATAATTTCTCTCAGGACGAAGCGTCAATGGTGGCCTCCCTGGCCGGATCCATGCATACAGTGGAAGAAGAGCTGAATGAGCTGACAGGCCGACGCAATTCCGAACTGAAGAAGCTCGCCGGCGGTAATGCCAACGGAATCGATCTGGAAGGCATGCGCAATTCGCTTATTTCAGTAGAGGCTGAAGGTATCGAAAACGCCCGATCCTACAGCTCTCTCATTACGGCCTTCCAGGATCAAATCACAGAAGCAGAGCGCAACCTGCACAAAGAACGAGCCAAGAAAAAAGAGTACGAACAGAAACTCAAAGACGAAGTCAAACGACGTAAGCTCCTGGCCTTTATCAATGGCGGGGTAGCTTTTGTCCTCTTCATTCTGGCTCTGATTCTGATCATGGTGATAAAGTCTGCGGCTTTCATCGCCCCCGTGCTCTTCATCGTTGGCCTCCTTGGTGTGGGTGCCGGCATTTATTTCGTCATACCGGCCTTCCGCCCCGAAATGCTTTTCAAAACAGAATTTAACCAGATAAGCCTGGATGTGGGTCGCATCACCACCAACATCCAGGACCTGATCACCAAGGTCGGTGCCCTGGAAGTCAAACTCGACACACTGGCGCGCAAAGTCGGCCTCCAGAGCCGCGATGAGCTTCTCGACAAACTCGATGATTACGCCCAGCAGTCGGCCAAGCTAAAAGCATTTGATCTAATAGATCAGATGCTGGAGCAGAAAAAGCAAGTGATGGAGCGCTATAAGTCCGACTTGGAAAGATACGTCAAAAAGGCCGGGCGAGACCAGTTGGCGCTCTCCGCCAATACGGCCAAGCAGCTCTCCACCGCTTTATCCACATATCTGACCGAGTCCAGACAGCTGGAAGTAAGCTTCCAGAGCACGACGTCTTCTATACGTAAAGTCGCCCACCTGGAAGAAGACATCCTCGATACCGAGCACGCCATCGCCAACCTGCTTACTAAGGCTGGTATTGCCATGCCGGAAAACATTTCCGACGGTATCGAGCAGGTCAACAAACGGCTGAACAGCCACCATGAATTTATGGCCATTACAGACGAGCTGAACGAGCTGGAACACGAATCTGGTGGCCAGTTTGTCGAGCTACCGGCGACAATCAAAAACCTGGAAGAGTATCACTCCCGCGTGCAGCAGCAATTGCAAGTGCTGCGTGAGCAATTCCCCGATATCGAGACAGTCATCCCCGCCGGTGACGACGAAGTCCCCGAAGGTGACGCCGCCGACCTGACCAAGCTCGACGCCCTCAGGCAAGAGCGTGAGGACCTGCAGCTGCGCATCCGGACCCTCTCGAGCACCTGCGACGAACAGTACCTGCTATGCATAGAAGAGCTGGACCTGACGGAATTCAAATTACAGAGCGCCAAGCGTGCCAAGCTGGCCCTTGAGTTGTCGCGTGACACGCTCAAGCGATTGTCGGGTGAGAACTACATCGACTGGTCGAGCAATCTCAATACAATCGCCAAAGACATGCTCTCCAAGCTCGGCCTCGACTACGAAGAAATCCGCTTCGACTCCGATCTCAAACTGATCGCCCGTAAAAAAGGCGACGCCCTGGAGATAAGCTCCTCTGAAATCATGAGCCAGCTTTCTATCGGTACAAAGGAGCAATTGCACTGGCTGGCCCGCATGGTGGTTTCTAAATTTCTCTCGCGCCAGCAGCCCATGCCCATCATCATGGACGAACCCTTCTCCGAAGCCGATGACGAACGCTTCCTCAAGATGATGCGCTTCCTGATCTCGGTTATTTCCAAAGAGCATCAGATCATCATCTTTAGCTGCCATCAGCAGCGTCACAGCTGGTTTAAAAACCAGCTGGAAGAGCAGGACCGCGGTCGTCTGATATTCTGCCGCAGACAACGCAGTACCTAATTAATGAAAGCCGCCTGTGTGCTAGCTCTCTGCCTGATCGGCCTGATTAACCAGGCGGTGTGGGGGGCACAGGCAAAACGAGAATTGCACTTTCCAGACACTTCCATTGGCGCACTATATCTGGTGCCCAGTGATGCGCCCTGTGGCGAAGCGGCCCTGGGCAGGTCAATAGCGGAGGGTAATGCGCAGAGCACAAGATTTGTGGCCGTGCCGTCCAATGGGCGACTGATGCTACAGGTCAATCGCAATTTCCTCGAATTGCTAAAAACCCACAAACCGATAAATCTGGACGGCATCGACACCCTCAAAATCAACATCTCCCAGGGAGAAGTCGGCGGTGGCGATTGCGACCAGGTGCTGTGCCTTGTGACGCACCTAAAAGGCATAGAAAAACTGCGTTATCTGGACCTGGATCAGTCCGACGCCAGCGACAAGGGCCTGAGCGATGTGGCAGTCATGCGCGGGTTAGAGACGATTTCAATGACCGAATCCAACATCAAAGGCGCTTGTTTTAAGGAGTTCAGCAAACTGCCCAAACTCAGATCTTTGAATTTCGAAAGGGCAAGCGCGCCGGATAAAAACTACGAGTTGTTGGCAAAGATCCCCAATCTTGAATCCCTCTCAGTACGTTGGAGCACCATTGGAACACACCAGTTTGAGATCTTCACACACTGCAAGAAAATGCGTTATCTCAACCTTTCCAAAAACGGCAAAATCGACAACGATTCGCTCAAAAATCTGGCAAAAATGCCTCAGCTGCTACAGCTGAGCGTCGAAGAGACCAGCGTTAGCGATGCCGGTCTGGCCTATCTCAGCAATTGTCCCCAGCTGGAAGATTTAAACCTCAGAGGCACCCAGGTAAGCGACAAGGGAATGAAGCATCTCCTCTGCCTGAAAAAATTGCGAATCATCGGCCTGGAAAAAACCAAAGTCACACCTACCGGCCTTAGCAGCCTTAAATCATTGCCCTTAAAAAAAATCTCGGTGCCCAACGCTTCTATGTCGAGAAATCAATTTGCCCTGCTGCACAAACAATTTCCCCAGGCAAAACTGGCAGTACCTTTTGTTGAGGAAAAAGAGAGCGACCTGAACGCAATATTTTCACCCAGTCACTGACTCTTATCACTGTTCAACTGTCGATATTTCTCCATCATCTCCGGATTGCCGCGCAGAAGCCCATCGAACACGGCCGGAAAAAATATCTGGATTACCGTGGTGGCGCTAAATACTAGAAACAAAAATCCTAGAATTATACCGGCTGCCACTCGCACCGGAAAAGGGAGATTATGGTTGCCAAAAGTAAACCAGAAAAACCAGATGCCCAGCGCGGCAATTTGACCGATGGACATTGGCCGATATAACGGTGAATTTACCGGCGTGCCCTTTGCCCCAAGGAAACAGCAAGCAGAGCAACAGAGGAAGCCTACAACCCCGGATATCAGTACCATTTGAGGGAAATAGGCATATGCACCCGAGGGCAAAATGCCAAAACAGCAAGCAACCAGGCCTGCGCTGATCAAGAGATGAACAACGCCCTGTACAAAATATTCAGTGCGGGAAGGCATGCGTTGAGCCCGCACCCGAGGCGAATTCTCGAAGCTCTGAGCGCCGTACGCATCGTCATCGCTCCGTACCGGTTTTGCCATTTCTTGTCTCCGCTAAATGAGTGGAATAAGCTTAACCGAAGAATCTACTTGCTCCTCGGAATAATTTCATTGTCCGGCCAGGATTCGCCGGCGTTCATGCCGTTCGGCGCTGAGGCGATCTTTTCCAGGTGCACTACAGCGCCCTGCAGAGTGATTTTTATCGTGCCCTTGCCCTTGGTGCCCCAGCTGTCGACAAAGCTAAACTTCATCTGACCACCAGCAGCCAATTTCGCCACGGTCGAAAATTCAGACGTGTGGCCGGTCACAGGTGAAAAACTGACGAACTTAACCGTCGGCCTGGTGCATTTTGCACTTGTTTGTTCAATCACTATGTCTATATAAAACGGCTCTTTGTAGGAGTCACAGAGCGTATCTTTACGAAAATGTCGGACGACCTCGTTGGCGGCGGCAAATTGAAAAGTCCAGGTCAGGTAGAGTACCAGAACCAAAATTGATGGCAAACTTGCCGAGGCTAGACACTTCAATCTCAAGGCTACTCTTGAAGACACGACAAAACTCGCTATAACCACCCACGTGTTTAAGCTACAGAAGTTACGTCAATATTAGGCGGAGTCCTTCGAACAAAATCAATTAACGGGCGCGAATGCCGTGGCGCTTCAGGTAATCCTTGTATGAAAGAGATTGGCCCTGACCCTGGCCCTGACCCTGGCCCTGTCCTTGTCCCTGGCCCCGCCATGCGGCTCCGTCTTTCGGTGCGTCTTTACGTACACCAATTTCCGGTGCGTTCCTGGCGGCCTGCATATCTACACGACCATAAGCGTTGTGATAGTCCTCATTTTTGTCGTATTTAGTCTTGCCGTAGTCACTGAATGAAACCACGTCAAATTGGCTATACGGCACGAATGGCTGCTTCGCATCGCGCTCATGCATTATTACATCTGTCGTCTTGAAAGCACTGTCCGGAATGTGTGCATTCATAGCCAGAGCATTCTTCACAGCACCAACATCGGCGATCGTATCAGTTGTATTGAGGCGCTTTTTCGCTTCAAACATCTGATCGAAACCCTGCATATGACTGCGTGCAACCATGGCTGAACTATGTTCTTTGATATGACCCAACTGCATAGTCACATACTGCTGCTTCTTACTTTCGCTGGAAGCAGTATTGCTATAAACGTGATTTAGTTTTTGCGCAAAAGCCAGCTCGGTGATTAAATCTTCAGAGTTCCAATACCCGGGCAGGCAGTGGACTACGGTGCCGTCCGGATTGAGGACGAAGATTTGAATATTATGTGGGCCGGCACCATTGGTGGTATTGACCGCATTGCCCCATACTTCATGTCGCCCCGACATGCCGCAATATGGTTCGTTTGTAATGTCTTTGTAGCCGCAGACAAAATTGTCTTTGAGATAATTGATTACTGGTTCGGATGAGAGGCTCACGGCCCTCAGGCTATTGCCGGCGCTTCAAGTGGCCCCGTCTATCTTGCCCAGCATGTGTATCCACACCAGGGGCTTGCCGCGCTGCCTGGCACAGGCCAGGGCCTGGGGCATGTTGTCGAACCAGGTCAGTTCTTTAGTCAGCTCGTTGACTTTCTGCCTCTGCTGCACTCCGTCCACTCCTGCTCCGCTCGACGCGGGAGCGCCGATGGCCAGCACGGACAACGCTGCAAAGAACAGGGCGTTGGCGCGCACGAGCAATTTGATTTTTCGCTTCATAGCCTCACACCACACAATTAGGACCACTTATATCATCACCCCTGGGCGCCTCCTGGGGAATGAATTTATAAGCAGACTAGATTAAATATAATCCTGCCCCGCAAGTTAGTGACTTTTTTCGGCCAGCTTGCGTTCGAGAATGGTGAATCCGGTCAGTTCTGCCAGGGCGTCCATGGTCTCCCAGGTGGTCTTTTCGATGTCTTCGCTCCAGGGAATAGGTTTGCCTATTTTGAGCTTGATGTGGGCCTTGCCGGTCTTCGCGTCGCTGCCGATTATGCCGACGGGTAATATGTCGCTCTTGGTGATTTTGGCGAAGTAAGCAGCACCCAGGTGCGGTCTGCCGATGCTGTTGGGCACCTTGCAGCGAGTGCCTTCAATAAACATGCCGAGGGACCAGCCGGTTTTGAGCACTTGCTTCATAAACTTCAGCGCGGAGAGCTCAGGCTTGTCACGGTTGATTGGAATCGCGCCCAGGAAATCAATCCACATACCCAGCGGTCTAATGAACCACAATTCGCGCTTGGCCATGAAGATCATGTGGCGGTGCGTCGCTACCGTCAGTAAAGGCGGATCCTGATTGGAAATATGGTTGCCGACAATGATCAAAGAGCCTTCAGCCGGGATATTCTCACGTCCTTCGACGGTGAGATGATTGAACATTTTGTGCCAATTTTCCATCATCGTGCGGCCGACGAACATCTGTACTTTGATGCGCCATGGGGTGAAGCGTTTGATATCGAGCGGCAAACACTTAATCGGTCTGAGCTCTGATGTTGGCTTGGCGTCTGATTCTGACATTTGTTTGGCTGGTGGATTTTCGAGCGTCATAGTTTTTACTTTTTGATTTCGATTTAGGGCTTGGAGACAACAGTCTTGGGCAGCGTGATGCGCACGATTGTGTTGTCTTCTTGCTGAGATACAAACAGGTTGCCGTCGCGATCAAGGGTCAGGTAATAGGGTGATTTAAAACCGGTGCCGATCACTGTAGAGACGCCTGCGGGGCTGATTCTAGCCACCGTATTGCCGCTGTAGTTGGCGACGTAAACGTTGCCGCCGTCATCGCAGACAAGGCCGATTGGTCCTTTGATGTTGGTGCCGCCGCTAAACTGCATACGTGTACCGTCGGCAGAAATACGGTCGACAGAATTGCTGGAGAAATTCGCCACATAGAGATTGCCGAGACGGTCAAAGGCAAGACCGGCGGGAGCATTGAAGCCGGTGGCAATAACGCGGATAGAGCTATTAGCGAGCACTGCGGTTGGTGTGTTGCCGGTCTTGGGGCGATTAGCCACCGGAGCGCCTGCTTGAGTCTGGGGCTGCACAGCTATTTGCTGGACTTGTTGCTGTACTGGTTGCTGTGTCTGTTG
>Ga0105248_10001348_pt1 | contig 27373 bp, 18 predicted proteins | sample KBSS34metaG_FD_81524 | JGI IMG/M metagenome (GOLD analysis project Ga0105248, IMG submission 81524) | Switchgrass rhizosphere microbial communities from Kellogg Biological Station, Michigan, USA - KBS S3-4 metaG | ecosystem: Host-associated > Plants > Roots > Rhizosphere > Soil | place... | reverse complement strand
TTCAACCGGCATGTTTGACAACACAAACTGCGGCAGGCCTTCCGGTGTGAAACCGTTCGCGGTGTTCATTGTCACACCGTAGCCGTGCGTGTAGGTCAGCCGTTCATTGACCCAGTTGTTCAAAGACGGAAGCTTGGCGTCGTTGAGCTCGCGCGGCGCGATCATCATCTGGCGCGTCTGGCCGCCGACAACGTAACGATCGACATCGACATCGGGGAAATCGTAATAAGTGCGAATGGCTTGTATTTGGCGCAGCGTGTCCTGGAGTGCGCGCCAGTCCCAGAGACGAATGTTGTCGAGACTCTCGCGGTTGTTCGGCAGGTCAAGTGCTTCGACGGAATTCTCCGCCTGGAATTCGCGCAATTCGATCTGGTCCAACCCAAAACCTTTTCGCGTCCATTCAAGGTTGTAGGTGATATAGGGCGTCTCGCGATCGAGCTCGTTTGGTTTGACGATAAAACTCTGGATGTAAGAAGGAATCAGTACAACGGCCACCACGTAGGTTGCGACGGGCAGTGCGATAGCGATCAGCAGGAGGCTAAAGCGTCGCAGCGCGAATGCATTCACCAGCAGGATGATTGCCGCAACAATCAGCACAATACAGACGATCAGTAGTGCCGGCAGCGTGTAGTGTGCCTCGGTGTAAGTGACTCCGGTGAATGTTGAGTGATCCTCCCAGAGGAAAGGGAAGCGCGAGAGGTACGTGCGCCAGCTCAGCACCAGCAAAAACAGTGCGAGCGCACAACAGACACCTCTGAAGGCAGCTCCCGACGACCAGCGCACGCTCGGCTTCAGCACCGTTTGCGGCAGGCCCAACAACGAGTAAGCAACCGCGGCGCACAGGATGATGAACGTTACGCCGAACAACCAGGAACTGAGCAAGTCGTAGAAAGGCAACGAGAAGAGATAGAAGCTGAGTGACTTGCCGAAGATCGGATCGTAGCTCGTTGACGCGGGCTGATTCCGGAAAAGCGCAAACTGGCGCCAGTGTTCTTTTATGTTGAAACCGTAGATCAGACCAAACAATCCGGAGACTACCCAACCGAGTGGGCGAATAAATTTCGCGGGCGAAAATTGAAACGGTTGGTTGTTGAGAATGATGGTTCGGTTTTCGAATGCGAGAGCGCCGAAGAGTCGTTGGAAGAGCAGAAACGTTGCGCTCAGTAAAAGGGCAGTGAGTACCGCGGAGCCTGCGAACAGTGCGAGTTTGAGTTTGAGGATGTACCAGTAGACTGACGAGTACCCGAGCGAGTCGAACCACAACGCGGACAGGTAAATCGAAAGAATGCGTGAAAACGACAGGAGCAGCAGGGCAGCGGCGATAATAAGCCAGATCTTCCAGCGGCGCCTGCGCGGTGGTCCAACATCGATCACTTTCGCGTCTCGGGGGATTTTGCTCACGCGTGTATCTTGCCACAGATAAACACGGATTACACGGCTCGTGTATAATCGCAGCTGATGCTGACGCCAGAAAAAATACTACAAGGCCGGTATCGAATCGTGCGCCAGCTCGGCCAGGGCGGCATGGGAGCCGTCTACGAGGCGGTGGATCAGCGCCTCGATACCACTGTTGCGCTAAAAGAAACGCTTTTTTCGGAAGAACGCCTGCGCAAACAATTTGAGCGCGAAGCGCGATTATTAGCTCGTCTTCACCATCCCGCGTTGCCGCGCGTCAGCGACCATTTTTCTGAAGACGACGGGCAGTTTCTCGTGATGCAGTTCATTCCCGGCGACGATTTGTCGGAGATGATGGCACGCAAGCGAACTGCGTTTCCGGCAAACCAGGTTTTGACGTGGGCGGACCAACTGCTCGATGCGCTCGATTATCTTCACACACAAGATCCGCAGATCGTTCATCGCGACATCAAACCGCAAAATCTAAAACTAACTGCGCGCGGTCAGATCATCCTGCTCGACTTTGGACTGGCTAAAGGTCAGGCCGGCGAGATCTCGCGCGTAACGACTGCCGCCAGCATTTTTGGTTACACGCCAAACTACGCGCCGCTCGAACAGATTCAGGCATTGGGAACTGACTCGCGCAGCGATCTCTATTCACTGGGCGCGACGTTGTATCACTTGCTGACCGGGGTGAAACCACCTGATGCTTTGACGCGTGCGGCAGCGATCGTCAATGGCCAACCGGATCCACTCCTGAAGGCGAGTGAAGCAAACCCAGCGATTGCACCGCAGATAGACGGAGTGCTCGAGAAGGCGATGGCGCAAAACCGCGAGCAGCGCTATGCGACCGCGGCTGACATGCGCAAGGCGCTTCATGGCGCCGAGCAGGCTTCAACTGTGGTCGAGCGCGGTGAAGCGCAGACGGTTCTGTTCCCGCCACCGCCAAAAACTGTCGCGATCCCGACGCAGACAGTTCCTCGACAAGCGACGGTCACGCCAACAGGCGAGACGACCGTCGTTCGTCCGCGCGGCAGTGGTCCGGGAATGCGCGTGTTTCCGATCGCGATCGCGGCGGGAGTGTTGCTGTTGGTTGTGTGCGGAGTCTTCGGATTTTACGCGCTGCAAAAACATAGCAACTCGATGGCCCAAGTCGCAGCCGAGACGCCGAGTCCGATTGGTGGACCAGTCACTACACCGACTCCCGAAAGCAGCGCTACTCCGTCACGTGAGACAAAAGTTGAAGAGGCGCCGGTAGCTGTTCCGAAAAAGAGTCCGCGTGAAGAAACGAAAAAGACGCCGGAGCGAGCGCGGCAAGAGGCGCCACGCGCTGAAGGTCAAGGACACGGCGTGGGAGACGTGCGCGTTAATCCGCCTGACATACCGGAACCACCGGACTCTGACGAACCAAACAGGCCGCGCCGGCCCGGCGTGAGAGTCATGCCCGGCGGTGTCGTGGTCCGCAAACTTCCTGATGGTTCACAGATCATTACCAGGCCGGATGGCATGACAGTCATGATTACGCCGGACGGTAAACGGCAGATCCTCAATCCGCCGCGACCAAAGCGTCGTCGTGAAGTGCCGGCGCCATCACCGCAATAGAGCCACAAAAAGGCACAGGACACAAAGACACAAAGATACAAAAGCTTTTGTGCTTTTTAGTGGCTAAAGAAGGAGAACTTAAATGACGAAGTCAATTAGCATTCGTGTCGCGTTTGCTCTGTTCGCTGTTTGTGTATGCGCGGCGCTGCTGAGCCCGTTCGGAGTTGCGGTGCGAGCTACGAGCGAAACACCCGTTCCGTCGAACATCAGGCTTACACCACCTGCGCCCGTTTTTGACGACAAAGAGAGAGTCGCAGAGTTAATCCAGCGACGCGAGCGCGTAGCAAAAAGCGTCGGCCCGCAGTCGTTCGTGATCCTTTTCAGCAGTGAGCCGAGAGTTTACGCAAACGACGTAGACTATCCTTATCGCCAGGAGAACAACCTTTACTACCTGACGCATCTGAAACAAAAAGGCGCGACGCTCGTCCTGCTGCCCGGTAATACTAAATTGCGTGAAATCCTCTTCATGCCGCGCCGGAATCCCGCGGCGGAAACTTGGACTGGTCACATGTACAGCGCGGAAGAAGCGAACCAGCTTTCCGGCATCAGAGAGATCTGGGATTTCAGGGAGTTTGACCCTTTTATCAAGGCTATTAAGAACCGCCAGCCTTATCGACCAAAAGCGGAAAACATCCTCATGTCTGACCTGCCGGCTGATATGCCTTTGACGAACGATCATGGTTACACGGCTTTGTTCGATGCGGCTGCAAAGGGAGAAGCCGGCGTGTACATGCTTGTTCCCGGGCAGGGGGAGAGTCGTGAATACAAACAGGAGCAACGCTTTGCTTCCGATTGGGCGAGCACCGCGTCGGGTTTTAGCGTTAAGAATGCCTGGCCCATCTTTACCGAGCTGCGTCTGGCGAAGTCGCCGATGGAGTTGCGTGTACTGCAACACGCCATCGATATCAGCATCGAAGCGCATCAGCGCGCGTGGGCAATGGCCAGTACCGCCAAGTGGGAATACGAAGTGGATGCGGTGATGGCCTACACGATGAAACTCCGCAATGCTGATAACTGGGGCTATCCGGACATCGTCGGTTGTGGTCCAAATGCAACGACGCTTCATTACATCGAGTCGCAGGGATCAGTGAAGCAAGGCGAGCTTCTGTTGATGGACGTCGGCGCTGAGTACGATCACTACACTGCGGATATCACGCGCACGTTTCCAGTGAATGGAAAGTTCACGCCGTTGCAAGCCGCGGTCTATCAGATCGTTTACGACGCGCAGGAAGCAGTCGCAAAAGCAACGAAGCCGGGCGCGACTCTTTCAGACGTAAATCGCGCGGGCACGGAAGTCGTTAAAGATGGGCTTCTGAAACTGGGACTCATCACCGACAAAAATTCCATGCAGCATCGCGTATGGTTTATGCACGGAACGTCACATTGGCTGGGCATGAACGTTCACGACGTTGGCGGCGGCAGACCGATGGCGGCGGGATCGGTATTTACTAACGAGCCAGGCATTTATATCCGGCCCGACGCGTTGGACCAGATGCCGTTTGGTTGGAAAACAGAAGACTGGGAAAAGTTCAAGACTGCGGTGAGGCCTGCGTTTGAAAAATACAAAGGCATCGGCGTCAGGATTGAAGACGATATGCTCGTCACGGCGGATGGCGTGCGCTGGATGAGCGAAGCGCTGCCACGCAAGATCAGCGACATCGAGGATTTCATCGCGAAGGCGCGCCGCCAATCCGAGTAATTTTTAGCCGCAGATAACGCGGATAAACGCGGATCTGATCCGCGTTTATCTGCGTGAATTCGCGGCCTGAATTGCGCGGCGCGTGTGTACCTGCGCGAGGTGCCGACGATAATCGCTCGAGGCGTAAAGATCCGTGCCGGGATCGATGCCGTCGCAGACATGTGTGGCCGCGTTTGCGATTGTGTTGTCGTCGAGGTTCGATCCAGTCAACGCGGCTTCAACGGCTTTTGCGCGATACGCTTTCACTCCCACACCGGTTACGCCGATTCCGGCGGACTTGCATGAGCCATCGTCATTGAGCGCCAGGTGCACAGCAATTCCGACGACTGCAAACCCCGACGCAGGATGCTTCACCTTTTGATATGCGTGACCGAACCTTCCGCTGGGCTTCTTAATACGAATCTCGCGCAATATCTCGCCGGGTTGGAGATCAGTTGTCAGTAGATGGACGAAGAAGTTCTCGGCTTTAACAGTTCGCTCACCGCTTGTCCCAACTAAAACAAGATCGGCGTCGAGCGCAAGCACCGCCGCCGGCCAGTCACCAGCCGGATCGGAGTGCGCGACACTGCCGCCAATCGTTCCTTTGTTACGCACTTGCACGTCGCCGATACTCGCGGCGCATTCGGGCAAGAGCGGGCAGATTGTTTTCAACAGGTCAGAGGACTCTAACTGGTAGTGAGTCGTCGTCGCCCCAATCAAAATCTGATCGCCCTCTTCGCGAATGTATGAGAGCGATTTGATGCGCGCGATATCGACAAGCAACTGCGGTTGTGCAAGGCGCAACTTCATCGCCGGGATGAGACTGTGACCGCCCGCCAGCACTTTCGCGCCGTCGAGATCGCTCGCCAGCAACGCCACTGCCTCTTCGAGAGTATCAGGAGCCTGGTAATCAAATTGTGTAGGAATCATCGTTTACTCCTTCTCCAGTCAGTGGCCATTAATGATCCGCCACACGTTCTCAGGTTTGATCGGCATATCGAGATGCCGCACTCCAAACGGCGCGAGCGCATCGACAATGGCGCCGACGATCGCGGGTGTCGCACCGATCGTTCCGGCTTCGCCCACGCCTTTAACACCGAGCGGATTCACGGGCGACGGAGTCTCAGTGCGATCGAGTTCGAAATCCGGAATGTGTGACGCACGCGGAACGGCATAGTCCATCAAGGTGCCCGTGATTAACTGTCCCTGTTCGTCGTAAACCACTTCCTCGTACATCGCCTGTCCGATCGACTGCACGATGCCGCCATGAACCTGGCCGTCAACGAGCATCGGATTAATCACTCGGCCGCAGTCATCAACCGCAATGTAACGAAGGAAGTCGATGTCGCCGGTTTCGCGATCCACTTCGACAACGGCGATGTGCGTGCCGAACGGGAACGTGAAGTTCTTAGGTTCGAAAAAGTAAGTTGCCGAAAGCCCTGGCTCAGTGTCTGGCGGCAGGTTCTTTGCGATGTGCGCCTCGAGCGCGATCTCCTGCAACGTCAGACTCGACTTACCCTCGGTGTCCGGGTCCGGCAGTGCACCGGCCGGAGCCTGGCCAACCGGCACCACCGGTTCCGAAGACCCGGCTGCACTCGCTGCCGCTGCCTGGCGTGAAAACTTCCCGCCTTCGAAAGCGACGCGCGAGGCATCTGCCTTCAAGATGTGCGTGGCGATCTTGTGAGCCTTCTCCTTAAGTTTTTGAATCGCGACGAACACGGCCGTCCCGCCGACCGCGGTCGCGCGACTACCAAACGTGCCGATGCCGTATTGGACCACGCCCGTGTCGCCGTGAATAACCGTAATGTCGTTGATATGAACGCCCAACTCATCCGCGGCGATTTGCGCGAAGGATGTTTCCTGTCCCTGGCCGTGCGGTGATGCGCCGGTCAGGATCGTCACTTTGCCGGTTGGTTCGATGCGAACAGTCGCACTCTCCCAACCACCGGCGGGCATCGCCTGAGATGGACCAAGCGCGCAAATCTCGACGTAAGTTGAAATGCCGATGCCGATCAAGCGACCTTCGTCGCGCGCCTTCCTTTGCTTCTCACGAAGATCGGCGTACCCGGCGATCTGCTGTGCTTTATTGAGTGCGGCTTCGTAGTCACCACTGTCGTAATCGAGCCCCGTCGCAGTGTGGAAGGGAAACTCAGTCGGCGCCGGAAAGTTTTTACGACGAACTTCCGCTGCGTCCATACCGAGCTCAGCCGCCACAAGATCGAGCGCGCGTTCGACGACGTACGTCGCCTCAGGCCGGCCGGCGCCACGATACGCGTCGGTGGCCATCTTGTTTGTGAAGCACGCGGTGATGTTCATCTGGATCGCCGGGATCTTGTAAGCGCCGGAGAGCATCAAGCCGGTCAACGTCGGGATCGCGGGCGTCAGCAGTTGATGATAAGCGCCGAGATCGGCGAAGACGCTGTAGCGCAGGCCGGTCAATGTCCCATCATTCTTGAATGCGACTTCGATATCGCCGACCTGGCCGCGGCCGTGAATCGTGGCCTGAATATTCTCTCGTCGCGTTTCGATCCACTTGACCGGTTTGCCGAGTTGCATCGAGATCCATCCGAGGAGGGCTTCTTCGGCGTAGACGTTCAGTTTCGATCCGAAGCCACCGCCAACCTCAGGAGTAATCACGCGCAACTTGTTTTCGGGCATGCCGATCATGAGCGCAACTTGCGTGCGCATCAGGTGCGGGATCTGTGTCGAGGACCAGAGCGTCAACTCTTCCTCGCCGGGGAAATAACGAGCGAGCACGCCGCGCGGCTCCATCGCGATTGGCGCCAATCGCTTGTGGAGTATGCGTTGTTTGACGGTGCGATCCGCCGCTGAAAATGCAGCATCAATGTCACCTTCACCGGAAGTCAGTCGATAAGCGATGTTGTCGCTGAAGGCGTCGTGAATGACTGGGCCACCCGCGGCTGCTTGCTCAACGTCGGTAACAACCGGCAGCTCTTCGTAGTCTACGATGATGAGATCGGCAGCATCGCGAGCTGTATAGCGATCGGTGGCAACAACGACCGCAACCGGATGGCCCAGGAAGTAAACTTTGTTAGTTGCGAGGACGCGATGGTCCGGAACTTTCAGATCCGGCAACGCTCCCGCGCAGGGTACTGGTCCAATCTTGTCGGCCACCTCCTTGCCCGTGTAGACCGCGACGACACCGGGAGCAGACTCCGCGGCGCTCGTGTCGATGCCGTTGATCTTCGCGTGCGCGAAGTATGAACGCACAAAGGCGACGTGCAGTGTACCGGGCAGGGAAATGTCGTCGACGTAGTGCGCGAGGCCCTTGATCAGACGAGGATCTTCGGTGCGCTTGACGCGTTGGCCCACGTAATTTGTCATGATTGCCCCGCTTTCTTCGCCGCGTATTGGACCGCTTCGATGATGTGCTGGTAGCCGGTGCAGCGGCACAAATTGCCTTCCAGGCCGTGACAAATCTCTTCTCTCGAAGGCGCCGCGTTGCGGTCGAGCAACTGCGCCGCGGTGACGATCATGCCGGGCGTGCAATAGCCGCACTGCAAACCGTGCTTCTCCCAGAAGCCTTCCTGCACCGGATGAAGCTCACCATTCTTCGCGAAGCCCTCGATGGTTGTGACCTGCGAGCCGTCGGCCTGAACGGCGAAGACTGTGCACGACTTGACCGCCTGGCCGTCGAGCATCACGGTACACGCGCCGCAAAGCGATGTTTCGCAGCCGACGTGCGTGCCGGTCAGGTCCAGAACGTCGCGCAAATAGTGGACGAGTAGCATGCGTGGCTCGACCTCATCGGTATGAGAGACACCATTCACGCTCAGATTGATAGCCTTTTTCATGGGCTGCCTCGCTTTTTGGTAATTTTAGCCACAGATTAACGCGGATGACGCGGATAAGGAAGACTCTTTTTGATCCGCGGTTTTTGTGTGAATCCGCGGCTTCTAAACTGTTGCTTTGTGAATCCGTCGCTTCAAACGGTGAATAGTGCGGCGCACGACTTTGAGTTGCGCGCGATCGTGGGCGGCGATGGCTGCTTCGCGTTGCGTCTTCAATTCACGAATGCGCGACTTGATGGACGATTTGTCGATGCCGATGACCGAGTGATGCTCGTGTTGAATGCCCAGAGCCTTCGCCAATGCCCCCACCAGTTGCTCTTTGTTCATCTGCGTGTGGCCCTGCACTGCTTCGTGCTCAATACCCTTTGCCATGTCGCGCAGCTCGGCAAGTGTTTTGTGTCTCAGTTGTTCGTATGTCAACTCCATTGGAAGCTCCTGTTCAATGCTGTTTCTGTTCTGTAAAGATTTGGTCGAGATGATGTCGCAGGTGGTCCACGTAGTCGCGAATGAAATATTCGAGCGTCGTTGCTTTGCTCTTATCCACGAGGTTGAACGCGATCTCATCGAGGTTATGAGTCGCTCGCGGTTTCGTCCGAATTGTCTCGGGTATAACCGAAGCAAGATGATGAATGTGCAGGTTGTATGAACTCCAGAGCTGAATCAGGTCAGTCCATGATTCATCCGCATACTTTTGCGAGCTCACCCACTCCTCTTGTTCATAGCCCGGAAACACGAGGTCATCGGTGAACTGCGCCCGCACAAATCTTTGGTGATTGTTCGCCGCTGAGTCGATTAAATGGCCAAGAATCTCGATTGGCGACCAGTCGTCCCGCGAACTCTTCTGCCGGCTTGCGGCCGAAGATATTTCCCGCAACCGCCCCGTTGCATCCATGACAGTGGCGCGAAAGTCCTTTAAGAAAAAGGGGTAGCTACTCTCTGTGTGCATGAAGGCTGATAATAGGATCTTCCGGCGCACGGGCGCAATTACGGAACCAGAAACGAGAAATCGTCGTTTAACTGGCATGCGGTGGTTATGGCGATTATCGAAAGTCTTTGCGTTGTTCGCGGTGCTCTTGTTCTTACTGGTAATCACAGGCGCCTCAGACACCCTGCGCTTTTACGCCCGCGTCGCTAAGCTCTACACCCAGGATCCTGACACTAAACTCGTCATGCCATTGGAAGACGTGTCGAAGCGGTCAATAGCCGACACGTGGGCTGCGCCGCGCGGCGACGGTCGCCGTCACGAAGGTCAGGACATCTTCGCACGACGCGGAACTCCGATCCTCTCCGCCACCCGAGGCATTATCTACAAGATTGGCGAGAACAATCTCGGTGGGCAAACAGTTTCAGTAATAGGCTCGGGTGGTCGCATCTACTACTACGCGCATCTCGACTCTTACGCGCGCGGAATCGAAGTAGGCGATTGGGTTACTACTCGCACCGTGCTGGGTTATGTTGGCACGACCGGTAACGCACAAGGCACGCCGCCGCACCTGCATTTCGGTATTTACACAATGACGGGCGCGATCAATCCCTTGCCGTTGTTAACCGATCGCAGCGCTCCCGCGCCTACCGTCACAACTAACGCACCTCGCGAAAACAGAAATAGCGGAACGTTCGTCAGTCGCAAGATCTAAGCAATCTCTGCGGCCCTCTGTGTTCTCTGCGTTGAATGATTCGCCTTAACGCAGAGCACGCAGAGCACGCAGAGATACGCAGAGAACCGCAGAGTTTTGTGTTCCTGGTATCTTTGTCATAACATCTGACGCGCCCTGTACTTCGGTTTTTGTTTCAAACAACTCAACGCCATTTCGGAAGGAGCTAACGCATGCAAATGCGATCCCGGTATCTCCCTGTCTCTATACTTGCTATCTCGCTAATTATTTCCGTGTTTCTCCTGGCGCCTCGATCAGAGGCTAATAACTCGCCTCAGGATCCGCAGACACCGCCCGCCGGCGGCGGCACAGGCCAGGAACGGCCCTTTGGCCGTCCGGATCAACCACCTGAGCCAAAACCATATGATCGTGTGATCACAAAAGAAGCCAAGTCAGACGAAGGCATCTTCACTATTCACACGGTCAAAGAGAAGGTTTACTACGAAATCCCAAAGAGCCAACTCGCAAAAGAGTTTCTCTGGGTGAGCCAGATTGCGAGGACCACGCTGGGCGCCGGTTATGGAGGCCAGGCTGCCGGCAACCGGGTGGTGAAATGGGAGCGCAAAGGAAATCGCGTTCTGCTGCGAAACGTCGCTTACGACGTGGTCGCTGATCCCAGGCTTCCCGTGTCGCGTGCTGTCCAGGCGGCCAACAACGACACGATCATCATGGCGTTCAATATCGAGGCGTTCGGTAAAGACGATTCGGCCGTGATCGATGTGTCGCGGTTGTTCACGACGGAAGTCACGGAGTTTAGTGCGCGCACGCGCTTGCGGGCCCGCGGTTTCGACGCTTCGCGATCGTTTATCGAGAAGACGAAGTCGTTCCCGACCAATATCGAAGTCGAAGTTTCACAAACTTACACTTCGCCTCCGGACATGACGCCGGCGGGCGGTGGCGGTGGCCCCCAACCACAACCAGCGCCAAACCAGTTTGCGCAGGGGATGCGCACGGGAACCAATGCCACTGTCGTTATGCACTACAGCATGGTGAAGCTGCCTGAACAGCCGATGATGCCGCGCCTTTTCGATGAGCGCGTTGGTTATTTCTTCGTTCGCAAGCTTGATTACGGCGTTGACGAGCATCGCGCTCCACAGCGTACATACATCACGCGCTGGCGCCTCGATAAGAAAGATCCGAATGCGGAACTTTCAGAACCGATCAAGCCGATTGTTTACTACGTAGATCCGGCGACGCCGACGAAGTGGATCCCCTGGATCAAAAAGGGAATCGAGGATTGGCAACCAGCTTTCGAGGCGGCCGGCTTCAAGAATGCGATCATCGCGAAGGAAGCGCCCTCGAAGACAGAGGATCCTTTCTGGGATCCTGAAGACGCTCGCTACTCGGTTATTCGTTATCTCCCCTCCACCATCGAGAACGCGTCCGGACCGCACGTCAGCGATCCGCGCACCGGTGAGATTCTCGAGTCAGACATTCAGTACTATCACAATGTTATGAACCTCGCGCGCGATTGGTACTTCCTACAGGCAGGACCACTCGACGCACGTGCTAAGAAACTTCCGTTGCCTGATGATTTGATGGGCAGGCTGGTCGAGTATGTCATTGCGCACGAAGTCGGACACACGCTCGGTTTTCAACACAATATGAAAGCCAGTGCAACCTATCCGGTCGAGAAAATTCGTGACCCGCAGTGGCTCAAGACGATGAGTCACACGCCGACGCTGATGGACTACTCACGTTTCAACTACGTAGCCCAGCCGGAAGACAACATTCCGCCCGAGGAGCTGATTCCACAGATTGGACCATACGATAAATGGGCCACGATGTGGGGTTACAAGCCGATTCCTGGAGCCAGGACTCCGGATGACGAAAAGAAGACCCTCGATGAGTGGGCCAGGGAACAGGACTCGAAAGCTTATTTACGCTTTTCCACGGCTGATGCGCGTGGTTCCGATCCGGGTGAGAACACGGAGGCTGTTGGCGATGCTGACGCGATCGTTGCGACCGGACTCGGTATCAAGAACCTCAAACGTGTCGCCGACATGTTGCTGCCGGCAACGTCGCGTCCTGGCGAGCCGTACGATGATCTCGAAGAGCTGTACGGTCGCATGTTGGGCCAGTGGGCCACTGAGTTGAATCACGTAACGGCAATTGTTGGTGGCTTTAATTCGCAGCAGAAACATGCGGGACAAAATGGAGTACGCTTCGTCATCGTTCCCAAAGAGCACCAGGCGGCGGCGGTGCGTTTCCTGAATGAGAATGCGTTTGCCACACCGTCATGGGCGGTAAAGGCTGACATTCTGCGACGCATCGAGGCGGCGGGTGCGTTAGCGCGTGTGAACCTCGCCCAGGAGCGTGTTTTGAATTCACTGCTGAGCAACGCGCGTTTCGATCGTTTGGTCGAGCAGGAGGCGATTGATGGCATGGCTGCGTACAAGCCCGCCGACTTCATGGCGGATGTTCGCAGAGGTATCTGGAGCGAGCTTGAAGGCGCCGGTCCGGTTCGTATCGACGTCTATCGACGTAACCTGCAGAACTCGTACATCGATCTGCTGTCGAACAAGTTGAACGTGCGACCGTCAGTTACGGACGACTATCGCGCGTTGATCAAAGCTGAACTGCGTGATTTGAGTGCCGCGCTGGCGGCGGCGAGTGCGCGGGCGACGGATCGACAGACGCGTGCGCATCTTGCGGACGCTCGCGATCAAATTGCGAAAGCGCTGGATCCGAAGTTTGCTCCGCCTTCGGCGCCCGCGACGTTCACATTCCCATTCGGGTTTGATGATGAGTTTTCGTCACACCCGTCATCGAATTCGTTGGAGGATTTCGATTATCGCGATTGCTGGCCGGATTACGCGGTTCGTATCAGGCCCCGGGAACAGTAGGGCCACAAAAAGGCACAAAGGCACAACTCAGTTAATTGCTGGTTTGTGCTTTTTTGTGGGCGGGGATTGGATCGAGCAGGTTTGTCGTGTGGTCGGTGACGCTCATCGGGACGGGGTCTGAGAGTGGTCTATCGGTTAGTTCACGTGGAGGAGAAACGACCTCGTCCAACTGCGGTTGCGGTTCTCGATCGGGGCGAATCAAAAGTCCGGCGAGGATATGGCCGAGGCCCGACGTTACCGGCAGCAGTCCCAACAACCAGATGATCCTCACGATCGACTGAACTTCGAAAGGGATCTGTCCGACAATCTCCGGCGGAAGTTTCAACATCAGCGTAGTTGAAAGAAAGTACAGGAAAACGGTGAGACCCACGCCTGAAAACATCGAGACCACACCCTTGGTGATGTGATTCTCGCGGCGTTCGGCGGCTGTCTTCTTCTTTCTAAGACTGATCCACGGGCGGCGTTCCTCACGCGACTTCGATTTTCTTTTTTCGACCTGCGCCAGTTCCTCATTCATGTGATCGAGGGCGCGCGAAACCTCTTCGGTCACGTGATCGACCTTGAGGTTCTTCACCATCTCACGAAACTTCGGCAGCGGGCCGCGATCACTCCTGGCGATCGCCTCACTAAGCGAGACAGCTTTCCCGATCACCTTGAGGTTTGAGCCGCAAACACGACAATACTGGACGTTCGCTTGTGATTCTGTACCGCACTGTGGGCAATACATAGTATTCGAAACGTGGGTCAGGAGCTTTTAGTTCCTTTCGGCCACAAAAAGGCACATAAGTCACAAAATAAATTATGTGCTTTTGTGCCTTTTTGTGGCCCTATTCGTAGCTGAGTGCGTCGACTGCATCCTGACGGGCGGCGCGAACAGCCGGATAAAGCGCGCCGATGCTGCCTCCGAGTAACCCGACTCCCAACGCAATCAAAACCCAGCGTGGTTCGATCTCGATCGCCAAACTCGTCGTGCGCGTCACGATGAGTTGCGCAAGCATTGTCAGTAACACTCCGACAACAACTCCAAGGAAGCTCACGATAATCGCTTCCTGCTCGATGACCCACGCAATCGCCGTTTTCGACATGCCGAGTGACTTCAGAATTCCGATCTGCCGCGTGCGCTCGGTGACCGTCGTGTACATCGCCAACAAGATCACAAGCATACTGATCGCTGCCGCCACACCAACCACCACTTGTAGAAAAACATTCAACGCCGGCACACCAGACGCATAAATCTCAGGCAGATCGCGCGTGAAGATAAGTTGATCGTTCGGAAAGCGTTGCAGTATTTGCGCGGCCACGTCGTCCTGGAGCGCCGGATTCAAGCACGAGACGAGAATCGCTGAAGCACGGTTCTCTGTGCCTTCCTGCTCCTGCATCGTCTTCAAGGGAATCTTGATACGACCGCCACCGGGCGGTTCGTAAACTCCGACGATTTTGAACGGCCGTTGAAAAAGCTCGACAGTGTCGCCGATGTTGATTTTGCGCCGGTCTTTCCATTCGGGATCTACGATCGCTTCGTCACCCGATTCCAGCTTTCGTCCCTCGCGAATCGTGATATGCGCAAGGTTGGCGTACTCGTCGTATTCAATGCCGTCAATCAAGCGTTGCCCAAAACCGGAATCGCTCTTGTCGAACGCCTGTCCGATCGGAGTTGCGGCTCTCACGCCACGTATCGACGCGAGTTCTGTGGCGTGTGAAGTCGGTATCTTGAACTGTGAGCCACCGGTAAGACCGATCGAGCCCGAGGCTCGAATCATGATCTCCGCGCCGATGTTTGATTCACGGCGGCCACGTTCGTGCAAAACGCCGTGAGCAAGGCCGACCGTAAAAACGATGAGCAACACTCCCACACCCGTACCGAGAATGCTGACTGCGGTACGTGCTGGTCGATGAGCGATATTTGAAAGTACCAGGCTATCCATAAGACGTTGTAAACGCGGGCTTCGATCAAGGATGCGGCGCCACGCATTGGGAAGCGTACGCCAGGTAAGTACGAAGAGGCCAATCGAGGTCCAGCAAACAATCGCGGCTTTGCGCACGAGCGCTAACGCAAGACCAGCGGCGGGTTCGAAACCGAGTCCTTTTTGCAGGATGACTTCAGTGCCGCCTTCATAGACGCCGATCGTTCCGGGAACAAATGCGAACACGAAGTTGATTACTTTGGTGAGCGACTCAATGATGTAGGCCTGGGAGACTTGCGACTGAAAGCCCAGCATCTTCAGCGCGAGATAGACTTCCAGGACACTAGCGGCGTGCGCCAGCAGATTGCAGCCGATCATTCCAAAGAACGCGCCTGGGTGATGCTTGTAGAAGTCGTAGACCTTCGACTCGAGATGGTAGATGTGATGGCGGCGCTTGAGTATGACTTTCGGGCTCAGTCGTAGTTCGCCGAGACGATCGATCACCCACGTGAGCATCATCACGCGACGTTTCGCGGCAATCGCGGCGACCAATATTCCTGACGCTGCAACTGCGGCAATGATCAAAAGCACGAGGTATACAGACGGCGGCAACGGATATTGCAACAACATCACCACTGCGCCACTCAACACGAAGAACACGACGGAGAGGTTGTAGAGCAGATTATCGACAACGAGCGCCGGCACGCCGTAAGTCAACGGCACGCGTTTTCTCAAGAGGGCGACTTTGGTCGCTTCGCCAAGCAATGGACCAGTGAACGTCAGAAAACTGATTGCTTCGCCGCCGAGACGTGCGGCGAATGCATTGCGAAAACTGATGCGACGGTGCTCCGCAGGCACGGCCGCGCGCATCGAGATCGTGCGCAGCACGTGACGCAACCCACTGAGACCGAGAATCACGAAGAAGCCGAAACCGATCCGCAGCAGTGCGTCGAAAAGCGGCTGCACGCCGACGCGATTAATTACATAGATGAGTAGACCGAGACCGAGCAGGAAGGCGAGCGTTTGCAGCCAAATGAGATAGCGGCGCGAATTGTTTGGCGTGGATTCCGGTTCTTCTGAGAGTTCTTCAGTTTCGCCGTTCTGCCAGCTATCTGTGAACTCTTCTGTCGATTCAATCAAGGCGATACAGTCGCTCCATTAGCTGTGGCCTTCGGTCTTTCGTGGTCGGGCAACAGCTCTTTAACCACAGGTCCGGGGAATTTTCTGAAGCCCCGCTCCCAGAGTTCCGGTACAGGGCTGCTATCATCGCGTAAATTTCCAGTTAATGCCAACACGGTCGGCACAAAACTCAAACTGTCATAAGGGGTCTCAATATTCAGCGCGTGAGGAACGTTTGTCCTCGCTCCGCCTGCGATCATGAATGTCGAGTGTGTAGAGATGCGAAAGAACGAACCATGATTGCCGCCCGGATTGAAACCACGAACGTCGAAGTTCCAGTGATCCTGGGCCACAATCAACATATCAGGCTCAACCAGCTCACGCTTGCGCCGGGCATACTCTCGCATCAGCCGCTCATCTTCGCTTAGCTTCGGATCAGTCGTTGAAAGACGCTCGATATCGTGACGCGCGAGCTCTTCCTGGAGACCGATAAGGCCGTTCGAGTAGTGCGTCTTGTGAAGAGCTTGCAGCCACTCACCGTCACTGTGCCATTGACTCAGCCAGGCGGTTCGATCCGCTCCCGGAATGTTCAGATTCGGATCTTCAAAGATCTGCAAAGGCAAACCGGCCTGCCAGCTTATCTCTTTGAACTGCAAACGCCCGCTAGCATCCTCACTGAGATTACTGATCGGCAGGTAACGCAAACTCAACTCACCGTTAGCATCACGTCGCGAGAGTATGAGCGCTTGGCGATTCGCGCCGGCAGTCACCCAGATCACGTCCGGATCGATGTCGCGCTCGTTTATCAACGGCAACACGAGATCGCGCGACAATCTCGTAGCGATGAGATCGATCGGGCGATTAGAGATTCCGCGCTGGACGTTGTTTCTTACCGAGACTCCCTGCAACAGTGAGAAGTAGTTGATGTGTACAAAGCTCTGTTCGAGATTTAGCGAGCCATCAGGATTCGCGACCAGTCCGTTTGGACCAACACCGGCGACGTAGTTCTGAAGTTCGTAAATGGTGTTACGGTCGCCCATCGACATCTGCGGAATGATGTCAGGAATTCTCACCTTGTTCGGCGCGAAGGCTTCTGACGAAAGCGTCAGCAGATTCTTCAACGTGCGCGCGTATTCGCTGTACTCCTTTTGCTCTGTTTGCCAGCGATCGAGTTGGACGAAGATGCGTTTCGAAGCATCGTCGAGACCGGCGTCCTGCTGTTCTTTCGTAAACTTCTTAGGCTGCGCCAGCCACAGTTTGCGTTGTTCGACGATTGCACGATCGAGCGCTCCAAGTTCGTTCTGTAACTGTTTGAGATCTTTTTGCCAGTCAGCGCGTTTGCGATCGATCACGCCGAAGAACTCGTCGACCGTAGCCCTGTAAACAGGATCCGAAAGTCCGCCGCGCTGTAGTTCTTTCAGAAGAATGTGCAGCGTGTTGAGATCGCTGTCGCGCAGATGCATTGACGCTCGTTCATTGCCGTCGAAGTCGAGCATCGCGGTTGGATAAGCGGTGCTCTCGCCTTTGAGATAATACGTATCGGGCGTGGTCGTCGTGATTAGCGGAACAAACGGATTCACGCCTTTGATCGCGTAGTCGAGCATCAGCCGGCGCTTCGTGATGACGTGATGGCCGCCGCCGGCGCGACTGCCCAGCAGCTTCACGAGGTTGTAGCCCTGACTGTAGACACGCTCGTCCGTGTTGACGCCGTGATCGGAGATGAGAACCATCGCCGTTTCATCAGCCTCCGCGCTCTTCTGGATCGCAGTCCAGACCTGCCCGATCACAGAATCCATCTCTTTCAACACGGCGAGATGAGTTTGCTCGTCGTTGTTATGGTGCGCGGCGTGATCGAAGTCTTCCATCATTAGATCGAGGTAATGGACCTTCGGATCACCCAGCTTTGAAATCAACTCCTTGACGAGTTGATCGGTGATCGCGCTACGGATCTCGAATCCCATGGTCCACTCATCAAACAGTTCTTTGGGCGAGCGGGTGAAACGATTTTGAAGACTTCGTTGCAGTGTTGAATAACGCGGATTTCGCAGGAAGATCGAATACGTCGTGTAACGTTCGTTGTGCGGATACGCATCGGACAACATCGGCAAACCGAGCGAGTCGAGCACTTCAACAGCGCGCATGTCGATGCGACTGCCGTTAATACCCGCGGCATAAAGCGGAAAGAAGTTCAGATAGTCATAAGAGTGCAGCGTGTAGCGATCGAATTCGACGTTACCTTTGATTTGCAGGTGCTGGCCGGTTTCGAGCATCGACCATGACGGAGCTGACAAGCTCATGCCGCGGACGTAGAAATTGGAGAGTCTTGCGCCGCGTTGGTAGAAGATGTGGTCAATCCAGGGCAGTACGCTCTTGCCTGATTGCGGATCGCGTTGTTTGACGTAACGATCGACGACATCGTAGGGCAGTCCATCGCATTTGACGATGACGATGCGTTGGGTTTGCGCGAGCGAGGAGCCAGCCGTGAGTAGTAAAAAAAGAACTACTCCCGCAAAGACGCAAAGGCGCAAAGCAGACGAGCTTATACACTGATGCGAAACTTTGCGCCTTTGCGCCTTTGCGGGAAAATTCAAGACAGACATCGTCAGGGTTGGCCCGTTATGACTGGCGCACCGCTGACGGTTGCGGCAACTGGCTGGACTCTTGGGGCACCACGAAGATATTCGCTTGCGAGATCTCTTAAGGCTTTGTCGACCTCGTTGTTCTGGGAGATGCGCAGCAATTCACTCTTAGCCTTCGAGCTGTGAATTCGCGCGAGACCATCGAGACAGGCGCGTCGTGTCTCGTCGTCTCTAGTGCGTGCAAAGATCTTCGCCGTGGCCGCGGCTGCGTCGCTTCTAGCGTCAGAACCATGTGCAGCGATAAAGCGGATCGATCGTCTGACGTCTTCGAGATTCCACGTTATATCGATCTCGGCACTCGACTTCGCGACCTGCTGCAGGAAACTGGTGTGATACTGGAGACGACGGGCAATATCGAGTCGGTCCTCCATGTCGGCCGCCAGCTCTTCGCGGTGCACGTATTTTCCGAAACTCAGCACATTCAAAACACTGAAAGCGAGCCGTGCCTTGCCGCCATGCTCGAGTGGTGTCAACTCGGCGCGCCGATCCCGATCGAGTTTCGCAGCCAATCCAGTGGGGTCCTTAGCGAAGGCGACGAGCGCGTTGTACTGAGCTGTCGCAATGTTTGCTTCAGCGTGCAGATCGTTCTCGAACGGATTAAGCGAGATCTTTTCCACCCGGCCACTCACTTCGGAACGAAGCTCAGGCTCCAGTGACGTATTCAGCGCGAGCAACAGCTTCAACTGCGAATAAGTGTGCAATCGCGAAGGTTGATTGATGTCCATGCCGCGCCGGCCGGTCACAAAATCAAATACCGTGCGGCCGAGAAAGAACGGCAGGTTTCCGAACTTCGATAACGACAGCATGTTGTGCGTTACGTCATTCAGCACGCGCCGCGACATTTCACGCTTTTTCGGATTATAACTGTCGCGAAAATCGATGAGGAGCATCGGGATCTTCGGATTATCAAGACCGTAGAGTCCGAGCGGAATCATCTCTACTGCTTCGGCGCCGGGAGTTTCACTATCAACTGGCTGATTTTCGGAATCGAAGTATCTCGTTTCGACGTAGCCTTTCCAGTTCAACAGTCGCTTGTCAGTCCACGGATTTGCGACGTTCAGAAAACGACTGCTGTAACGCGGCGAGCCCTGTAGTTTGACGAGATCGCGTTTAGCGACCCAGAGCAGCGCATGCGTTGCACTGCCATCGGGCATCAACAATGGTTCGAAGTAGAGCGATTCGGATTCAGCGCGCTGGCGCAGGAGTTCCCAATTGTGTCCGCGTTCATCGCGCGTTTGAGTTGTTTTCTTCGTGTAGTAATTCTGTAAGTGCGAATCGTCAACCAACCCGCCAAAGGTCTTATCACTCAGCAGCAGTCGGCCCTGAATGGCCGCCATCTCCGACTGAGTGAAAACTGATTCGCCTTTCACCGCCTGGTACAAAGCCAGCACAGACAGTGCCCTGATGATATGCGAGCGTCGATAGTCGCTAGTGTTACGACGATACGAACTGGTCGACGCTTTGATGGGGGTTCCATAAGTATCGAGCAGAATGTTTTGCAGAGCGACCCAGAAGATCTTGTTCCAGACTTCGTTTTCCGGCGCAGCGAGATCAATTGCCGGCGGTGGAACTTTATCTAATTTTTCTTTGTTTTCGACACGCGCGTAGAAGAAGGGAATCGCGGCGGCGAGGCGTTGTTTCATCGTCGGGCGCGTGTAGGTTAACGGCCAGACGTAGCGCAGACGATTGTTCTCAGTGTCGTTGTCGCCAAGAGTGTCGCGCAAAATAGACACCAGCGGAACCCAGTTGTCGTTTTCAGTAGACTCAAGACCGGCGAGTCTCGCGTGAACAGTAATCAGTTCGGCCCCGCCGGGAACCTCGATGCGCTCCAATCGGAGGATCTGAGAAAGTGCTGACGCCGGGTCGCTTTTGTCGGCTTCAGGGGCGTTTGGTCCCTGAGCCCTGATGATTGTCGAGGATAGCGGTGAGACAACGAGCAGAAAAGCCAGGAATAAGCTCGCCCTCAGGTGCCAGTGCCTACGGCTTCGAATCGTCATCCTTCTTCGTTCGCAATAGCAACAAAATCTGGCAGATGGGGAGTTTGTACTGCATCCTAAACTACAAGTCTGAACAGAGTCCGAAAGAAAGCCTAAGTTTCGGTTTTTCAACTGCAATATCCATGCCCGCAAGGGCTGCAAATTAATATACATTACTCTCGGCCCTCTTGGACCGATTTTGTGTCAACGCTATGACAGCTCTTGCATTGTAACAAGCCACAAAGAGCACAAACGCCACAATTAATGAGCCTCAGTTGCGCCTCGTGCGTCTTTGTGGCTCCGTCTCCGAAGACGATTATTCGGTAAGTAGTGTTAACCGGGAAACTGGTAGTTGTTACAGGTTGGACTACCGCACTACACCGGTGTGGCCGGAGGTTTGGCTGGCTGTTTCGCCTTCTTGCGCGTCCTTTGCAGGGGCTTCCCAACCGGAACGCTCGAGCAGCCCTGTACTAAAACGAATGGGAACCGCGAAGTTTGAGGCTTGGTTTTCAGTGAAGACAGCGAAGTTCACACCGATCACACGACCCGAAGGACCAAATAGCGGCGCGCCCGATCCACCCTCCGCAGTTCGTGCGTCGTATACGATTCTTCGAACGTCGAGGTCGGTAATGCTGCCCTGAGTTGTGAGAGGTTGAATACGCTTCGTCTCGGCAAGATAAGCAAGCTGGGCCATCGGCGAGCCGTAACGCTGTTGAATACCTCGCGACTCCGCCTCATCCAACAGTGCAAGCAGACGATCGGGACCCGATGGATAACCCATCATCACCACTGTCTTGCCGACTGCTACTGCGTCCGGATCAGTCTCCAGCGGCAGGATCGGAATCGTGTCCGGAATCTCCGGAATATCCAAAACACAAACTGCCAGGTCGTCTTTCTGACCGGCGACTTTGAACTTGAGCGGGATCGCCTGAGCGATGTTGGGAAAGTAAGCAATTAATTTTCGCAGACGCGGTTGAGCGTTGACACTGCCGCCGATGCTTTGGGCGCGTTCGTCAGCAATCCACGGTTGGGCGATGTGGCGGTTAGTCAGCACGAAACCTTGTCCGACATGAAATCCTGTGCCGACAAACTCAAACTCAGCAATTGCGGCATTGCCCTCAGGCGTCAATGCTTCGGGTGTGTTGCCACTCTGAATCGCTGCGCCACTGTCGCTCATCTGTGCTTCGGCGTAACGCAGTGGCCGACCCGTTCCTGCTTCAACGTAGTAGAACGAACCTGCAATCAGGCAAACACCACTGCCGTATTCACTGCGAAGCTTCACCGCAAGCGACAAACTCGCCTGGATCTGTCTGTTTGATTGGTCGATGTCGCTGATCTGCTCATTTGTTTTGGAGACCTGATCTCTCATCTGGCCGAGCTGAACTCGTTGCTCGTCAATCAGCCGGCGGCTTCGCTGAAGCTCCTTGTACATCGCGAAGCCGAGGTAGAGCATGCCGCCGGCCAGAGCGATGACGATCCCAAACACAATTACCTTAGTGCTCGGATTGATCTCACGCACCAGTTCGCGGGTAAACTCGCGCAAGAAGACTTTGGCATCGTCGCGCCTGGCTGTGGCCGCGGATTCGATTGCGGCGGCTTCGATAAACGGCGCCACGTGCGTTTCGCGCGGCGCTCCGGGCACCACCGCCGGTAGCGCCCGGACCGGATAAAAGTGGAGTATCAGCTCGGATTCGTCGATGCGAAGTTCGTCACCGTCGTTGATCTCGCTGCCTGAACTGACGGGTTGACCATTCAGAGTAAGCGGGGTCACCGGGTCGATGTCCGTCACACGATAGGAGCCATTCGTTCGGTTCAACTCGAGCAAAACTACATTTGCGGCGCTTTTCGGCAGAGTGGAAGAGCGGAGTCGCAGGTTACAGTTTTCGGAGCTGCCAATGCGAATGCTATCGTCGGAGAGGATTTCGGTATGCCGGTCTTCGCCCGAGGAGATGTGGATAACCAGGCCGGTTGCCATAAAGTGTTACGAACTGAAAAACCTCAATCACGAAGCGAGCGCCCGGATCCGACCGCCTAACAGCTTGCGCGGTTATCTCCGGCCGCCCTCGATGACATTCTACAATGAAGTGGAGCGAAAGGGTTAACTAATCGCGTGCGCAGTGTTAGCATAACTGGCGAAAGAAGGAAGTAAACTTGGAATTCATTGACGACCGCGAACGTTTAATTCAGTTGGCGCCGATCGTTGCCGCTGACATTCAGTATCACGTGTTTGTTTGCACCGGGAAGTCGTGCTCAGCCGTTGATAGTCCGGAAGTGAAGAGCGCTTTTGAACGTGAGTTGAGAGCGCGCGGGTTGCAGTATGGCAAGGAAAAGAAGGGTTGCAATCCGACGGGTTCGGTAGTGTTGACTGAATGCGCGTCAGTTGGTTTTTGCGCGATCGGTGCGGCGGTGATGGTCTATCCCGATGGTGTTTGGTACGCGCAAGTGCGAGCCGGTGACGTTCCCGAGATCGTCGAGGAGCATATCGTTAATGGACGTCCGGTCCAACGATTGGCATTGTTGCAAGTGACAAAGCCGTCCACAGATTAAGCGCTCATTTTCTTATCTGTGTAATCTGTGGATGGTTTCCAACGCAGGACTGGTTTACGCGCGGCCGCAGCCTCATCGAGACGACCGATGCGCGTGTTATGAGGCGCATTCAAAACCAGTTCCGGATTTTCCACCGCCTCACTCGCAATCGATCTCATTGCAGCGATGAACTGATCGAGTTCCTGACGGCCCACAGATTCCGTCGGCTCGATCAGCATTGCACCCTGCACGATCAGCGGGAAATAGATCGTCATCGGATGGAAGCCGTAGTCGATCAATCGCTTGGCAATATCGAGTGTGTGAACTCCTTTGCGCGATTGTCGTTTGTCAGTGAAAACCACTTCGTGCATCGGTGAACCAGTGAACGGTTTGTCGTAGTCCTGGACGAGACCCGCGGCGATGTAACGCGCGTTGAGCACGGCTGCTTCTGTTGCTTCGCGTAAACCATCGTTGCCGTGCGTGAGTGTGTAAGCGAGTGCGCGCAGCATCATGCCGTAGTTTCCCAAGAATGCTTTGACGCGGCCGATTGACTGCGGCTGATCGTAATCGAGTCGAAACGTCGAGTCGGACGACTTCACGATGCGCGGCACGGGCAGAAACGGCTCAAGCTCTTTAGTGCAGCAACATGGACCACAGCCTGGTCCGCCACCCCCGTGTGGTGTCGAAAAAGTCTTGTGCAGGTTCAGGTGGATGACGTCGACGCCCATGTCGCCGGGCCGAGCGACGCCGACGAGTGCGTTCATGTTAGCGCCGTCCATGTAAACGAGGCCGCCTGCTTCGTGAACGATGTCGCAGATCTGTTTGATGTTGGTTTCGAAGAGACCGAGTGTGTTGGGGTTGGTCAACATCAAACCAGCGACCTCACCGTGTGCGCAGAGTTCGCGCAGGTGATCCAGATCCGTTAGACCTTCCGCTGTTGACCGGATCGTTTTCACTGAAAAGCCACTGAGATGCGCCGAAGCTGGATTCGTTCCGTGTGCTGAATCGGGAATCAGCATTGTGCGTCGATGCGAAGCGGCGGCGCCATCACGTTGATCGAGAAACGCACGGATGATCATGATGCCGGTCATCTCGCCGTGTGCGCCCGCGGCTGGTTGGAGCGAGATGCCCGGCAGACCGGTAATTTCCGCAAGGTGTTGCTGTAGTTCGTAAATCACCTCGAGCGCGCCTTGCGCATCCTGCTCGTCAGTCAACGGGTGGAGGTTAGCGAAGCCCGCGATTCGCGCCACGCGTTCATTGAGACGCGAGTTGTATTTCATCGTACACGAGCCGAGTGGGTACATGCCGAGATCGATCGAGTAATTCCAGGTTGACATGCGAATGAAGTGACGGATCACGTCAACTTCGCTCACTTCCGGCATGCCTTCGAGGTCGTCGTCACGACGAAACTCCGCGGGAATGTTCAATTCAACTTCATCGACGTCGAGCGCAGGCAGGCGATAACCAATGCGCCCGGTTTGCGAGCGTTCGAAGATGAGCTGCTCGTTTGGACTGATGTGACTCGTGACTTTAGTGATACTCATATACGACGAGCTGCCTCAAAAGTCTGAATTCTTACTTGGGCAAGGTCAGTACCACCTCGCGGTAGCGGGTGGGTCAGCCATTCGGACTTGAAATCAATAGCAATATCGCACCCATATCATCTACCCACCCGCTACCGCGAGGTGGTACTGACCTTGTCCAAGTGAGTCGCGCCGACCTTGGGGCAAAGCCTACAGGCCTATTGGACCTACACTGTTTTTAGCGCTTCAACCAGCGCTTCGATCTGCAGGCGGTTGTTTGTTTCCGTTACGCAAACGAGAAAATCATTTGGACGATCCGGCATAAATCGCGACAACGCAATGCCGCCGTCGATTCCTTTTTCCTTACCCAAATGCGCTAATAAGTCGATTGCCTTATGTGGTCCACGGACCACAAACTCGTTGAAGAATGGACCAGTGAAGGGAAGTGAATAGCCCTTGACTCCGGCAATCGCGCGCGCTGTGTACGCAGCTTTTTGCGCAGACTGCTTGGCGGCTTCCTGAACGCCACGCCGGCCCATCGTTTCCAGGTACACGGTCGCAGCCAGTGCGATCAGCCCTTCATTAGTGCAGATGTTTGAAGTCGCCTTCTCGCGACGAATGTGCTGTTCGCGTGTGGCAAGTGTGAGCACGAAGCCGCGATTGCCTTTCTTGTCGTAAGCTTCGCCGACGAGGCGCCCGGGAATCTGCCGCGCATACTTCTCGCGCGTGGCAAATAAACCAACGTACGGACCACCAAACGACAGCGGCACGCCAAACGACTGTCCTTCAGCCACCACGATGTCCGCGCCGCACGCGCCCGGCGACTTCAAAAGCCCCAGCGACATCGCTTCGGTAATCGCGACAACCAGCAACGCGCCCTTCGCATGCGCCGCATCAGCCAGTGCCCGGAGATCCTCGATGCATCCGAAGAAGTTCGGTGATTGGACCACGAGTGCCGCGGTGGAGTCGTCAATCGCTTCCGCTAACGCGCGCGCGGATTGCCCCGTCTGTTCGTCAAAGGGAGCCAATTGGAGGTGGATTCCTGCATGTTGAACGTAAGTTCGCACTACTTCGAGATACTGCGGATGCGCAGCGCTCGAAGCGATCACTTTCGAACGTCGCGTGACACGCTCGGCCATCAGCACCGCTTCGGCCAAACCGGTCGAGCCGTCGTACATCGACGCATTCGCCACTTCCATGCCTGTCAACTGGCACACGAGAGTTTGAAACTCGAAGATAGTTTGTAGTGTGCCCTGTGAAATTTCAGGCTGGTAAGGCGTGTAAGCAGTGAAGAATTCAGACCGAGTAAGAATGTGATCGACGATAGTCGGAATGTAATGGGAGTAGGCGCCTGCGCCCTTGAAACTTACGCGGCGTGCTCCGGCGTTGCGAGCGCCCATCTGTTCGAATCGATCGAGCAGTTCTATTTCCGAAAGTGCCGCGGGAGTGTTGAGCGGTCGTTGTAGACGTAGATCCTGCGGGATTGAATCGAATAGTTCTTCGGCCGATCCGAGCCCAATTGCTTCCACCATTTCCGTGCGCTCTTCCGGCGAGTTAGGAATGTAGCGCAAGTTATTCTGTCTCAGCTTTCGTAAAGTCTTCGTACTCAGCAGCCGTCAACAGACTATCGACCTCACCGGGATTCGACATCTTCAGCCGGACCATCCAGCCACTGCCGTAAGGATCGGTATTGACTGCCTCAGGTTCGTCCGCGAGCGATTCATTGATCTGCGCTACTACGCCGGCGATCGGAGTGAAAACTTCCGAAACCGCTTTCACCGACTCAACTGACCCAAACGGTTCATTAGCTGAAAACTCCTCGCCGGCTTTCGGCAACTCAACATACACTACGTCACCCAGTGAGTTCTGCGCGTAGTCAGTGATGCCGATGATGGCCACATCGCCATCCACTCTCACCCATTCGTGATCTTTGCTGTAGTGCAGGTCTTCCGGAACGTTCGCCATGGATCCTCCATCCTAGCTATTTAGCTCGTTTATAAAACGGGGTCTTGACTATTTGCGCGCCAACCAACTTTCCACGGACGTCAATCTGAATCTGCTGCCCCACATTCGCAAATTCTACGGGGACGTACGCAAGGCCAATATTTTTTTTCAGAAATGGCGCTGGACTGCCGGACGTTACTTGTCCGACGCGTTGGCCATCGATGACCACGTCCTGGTGATCGCGCGCGATACCGCGCTCTGTTACCTCAAAACCGACCAGTTTGCGCTTCACGCCTTCCTGCTTTTGTTGCGCGAGTGCTTCGCGACCGGTGAAGTCGCCTTTATCGAGTTTGCAAATCCAACCGAGGTTTGCTTCGAGCAATGTGGTCGTATCGTCGATGTCGTTGCCGTAAAGCGCCATGCCGGCTTCGAGTCGCAACGTGTTGCGTGCAGCGAGGCCACACGGAATTACGCCGGTCGGTGAACCGGTGTCGCCCGCATCGAGAATCTTGTTCCAGAGTTGCTCGGCGCGATCGGCCGGCGCGTAAACTTCGAAGCCATCTTCACCGGTGTAGCCGGTGCGCGAAACGATTCCATCGATGCCGTCAACGCGACCGGGAGTGAAGTGGTAATACTTGATCTCTGCCAGTGGCACGTCAGTCAACTTTTCCAGGATGGTTAGTGCGTCCGGGCCTTGCAGCGCGAGTTGGCAATAGTCGGCGCTGACGTTTTTCAATTCGACTGATTCGCCGGC
>Ga0105248_10001345_pt1 | contig 27389 bp, 30 predicted proteins | sample KBSS34metaG_FD_81524 | JGI IMG/M metagenome (GOLD analysis project Ga0105248, IMG submission 81524) | Switchgrass rhizosphere microbial communities from Kellogg Biological Station, Michigan, USA - KBS S3-4 metaG | ecosystem: Host-associated > Plants > Roots > Rhizosphere > Soil | place... | reverse complement strand
GACCTTCCAGACTGCCCAGGTCAAGCAAGCTGAAAGCAAGCAGGTCGCCAGCGCCGGCAAGGCTCAGCTCGAAGGCAGCTGCCGCGATCCGAACCTGGCCGACTGGGCGCCGGTTCCTTGCCCAAACGTTTAAGTAACATGCTGCTATAAGCGTCAAACGCCAGCCGATCTTCCGCTAATGCGCAAGATCGGTGGCGTTCTTTTTGCAAATCGTTAAACTGCTGCGGCCACTCAATAATTACACCGAGGCCGTGTGCATGAAATTCCGTCTTCTCCTGTGGGTGCTGGGCCTGATGATGGGCAAAGCCAGCCGCACCAATCCTGCCTTCCAGCAACAGTTGGGCGATAAAGACCTGGCGTTCCAGTTGCAGACCCTCGACGGCAAGGTAGCCCGTCACTTCATCGTCAAAGACCAGCGCATCACCAGCCGCTCGGGTGTTCACCCGGCGCCGGCGTTTGCCATTGCGTTCAAAGACGCCGCCTATGGCTTCGCCACGATGCAGGCGAAGAACAAGCAACTGGCGTTCATGACGGGGATTCAGGACAAGTCGATCCAGATCAAGGGCAACCCGGCGCTGGTGATCTGGTTCCAGGGGTTGACCAAGTACTTGAAGCCGAAGAAAAAGAAATAGAGCGTGGTGGATTCATCGTGGGCAAGCCCCCTCCCACATGGGCATGCATTTCAAGTGTGGGAGGGGGCTTGCCCCCGATAGCGGTCTGACAGGCGACCGATTCAGCCCTGGCTGAACTGCGAGGCCAGTTCGCGCAACAGCACTTCAGCATCCAGCACTTTACCCACCACTTCTTCAGCCTTGTCACGGCTCAAGCCCAGGCGCTCCAGCAGCGCATCTGGAATCGCTTCATCCGGCCCGGAACCGATCCCGCGGCTACGCAACAAACGCACCGCCAGGCTCACCAGGTTCGGGTACTCGGCGTATTGCCCGTCGTAGGTCGGGTCGTGCTGGAAGCGCAGGGCGGTGGACAGTTCGTCCGGCATGTCCCAGTAGCGCATCAGCCAGGCACCGATCTGCTCGCGGCTGATGCCCAGCAGGTGTTGCTCGACATAGCTGTGGCACAGGTGCGGGTTGACCTCCAGGTGACGGCAGATCAGCGAGAAGTGCGGCGGGAACACGTGGGCCAGCAGCAGATAACCGAAGTTGTGCAGCAGGCCGGCGAGGTAGGTGAGGCCGGCTTCCGGGCGCTGTGCGCGGGGCATGGCGCGGGTCAGGCCTTCGATCACGGCGGCGGTGTAGATCGACTGGTGCCAGTACGGCGTCGACTGGTGCGGGTGGTCCTTGGGCAGGCTCAGGGTCTTGCCCAGGGCCAGGCCCAGCGCCAGGTTGATCACCAGGTCGAAGCCCAGCACACGCACGATGGCGTCTTCCACTGAACGAATCTTGCCCGGCGAGGCGTAGTACGGCGACGCGGCCCAGCTCACCACTTGGGCGGCCAGGGCCGGGTCGGTCTCGACCACGCCGGTGATGTCGTCGATGGTGGCGTTTGGGTCGACGCGCAGCTTGATGATCTTCTGCGCGGTGTCGGCCAGGGGCGGAATCTCGATGGTCGCTTCCAGGCGCTGCTGGATACGGCGGGCGGTGAACGCCTGCATTGCCTGGGTGATTTCCTCGCGGTCATCGTTGGGGCGGTCGAGGTTGGGGCGGATATTGCTCAACGGCTCGCCGAAGTGTCCGGCGCTGGCCTTGGTGAGCATCGTCTTGAAGGCGTCGCTGGGAATCTCCAGCAACAGGCCTGCTTCACCCGAATGCACCAGCAGGCTCGGCTCGTTGAGCAGGCTGCCTTCGTACAGGCAGGGCGAGCTGGTAAGGGGTGGTAAACCTGGCAGCAGGCTCAGGTCATGTTTGTCGAGCATGCGCTTGACGCGATCCGGCGACACAGCGGTCAGGCGGCGGCCGGTGAGTTCGGCGAGGCGGTTGAGGTCGAGCAACTGGTTCTGCGGGAACAGCACCATCAGGGCGCCTACCGCATCTTCCAGCAGCACTGCCTGGACCTTCTGCGCAGGATTCAGGCCCGGGAGGTCGGCGACTTCCGTGTAGGGGATGGCGAGTTTTGCGAGCAGAGCCCGAATGACCGGCGGGGCGGTCAGTGTGGCTGTGGCGAGGGCAACTTCTGACATGGCCTGATCCAATTTCTTACAGTCACCGAAGTATAACCAGCTTGATACAACTGTTGGTCGCTTAAGTGCGTCAGGCGTCACACTTGGCCGTATTGCTGTCCGTGCCTGAGCCAGCGATTGAGCAGCGGGCTGACGTGGTCCGGCCAGCGCTCCAGCAGTGCCTGTGCGGCATCGCGCACGGCAGGCAGCAGATCGGCGTCGCGCATCAGGTCGGCGACCTTGAATTGCAGCAGGCCGGTCTGGCGCGTGCCGAGCATTTCGCCGGGACCGCGCAGTTCCAGGTCCTTTTCGGCGATGACAAACCCGTCGTTGGTTTCGCGCATGATGCCCAGGCGCTGGCGACCGATCTGTGACAGCGGCGGGTGGTAGAGCAGCACGCAATGGCTGGCGGCGCTGCCCCGGCCCACCCGGCCACGCAACTGGTGGAGTTGCGCCAGGCCCAGGCGCTCGGGGTTTTCGATGATCATCAGGCTGGCGTTGGGCACATCCACGCCGACTTCGATCACGGTAGTGGCCACCAACAGTTGCAGGTTGCCAGCTTTGAATTCGGCCATGACTGCGGCTTTTTCAGCCGGCTTCATGCGCCCGTGGATCAGGCCGACCTTGAGTTCGCCCAAGGCGCTGGTGAGGTCTTCATGGGTGGTTTCGGCGGCCTGGCAGGTCAGCTCTTCGGACTCTTCGATCAGCGTGCACACCCAGTACGCCTGGCGCCCTTCGGCACAGGCGCCGCGTACGCGTTCGATCACTTCCACACGCCGGGTGTCGGTGACCAGCACGGTATTGACCGGCGTACGGCCAGGCGGCAGTTCGTCGAGGATCGAGGTGTCGAGGTCGGCGTAGGCGCTCATGGCCAGGGTGCGCGGGATCGGTGTGGCGGTCATGATCAACTGGTGCGGGTTCATCCGCCCGCCGACGCCTTTCTGGCGCAGGGCCAGGCGCTGTTGCACGCCGAAGCGGTGCTGCTCGTCGATGATCACCAGGGCCAGGTTCTTGAACTGCACTTCGTCCTGGAACAGCGCGTGGGTGCCCACCACCATCGGTGCGCCGCCGGCAATCTGTTCCAGTGCCGCCGCGCGGTTCTTGCCCTTGAGCTTGCCGGCCAGCCACGCGACTTCCAGGCCCAGCGGTTCGAGCCAGCGCTTGAACGTGATGAAATGCTGCTCGGCGAGGATCTCGGTGGGCGCCATCAGCGCCACCTGGTAGCCGGCCTCCAGCGCTTGCAGGGCGGCGAGGGCGGCGACCACGGTCTTGCCTGCGCCCACATCGCCCTGGATCAGCCGCAGCATGGGCTCCTGCTGGCTCAGGTCATAGGCGATTTCATTGCCGACGCGTTGCTGGGCACCGGTCGGCGCAAAACCCAGGTTGGCCAGGTACTGCGCAGGCAAGCGCGTGGCCTTGGGCATTGCCGGTGCACGCAGGGAGCGCATGCTCTCGCGCAGGCGTTGCTGGGACAGTTGATGGGTCAGCAGTTCTTCGAAGGCCAGGCGATGCTGGGCCCAGTGATGACCGAGTGCCAGTTCGTCGACATCGGCGTCGGCAGGCGGGTGATGCAGGTAGCGGATCGCATCGTCCAGCGGCGCCAGCTGATAGTCGCGGGCCAGTTCCTGGGGCAGCCAATCAGGCAGGCTTTTCGGGCCGAGCATGGTCAGCGTCTGCATGCACAGTTGGCGCAGGCGTTGCTGGGTCAGGCCTTCGGTGAGCGGGTAGATCGGCGTGAGCGTGGTGTCGACCGGCGGCGGTTCGTCACCGGTAATGGCGCGGTATTCCGGGTGATAGATCTCAAGGCCGGATGCGCCGGGTCGCGCTTCGCCGTAGCAGCGCACGCGGGTGCCGCGCTTGAGGCCTTCCTTCTGCGCGTTGCTGAAATGGTAGAAGCGCAGGCTCAGGCCGCCAGTGCCATCCTGCAGGCGTACGACCAGACTGCGGCGCTTGCCCATCACCACATCGGCACCGCTGACGGTGCCTTCGACCACTGCGTCCTGCCCGGGGCGCAACTGGCCGATGGGCACTACGCGGGTGCGGTCCTGATAGCGCAGGGGCAGGTGGAACAGCACGTCCTGGAGGTTCTCCAGGCCCACCTTGGCCAGCTTCTCGGCCATGGCTTCACCGACACCCTTGAGTGCCGTCACCGACACCTGCGACAGCTCAGTCATACCCTGGCTTAGCTCGCGGCAGTCGGCTTGGCGACCGAACACAGGCGGATCGAGTCGGCGAGGATCTCAATCGCTTTGGGCCGTGGGAAGCTGGCGCGCCAGGCGATCGCCACAGTGCGGAACGGCACCGGCGGCGTGAGTGGGCGTACTTCGATCACGCCGGGGGCGTAGTGATGGCTGTCCACCGCCGACAGCGGCAGGATCGAAATGCCCAGGCCGGACGCGACCATGTGGCGGATGGTTTCCAGGGAGCTGGATTCCACGGTGGTGTGCTTGGCACCGTCATTGCCCTTGGTCAGGGTCGGGCAGGCTTCCAGGACCTGGTCGCGGAAGCAGTGGCCTTCGCCGAGCAGCAGCAGGCTCTTGTCGTTGAGCAGGCCGGCGTCGATGGTGTCTTTCTGTGTCCACGGGTGCGAGGCCGGCATGAGCACGTAGAACGGCTCGTCGTAGAGCGGCAGGGTCAGCACGTCGGCTTCATTGAACGGCAGGGCAATGATGATCGCGTCCAGCTCGCCGTTGCGCAGTTTGTCGCGCAGCACGTGGGTGAAGTTTTCTTCGATATACAGCGGCATCTGCGGCGCGACGCGGTGCAGTTGCGGGATCAGGTGCGGGAACAGGTAAGGCCCGACGGTGTAGATGGCGCCGACCTTGAGCGGCGCGGTCAGCTGGTTCTTGCCGGCCTGGGCCAGTTCGCGAATGCTCTGCGCCTGCTCCAGTACCTTCTGGGCCTGGGCCACAATGCCTTCGCCCACCGGCGTGAGGCGCACGGCGCTCTTGCTGCGCTCGAAAATCAGCACACCGAGTTCGTCTTCAAGCTTTTTCACGCCCACCGACAGCGTCGGTTGGCTGACATGGCAACGCTCGGCCGCGTGGCCGAAGTGCTGCTCTTGGGCGAGGGTAACGATGTAGCGCAATTCTGTAAGAGTCATAGCGGGCGTCCATGAGGTTGCGGGCCAAGCATACCGGCTGCAATCGATAGACGCACGTTATCAGACACGATGGGGTTTGCGACACCGGCTAATCGGGTGCCGCAGGTGTTTTGCCGGTTATTTCTGCGGGTATTTGAAGGTGAAGGTCTCGGTGAACGGGCCCCACCATTCGGGTACGCCGGTTTCTTTGTCGACGTGGTGGAAGAAGCCATTGATCTGCGGGCTCTCGTAGCGCAGCACCACGGTATAGGTGCCAGGGCCGTCCATCTTCACGTTGTTCGCATAGTGGGCGCCGTCTTTGGCGACCATCGGCAGGAGCGTGCCGATTTGCTTGTAGTCCGGAGCGCCTTCCTTGACCAGGGAATAGGAGATGCTCAGGTAAGGCACCCACTCACCGTTGGACAGTCCGTACTTGTTGTCGGCGGTGGCATGCACATCGGTTTCAAGGTGCACCGAGTCCTTGTCCATGACCATGCCCGGTGGCATTGGCGCCATCTCGATTCCGGTGAGGTACGAGGAGGCGATTTCCATGTCGTGGGTCTGGACCGGGCCGCCGATGGGGTATTCACGGGCTTGGCTGAAGGCAGAAAAAGCCAGGGTGCTGGTCAGGACCAATGCAGCGGCCACAGGTTTGTGCAGGTGTTTCATGGGTGACGCTCCAGGGTGGGTGACGACAGTTGAGTGGTGCGCGACTGCACAAGGCGGCTACCCAGTACCAACAGGGTAAGGGTGGTCACCCAGGCAAACAGTTGAACGCCCAGGGGGCGGTCGGTGTAGCCGGTCAGCGCTTGCAGCGCCCGACCGGTGAGGCTTGCGTCGGACACCAGCCAGGAGGTGTCCCACAACTCGTAGCCCCAGGCCGGGATCAGGTTGATACCGGCCAGGATCGCGGCGGCGCGGCCGGCCATTCCCGCCGCGAGTACGGCGATCATCCAGGTGGTGACCGAGAACAGACGCTTGAGGCTGATCACCACCAGCCCGCGATACAGCAGCCACGACAGCACGCCGCCGCCGGCAATCCCGAGCACGCCGCCGATGAGCATCGTCAGGGGTTCGGTGTGGGTGGATGCAGCGATGCCATACAGGAACAGCACGATTTCCGAGCCTTCGCGCAGCACGGCAACGGTGATCACGATGGCCAGTGCCCACAGGGTCTTCTCGCCGCGTTGCACCGCGGCGCCGCTTTCGCGCAGTTGAGTGGCGAGTTCGCGGCCATGGCTGCTCATCCACAGGTTGTGCCAGCCGAGCATGCACACCGCGACGATAAGGATGGCGGCGTTGAAGATTTCCTGGCCGAAACCGTCCAGGGCCTGGGTGATGGCGCCGGTGAACAGCGCGAGGATCGCCGCGCCGCCAACACCGGCAGCGATGCCGCCGATGATGTAGGTACTGCGCCGCGCCAGCCCCTGGGTGGCGGCCATGACGATACCGATGACGATGCCGGCTTCCAGCACCTCACGAAACACGATCAGCAGACAGGCCAGCATGACTTACTCCTTGGCCGCGACGACGGTGACGGTGCCTTTTGCCTGGTCGGGATGGTAGTCGTCGAAAAAGCTGTAGGTGCCTGGATGCATCGGGCCGGCGAAGACGGTAATGGTATTGCCGGGCACGACGATCTTTTCGAACTTCATGTCGTAGCTTTCAAATTCGTCGACGGTGTCGTCGTTATTGGTGAGCTGGATGCGAAAGCGCTCGCCGGCCGGCACGGTGAAGCTGGCCGGCGTGAAGGTGTGGTTCTGCACGGTCAGGCTGACCAGTTGATCCGCATGGGCTGCGCAGGGGGCGCCAGCGATTGCGAGCAGGGCAAGCGTCAGGCGGGGAGGGCAGGACATGGCGAAAGGCCTCTCAAATGAGAATTGTTCGCGCATGATTGGTGGTGTATTGAAGTGTTACAAGTGAAGAACCATGACATTGGTTTCACATTCAGTCACGGTTCAGCTTGCGGGTCTGCAAGGCTTGAAATACGGGGGAGGGGAAATGCAATGGGCACCCGAGGGTGCCCATTGGGAGCGGCTCAGCGACGACGTTTCTCGATGTTGTACACGAACGGTGCAACGATCTCGATACTGCCACCCTTGAGCATGTCTGCCGGCGGCTTGGGCAGCGGCTGGGCACGCCGGATCATGTCCAGCGTGGCGCGGTCCAGGTCGGCGTTGCCGGAGCGGCCCACCAACTCGTAGGACAGCACGTTACCCTCGGCATCCACCACGAACTTCAGGCGGTTGAGGCCTTCCTTGCCGCGTGCCTGGGCACCTGGCGGGTACTTCTTGTACTTCTGCAGGTGAGCCAGCAGGGTGCCTTCCCAGGACGCTTTGGCGGCGATCTGTTGCGGCGATGGGCCAGGAACGGGCTGGGCTGATTTTTCAGCCGGTGCCTGGGTCGGCGGAGCGTCGCTCGGCGGATCCTCGGAAGGTTTCTCCTTGGGCGGCTCGATTTTCTTCTCCACCGGCTTGGGCGGCTGCGGTTTGGGCTTGGGCTTGACCGGCTTGGGCACCTGGATCGTCGGCTTGGGTGCCTCGGCCAGTTTCGGCAGGGGCAGCTCTTCCACCGGTGCAGGCGGTTGCGGCGGCGTGACCACCTTGGGCGGTGCCGGCGGCGGTGGGGCTGGCATCGGTGCCAGGTCGATGACCATGGCAGCCGGTGGCAACTGCACCGTGCGCGGCGCCGACCAGTGAAGCGCGATAGCGATCGCGATGGCATGCACGCCCAGTACGACGGCGAGGCTGGTGCCATAACGCGTCAGTTTGTGGCGCGTCGTGATCATTTCTTGGCTGCCGTCTCGAGTCCGACCAGGCCTACCTTGAGGTACCCGGCTGCCCGCAGGGCATCCATCACGCTCATCAGGTCGCCGTAGTCCACGCCTTTGTCAGCCTGGAAGAAGATCGTCGTGTCCTTCTTGCCCTGGGTCTTGGCGTCGAGCACCGGCCCCAGGGTTTCAGCCTTGACTTCTTCTTCACCCAGGAACAGGCGTTGGTCCGCCTTGACGCTGAGGAAGATCGGTTTCTCCGGCCGTGGCGCTGGCTTAGCGCTGGACGCGGGCAGGTCGACCTTGATGTCCACGGTGGCCAGCGGTGCCGCCACCATGAAGATGATCAGCAGCACCAGCATCACGTCGATAAACGGCGTGACGTTGATTTCGTGGTTCTCGACGAGTTCGTCGTCGCCTTGATTCAAATGCAGGCCCATGGCCGATTACCCCACTTTCACCATGTGCGGTTGCGAGCTGCGCTCGGTAGGCAGGTGATCGAGGTCGCGACTGACCAGCAGCAGGACTTCCGCCGACGCGTCCGACACCTGGGCCTTGTAGCCGGCAATCGAACGGGCGAAGACGTTGTAGATCACCACCGCAGGAATCGCGGCAACCAGGCCCAGGGCGGTGGCCAGCAGGGCTTCGGCGATGCCGGGGGCAACGACGGCGAGGTTGGTGGTCTGGGTTTTGGCGATGCCGATGAAGCTGTTCATGATGCCCCACACGGTACCGAACAGACCGACGAAGGGCGCGGTAGAACCGATGGTCGCCAGCACGCCGGTGCCGCTGCTCATGTTACGACCGCAGGCTGCCACCAGGCGCTCCAGGCGGAAGGCCACACGTTCCTTGATGCCTTCTTTTTCGCGGGTGTTGGCCGACAGGCGCATTTCTTCCAGCGCGTCGTGCACCAGAGTGTTGGCCAGGGTGCCTTTCTTGGTCGCGCTTTCGCTGGCTTCCTTGAGGGTGGCGGCTTTTTTCAGGTGGACGATTTCGGCACGCAGGCGGCGTTTGGCGCCCAGCAGCTCGAAGCCTTTGGCGATCCAGATGGTCCAGGTGATGATTGAGGCGATGGCCAGGCCGATCATCACGGCTTTTACCACCACGTCAGCGTTCTGATACATGCCCCAGGGCGACAGGTCGTGGGCCATGCCCAGGGTGTTGTCTTCTTCCAGCACTACGCCGGTGTCGTCGGCGGCGGCAGGATCAGCCGCCTGGGCCGGGTCGGTGGCAGCGGGTGCTGCGGCAGGTGCTGCAGGTGCCGCGGTGTTGTGCTCGGCAGCCGCGGGGGTGGCTGGCGCGGTGGCATCAGCGAAGGCGGCGGTCGGTGCCAGCAGTACGCTGAACAGCAGCGCAGCGATCGCGCGCCAGGCGCGGGATGGGCTGTGAAGCTTGGTTGGCGAAGCGGGGGTTGTATTACGTGTCATGCTGGCCGGACCTGAGTAAAAAAATGAGTGATCGTCCTTCCAGACCCAGGGGTCGAGGACAAATGGGTGGTTATTATTGCAAGTAATTCTTGTTAACAGAAGTAATACAGTAACTTTATTTGTGCTTTTTCTGGCCGTCTGTCATCTGCGAAGGCTAACCTAGACCTTTCTGTGCGGAGTTTTGTGATGTCAGCGCCTTCTGTTGTGATTGCCGGATGTGGCGATGTGGGGAGCCGGCTGGCCAGCCAATTGCTTGCCTCGGAATGGGAGGTATATGGCCTGCGCCGTGATATTTCGCGGCTTCCCGACGGCGTGATCGGCATTGCCGGTGACCTGTTCAAAAAAGATTGCCCCGATACCTGGCCGATTGGCGGGGTGGATTACCTAGTGTACTGCGCGGCTGCGACGGACCACGACGAGGCGGGCTACCGTGCCGCTTATGTAGAAGGGCTGAAACATGTGCTGGAGTGGCTGAGTGACTACGGCCAGGAACCCAAGCATCTGCTGTTCGTATCCAGCAGCAGCGTCTACGGGCAGCAGAATGGCGAGTGGGTCGACGAAACGTCGGAGACTCAAGCGAAGGGGTATTCCGGGCAGGTGATGCTGGAAGCCGAGCAAGTGGCGCTCAATAGCGGCATTCCGGCGAGTGTCGTACGGCTTACCGGCATCTATGGCCCTGGTCGCGAATGGCTGCTGACCCAGGTGCGCCAAGGCTATCGCGTGGCAATCGATCCACCTTTATATGGCAATCGCATTCATGCGGACGACGCGGCGGGGCTACTCGCCTTTTTGTTGCGCCATGTGGAAGAGGGCGGCTCGCTGGACAAGGTCTACATCGGTGTCGACGATGCACCTGCTCCACTGGCCGAAGTGGTGGGCTGGTTGCGCGAATACCTGGGTGTGACTGAGTGGGCTGAGGATGCGAGTGTGCGGCGAGCGGGCAGCAAGCAGTGCAGCAATGCCCGGGTGAAGGCGCTGGGTTGGACGCCGACTTACCCGACCTTCCGCGAAGGCTACGCAGCAATTCTCAAAGGCTGAAACTCAAAATTTGGGAGGGGGCAAGCCCCCTCCCACATTTGGATCTATGTTTGGTTGCTTATTGCTTTTCAAGCAGCCATTGGCGTGGGCCTGGTGTGAACGAGGGCACTTCATCCGCCTGCGCGGTGTTGATCGCCTGGAAGATTTCCAGCTGCTTGCCTTTGCGGGTAAAGATCCACGGGTTGCCCTGGCCGTTGAGCTGCAGCCAGATGCTGTCGTAGCCGCCGCTCATTGAGGCGCAATCACCGGCCAGGCACAGCGAATACCGGTCCACATTGGGCAGGCCGGCGATCTTGCCGTCAGCCTGGAACTGCACGATGGCGCCGCTGCCGAAGCCGTCGCTGATCCTCCAGTCGCCGCCCAGGTAGGCCGCGTACAGCGCTCGCTCGAAGTTGGCACCCAAAGGTGCACCCTCCGGGGCCGGGTCTTTGGCGCGGGCAAACAGCTGTTCGGGCTCGTTGTCGTTGGCCACTTGCAGCAGTTGCTTGCCTTTGCGCTTGAGTTCGGTGGCGGAGCTGCCGTAGAAATCCACGCTCCAAGCGCCGGACTGTTCACCCAGCAACTTGCCTTCCGCTACTTCAAAACCGTTGTAGTAGCGGGCCTGTGAAGCCTTGGTATTGACCTCCCACTCGAGGTTCGGGCCAAAACTCTGCAGGGCTTCACGCAAAGGGCCGCCCTTGGCTGCCGCATCGATGGCGACCTGGTTGATCCAGGTGCCGCTCACATCCCTGTCGGCAGGGTTACTGGCACAGCCGCCGAGCAACAGGGCGAGCATTGATGAGGCTACAAGCGCTTTGCGCATCATGAAATCCTTCTGAAACGAAGTCGGCGCAGCCTGTGGGGGCTGCGCCGGGTGTTTTACTCGATGACCAGGATCGCGTCCATCTCGACCTGTGCACCCTTTGGCAGGGCGGCAACGCCGATGGCGGCGCGGGCTGGGTACGGCTGTTCGAAGTACTTGCCCATGATCTCGTTGACCTTGGCGAAGTGGCTCAGGTCGGTGAGGAAGATGTTCAGCTTGACGATGTCCTTGAACGAACCACCGGCTGCTTCAGCCACCGACTTGAGGTTTTCGAAGACCTGTACGGTCTGTGCTTCGAAGCCTTCCACCAGTTCCATGGTCTTCGGGTCCAGCGGGATCTGGCCGGACATGTAGACGGTGTTGCCCGCCTTGATCGCCTGGGAGTAAGTGCCGATAGCGGCAGGGGCTTTATCGCTGGTGATAACGGTCTTGGTCATGAATGACTCCTTGTAATGTGGGTTAGGCGCGCATGCGAGTGATGCGGATCACCCCGGTCAAGGCACGCAGTTTCTTGATCACGCGGGCCAGGTGCACGCGATCGTGTACGCTGACCACCAACTGGACCACGCTGATGCGGCCATCGCGCTCGTCCATGCTGATTTTTTCGATATTGCCGTCGGCTGCGTTGACGCTGCTGGCGAGCAGGGCGATCAGGCCGCGCTGGTGTTCCAGTTCCACCCGCAACTCGACGTTGAATTCGCCGGTGACATCCTTGGCCCACGAGAGCTGGATGCATTTTTCCGGGTTGTGGCGGATTTCGGTGATGTTGCGGCAGTTGTCCAGGTGCACCACCATGCCTTTGCCTGCGGACAAGTGGCCGACAATCGGATCGCCCGGGATCGGCGTGCAGCACTTGGCGTAGCTGAGCACCAGGCCCTCGGTGCCGCGAATCGCCAGCGGGCCTTCCGGGCTTGGCAACTGTTCGCCTTCGCCGAGCAGGCGGCGGGCGACTACATAGGCCATGCGGTTGCCCAGGCCGATATCTTCCAGCAGGTCTTCGATGGTTTCCTGGCGGTACTCGTGGAGCATCGCTTGCACGCGTTCCTGCGGGATCTTGTCGAGGGCGCTGTCGAAACCGTTGAGCACCTTGTTCAGCAGGCGTTCGCCCAGGCTGATGGACTCGGAGCGGCGCTGCAATTTCAGCGCGTGACGGATGTGCGTGCGCGCCTTGCCGGTGACCACGAAGTTGAGCCACGCCGGGTTCGGGCGTGCGCCCGGGGCGCTGACGATCTCGACCGTGGAGCCACTTTGCAGCGGTTCGGACAGCGGTGCGAGACGACGATTGATCCGGCAGGCGATGCAGCTGTTGCCCACATCGGTGTGCACCGCATAGGCAAAGTCGACCGCCGTGGAGCCCTTGGGCAGCTCCATGATCCGGCCTTTGGGCGTGAACACGTAGACCTCGTCCGGGAACAGGTCGATCTTCACGCTTTCGATAAATTCGAGGGAGTTGCCGGCGCGTTGCTGCATTTCCAGCACGCCTTTGACCCACTGGCGGGCGCGGGCGTGAGTGCCCTTGGGCTGCTCGTCGCCGCTGGACTTGTACAGCCAGTGGGCGGCGATGCCGTTGTTGGCCATCTCTTCCATTTCGCGTGTGCGGATCTGGATCTCGATCGGCACCCCGTGCATGCCAAACAGCGTGGTATGCAGCGACTGATAGCCGTTGGCCTTGGGAATCGCGATGTAATCCTTGAAACGGCCCGGCAGGGGTTTGTACAAATTATGTACAGCGCCCAGCACGCGGTAGCAGGTGTCGACCTTGTCGACGATGATCCGGAACGCGTACACGTCCATGATTTCGTTGAAGGCACGGCGCTTGCCGCGCATCTTCTTGTAGATGCCGTAAATATGCTTTTGCCGGCCGCTGACCTCGCCTTCGATCTCATCGATCGCCAGGCAATGGCTCAGCGACTCTTCGATCTTGTTGACGATTTCCTTGCGGTTGCCCCGGGCGCGCTTGACTGCCTGGTAGATGCGCGCCGAACGCATCGGGTGCATGGCCTTGAAACCGAGGTCTTCGAACTCGATGCGTATGGCGTGCATGCCCAGCCGGTTGGCGATGGGCGCGTAGATTTCCAGGGTTTCCTTGGCAATGCGCCGGCGTTTTTCGCCGGACAGCACTTCCAGCGTGCGCATGTTGTGCAGCCGGTCGGCCAGTTTGACCAGGATCACGCGAATATCGCGGGCCATGGCCATGGCCATCTTCTGGAAGTTTTCCGCCTGGGCCTCGGCCTTGGTCTCGAAGTTCATCTGGGTCAGTTTGCTGACCCCGTCGACCAGTTCGGCCACGGTTTCGCCGAATTGCGCGCTGAGCGCTTCCTTGGCGATGCCGGTGTCTTCGATCACGTCATGCAGCATCGCGGCCATCAGGCTCTGATGGTCCATGTGCATGTCGGCAAGAATGTTTGCCACCGCAAGGGGATGGGTGACATACGCCTCGCCGCTACGGCGGCGTTGGCCGTCGTGGGCTTGTTCGGCGTAGAAATACGCTCGGCGGACCAGGTTGACCTGGTCTGGGCCGAGGTAGGCCGATAAGCGATCGGCGAGGGCGTCTATGCTCGGCAAAGTGTGAACTCCTGCCGTTGGCTGTGACCCCGCGCCGTGCTACGTCGACCAGGCATAGGCTTAGACGGCCTCGTTGGACTCGTCCTCGAACGCTGCAAACAGCGGTTCGTCTTCAACGATTTCAGCGTTGGCGATGAACTCGTAGCTCATCAGGCCTTCGGCGATTTCACGCAGGGCCACAACGGTAGGCTTGTCGTTTTCCCACTGGACCAGGGGCTCTTTGCCGCCAGTGGCCAGTTGACGGGCACGCTTGGTAGAGAGCATGACCAGCTCAAAGCGGTTATCCACGTGTTCTAGGCAGTCTTCAACGGTTACGCGGGCCATGGTATTCCTCGGAGCGAATGCAAGATGCGCGCTGCCCGGTTGGGCGAGCGGACTAAACAGTTTAAAAAATCACCAGCGTTTAGGGAAGCGCTGATTTTTCGCAGGCCCTCGCAAAACCGCTACAAGCGCCAATGTAAAGCCCTTGCAGCGGTTTTGGGAAGAGCCAATCAACCGAGCAGTTCGGCGAGTAATTTGCCGAAACGCTGTTGCTGACGCTTTTGCTGGAGCTGATTGGCGCGGAAAATCGCCTTCAAATCGTCCAGCGCGTGGGCAAAATCGTCGTTGATGATCAGATAGTCGTAGTCGACGTAGTGGCTCATTTCGCTGACGGCTTCACGCATGCGGCCTTCGATGATCTCGTCGCTGTCCTGGCCGCGGTTGGTCAGGCGCTGATGCAAGGCTTCAAGCGACGGCGGCAGGATAAAGATCGAACGCGCCTTGGGCATCAGTTGGCGCACTTGTTCGGCACCCTGCCAGTCGATTTCCAGGATCAGGTCGTGGCCTTCGTCCAGGGTCTGCTGCAAGTGGCTTTGCGAAGTGCCATAGAGGTTGCCGAACACTTCGGCGCGCTCCAGGAAGTCGCCGTGTTCGATCATCTTGACGAACTCGGTGCGCTCGACGAAGTGATAGTGCACGCCGTTCACCTCGCCCGGGCGCATGGCGCGGGTGGTGTGGGAGACCGAGATGCGGATCTGCTCGTCAGCGTCGGTCAGGGCCTTGACCAGGCTGCTCTTGCCTGCGCCAGAAGGCGCGGAAATGATGTAAAGGGTGCCGGTGCTATGGGTCATGGAGGTTGCCTTACTCAATATTCTGTACTTGTTCGCGCATCTGCTCGATCAACACCTTGAGGTTGACCGCCGCCGTGGTGCTGCGCGGATCGAAAGCCTTGGAGCCCAGTGTATTGGCTTCGCGGTTGAGTTCCTGCATCAGGAAGTCCAGGCGCCGACCGGCGGCGCCGCCGGACTTGAGCACGCGGCGTACTTCGAGGATGTGGGTGCTCAGGCGGTCCAGTTCTTCGGCCACATCGCTCTTCTGCGCCAGCAGCACCATTTCCTGCTCCAGGCGCACCGGGTCGAGGTCGGCCTTCATGTCGGTGAAGCGGTCGAGGACCTTCTGGCGCTGGGTGGCAAGCATCTGCGGGACCAGCTCGCGCAGGGTGACCACGTCTTCTTCGATCGAGGTCAGGCGCTCGCTGATCAGGCGCGCCAACTCGGCGCCTTCACGCTCGCGGCCAGCCTTGAGCTCCTTCAAACCCTGATTGAACAGGGCGAGGGCTTCGGCGTTGAGCGCCTGCGGGTCGGTGGCGTCGGCCACCAGCACACCGGGCCAGGCCAGCACTTCCAGGGGGTTGAGCGCGGCCGGCTGCTTGATCAGACCGGCAATGGTTTCGGCGGCGGCGACCAATTGCGCGGCGCGGTCGCGGTCAACCTGCAGCGGCTTGCCGGTGGTTTCTTCGGTAAAGCGCAGGGTGCATTCCAGCTTGCCGCGGGAAATGCCCTGGCGCAGCGCTTCACGCACAGCGCCTTCGAGGTCGCGGAACGATTCCGGCAGACGCAGATGCGGCTCCAGGTAGCGGCTGTTGACCGAGCGCAGTTCCCAGCTCAGGGTGCCTTGTACGCCGGCTTTTTCGACGCGGGCAAAGGCGGTCATGCTGTGCACCATGGAGGTACCTCGCGTTGCAGCCCCGTAAATGCGGGCTGATGATTGGGAAGGCGCAGGATTGTAGCGCAGTGGGGCGAGTGCGCCCAAACCCAGGCATTCGTAACTGGATTTTTTAGCAGTGCCCCGAATCGGCCCGCGGCTCTATAATGCTCGGCAGTTTTTCGTCCTCAGTACAGGTGTTCCCTATGAAACGTCCAAGTGGTCGCGCTGCCGATCAGCTCCGCTCGATCCGCATCACCCGCAACTACACCAAACACGCCGAGGGATCCGTACTGGTCGAGTTTGGCGATACCAAGGTGATCTGCACCGTCAGCGTCGAAAACGGCGTGCCGCGCTTCCTTAAAGGCCAGGGCCAGGGCTGGCTGACCGCCGAGTACGGCATGCTGCCGCGCGCCACCGGCGAGCGTAACCAGCGTGAAGCCAGCCGTGGCAAGCAAGGCGGGCGCACCCTGGAAATCCAGCGCCTGATCGGCCGTTCACTGCGCGCCGCCCTGGACATGTCCAAGCTGGGCGACGTGACCCTGTACGTCGACTGCGACGTTATCCAGGCTGACGGCGGTACCCGCACTGCGTCCATCACCGGTGCCATGGTGGCCCTGGTTGACGCGCTGAAAGTGATCAAGAAGCGTGGCGGCCTCAAGGGCGGTGACCCGCTCAAGCAAATGATCGCCGCTGTTTCGGTGGGCATGTACCAGGGCGAGCCAGTGCTGGACCTGGACTACCTGGAAGACTCGGCCGCCGAGACCGACCTGAACGTGGTGATGACCAGCACCGGTGGGTTCATCGAAGTGCAAGGCACCGCCGAAGGCGCGCCATTCCAGCCGGCCGAACTGAATGCGATGCTGGCCCTGGCCCAGAAAGGCATGACCGAGATCTTCGAACTGCAGAACGCCGCCCTGGCTGACTGAACCCGCCTCAAGGAGAAGCGCCATGAATGACAGCAGCCAAATGCCTGTGCCGACGCCTTCCTACGAAGTGCGCCAGGGCGCAATGTTGTGCCATCTCGCGGCGTTTCTGGGTTTCGTGTTCCCCTTCGGCAGCGTCGTGGGGCCACTGATCCTGTGGCAGATGAAGAAAGAAGTGGACCCGTTCATTGATGATCAGGGCAAGGAAGCCCTGAACTTCCAGATCACCGTCGCCATCGCCTGGATCGCTTGCATTGTGCTGGCCTTCGCAGTGATCGGTTTTTTCCTGATGGTTGCCCTGGCAATCGCCACGGTGGTGCTGACCATCATTGGTAGCATCAAGGCCAACAAGGGGATCGCTTACCGCTACCCCTTGACCTGGCGAGTGATCAAATAGTGAACAGGCACAAAAAAACCGACATCGCTGTCGGTTTTTTTGTGCCTGGGAAAAGACCTCAGATGGTCAATGTCCAGTCGTAGTCCACGATCAGCGGCGCGTGCTGCGAGAATCGCGGCTGGCGCGGCAGGCGTGCGCTGCGAACGAACCGGCGCAGGCCCGGGGTCAGCAGTTGGTAGTCGAAGCGCCAGCCCAGGTTGAGCATCTCAGCCTGTTCGTTATCCGGCCACCAGCTGTACTGGTCGCCTTCGCGGCTGACTTCGCGCAGGGCATCCACATAGCCCATGTTGCCGACAATCTCGTCCATCCAGGCCCGTTCCGGCGCCAGGAAACCCGGGGATTGCTGGCTGTCGCGCCAGTTCTTGATATCCAGCTTCTGTTGCGCCACGTACAGCGAGCCACAATAAATGTACTCGCGACGTTTGCGTCGCTGTTTATCCAGGTAACGGGCGAAATCGTCCATTAGCTTGAACTTCTGGTTCAAGTCTTCATCGCCGTTCTGCCCCGAAGGAAGCAGCAAGGTCGCGATGCTGACCTTGTCGAAATCGGCTTGCAGGTAGCGCCCGTAGCGGTCGGCTGTCTCGAAGCCGAGGCCGCTGATGACCGCCTTGGGTTGCAACCGCGAGTACAAAGCCACGCCACCTTGGGTGGGCACTTCGGCATCGCAGGCATAAAGGAAGTAGCCATCCAGTTGGAAGGCTGGGTCGTCCAGTTCAAAGGCGGAGGCGCGGGTGTCCTGCAGGCAGATGACGTCGGCATTCTGAGCTTGCAGCCAACTGAGCAAACCACGCTCGACTGCAGCCTGAATACCATTAACGTTCACACTGATGATCCGCATAAATGGCCCCAAAAATCGCGTGCGTGTATGATACACGCCGTCTACCTAATTAGCTAAATCCGTGGTATCTGAGGCTTTTTTCATGCAGGCGTATCAACGCGATTTCATTCGTTTTGCCATCGATCGCGGGGTTTTGCGCTTCGGTGAGTTCACCCTCAAGTCAGGGCGCACCAGCCCGTACTTCTTCAATGCGGGCCTGTTCAACTCGGGTTCGGCCCTGGCACAGCTGGGTCGTTTCTATGCGGCTGCCATCGTTGAAAGCGGTATTTCCTTCGATGTGCTGTTTGGCCCGGCCTACAAGGGTATTCCCCTGGCGGCCGCGACCGCCGTGGCGCTGGCTGAGCATCACGGGCAGGACCTGCCTTGGTGCTTTAACCGTAAAGAGGCCAAGGCCCACGGTGAAGGCGGCAGCCTGGTCGGGGCTCCACTCAAGGGCGACGTGCTGATCATCGACGACGTGATCACCGCCGGCACCGCTATCCGCGAAGTCATGCAGATCATCGCTTCCCAGGACGGCGCCAAGGCCGCTGGCGTGCTGATCGCGCTGAACCGCCAGGAGCGTGGCAACGGTGAGTTGTCGGCCATCCAGGAAGTGGAGCGCGATTTCGGCATTCCAGTCGTGAGCATCGTGTCGTTGAACCAGGTGTTGCAGTTCCTGGAAGATGATCCGCAGCTCAAGCAGCACCTGCCGGCGGTGCGTGCATATCGCGAGCAGTTTGGCGTCTGACCCACCGCCTTCGCGGGCAAGCCCGCTCCCACAGGGGAGCAGCGTGCATAAAAAAGGCCCCGCTCAATCATATTGAGCGGGGCCTTTTGTTTTCAGTGTTTAGGGACGCTTGCGGTTACTGATCAGCGTACCCATGCCGGTATCCGTGAAGATCTCCAGCAGTACCGCATTCGGCACTCGACCATCGATGATCAACGAGCTACCCACCCCGCCTTGCACCGCTTCCAGCGCGCAGCGGATCTTCGGCAACATGCCGCCGTAGATGGTGCCGTCGGCGATCAGGTCGTCCACCTGTTGGGTGGTCAGGCCGGTCAGCACCTTGCCTTGCTTGTCCATCAGGCCGGCGATGTTGGTCAGCAGCATCAGCTTTTCAGCCTTCAGCGCTTCGGCCACCTTGCCGGCCACCAGGTCGGCGTTGATGTTGTAGGACTCGCCATTGGCGCCAACGCCGATCGGCGCGATCACCGGGATGAAGTCGCCCTTGACCAACAGGTTCAGCAGGTCAGTGTTGACGCCTACCACTTCGCCCACCTGGCCGATGTCGATGATTTCCGGCTGGGTCATCTCCGGCGTCTGCCGGGTCACAGTCAGCTTTTTCGCGCGGATCAGCTCTGCGTCCTTGCCGGTCAGGCCGATCGCGCTGCCGCCATGGCGGTTGATCAGGTTGACGATGTCCTTGTTGACCTGGCCGCCGAGGACCATCTCCACCACGTCCATGGTCTGCGCGTCAGTGACGCGCATGCCATCGATGAAGTGACTCTCGATCGACAGGCGCTTGAGCAGGTCGCCGATTTGCGGGCCGCCGCCGTGCACCACCACCGGGTTGATCCCCACGGCTTTCATCAACACGATGTCGCGGGCAAAGCCGGTTTTCAGCTCGTCGCTTTCCATGGCATTGCCGCCGTACTTGATCACCAGCGTCTTGCCGACGTAGCGTCGGATGTAAGGCAACGCTTCGGACAGGACCTTGGCAGTGTTGGCAGCGGCTTCGCGTTCGAGGGTCATTCAGGGCTCCGGTAAAAAATCAGAACGGTAATTGGAGATCAGGGGCAACACGTTTCAACTGGGCGTGGAACACGTCCTTGATGCGCTGCAACTCAGCCTCGGTATCCGCCTCGAAACGCAGGACCAGCACCGGTGTGGTGTTGGACGCGCGGACCAGGCCCCAGCCTTTGGCGTAATCGACTCGCACACCATCAATGGTGGTCAGGTTGGCGCCTTCGCCCCATTGCGCATCGTGCAGTGCGTCAATGATGCTGAATTTGCTCTCCTCGGTCACATGGATATTGATCTCTGGCGTAGAAATATCGTTCGGGAAGGTCTGAAACAGCTCCTGGGCCGTGGATTTTTCCTTGCTGAGGATCTCCAGTAGGCGAGCGGCGCTGTAGATACCGTCGTCAAAGCCGAACCAGCGTTCCTTGAAGAACACGTGGCCGCTCATTTCTCCGGCCAACAGGGCGCCGGTTTCCATCATTTTCTTTTTGATCAACGAGTGACCGGTCTTCCACATTAGCGGGCGGCCGCCGTATTCCTTGATCAGCGGCGTGAGGCGACGAGTGCACTTCACGTCGAAGATGATCTCGGCGTTGGCATTGCGCGCCACCACGTCGCGGGCGAACAGCATCAGCAGGCGATCGGCGAATACGTTCTCGCCGGTGTTGGTCACCACACCCACGCGGTCGCCGTCGCCGTCGAAGGCCAGGCCCACGTCAGCCCCGGTTTCTTTGACCTTGGCGATCAGGTCCACCAGGTTCTCCGGCTTGCCTGGGTCTGGGTGGTGGTTGGGAAAGTTGCCGTCGACCTCGCAGAACAGCGGGATCACTTCGCAGTTCAGGGCTTCGAGCAACTGCGGGGCGATCACGCCGGCTGCGCCGTTGCCGCAGTCCACCACCACTTTCAGGCGGCGCGCGAGTTTCACGTCGCCGGTGATTTGGTCAGAGTAGCGCTGCAGGATGTCGACTTTGGTGACGGTACCCTTGCCGCTGGTCAGGTCGTTGTTTTTCAGACGGTCGTGCAGGGCCTGGATCTGTTCGTTGGCCAGGGTGTCGCCGGCGATGACGATCTTGAAACCGTTGTAGTCGGACGGGTTGTGGCTGCCGGTGAGCATCACCCCGGACTTGCCGGCCAGTACGTTGGCCGCGTAGTACAGTGCCGGCGTCGGCACCAGGCCCACGTCACTCACATGGCAACCGCTGTCGGCCAGGCCCTGGATCAGTTGCTCAACCAGCTCCGGGCCGGACAGGCGACCGTCACGGCCAACCGACACGTTCGGCTCGTCCTGGGCCAGGCTCTGTGCGCCGATGGCGCGGCCAATCCAGTAGGCGGTTTCGGCAGTCAGGGTCTTTGGTACCACGCCACGGATGTCATAGGCGCGGAAAATGCTGTCGGGGAATGTCGGGGCTACTCGGGCTGCGGTACTCATCGCGGGGGGAAACTCCATCTGAAGGGGGCAAGGCTGGCCTTAATGTGGCTGACCGGCAGGCTCAAACTGAAGGGTATGACGGTGTTTTCGGCAGAGAGTTCGTGGTGCAAAAGTGCCATCGGCGTGCTGGCGCTGCTTTTCTTTCTGCTTAATGCTTTGATTTCAATAGGGAAATCTCGCTGATAGGGTCCGCGCATTCTTCGTCCTGAAAAGCCTTGCGGTGGCATCGAGCCGGGCAAAGGCGCCCGGCAGGATTCAGCTTAGTCAGTGACTGCCGGAATGCCCAAAACCGCCTGCGCCGCGTTGGGTCTCATCGAATTCCTCGACCAGTTCGAAGTGCGCCTGCACCACCGGCACCAATACCAACTGCGCAATGCGCTCGCCGACGGCGATGTTGAACGCGGTCTGGCCACGGTTCCAGCACGACACCATCAATTCGCCCTGGTAGTCCGAGTCGATCAGGCCGACCAGGTTGCCCAGCACGATGCCGTGTTTGTGGCCCAGGCCCGAGCGCGGCAGGATCAGCGCCGCCAGGCCAGGGTCGCCCACGTAGATCAACAGGCCGGTGGGGATCAGGATGGTCTGGCCCGGTTCAAGGACGGTGTCTTGTTTGAGCATGGCGCGCAGGTCGAGGCCTGCGGAGCCTGGGGTGGCGTAGGCCGGCAGTGGGAATTCGTTGCCGATGCGTGAATCGAGGATCTTGGCTTGCAAAGCGTGCATGGAAATTAAACCTGGTTCAGCCGTTGGGCGATAAAAGAGATCAGTTGACGGGCAATCTTGCCCTTGCTGGTCTGGGCGAAAAGGGTGGCGTGCAGGTCGCGGTCGATCACGCTGCAGGCGTTTTCCTCGCTGTTGAAGCCGATGCTCGGGTTGGCGACATCATTGGCAACGATCAGGTCGAGGTTTTTGTCTTTCAATTTGCGTGCGGCGTAGTCCAGCAAGTGCTCGGTCTCGGCGGCGAAGCCGACACTGAACGGACGGTCCGGACGCGTGGCGATGGTGGCCAGGATGTCCGGGTTGCGCACCATTTGCAGGAGCAGACCGTCACCGCTCGTAGGGTCTTTCTTGAGCTTTTGCGGGGCGACGACTTCCGGGCGGTAGTCCGCAACCGCCGCCGAGGCGATGAACAGGTCGCACGGAATGGCTGCCTCACAGGCCGCCAGCATGTCGCGGGCGCTGACCACGTCGATTCGCGTGACCCGATCCGGGGTCGGCAAATGCACCGGACCGGTGATCAGGGTGACGCGTGCGCCTGCCTCGACCGCCGCTTCAGCCAGGGCAAAGCCCATTTTTCCTGAGCTATGGTTGGTGATGTAGCGCACCGGGTCGATGTTTTCCTGGGTCGGGCCGGCAGTGATCAGCACGTGCTTGCCAGTGAGGGCCAGGTGCTGAAAGCACTCGGCGGCGCACAGCGCCAGATCGGTGGCTTCAAGCATGCGGCCCATGCCAACGTCGCCGCAGGCCTGGCTGCCGGATGCCGGGCCGAACACCTTGAGGCCTCGGCTTTGCAGAAGCTGGGTGTTGGCCTGGGTCGCAGGGTCGCGCCACATGGCCTGGTTCATGGCCGGGGCGATGGCGACAGTGGCGTCGGTGGCCAGTACCAGCGTGGTCAGCAGGTCATCGGCGATGCCTTGGGCCAGGCGCGCGATCAGGTCGGCGGTGGCCGGAGCGATCAGCACCAGGTCGGCCCATTTGGCCAGTTCGATGTGCCCCATGGCGGCTTCGGCTGCAGGGTCCAGGAGATCCAGGTGAACCGGGTGCCCGGACAAGGCCTGCATGGTCAGCGGGGTAATGAACTCACTACCACCGCGCGTCATGACCACGCGCACTTCGGCGCCCTGGTCCAGGAGCCTGCGGACCAGCTCTGCGCTCTTGTAGGCGGCAATGCCGCCGCCAACGCCGAGAACGATGCGTTTCCGATACAGACGCTGCATTGGTTTGCCTTTCCAGTTCAGTGTTGCCAGTTCAATGACGCCTGCGATGCCCCCTCCCCAGGGGAAATCGCCTGCAAAAAAGAGGGCCTACGATAACACAGCGTCCGCAAGGCAACAGCGGCACGCATGGCATACAGGGAGGGGAGGAGAGATGAGTATTCGTGATTGGCCGGCGGCAGAGCGGCCGCGAGAGAAGCTTCTGGAGTGGGGGGCGGAGAGTCTGTCGGATGCCGAGTTGCTGGCGATCTTCCTGCGTACCGGGGTTTCCGGCAGGAGCGCGGTGGACCTGGCGCGCCATCTGCTGGCGCAATTCGGCGGCTTGCGCCCGTTGCTGGAGGCCAGCCAGACGCTGTTCAGCCAGCAATTGGGCCTGGGGCCGGCGAAGTTTGCCCAGTTGCAGGCGGTGTTGGAAATGGCCAAGCGTCATATGGCCGAGCGCCTGCGACACGACTCGGTGCTGGAAAGCCCGGTGGCGGTGCGCGATTACCTCAAGGCCATGTTGCGCCATGAGCCCCACGAGATATTCGGCTGTCTGTTCCTTGATTCAAGGCACAGGGTGCTGGGTTTCGAGGCGTTGTCCCAAGGCACCATCGACGCGGCGATGGTGTATCCCCGGCAAGTGGTCAAACGCGCATTGGCCTACAACGCGGCGGCGTTGATCCTGTGCCACAACCATCCTTCCGGGAGCCTGGAGCCGAGCGCCGCTGATCGAAAATTGACCAAGTTGCTGCAGAACGCCTTGGAGGTGGTGGATGTGCGGGTACTGGATCACATCATTGTGGGGGATGGAGACCCGTTGTCGATGGCGGAGTATGGATGGATGTAGGGGGGACGCAGCTGCAAGCCTCAAGCGGGCTTGCAGCTTTCAGCTCAGGGCTTGACGCTGACTTTCGAGAAATCCTGCCTGCCGAACGGGCTCACCTGGTAGCCCTCGACAGTCTTGCGGGCCAGGGCGAACGCCGTCGGGTGCGCCAGCGGCAACCACAAGGCCTGCTGCTGGATCTGCGCCTGGGCCTGCTGGTACAGCTTGCTGCGCACACCTTGCTCGCTGGTGGTCTTGCCAGCGCTGATCAGCTTGTCCAACGCAGGGTCGCAGTAGCGGGCGAAGTTGGTACCCGACTTTACCGCCGCGCAGGAAAACTGCGGGGTCAGGAAGTTATCCGGGTCGCCGTTGTCACCGGCCCAGCCCATGAATAGCAGGTCGTGTTCGCCGGCTTTGGCGCGGCGGATCAACTCGCCCCATTCGATCACGCGGATCTCGGCCTGGATGCCGACCTTGGCCAGGTCAGCTTGCAGCAGTTGTGCACCAAGGTTCGGGTTGGGGTTCAGCAGGCTGCCGGTGGGGCGGGTCCAGAGGGTGGTCTTGAAGCCGTCCTTGAGTCCGGCGCGGTCGAGCAGCACCTTGGCCTTGGCGAGATCCTGTGGATAACCCGGCAGGTCCTTGGCGTAGCTCCAGGTGTTCGGCGGATAAGGGCCGTTGGCGGCCTCGGCGGTGCCTTCAAACACGGCCTTGAGGTAGCTGCCCTTGTCGAACGCCAGGTTGATCGCCTGGCGGACTTCGGGCTTGTCCAGGGGCGGGTGCTGGCTGTTGATGGCCACGAAGGCGGTCATGAAGGCCGCGGTCTTATCCACCTTGAGCGCCGGGTCCTTTTCGGCCTCGCCTACGTCCAGCGGCTTGGGTGACAGCGCAATCTGGCACTCATCGCGGTGCAGCTTCTGCAGGCGTACGTTGGCGTCGGGAGTGATGGCGAAGATCAAGTTATCCACAGCCGGTTTGCCGGCGAAGTAGTCCGGGTTGGCCTTGTAGCGCACCACGGCATCTTTCTGGAAACGGCTGAAGATAAACGGTCCAGTGCCGATCGGCTGGCTGTTGAGCTTCTCCGGCGTGCCGGCCTTGAGCAGTTTGTCGGCATATTCCGCCGGGTAGATCGAGGCGAACCCCATGCTCAGCGCGGCGAGGAAGGTGGAGTCGGCGTGATCCAGGGTGAAGCGCACGGTCAGTGGGTCGAGAGCGTCGATCTTTTTTACCTGCGTCGACAGTTGCAGCGACTGAGCGTGAGGGAAGCCGCTCTGGGCGATCTTGTGCCAGGGGTTGGCCGGGTCGAGCATGCGCTCGAAGCTGAAGCGCACGTCTTCGGCGGTCAGGGTGCGGCTTGGGGTGAAGTACTCGGTGCGGTGGAACTTCACATCCGGGTGCAGCTTGAAGGTATAGGTCAGGCCATCCGGCGAGACGTCCCAGCTGTCTGCCAGGCTGGGCACCAGTTGGCCGCTGGTCGCGTCATAGTCCACCAGGCGGTTCATCAGCACATCGGCCGAGGCGTTGGTGGTGGTCAGCGAGTTGTATTGCACCACATCGAACCCTTCGGGGCTGGCCTCGGTGCAGACGCTCAAGTTGCTGGCGGCCGAGGCCAGCGGGGCGATAAATAGAGGGGCTAGCAATAGCGGTAGGGCAGCGAGGCGCATGTTCGGTTTCCTTTGCAGATCGAAGGCCCATCTGCGAGTGCAGTCTGGAAAAGTCCTACCGTAGTGGTCTGATAGGTAAATGACTAGCCCATTTTTGCCTGTGCTTTTGCGCCAAATGCTGTTTTGATGGCGCCTCAGCGCGTTTCGTCGTGCACTTCACTGTGCCCGTGCGCGCTGTAAATCATTCTGTGCGACGAGCGGTCGGCTGTGACAGCGGCCCCTCCTGGCAACGGTTCAGGCGTCTACCGCCAAGATTTACGCCAGTAAAAACACGCGGGCTGTTGTTGCACTGGGGTCTTTCTGGTATAAAGCAGCGCTCTTTTCTAGGGGCCCGGTTCCTTCGCTTGTAGGTGTAGCCGGTAAGACCCTAAAGAAACGCGGCGCCTGGCGCCAAATGACTGAGAGATTAAGCGGCCAACCCATGCCGGGTTGGGCATGTGGTTTTAGAGGGCTGAGGCATGTCGAGAGTCTGTCAAGTTACCGGTAAGGGTCCGGTGACTGGGAATAACATTTCCCACGCAAATAACAAAACCCGTCGTCGTTTCCTGCCGAACCTGCAGCATCACCGCTTCTGGGTTGAAGAAGAGAAACGTTTCGTCCGTCTGCGCGTATCTGCCAAAGGCATGCGCATCATCGACAAGCGTGGCATCACTGTCGTGCTGGCTGAATTGCGCCGCGCTGGCACAATCTAAGGAGCTATATCATGCGTGAATTGATTCGAATGATCTCTAGCGCCGGTACTGGTCACTTCTACACTACCGACAAGAACAAGCGTACTACCCCGGACAAGCTCGAAAAGAAAATGTTCGACCCGCGCGTTCGCAAGCACGTGATCTACAAAGAAGGCAAAATCAAGTAATTGATTTTCCTCCTTGTGAAAAAAAGCCCGTATCTCACGATCCGGGCTTTTTTTTGCCTGTGATTTGGCCGGTCAGGCTTTCTGTTCGAACACCACGTAGATCTTGCGGCACGCCTCCAGCACTTCCCAGGTGCCGCTGAAGCCAGCGGGAATCACGAATCGGTCGCCAGCGCGCAAGGTCTTGGCATTGCCGTCGGCGTCACGCAGCACGGATACACCCTGCACAATCTCGCAGTACTCATGTTCGGTGTAATTGACCGTCCACTGTCCGACTTCACCTTCCCACACGCCCGCGCTCATCTGGCCGCAGGGGCTGTTGTAGTGGTTGTAGATCGTTTGCTCGGGATCGCCCTTGAGGATTTTCTCGGCGGCAGGGCGGTAACGCTCGGCGGCGGTCTTGGCTTGGCTGAAGTCGACGATGTCCTGGATGCTCATGTGCGTGTCCCGTCTGGCCTGCGGTTGGAGAGCCCAAAGTCTATGTTTATTAAAATGAACATCGCAAGGGCGTTTGCCGGCGTTATGTCAAATATATTGAAACACCCCCAGCCGCTGGTTTAGGGTGGCAGCTGCCTTGCGCCGAACCATTGGCTGGCGGGCAAGAATTCTTTAAGGCTGCCGTGGGATATCCCATGGCCCTTGTATTCAATAAGAGGAGGACACTCGCATGACCACCCTGACCCGTGCCGACTGGGAACAACGTGCCAAGGATCTGAAGATCGAAGGCCGCGCCTACATCAATGGCGAGTACACCGCCGCTGTTTCCGGTGACACCTTTGAATGCATCAGCCCGGTCGATGGTCGACTGCTGGCCACCGTTGCCAGCTGTGACGCCGCCGACGCCCAGCGCGCCGTCGAAAACGCCCGCGCCACCTTCAACTCCGGTGTGTGGTCACGCCTGGCGCCGGCCAAGCGCAAATCCGCCATGATCCGTTTCGCCGCGTTGCTCAAGGCCAATGCCGAAGAGCTGGCGCTGCTCGAAACCCTGGACATGGGCAAGCCGATCAGCGACTCCCTGAACATCGATGTACCCGGCGCGGCGAATGCCCTGAGCTGGAGCGGCG
>Ga0105248_10001341_pt1 | contig 27433 bp, 30 predicted proteins | sample KBSS34metaG_FD_81524 | JGI IMG/M metagenome (GOLD analysis project Ga0105248, IMG submission 81524) | Switchgrass rhizosphere microbial communities from Kellogg Biological Station, Michigan, USA - KBS S3-4 metaG | ecosystem: Host-associated > Plants > Roots > Rhizosphere > Soil | place... | reverse complement strand
TCTCACTGCAACCATGCAACGACCACTCTCACGCAAGACAGCTGGCGTCACTCCAAAGAGAGCAAATAAATTCCAAGTTGCCTCGTCAAACTTACTGACGTACCACATGACGTTCATGTGGTTCATGTGGTCACAGTGCCACGGATAAACAGTACCTCGATAGGTTACAGGTAGTTCGGTCATATCGTTAATCACGCATTCCAGCCAGACCAGCCACAGTTAACTTAACGTCGGACGTCGACCATTCTTTCTCGAATTGCCGATAAACGATTTCACTGTCTGACGCGCGCCCTTGTCGTTTTAAGCTCTCAGCCAAACCGAAAAGTGCTCTGCCGTTACGCGGATGGCGCTCGAGTTCTCTACGAAAGACCGTTTCAGCTTGAGCGTTGTCACCATTCAGCAACAATGCGCTACCAAATACTTCTCGAACAGGTAGGTCCCAGTCGGGCGGCTCGTTGTAAGCCAACGCTTCTTCAGCTTGAACCGCTTTCGTGAAAAGTTCATAGCCAGGTTTCTTATCACCTTTCGCCAATGCAATCTTTGCTGCCAACATTCCGTGGGCCACGCGCAAGATGTCGCTTGCGGTGTTGTTGCCGAACGGGGCCCCGGCGGATATCTGCTGTTCAATTGCCTGGAGCCTCTTCAATTCGGTGTTGGCCTGTGAGGTCGCCCTCATTCCTGCGAATGCCATCCCACGACCGAAGTGCCAAAAAGCGGAGTTTGTTTTCAAATCCGCCGAAGGCTTTCTTGTTTTCAACACAGCGTCCCAGCGTCCAAATCGGACAAGTGTAATCATCCGATAGTGCGCAAACATCTCCAGCATCGGCATTGTCTTCAAGTGAGGCCCGACGCCTGCTTCCAGTTCCGTTGCAGTCTTTAGCGCATCAGCATAACGACCCTTCATCGCGTAAGACGAGGCAAGGAAGTGTACGTTGTGATTGTAATAGAACATTGCGTAGAGAGTGTTCGGTCCAGTACGAACCAGGTACTGTCTGTCAGCGACAATTGCCGCTGAGTTAGCTTGCGCCGCTTTGTCGTAATCACCCATGCGTATGTAAATGTGCGCGGGCATGTGCACGAGATGGCCTGCTCCCGGCGCCAGGCCTCCCAGACGTGCGGCACTCGCGAGAGCTCGCTCTGGATTGGGCGACGCCTCAACCGCGTGGATGTAGTAATGATTTGCTCCCGAGTGATTTGGATTTCGTCGAAGTACGCTCTCCAACACAGTTACGATCTCTTCAGTCTCCGGAGCAGGCTTTCCATCGAGTGACCAAAGTTTCCAGGGAGTGACGTCCATGATGCTTTCGGCATAGAGCGTAGCTGCGTCGAGATCGTCACTATATTTTCGGGAAAGTTGAGCCATCGCATTTCTGTAATCGATTGCGAGCTGTTTGGGATCGACTCGGAGATCCGCCGAATAACGTTTCGAGAGTGCTTCAATGTAGGCGTGCTCAGACTCCGAAGCTTTGTCAGAAAGATCTCTGGCTTTTTGGAGATGCGAGTAGGCTTCGAGGAGTTGGGGACCTTCGGCTTGCATGTTGTAGTTGGAGCCAAGGGCCAATGCGATTCCCCAGTGGGCCATCGCCAACTGTGGATCGAGAATGGCTGCGTATTTGAAAGAACGCACTGCCTCTTCGTGATTGAAGCCAAAGAGACAGGCTAGCCCCTGGTTGAAGAACTTTTGCGCCTCGGGGTTGGTCGTGGAGACCGGATGATTAATCTCACCTAATCCGGGAATGAGAAGGGGCGGAGCCTCGTTCGTATGACCATGTTGAGCGAGGACCGCGATCGGCGAGAAAACAAAAAGCATTAAAAACAAGTACTTCATAAGCAGCCCCTCTCTCAAAGCATGCTAGAGACATCCATCAGATACGCGCAAATGAGTGTTAAAGAGATCACCATCTCAGCGTCTTTCGTAGAAACTCGTTCGAATGGACCTTTGAAAGCAGTTGGTTTTCTCTGTGCGCCTCTGTATCTCCGCGACTCCGTGGTGAAGTACGATTCCTGCCCCACCACAGAGTTACAGAAACAAAGAGACGCGCAAAGATAAAGACTTACCCTCTCTTAAACACCAGCCATCCCCCAAGCGAAGTCAATGCGAGGACTAAAACTATTCCCACAAAACCCATTACCCGATCGATGCTCTTCACTCCAGTCCATTGCAGATAGTGAATTCGATAAAGGCGGTCAATCCGATCGGTGTCTCTTCCCTTCTGCTGGAGACTCATTCTGTTCCAGTCCAGGCTTACTTCTACGCCAGTGTTCGTCGTAACTGTCGTTCCGTTGATGGTGGAAATATCTCCGTAGCGTTGAGGATTCACTGTGAAAGCATCTTTAAGGAGCTTGCGAAGATTTTCTTCACTGGGAAGGTTGCGCTCTTGTTTATTTGTCGGATCAAGTTGGGTCCAACCGGATTTAGTACGGACCAAAAGATGATCGCCCAAAATGGTTCTTAGATATCTCAACTCCAACCAGTCGGATTCGGATGTAATTGGAAGCCCAGCAGTCATCGGATACGACTTTGGCGCCAACTGTTCGTAAGCACCTTCGTAACCCGGCTTGATAAAGAAGACCAGCCCGGTGAGCGCCCATCCGAAGAAGGGTATGAAGAGAAGAATTCCAATGAACCGGTGAACGCTTCGTACGCGCATCGTTAGACTTTGGAAGGTGGAGACCAACCGGGCGGTGCTTCATGCCAAACCTCATCAGGCGATGTCGGCTCAGGTTGATTTGGCCCGAGGTTATTTTTTCGAATGTCGGCGACAATAAAGTTCTCGGGCGCCACCGGGTCACCAGCCAAACGGCGCAACAGTGCAAGCTGCCCAGCATGGGTCATCGCATCGGAGAAAGGACCCTGCAACAGTTGCTCTTCACTCATACCATCACGCAAAACTGTTTCGGTGGATAGGCAACAACTAAGATCTTTCAGCATTGCATGAAAGCGCTCGATCTCGTCGTCCAACGATGCCAACGGTTCAGGCCAGTATCGTCCACCAACAAAGTAGGTGCGTGCGTAACCGAGAACACTCGTCATGTGGCGGAGAAGTTCTTTTGGTGAACGCACATCAGACGGTGGCTGGTATGAGCCAAAATCGTTCGGCGCATCTCGCAAGGCCTTTTGGGTACGGTAGGCGAGCGCTGCCAGAAAGTGACTGAGCAAAGCTCTCTTTTCATTCATGGATGTTCACTAGTTTCAGTCGCCGAATGCAAAAAACTCGACGTGACCACACTCCGAGCAGACGTACATTTCCAGGGTTTCCTTTGCGACCAGTAGCTCTCCCCAGTCGCCACCAAAGTTAGGTCCCTGCGGAAATTTCTTTGTCCCGGCATGTATGAGAACGCTGGCACACCGTACGCAACCCATCGGCTTATGGCGCTTGTTAACGATCGCTTTAACGCGATCGTCTTCCGGGTCCTCTGCTGTGTGGTTATTGAATGGGCGCAACCCTCGGCGGTTAGCCTGGCAATTCCAACAAAGATCAAAATGATCTTCGACATCTTCTCCGCATTTCAGACAGTGCCACATAAATTATGAAGTCAACGACCAATCCGTTTTCTGGCGCCACTCAGCAATCGTTCGCGATCAATGATTGCTCGGGTGTGTTCGCCCTCACCGATTTTACCCGCGGTATCAAATGCCTCCACTTTGAACTTGTACAGCTTTCCTTCCATTTCAATAAACGTTGCAACAGCGCTAACTCGAGTGTGATTTGGCGTTGCCGCTAAGTGCTTTATGCACACGCCAACGCCAACGGATAACTGGTTGCGTTCCAGGATGGGCTTCATCAAGCGAGCACCAGCCAACTCCATCAAGGCTATCATTCGCGACGTGGCAAAAACTTCCGGAAAGTCATCGTCAAGTGAAACGGCAAGCGACTTCGCCATGTCGTGATCAGTCGTAATGAACGAAGCTTCGCCTGTGTCTCCTGGTTGCAGCATTATTGAGGATACGATAATCGATGGCGGCTTGTGATGACTAGGTAGAGAAGAGCACACGTCAAGCTGAGGTCTCAGGTGAACTCCATAACTCGGTTCACAATATCCCGTGCAGCATTTGGATGTCCGAGTCGTTTCGAATTTGCCTGCATTCGGGCCAGGCGCTGACGATCGTCGAGCAAGTTGCCAAGCTTGTACGAAAGAGTTGGCAGATTATTACAACGAATCGCCATTCCCTCCTCAAGCAGGTGATCCGAGTTTCGTTCTTCCTGTCCTGGAATCGGATCCACGATCACAAAGGCCAAACCCTTCGACATTGCTTCGGAGGTAGTTAGACCACCCGGCTTACCAAGTACGAGATCAGAGGCGGTCATGTATTCGTCCATCTCGTTTGTATATCCAATTGGCTTGATCAAAACATTGTCAATTGGTTTGGTTCTCGCAGCCGCGGTCACCAATCTTCGACGAAGATCTTCGTTACGACCACATATCGCAACGACTTGCGCGCGTGCTTTCAGCGGTTTTAATGCATCAATCAAAGGCTCGACGGATCCGACGCCGAAACCACCCGCCGACAACAGAATCGTCGTGCGATCAACTTCCAGACCGTGTTTTACTCGCATCTCCTGCTTGTCCTTCTTTTCTGCGAACACTGGATCGATGGGTATCCCACTGACCGCGATCTTCTCAGGGGGAATACCGAGCGCTTCCATATATGCGCGCGCTTCGTCAATGGCAACGAAGTACTGCTCGTAGTGATGAACCAACCACATGGCGTGAACGTCAAAGTCTGTAACCACGATGGCCTGACGACTTATGAGTCGCTCTTTTGCTCTCAACCAGGCAACAATCTCAGCAGGCAGGAAGTGAGTACAGATGATGACATCCGGTTGGTATTCGCGGAGTAGTTTGACAAGTGGCCGGGTGTTCAACTTATCAAGTGCGAGACGCCGACGTTCATTCTTCCATGGTTTGTCGAGCTTGTCGTACATCCAGCCTGGCACTTCAGGCAATTTGTTCACGAGGTCGATGTATGCCTTGGAATACAGATGTCGAAAGACTTTGTTGGTGTAGTGAAGAACGTCGACGTGACGGACATCGTCCACTGTTCCAAACTGCGCGAACGCCTTTTCAATTGCCTGTGCCGCTCGAACGTGACCCGCACCAGCAGATGCGGAAAGGAGGAGAACCTTTTTCAGCATATCGTGATGAGACGAAGCGGAGACGTTCCTCCGAACTCAAGACTCGATCAAGCGTTACGGTCGCGGGGTGGCAGGTGCGCCACCTGCTGGATGTGTCCGATTGTATTCAGTGATGAAGTCCTTGGTAATGTCGATACTCTCATTTGCATAGATCAGTGGAACACGATTGACGTCGATAATGATCAGAATTCCATGAGCTTGAGCATAAGCGTTTAGTGCAGTACCCACTTCAGCCTGGAGCGGTTGGATCGTAATTCCGAGTTGTTTCTGGTAGTCGGCACGCGCGTCTTCAGCTTTACGTTTAATCTGGAGTTCGAGTTGATCAGCCTGCTCAGTTTGCTGGGTGATGACGGCCGCTGACGATGTAGCGCGCTTCTTGTCAATATCGTTGCGCATGGCAGTAAGGCGGTCCTGCATTCCCTTAATCTCAGTTTGGATCGGCGTAAACTTTGTATCGATCTGTTTCAGGGCCATGCTTACCCGAGTGATTCCACCCTTGTCTTCTGCGAAGATACCAGAATCGATTACTGCGATGCCGCCGGTCGGAGGTGGCTGAATAGTTGTTGCTGATGTTGCAGATTTCACCAATCTTGTTTGCGCGTGAGCGCTCACCATGAGAATGAAAAACACGGACGCGACACCGATAACGCGAAATACTTTCATCACTTGAAGCTCCTTGCAAAAATGTCGCCGGGAAGTAGGGAGAGTTAGCAGCACTACTTTGCCGCATGATCAACTCTTTATACAAGGGATATCTAAATTTCCTTGTTTCTCGGACTCACTAACCGTAATCTGCGTCCACGATCGCAATTCAGTCCAATTCGTATCCAAAAACCAATGAAACGAAAGCGAGTTTGTGCGCTATTCACGATCGTTGCTGCTCTAACTATGACGTCTTCAGTTATAAGATCTTCAGAGTCGTTTTCTCCATGTGTCTATTCAGGTTTGTGGGGCGTCAGTGGTGAGAAGTGGGATGAGCGTGGCCGTTTACCCGACTTCTCATACGCTGGTTATCACGCCGGCGAATTAGATATACCAAGGCCCAAAGCGAAATGGGATCTAAAACGCGACTTCCACGCTGTTGGAGATGGGCATGCTGACGACACCTCAGCCTTAGTCACTGCGCTAAGAACAGTTCGAAATGAAGTTCTCTTTATTCCGAAGGGCGTTTATGTCATTTCAAAACGAATAGACCTAAACGATGGCAACGTCATAATTCGTGGCGCAGGATCGAATGAGACAACTCTTCTTTTCCCAAACTCACTCCAAGATCTCTTTGGAAACTCTGCTAGAGGTTCGGAACAGTCGCAATGGGCTTTTCGTCCGGGACTAATAAACGTCTCGGGCCAGGATCCAATCAACGAGCAAACGCGACTCGCCAGGGTGGCTTCGCCGGCTTCACGTGGAACTAAATCGCTCGAGCTGTCGAACCCGATTTCAGTCAAAAAAGGTGAGTGGATTCGCTTAGTGGAAAGTGATCCGCCCAAAGACCATTCAAACACCGGGTCACTGATCAAACACTTATATGGCGACTTGATGCCGTCCGGAACAGATCTACTTGGCACTCCTTCAGTCGTGCGGTTTCTCTCCAGGGTCAAAAAGGTTTCGGGTAAAGCGATCGAGCTTGAGCGATCGTTGCCATACGATGTTCGCCTCGAATGGACTCCTGAGATCCACCGGTTCACACCATCGGTAACTGAAATAGGAATAGAGCACTTGTCTATCCACTTTCCGTGGTCACCGTACCCTGGCCACTTTAAAGAGAAAGGTTACAACGCGATCTTCATGCAAAATGTTTCGCAGTGTTGGATAGATGATGTCGAGATCCAGAACAGCGATTTTGGAATCGATTTAAATGCCACAAACTTCTGCACCGTCCGTCATGTCACTTTAACTACCAGCGAATCACGAGCAGTTGGTGAAGGCGGACGCGACGGCAATGGACATCATGGAATCGACATCAGTCATGGTACCGAGAACCTGGTCACAAATTTTGATGTGCAAACAAAGTTTGTTCACGACATCAGCGTTGAATGGTATGCACTGCATTCAGTGTTCAAGAATGGCAGAGGCGTTGACCTGAACATGGATCACCATCGTGAAGCTAACTATTCAAGTCTCTTCAGCAGTCTAGACTGTGGCGCGTGCAGTCGTCCGTTCAATAGTGGAGGCTCAGGAAATCGAGGAGCGCACTCGGGCGCGTATTCAACATTCTGGAATGTCAGAGGTAGCCTACCAATACAGCTACCGTCCGCTGACTTTGGTCCACTGCTAAATTTTGTTGGTCTGGATTTGAAGGAAGTGCAAAAGAACTCGACATACCAGTGGCTGATTGATACCTCGGGTTCCGGAGCTGCCGTTTGCCCAATAGACTTGCAGGATGCAATGAAGACTAGGCGCTTCAGCCTGCGTGGTCGCTAATCTCCCTACGATCATTCCTAGACTTAACCCATCCAGTCAGGAGGCGGCTTAAGAGGTGCTTCCCGAGAATTGGCCTCCAAAATAAGTAACCACGTAACTGCGTCTTTTTTCAGGAAATCTCGACCTTTCGTTCGTTTCTGCTAATGGGGCAAGGAATGGTAGAACTCTATAAGCAATTCTACTTGCCGATGAACTTTAGCTTATGCTAGCGTTCACCTGCTTAGATAAACTCCACAAAACTGGAACCTGTTCTGGGGAGTAACTCGAGCAAATCCTCGAACTCAAGCGAACTGAATTACTACTACTCCGCGTTTCAGAAACACTGGGAGGCACTTTAATGAAGATACGGGTAAAGCTGATCCCCATTCTCACACTCGCACTGGTATTCGCAATTGTCGTCATCTTGCCGCAGATCATTGAGGCCAAACGCGACAAGGCTGTAGCAAACGACCAGAACCAAGCCGCAACTGCCCAGGGACCTAAGGATGATCGTCCTGTAACCGTGGGCGCCTCGGTGAGGAACGACACGTCGATTCCCTTGCGGGAAATGAAACAAAAGCCAATCGAGTTCAAGCCAGAACGCGAGGCCAATGAAAACCCGAAGATCCCACACTCCCACAAGAACGCTCCTGATAAAGTCGTTCAGAACTCTCAAACAGGCTCGGATATCCTTACGCCAAACATGCCGACAGCAGATAAGAACTTCGACGGCATTCCCTTCCCTGGCGTCGCCTGCAACTGTGCACCTCCCGATACCAACGGTGAAGCAGGTGCCACTCAGTATGTCCAAATTGCAAATGAAGGCTACCAGGTGTTTGACAAGACCAACGGGCACTCATTGCTCGGTCCCTCTGGTATAGCCACTGTATGGAGTGGCTTTGGTGGAGTGTGTCAAAGCAATGGGAATGGCGATCCAGTCGTTCTTTATGACCAACTTGCAGATCGCTGGATCATTTCTCAGTTCGCTGGCGTTTCAGTTCCTACGGACGAGTGCGTTGCAGTATCAACCTCTGGCGACGCAACAGGCTCATACTATCGATACGATTTCCACCTCGGATCTAACTTCTTCGATTATCCACATCTGAGCGTCTGGCCGGATGGCTATTACATGAGCATGAACGTGTTCAATTCTTCGGGAACCGCATTCCTTGGTCCGCAGGCGTTCGCGTTTGATCGAGCCAAGATGCTTCAAGGGCTCCCTGCTACTTTCGTAACTAAGGGTGTCACAGGTGGATCTTTAGAGGACGTTTACTTACCAGCCGATCTAGATGGGTCCAATTTGCCACCGGCTAATGCACCGGCAGTGTTCGTAGAATTCCCAGGTAGCGGTGCTTATAGGACTTTTCATTTTCATGCTGACTTCGCCACGCCAGCGAACACAACCTTTACTTTGGTTGGCAGTCCTGCTGCAGCGGGATTTACGGATCTTTGTGCTACTACGAGAAGCTGCGTTCCCCAGGGAGGCACGACTTCGAAGCTGGACGGGATTGGTGATCGTTTGATGTTCCGACTCGCTTATCGCAATTTCGGCGATCATGAATCGGTTGTCGGTAACTACACTGTAAGCTCAGGTGGTGTGGCTGGAATTCGCTGGTTTGAACTACGAAACGTCACCGCCGGGCCGGTGACAGTCGCCCAGCAAAGTACTTATCAACCGGATACAACGTGGCGCTGGATGGGCTCTGCGGCAATGGATAAAGATGGGAACATCGCCATTGGCTATAGCGCCTCCAGTTCATCGATCTTTCCACAGATTCGTTATGCGGGCCGACTTGCCACAGATCCGGTGAACACTCTTGGTCAAGGTGAGGCCACTCTCTTTTCAGGGACTGGAAGTCAAACAGGCACTGGCAGCCGGTGGGGAGACTACAGTGCGCTGACGGTCGACCCGGTTGATGATTGTACGTTCTGGTACACGACCGAGTATTACCCAACCACCTCGCAATTTAACTGGCGAACTCGAATTGGCTCCTTCAGATTCGGGACGTGTGGCTCGCAACCGACGCCGACTCCAACACCGACGCCAACACCGACACCGACGCCAACGCCAACACCGACACCGACGCCGACTCCAACACCGACGCCAACTCCAGTACCACCGCCAAATGCCCCAAGCAACTTGGCTGGGTCTACGGCGTCATCGACGCAGATAAATCTGAGTTGGTCGGATAACTCTTTGAACGAGGCTGGCTTCACAATTGAGCGATGCACCGGCAATGGTTGTGCAAACTTTGCTCAGATTACTCAGGTAGGTTCAAACGTAACGTCGTTCCCAAACTCGGGCTTGACCAAAAACACTTGGTACAGATACCGGGTGAAGGCTTTTAATTCAGGTGGCGACTCTGCTTATACGAACATTATCACTCTAAAGACACCACCGAAGTAGAGCTAACTTCGTGACTAACAAGGGGCGCCGATGGGGCGCCCCTTTTTTATTCAAAACAAACTTGGGGTAGTACCAACCTCAGCATCAACCCTCTTGGTCAGATCTTCATTATCAATGTCAGTGTAATTAACCCGACTGCTTACCGGGTGGCTCTTCATTTCTTCACTCGGATAAGGTTCCAAGAGCTTCTTCAATTCGACAGGAGAAACCTGCGAGTCGAGCCATGTCTCGTAGGACTCCTCCCGTAGCATCACCGGCATGCGATCGTGAACGGGTCTCAATACTTCGTTCGCTGTAGTTGTCACGAGTGCGCACGACTTGATCGAGAGTTCGCCGTTTCGCCATCTATCCCAAATTCCGGCAAACGCAAATGCAGTCTCATCTTTCTTTTGAAAGAAAAACGCTTGCCTCGCCCTCCCTATTCGGCGCCACTCATAAAAGCCATCGGCCAGGATCAAACATCTTCTCTTTTCAAACGATTCACTGAAGCTGGCCTTATCGTCGAGCGTTTCAGCGCGTGCGTTAATGATTCCCTTGGGTTCCTTGCTCCAGTTTGGAATCAACCCCCAGACGAGTTCTTCGACATGGTCTTGAATCACTGTCACTACAGGTTGGGTGGGCGCGATGTTGTAACGAGGCGGAACGTATTCGAGATCTATTCGATCACCCAGGGCGAGCCTTACCCGGTCAATCGATCGCAATGTAAATCTTCCGCACATAAACTCTTGGTAGACGACGTTAAGCTTAAGGGCAGTAGCCTGACTGTGAAGTAGAACAACGTGATCACGTCAATTGTGCTTGAGAGTTTCCTCTACGCTTCCTGTTCTCCAGCCGAAGTTGTCACCTCACTCACAACTGGAACCGGCGGTTCACTAACTTTATGTAATGACGGCCGCGCATACTGATCCAGACCAAAGCCTAAAAAAACCGTTCCCAGGATGAATGCAGATGAGAAGAAGTAGGGCGACGAAACTCCCAACGAGTCAAAGCACCAACCAAAGAAGAGTGGTGCGATTATCCTCGCTACTCCACCATACGTCTGCTGCATTCCCATGTAGAGTCCGCGCTCTCTTGGCACGATGACACGCGACAAGAGTGCAGTTACACAAGGAAATGTGAATGCAGTCCCCAGGGGAATTAACGCCACTGCGATAGCGAGCATCCAGAGGTTTCGTGCTAACGGCATACCCAGGACGCCCGCTGCAAGAAGTATCAACCCGAGACGCGATAACCTTGCTTCTCCAAGCCAATCAACCATGCGCCCCAGCAACAACACACGAGTGAAGACTGAAATAGAACCGACGTACATAAAGAAGTAGCCGATGGTTTGCTCGGTTACCTGGAACCGTGCATTCAAAAATAACGCGAGTACGGAGAAACTTCCCTGAAAAGCTCCAATCGCGATTGCGTAGATCCAAATCAAACGAGACGAGGGTTCACTCGAATTCGACATCACTCGCCAGATAGCCTGACGAGAACTCTTGCGCGGCTCATCAGTAACAACGTGATCGGCTGGATTGCGAGACTCGGTGAGGTAACGAGCCGCGAAGGCCATGTTCAAAAGACACAAAGCGGCCGCCAGGATTCCCGGCGCAGCATGCCCTGCTTGTAAGGTTCCAGGTCCAGGAAGTAAATCGTGTTTGCCGAGTGTGACTGCAAACGAGCCAAGCACCGGACCAAGCGCAACTCCCAGATTGGTAGTTGCTGATAGCCAACCAAGCGCACGTGCCCGATCCTCAGGCGGCGTTGAATCCGCGACGTACGCCTGAATTACACCAACAGTTCCCCCACCTGCGCCCTGAACAATCCGGGACAAGAAGAGCAAAAGAAGTGAGTGCGCAAATCCAAATATGAGGTAAGCAATCGCAGAGGCCCCAAGGGCGATAAGCAAAGTAGGTCGCCGACCGACACGATCGGAAAACTTCCCCCACATCGGAGCACTAATAAGTTGTGCAACTGTGAATGAGGCGACAATAAAGCCGTTAATGATCCCGGTTCCTAAATGGAAACCCAGGAACTGTATTCCAGAGCCTCCGAGCGTCTTCACGTAAAATGGAAGCAACGGCAGGATCATCAATAACCCCACCATGTCGACAAACGCCGTTGCCATCAACGTAAAGAGCTTCGGCGGGATCTTTCGTACTTCTCTGATTAGCGTGTAGAGGAGAGCAATCCCGATGATGATTAGCAGCACTAGCACTACGGGAGATTGAAATGACGTGGTGATGTTGTGTTGGATTAGTAGCACTTAAAAGCAATCACCGGCATGTTGGATCGAAAAGAGAAAATAACACAGGACGGCGGAGCGTTGTACTGACCATGGAGCTTTGTGCTTTGTACTTTTTGCTTGGTAATTTGGTGTGGTTCAGATTTACGTAAAAGAACCGCGATATTCGTGAGTAGAGACTTACTAAGGATCGTGGCGGGAAAGAGTGAGCGGTGTCCGGAATATTTTCTCTGCGTCACCTCTGCGATCTCGGCGTCTCTGTGTTGGATTGATGTAGAACAATTTAAGCATGATCGGATCAATAGAATTCTTCACCGCAGAGGCGCCGAGAACGCAAAGGTGAAGCAGAGATCTTGATTTTAGAGCGCCTCTAATTACATGCCTTCTTGACAAGCTTATTCAACTAACTGATGGCATCAGCAAATTGTTTGGTGTCTGTGTATTGCTGAAACTTTACGGCCATTCCCTCTTTGATGTCCCAAACGTGAACCATCTGCGCCCGGACCGACTTCCCGGTTTTCTTGTAAGTTCCAGTATAAGTGCCAAGAGCAATCACCTGATCTCCAGCGCTCAAGATCGAATCCGGATGGACAGCGAAGTTGTCCCACCCAGTTGCGAACTTCATGAAGACACCTTCAAGAACAGCGGTTGGCCCAACGTAAGGATTGCCGTCCGCGTAGATGAAGTTATCTGCTTCTCGCCATTCGATGTCGTTAGCGAATTTGCTCAACACCCCCGGGACATCGCCATTCCCGAAAGCCTCATATAGACCTCGCACTATCTGAACATTTTCTTCTGACATGGGGGATCTCCTTTTGGTTAATATTGTTCCAGACTTGGCTTAATAGTGTGACTCAAGCAATCAATTACTCAAATGAGTCGATCAATCAGAAATCTGGAAAGAACCATTTGGCATTCGTCATTTGACATTCTGTCATTCAGGTTAGCTTCTAATTGCGGTGGAAGTCAGAGCAGGGATCGAATCCAACCACCGTCCACTTGCATCGATGTACCAGTGATGTAACTGGCACGTTCCGAAACCAGAAACGCCGCCAACGCAGCAAACTCGTGAGGTTCGCCAAGTCGCTTCATCGGAATCTCACTCTCCCACTTAGCCTTGAATTCCTCAGCAGTAATTCCCTGCTTCTCCGCCATCATGCGAGCGAGTTCCTCAACTCGTTCCGTTCTTGTGTAACCCGGCAGAATGTTGTTGACGGTGATCCCATCAGATGCCACCTCGTTCGCGAGTGTCCGTGCAAAACCAGTGACCGCTGCACGGAGGCTGTTTGACAGCAACAACCCATCGACCGGTTGCTTTACGGCAATTGAAGTGATGTTGAGGATTCTCCCCCAACCGCGTTCTTTCATTCCTGGCAACACCTGCCTGGATAGATTGATTGCACTGAAAAGCGTTAAGCGGGTCGCCGCTTCCCATTCCTCCTGAGTAATGTTTTCAAATGTTCCAGCAGGTGGGCCACCGGCGTTGGTTACGAGAATATCAATGCGACCAAATCTCGTAATTCCTGAATCGACGAGTCGCTTTACATCATCTGGAACTGACACGTCTGCCGTAACAGCAAGCACGTGTGCGGCGGTTTTGTCGGCGATCGCTGCTGCAGTTTCGGTCACTGCCTTCGTACCTCGCGCACAAATCACCAACGACGCGCCTTCAGCGGCGAGTTCTTCAGCAACCGCGCGTCCCAGTCCTGTACTCGCAGCTGCGACGAGTGCAATCTTGTTATGAAGTCCTAGATCCATGGTGGAAAGACAGACTCATCTCGCGACTAATCATTTCCTTAAATAGTCATCGGTCTTATCAAGCCAGTCCCTACGTGGTGGACTGAAGATATCAACATCGAGCGTATCGTCGAGTGCTTCTGCTTTATGCTGAACAAAGGATGGAATGTGCAGAACATCGCCTGCCATTACGTCGATCATCTGCGATTCGTCTTCACCAATCCAAAACCGCAATCCACCTTCCAGTATGTAAGTGAGTTGCTCATTTTCATGGGAGTGCCTGGGAACAATCGCACCCTTCTTTAGATAAACGTGCGACAACATTATGCGGTCGCCCGTAATTAGTCGCCGATCCAACATGTCTGTTACTTTTTCTTTAGGCATGTCTGACCAGCGATAGAATGTGACTGTCCTTTGATCCATGCTTCTTCTTCTCCTGAAAGGGATCGTCTTGTGGGTGCGCATTCTACACCGACAATCCACAGATTACGCAGAATACACAGCGCAGCCGAGCTACATTTCCGTAATCTGCGTTCTGTGGATGGCACTTGAAGTGCTTTGAGGAAATTGAAATGGCGAAACGCGGATTTTTACAGCCGTGGTGGCTTGAAGTCGGGACTGAGATCTGTCCGGTCTGCGATCACATGTATCCATACGAGACGGAGTATCGGTGTAAAAAATGTGATGGACCAGTTTGTTCAACCTGTCTTGAACCTACTCGCAAGGTGTGTACTCCCTGCTCACATGACAACGACGATTCCGAAGATTCCATCGACATCGAGTTCGAGGTCTAAAAGCACATGGCGGCAAGAGCAATTTGGAAGGGTGAACTGAAGATTGGCACGCAGAAGCTCCCCGTAAAACTTTACTCGGCCGTCGAGGATACCAGTGTACGTTTCCACATCCTGGATGGCTCAAAACGCAACCGCGTCAAACAACGCATGGTTCAGCCAGAAAGCGGCGAAGAGGTTGAGACCAAAGATATCCGCAAGGGCTACGAAATCGAGCCGGGGAAATTCGTGATTCTCGATGATGAAGAGTTGGAAAAACTAAAACCTGCTCCTACCCGCGATATTGAAGTTAGTGGCTTTATTCCCATCAAGGCAATTCCTCAACAGTTTTACGAACGTCCGTACTTCCTCGGTCCCGATGGAGATCAACGGGACTACTTTGCTTTGGCCCGCGCTTTAGAGAACCAGCAGACGGAAGGAATTGCTCATTGGGTTATGCGAAACAAGGCCTACTCCGGCGCACTCGGCGCGCAGGATGGGTACCTTGTATTGTCGACCCTGCGAAATGCCGGCCAGGTAATAGCCGCTGACGAACTACCCAAGCCCGATGGACATGCGCCAACAAAGAAGGAGATAGAAATGGCGAAGCACCTGGTTAGCATGCTCGAGGGAGAGTTTGACCCGGCCGATTACAAAGACGAGTACCGTGAGCGGGTACTTGAGTTTATAGCGAAGAAAGCAAAAGGCCATGCCCCTCGTCTCGCGGCGGTCAAGACGAAGCGCACGACGACGTCGCTCGATAGCGTACTCGCTAAGAGCATTGCCGCTCTGAAGAAAGGAAAACACGCTGCCTAGAAGAAGTTCAAAAGCAAGCAGGAATGGGAAGCGGACTTCCGAATCCAGCGTCACTGGCGAGGAGAATTCCGGTGTGCGACCGTTTTGGTCTGGAACCATCACGTTTGGACTCGTCAGTGTTCCCGTCAATCTGTTTCCAGCGACTCGCACTACACGAACATCGTTGCGCATGCTCGGACCTGACGGTGAACCGTTGGCGAGGAGATACTACGCAGAAAAAACTGGAAAGGATCTGGAAGCCGAAGAAATGGTTCGCGGTTATGAGATTGATAACGGCAAGTTCGTCACGGTCTCGGATGAGGAACTCGAACGCCTGGCTCCAGAAAAGACACGAGATATCAACCTCACGCGCTTCGTAAAAGAAGATGCAATTCCGCCAGTCTATTTCGAGCGCGGTTATTTTTTGACGCCGGCGGGAAATTCGGAGAAGGCTTATCGACTGCTTGCAGAAGCAATGAAGGAACGAAAGGATGTTGGTATAGCAACGTTCGTCATGCGCGGCAAGGAACGCGTCGTCGCGATCTTTTCAGACCACGGCCTTCTGAGAGCGGAGACAATGAGGTTTCCGGATGAAGTGCGCTCCGTCAAAGCGGTCGGGTTGCCGGAAAAGAAGGACGTCCCGGCGGCGGTAGTTCGAAAGTTTGAGAGCCTCATAAAGAAGAAGGCCAAGCGAACCTTCTCTCCAGAGAAAGACCAGCAGACAGTAGAGCTGCTGAAGCTTGTTAAGCGCAAACAGTCAAAGGCCAGCAATGTCGTTGAGCTTAAAGACTATCGGCGTGACAAGGAGCCCGAGCCGGTTGATCTTATCCAAGTCTTGAAGAGAAGTTTGGCCGGAAAGAGATAAAACTACAAATTAGGTAGGATTCGCCACTCTCGCGCCCGTCTTAAATCAAGATCAGTCGCGTAAGTCATAAAATTGTCCGATAAGCTTTATTAGCTTGTCGGTATCGTTACTCTGCGTCTACGTCGTAAGAAAGCCCTTGATGAGCCGACAAGCTGAAGCTTATCGGACAAATGTCGATCCCGCGATTCCCACACGTCGTAAGGTTGTAGACTCAAATCGAACCGTTTCGGAGGAACTCTATGAAGTACATGTTGCTGATTTACCATGACGAACAAGCATTCACTGGTCTGACTGAAGATGAGCGTCAGGCAATGTACAAGGCGTATCGGGAGCTGCGTGAAGAATTAACCACAACCAGTAAATTCATCACTGGTTCGCAGTTGCAACCGGCATCCACGGCAAGCAGTGTACGCGTGCGAAACGGAAGAGCTATAACGACCGACGGACCATTCGCCGAAACAAAGGAACAACTTGGCGGCTACTTTTTGATCGATGTAGAGACGGCCGCTGAGGCTAATGCGGTTGCAGCACGAATACCTTCCGCGGAGAAAGGAACCGTAGAAGTGCGCGCGCTGGTATAGACCTCAACAAAGTGAAAAGCCACCGGCACTTCGGCAGATGGCTTTCGATAATTGAAGGTTGGATAAGAAGTCAGGTTCGGTTCTTAGCAGAGGCCCTCTTGGCCTTCAAAATTCCGCGCAACTTCAATCGCGCTTTGTGCAATTGAGACTTTGAGGTGCCAACTGCCACGCCGAGAATCTTTGCGATCTCCTCGTGCTCATGCCCTTCGACGTCGTGAAGAACAAACACCGTTCGATAGCCCGGTGGCAATTCCTTTAAGGCGTTATCAAGTGCGATACGGTCGAGTACCGGCATCGCGTTTGGGTTCTCGGTGCCGCGAACAATCTGAACCGGTGTTTCACCCTCTTCAGTCGTTCGCTCCAACTTCACACTGCGCTTCCGAAAATGCATCAGACACTGGTTGACAGTCAGTCGGTGAAGCCACGTTGTAAATGCAGACTCACCTCGGAAGCTACAAATCTTACGAAAGAGCTGAATAAAGGCTTCCTGCGCCAAGTCTTCTGCTTCGGCAGGATTTTGCGTCATCCTCAAACACAAGGAATACACACGTCGATTATGTCGTTCATATAACATTTCAAAGGCCTGCATATCGCCCTTGCCCGCAGCGAGTGCCAACGCGTGGTCCGAAAGTGGTACAGGTTCTGTCTTGCTTTTAGTACCAGCCTTACCTTGCCAAACTGGGAAGACATCTGTGTTTGTCATAGCCACAATAAAGAGCAAACACGAGGCCACTCGGGCAACCTGCTAAACCGCGCAAAAACTAAGAAATTTCGTGAGAATTTTGAATATTACAGCCCAAATCGGGTCATCTCCCCGCAAACCGTGTAACCTGCGTTTGTGAAGGCAAGTGCTTGGGAGCGCAGGCGTCCTCGCTGGTGATTGAGGTTCTTAGTGGCCTTCGATGTCACATAGCCGGCGGGGAGGTCGCGATCCTAGCTACTGCGCGTCTTAACTCCACTCCCGAGACAATCTATGAAAGAAAAAAGCGAGGCGCCTTGGCCAAACTGACCAAAGCGCCTCGCTGTTTCGGGCACGACCCTGTTTTTCACTCTGCTATGGCTTTGCTGTCGAGGTTGTAGGCTTTGCTGCCGAAGTTGTGCCTCTCTGCTGCGTCAGGCCGCGATTCAACAGCATTTTCACTTCTACGCGCCGGTTCTGGGAACGACCAGCGGCGGTTGAGTTATCGGCGACCGCCTCGGTCTTTCCGTACCCCATCGGAGTGATGAAACGACGAAGCGGGATCTTGTGAGTCACCGCCAGGTACTGAACGACGGACTCTGCGCGTTGCTGGCTGAGACGAAAGTTTTTGGCGTCGCCACCAGTCGAATCTGTGTGACCAGAGATCTCGATCATATAGCCCTTTGCGTTGATCACTTTTTGAGCAAAATCATCGAGTTGCTGCCGGGCTTCCGGCGAGAGCACTGCACTGTTCACCCGGAAAGTCACAGCGGTCGACTCCTGCATGTCGTAGTCATCAAGCGCTGAAATGCGCTCGTGTGCGCCAGCCGCCTCCGCACGTGCTTCTGCTGCAACTGCGTACAGCTCATCTATCTGACCAGCGATTCGTTCCTGGTTTGCTTCCACGGGCGACACACGGGTATCCGCCGTAACAGCCGCTCGCATGTCTGACTCGTTAAATCGAATCTTATCAGCCACGATCTGGCCCTGCGGATCGCCACGTCCTTCAACCTCTATAATCAAGCCACGAAGGATATCTGTGACAGGGTACTTCTTCCCACCCTTAAAGAAACCTCCATACGTCTTGATACTGGTGTCGTCTGTGATGCGCACAATGTAGTCCTGGCGTGTGCGGTCACGAATCGTGAAATTGTCAGCATCGCGAGAAATCACCACGCCCTTGAACTTCATTTTCGAGCCGCTCGGGACTGAACGAATCGCGCTGCTGACTTGCTGGTTGGCTGCCTGGCCCAAAGCTAGTGACATTGCAGACAATATCAAAGCCAGGCTGCAAACCAAGGTAAACGGTCTGAAAGCTCTATTCATACGAATTACTCCTTCGAATCTCGAAAATAAGAATGCACAAGTGCACTCAAAAGGCGTTTTAGTGTCGGGAGGGATTCTATGGGGGTAAGGGTTAGAGGTTAGCGAAAACGAGCAAAAAAGGCAAAGTTCATACTGCCGGATTCATTGCGATCTATATACAGTTTGGGATCAATTTGATGTTAGGTAAGGAACTACCGAAAACCAAACTAGTAGCGTCAGAATAAAGAACCCTGTTTTGGTGTTCTGACACTTTGCCGACGCGGTCTATCGTCAAAGACAGAGCGACCATCAAGAGACGGCGAGATCGCATTCTCATGTGCGATCAGCGCTTTAAAATCCGTCCGAGGTTCAAACTGTTTCTCTACCTTCTGAACGAAGCGATTCAGACGGCGAAAGCCATCCAACTTCTCCTGATCGCCCACTTTTGCAGAATCTAACGAACTCCGCAGAAAGTTAAGAGATTCATCGTAGGTTTTTAAAGGCACCGGAAATGGATGACGATCTTTTCCACCATGTGCAAACGAAAAGCGCGCCGGATCCTGGAAACGCGTGGGAGCGCCATGCACTACTTCTGCAACCAATGCGAGTGATTGCAGTGTACGTGGCCCAAGGTTCTCCAGCAGCAATAACTCGGCGAAGTCGTGAAGGTCTCGCTGGTATGCAACCGCCAACACGGCGCCGAGTCGCTTCAAGTCAACGCAAGTCTCACGAACTTCGTGGTGCACAGGCATCCGCAGGTGCCGAGCGGCGCTTAGTACGTTGTCCGGCTTGTCTTGAACGATTTCAAGCATTGCTGACTGCGCTGGTCTGGCGGCGCTATCCACCAGGTTCATCAGTATTCCCTGATTCTGACCAACGATGGCAGTGTGTGGTTCAGACACAAAATCTTTGACTGTTGCCGAGTGCCAATGGTACCGGCGGGCCATTCCGTTGCGATCGTTCAATCCCTGCTGGACAACGGCCCATTCGCCGTTTGCTGTAACAACAAAATTGTGAAGATAGATCTGAAATCCGTCTGCTATCGCATTGTTATCTACGCGGGCTGTAAGACGACTTGTGCGAACAAGCGCGTCGCCGTCAAACCCATGGCGATCTGCAAGCTGCAGTAATTCACTCGGCGTATTGCGCGAGAACCGGCCACGACCGCCACACACATAGATTCCGAGTTCGTCTGCCTTCGGTGCGAGACCACGCTTCAAAGCGCCCATAACGGACGTGGTGATTCCGGATGAATGCCAGTCCATTCCCATCACAGCACCCATAGCCTGAAACCAGAATGGATCGCTTAGTCGTGACAAGAAGGCCGAGGTACCGTAATCGTGAATGATCGTTTCGGTGATAGCAGATCCAAGCCTGGTCATGCGCGAGGCAAGCCAATGAGGGACGTGACCGCCATGGAGAGGAAGATCTGCAACTCCAGAACGTTTCATACTGACTAGTTAGGGCTGACGCCAAATCTTTCGGCCGTGCGTGCACGCGCCTTGATCGCTTCGACTTCACGGTCGCGCGGTGGTGCAGTTGTGATTAACGAGTCGATCAGTCTGCGTGCTGCTTCCGTCACTTCCTCGACTGCGTGATTAAATACCTCTTCATTCGCTTTCGACGGTTTGGTAAAGCCGCTGAGTTTGCGCACGAATTGAATTGCCGACGCGCGGATTTCTTCGTCAGTTGCTGGTGGTTTGAAGTTGTGAAGGGTTTTTATGTTTCTACACATAATTACTATCGTCCTATGTCTATGTCGAAACCTTGACTCAAACGGGCACTTCCAGACAAGTTGGGAAAGACGAACGCCAATGTCCGATAAGCTTTAACTTGACGGTTGGCGACTCTATCTAACCTAACGTACCTTTGCGACAAGCTAAAGCTTATCGAACATTTCACATACCGAAGAAACCGGGGTCCATCAAAAACCAGTTTGCCAACCCAGCAAGAAGTCCGACACCAAAGACAATTAAGGTGATGACTTTGTCCGACGTCGATTCTGGTCTCCCTGCCCTGTCCGGAAAAAAGAGCATGAACACTCCTCCGACTGCAACCAGGGGAGCAAAGGCAGCGAGTTTCATGGAGTATTCGCCCTTAGCCTGAAGATCATGCCAGTTCCAGTAAATGAGTCCACTACCAACGAGAATGAGCAAGACTGCGAACATTCGAGCCTTCAGATGTTTCATGTCGGGAGCCTCTATAAGAGTTTGGTGTCTAACGTTCAACTGAGGTTGATTCTTCCTCAGTGTCTTCGAGTCCTTTACCGATTCTGAACACATGCCCGTCAGGATGTCGCACATGCATCTCTCGGACGTTCCAGGGCATGTCGGTTGGCGGAAAAGTTACTTCAATTCCTCCTGTCAAGCACTCCTGATAAACCTGATCCACATCTTCGACCCAAATAGACAACCACGTTCCTTCGTCAACAACGTCGCGTGACTCGGATGCGTTGTAAGCACGACCTCCCTGGCAGTCGTGACAAAGAAAGATTTGATACTCACCCGAGCACACGCTCCCAAAGTTGGGTGGCTCTCCCCATTCCCAGGCCTTGCTCCATCCGAGCTTTTCAAACCACTCGAAGCTCCTTGCCATGTCCGAAACGTTCAAGATGGGCGTTAACCCTTTGGCGAGCATAGGTGACTTCCCCTTAGCTTCTCCAGGCACCCTGAGATTTATGTGTCTTAGACCAGAGGTCGTTAACCGAACCCTCATTGAGTGCCTTTGTCACATAAACAATCTGTCCAGTATGGGTGGCGATATGAATGGCAATTCCAAATAAGTCTTCAAAGATACTTGAGTAGTAAGTCGGCTCGGTCGAAGGATCTCCCAACCGGTGCAGATCAAGCTCGGCGAAAGTTCGCTCCGCTTTCTTAAATGTGTCGTCCAGAATTCCAAGCAGTTGCTCTTTGGGCATCGACGTCGCAGCAAACTCTGCTGGTCTATCCCGTGAATATTCAAGTCCGCCCACACCTCGACACAAAAAGTGCATCACCGCACCGCATACATGCAGTGTGAGATTTCCAATCGAATTGCTCTGTTCATTTGGTCGCCACCAAAGTTGCTCGTCAGTTAGATCTGCGAGACAGGATCTAATCTGCGCTGGAAGTACCTTCGTGATGCGCACTCGTAAAGCCTCGTAGGCAACTGTTGAAATATCGGAAGTGTTTTCCATTGGTATCTGACTCACGTGCGAACGGCTCAAGTGTCTCTGCTCTCTGCACCTCTGCGGTTTACTTAGTTTCTTCTGCCGCCGGGACGCAGAGGAATACGCAGAGAAAACTGACTAAGCGCTGCATTCTAGTTCTCTCGATCGCATTCTGAAAATGAAAAACCGTATCGCCCACCTAATGAACCACCTCACTTTTAAGAGTGGATCTGCGTAATCTGCGTAATCTGTGGATGACCTCTTAGGGTTTCTTTGCAGACGTCTCTGCTTCTGTAAGCAGACTGTGCAGCTTTGCTTTTGGCAGGTACTTACCGTTTAAAACAACGGCGTCGATGTGTTGGGTGTTGCGAATGTCCTTAAGTGGATCGGCGTCAAGTAGGACAAGATTAGCAGCCTTGCCTGGTTCTACAGTTCCCTCTGCGTTCTCCTCGCCAAGAAAGATCGCCGGATTACGCGTTGCGGCTTGCAACGCTTCAAGAGGAGTAAAGCCAGCTTGTACGAGCAATTCCATTTCATGATGAACGCTGAAGCCAGCGAAAACATAGGCACCACCCAAATCCGTTCCAGTCATAAACATCACGCCTGCACGATGCATGTCTCTGACTAATTCCATTTCCCTTAAAAAAAGCCGCTTTCTATACAAAATGTATTCCGGAGTGCGGTACCTCGCGAAGAAATTCTTTTCAGGCGTCCACCATTGAAACTGAGATGCAGGAATGTATTTCAGACGCGAATCAGGCTTATGTACGAGATCGTCAATGAACGTTTGCGCCCACTTCGTTTCGAGTGTTGGAACTTGCCAGGTCTTGTTTCTTACAAACGTCGAAAAGATCCTGCTGGCCCGTAGTTCATCATAGGTGTCAAGCATACGCTCGCCACGGGTTGCGATCCGTCGTGGGAACTCCGAAGGATCCGTCACAGGTCCTGAAGATGACTCCTCCTTGACCAACGTCGATTCCAGTGATGAGGCGCTCTCAAAAATATTACCCAGGTGCTCAATACTTCGCTGATCTGCATTCGATGCTTCTTCAGAAGTAATCGCAAGCGGAACGTGACCAACAACCGGCAAACTTTTCGCCTTCGCCTCGTCAATAATCGCGAAGTAAGCTTCGCGAGGCAGTCGATCATAAACCTTGATGCAGTCTGCTTCGCGACGCTTGAGATCATCCACAGCGCGTCGTCCTTCAACGGCATTTGCGGCAGTAACAACCGGGCCATGTGCTGCGGGATCAGGTCCGTCGACGATTGGTCCACAAGTAACAATGCGAGGGCCTATTAACTTACCCGCCAGGACATCCGCCCGCCAGCGAAGTAATTGATCCAGATCGCCGCCCATGTTGCGCACACCAGTTACCCCGTTTGCGATGAACATCGGGAACGATCGTTCGACCTCCGTGAAGTGAACGTGCATATCCCAAAGTCCCGGGATCAAATATTTTCCACGTCCATCAACTATTTGCGCGTCACGCGGTATCCGAACATGCCCGGTTTTAGCAACAGTTTTGATTCGATTAGAGGTGATGAGAACAGTCAAGCCAGACCGAGGAGGAGCTCCTGTCATGTCGATCACTGTGACATTGGTGATGGCGAGTGAGGGGCGGGAGCTCTGTGATCGAACCGGGAGCCCAAAGACAAGAACACAAAGGATTAACGGGAAGATCTTCATTCGCTCTGATTAGACAATTGATCTGGAGATCCCTAGCAGACGAGACGTTCGACACCGGTTGAGTGCTAAGTGTTCCGACTTTTTATACGTATACGTCTAAAGGAGGGATCTATGAAAGCTGTTTCAAGGCAATCATTGCCGCAACAGTAGCTTCCTTCTGGTCCTTGCCCCATGGGGCGCCAATCGACTTACCAAGCGTGGAGACCTGTTCAGCAAGTTTGCTCGAAGATATGCCAAGAGAGTGAACAGCAAACTCGTCGAGCGTCTTTTCCGGAACTTCTACCACTTTGAGTTTTGAATGTCTGGCGGCTTCAACTAGTGCTTCACGGAACAGTACGCCCTCAGCTTTGTGCATTCTGAAGTGGACGGCGAGAATCTGTTCGACGGTCCAGTCAGGCATCGAGGCACCCATGAGAACCGCACAACCAACAACGCTGTGGGCATTTTTCTCAACGCGTTTGACAGCATCCCGAATAGCCCGCCTGGCGTGCAAATGAGCAGCACTGGTGCCGCGCTTCACTACTTGTCGCGCTTCTTTTGTCTCCAGCTGCTCGGCCGCATGATATGGCTGTTTAGCCCAATCCTCCTCCACGAGTTCCAAGCGGCGGCGATCGATTACCTCAAACTGATCGTCGTCAACCCCGAGCAGGATCAGTGCCGCCCAACCCGAATGTGCTTTTAATCCGAATGCGACTTTCATGGTGGGGCTCCTGAACTGTGAAATAACCTTTACAGGATTGCCATCTCTATCATCTCTAATCGTTGCTCTATCGTACCGCATACTTCCAGAACTATGGGCCTTCCATCTGCGAACAAATCCAGCTCGTCATTTAGAAGAAAGCGTTCAAGATTAGTATCGACCGCAGCTCTCAATTCTGGATCTTCCTCGTCAGGGACGTAAATGTGCGACCGGTTAGCTGGAAGAAATACAACGATGTCCACCAGTTGAAAAACATTCCGCGCGAGATCGATGGACCGGTTCAGAATAACAACATCTGCGGCATGTCGTTTTAGATCGATTAGTGCCTGGAGGTATGCGACGTAATCGATCGCACAGCGATCGAAAACGACGCGGCTACCCGGCTGATATTGTTGTAATCGTTCGCTGTGATACTCAAGTTGCTGTAAAAAGTCGTCCGAAGAAGGCTCTGCCGAAAACGACTCGCCGTACAACTCCTGTAGCTGGAAGTAGGCCTCAGGTTCGTGCGTGAATTCAGGATGCGCAAGCAAAAACGCCTCGACCAGAGAGCTTTTTCCAGAACAGTGGGTGCCGGAGATCGCGAGTCGCATCAGAACTCTAAAACCAGCAATGTCACTGCTTGACGTGGCAAGACCAGATCGATATGCGCACCAGAGTCTCGAACTGCAATCTTCCCTGGCGCTAACTCTGCGAGCTGTCCCGCTCGTTCAAGTTCTCTGTACTGCTGTGCCGATGGTTTCTGAGGCGAGCCCATTCTTTGCCAGGCAGCAAAGGCGTTGCTGTTCGTGCCATCGATCCTGTACTGCCGCACTCTCAACAGGGCGGTTCGCACAGGCAAACCGGTTAAATTGATCTGCACCGTCGCGTCTGGCCCAGGCAAGTCATCGTCATGATAATGCCACGCCAACACGTAGAGCTTGTTCTTGTCGATAGAGGAAAACGCAGAGACGTCGGGGCGATTGCGTACGCCGTCTTTAACAATTGATTCAAGTAGGACCTCGCCATCGCTTTTCACGTTAAGACGATCGCCATTGAGTTTGCTGAACATCCTGAAAACATTCAGCACCGGCAGGTCGATACCGTTTGTAGCCAGCGCGCGAAAGCCGGCGAAGTAAGGTTGCTCTTCAAACTCAAAAGCCCAGGTCAGTGCACCTTCAAGATTCACACCGTACTTTTCAGCAAGTTCATACTCCCGCGAGAAACTCGCCGCCGTGTAGCTCGAATACATCGTCGAGTTGCGATAGCCAAGTTGCGCACCCTGACATGCCGCACAACCATCTGGATCCGACTCGCCGATGACGATCGGCTTGTTCTTCAACTGCGGGTACGACGCAATGATTCCAAAGCCCTGATTGATCGCCTGCAGTTGATTCGCAATTCCCATCTGCACATGGCCATCGACAAACCTGGGAGCACCTTTCGCGTGAAAGGAGATGAAGTCGAGAGGAGTTCCGTTGGAACCGTTGGCGTAGTTCTTTCCATTCAAGCAATGTTCGATGAAGTCACGAGTAAACTGTCCCCCGCTGCCTGCCGTGTCAGCACCGCCAACTCTCGCAGTAGGTAATGCACGACGAACAGCGTCGATTGCGTAGTCATGCAATTTGCGAAACTCTTCAGGAGTTCCACGCCAGTATCCGATGTTGGCTTCATTCCAAACTTCCCAGTACCAACTCTCAACTTCCTTTTTGCCGTACTTATCAACACAGTGCTTCGCCCACTGATAAACGAGCTCGGCCCATTTGGAATAGTCTTTCGGAGGATAGGCCCAGCCGGTGAAAATCTCGTCGTACTTTGCTGTCGATGTCCAATGGTGCTGGTAAGGCTCTGGTCTTTTCGATAACGCTTTAGGCATGAAACCTATTTGCACATACGGCTTCAAGCCACGTTGAAGGTAGGTATCGAAGATACGATCGACGATAGTCCAGTCATAGACAGGATTCCCGCTGGAGTCTTCCGTGTACGCGTTGGTACTTCCCCACTTCAGCGCGGGCGTGCCATCACCCGTCGTCAAGAGATTGTGGGTGCGGAAGTAGACACTGTGCGGACGCAATTCGCCGAGTTCCTTCAGAAGCTTCTGGCCGTTCTTCATGTATGCATAATTCGGTTCGTCTGCTCCGAAGAAACGCCAGATTGGTTTCAGCTCTCCCTGTCGTTGAGACGCGTCGATTGTGATGTGGACCGGGAATGGTTTCGACTGCGAGAAGGTAGTCGATGCAAGAGTAACAATACCGAAAGCCACGATGATCATTTTCCACTTACCACCAATCGCGCTTAAGGCAGCGACCAATGGACAACCATCAACTGGATTCGGTCGCGAGGAATTACCTTGAGGCGCCTTCTTGATGGAGCTCATAGCCGCAATTATATTCACTCTAGACTTGGTGAACAGTACTCAAACACTCAGGGAGGTTGTAATGATTGTTGAGGTCAGAAGCTATCGTGTCAAACCAGGAAAACGTGACGCGTTTATCGAATTCTTCGAAACACGGGCAGTGCCTGCGTTGCGTTCGCATGGAATGAAAATACTCGGTCCTCTGCTTGATATTGAGAACCCTAACAAGTTCGTTTTTCTGCGCAGCTTTCCGTCGCTCGAGGAGCGCGAACGCATGAAGAACGATTTCTACCAAAGCGAACTATGGAAGAACGAACTGGAAAGCATCGCCATGCCAATTCTCGACAGTTACGACGTAATTCTCTGCGAGACATCGAAAGGTTACGTGTGTGACGGACCAAAAGAAGGCGAATAGCGCTCGGACCTGGTGCTGGGAGCGCAGGCGTCCTCGCCTGCTGATTTGTTCTTAGTAACATTAGTGGGAAATCAGCAGGCGAGGACGCCTGCGCTCCCAGCACTAAGCGCCAAGATCCCAAGCACTAGATCTCAATTTTTGAAAAGCGCCACGCTCCCACAGTCAACAACACAAAAGCGACTACAACCAGCACAACCAAGTCAGCGACCGAGCCAAAGTGACTAGCTCCGATTAAGACGGTGCGAAC
>Ga0105248_10001336_pt1 | contig 27459 bp, 23 predicted proteins | sample KBSS34metaG_FD_81524 | JGI IMG/M metagenome (GOLD analysis project Ga0105248, IMG submission 81524) | Switchgrass rhizosphere microbial communities from Kellogg Biological Station, Michigan, USA - KBS S3-4 metaG | ecosystem: Host-associated > Plants > Roots > Rhizosphere > Soil | place... | reverse complement strand
CATGCTTCGAGAACTGGTGGAGGCGCTCCCTGAGCGCTACCGGCGGGTGCTTACCTTGTTTTACTATGAAGAACGATCGGTTGCGGAGGTGGCGCTGATGCTTGGCCAGCCGGAAGGCACCGTTAAGACGAACCTGCACCGGGCGCGTGCCGCGCTTGCTGAGCAGCTGCGCGCGCTGGGCCTTGCCGATCCTGAGTTCTGGCTGGAGAAATCCACGTGAACCTGCCTGGCGATCCTACTGATGGGGCACTGGAGCGGGCGCTCGATCAGGCGCTGGCCCGGACCCTGATCGCCCCGTCGTTGCCGGCGAATTTCCGCAAGCAGCTGCAGGCCGCGATCGCGCGCAGCCCGAGCGTGGATCACGCGCGGTTGCGTGCCGCCCTTGAAAAGGAACACGCGCAGCAGCTCGCCGAACTCGAGAGCGGCTATGTCCGCTTGCGACAACGTACCTTGGGTACCCTGATTGGCAGCGCCTTTGCAACGGGCCTGGTGGTGATGCTGGCGTTGCCCTGGATCAAGGTGCATTTCGGTCCCAATGCCGTGTTCGCCGTGCCCGCCATCGGCGCCGCTGTCGGTCTTGCGTTGAGCGCGCGCTCCTGGTGGCAGCGCACGGGCCTCTCCCGCCTGTTGCCGTGAGCATCCCGGCGCACGTCCTTAACGTGGCGCTCGCCGAGGCGCAGGCCAAGAAGCCGCCTCCCGGCAACCTGGCATCGCCGGTCCTCAAGAGCGGCGATGTCGAGGTGGAGATGTACGCACCCGCGGGCACCGACAAGCAAAAGCCCCACACGCGCGATGAGCTGTACGTGATTGCCAGCGGCAGCGGCTGGTTTCATGCCGGCGAGCAGCGCCAGGCCTTTTCTCCCGGCACGATGCTGTTCGTGCCGGCGGGCGTGAAGCATCATTTCGCGGATTTCTCCGCGGACTTCTCGACCTGGGTGGTGTTCTTCGGCCCCGAGGGGGGCACGCCGAACATGGACCTGGACTTCTGAACTAGAGCCGCCCCTCAAGATCGTAGGTGTCCGCGGAGGTAATCGTCGCCTCCACGAATTCACCAGGCCGAGTCGCGCTCGAGGCCGGAATGCGCACCACGCCGTCGATCTCCGGCGCATCGCCTGCGGTGCGCGCCAGCGCAATCCCATCGCTCACGCGGTCCACCAGGACTGTTAGCCGCTGGCCCACGCGCCTGGCCAGCCGCGCGGTGCTGATGGCCGCCGCGCGCTCCATGAAGCGCGCGTAGCGCTCGTCCTTGATTTCCTCTGTAACGGCGCCATCGAGCGCGTTGGCCTTCGCGCCCTCGACCGGCGAGTACTTGAAGCACCCCACGCGATCGAGTTGCGCGTCCCCAAGCCAGCTCAGGAGCGTTTCGAAGTCCGCTTCGGTCTCTCCGGGAAAGCCCACGATAAAGGTGCTGCGCAACGTGAGCTCAGGACATTCGCGGCGCCAGCCGTGGATGCGCTTGAGGGTGTCCTCGGCGTGCGCGGGCCGGCGCATGCGCTTGAGCACCGCGGGACTCGCGTGCTGGAAGGGGATGTCGAGGTACGGCAGCACCTTGCCCTCACTCATCAGCGGGATGACCTCATCCACGTGCGGATAGGGATACACGTAATGGAAGCGCACCCACACCCCTAGCTCGCCGAGCGCGCGCGCCATGTCGATGAAGCGTGTCTGCAGCGCCTTCCCACGCCACTGCACCGTGCGGTAGCGCAGATCGCTGCCGTAGGCGCTGGTGTCCTGCGAGATGACCAGCAGCTCGCGCACGCCGCTTTTGACCAGGATCTCGGCCTCGCGCATGACCTCATCGAGCGGCCGGCTGGCCAAAAGTCCACGCAGGGAGGGAATGATGCAGAAGCTGCACTTGTTGTTGCAGCCCTCGGAAATCTTCAGGTACGCATAATGGCGCGGCGTGAGCCTGATGCCCTGCGCTGGCAACAGGTCCACGTAAGGATCGTGCGGCTGCGGCAGGTGCGTGTTGACTGCGGCCAGCACCTCGAGCGCGGCGTGGGGACCTGTGATCGCCAGCACTTTGGGGTGGCGGGAGCGGATCCGGTCCGGATGCATGCCCAAGCAGCCGGTGACGATCACGCGGCCATTCTGATCCAGCGCCTCGCCGATCGCGGAGAGCGATTCATCGATGGCCGAGTCAATGAATCCACAGGTGTTGACGACCACAAGGTCGGCCTTCCGGTACTCGGGCGCGATCTCGTAGCCGCGCAACTTCAGCTCGGTGATGATGTGCTCGGAATCCACCAGCGCCTTCGGGCACCCCAGGCTAACGAAGCCGACGGCGGGCGCGCTCTTGCGGCTGCTGCGGCGTCGACTCGTCACCGTGCCGGCGGGCGCGGAACTTGGATCTGGTGTCATGGGGGAAGGGAGGCTGCTGCGCGGCCTGTCCGGTACAATAGGCCCATCATTCTACACCCGGAGCCCGCCGGGCGGCGCCCTCGAAGCGGGCGGCGCGCAGCGGCGCACAGCCTTGTTCGATCGCGCCTACTACCAGCGCTACTACCACGATCCGCGCACCGCCGTCACCTCGCGCGCGGAGATGCGCACGCGCGCCCGGATGATTGCGGCCGGCGTGCAGTACCTGGGAATGCCGGTGCGGCGGATCCTGGATGCCGGCTGCGGGGTCGGGCTGATGCGCGCACCGCTCCTCAAGCTCCTGCCCGGCGCGAAGTACGTGGGGCTCGAAGCCAGCGAGTATCTGTGCCGCCGGTACGGCTGGCTCCACGGCACCATGCAATCGCTCAGCGCGCGCGAGCGTTACGAGCTGGTGATCTGCTACGACGTCTTGCAGTACCTGACGACGGAGGAAGCGCGCCGCGCGATCGCCAAACTTGGGGTGGTGTGCCGGGGGATTCTCTACTTCGGCGCGCTCACTACCGGCGACTGGCGCCACAACTGCGATCAGTCGCGCACCGATCGGGTGCCCGGCATACGCTCGGCCACCTGGTACCGGCGTGAGCTGCGCCCCGCCTTCCAGCAGGTCGGGTGCGGCCTGTGGCTGAGGCGCGGGGCGCCGGTCACCGTCTGGGACATGGACCGGGCCGCCGGATGATTTACTCACTCGCCCCACGCCCTGCGATCTTCGCGGTGCTACTGAAATGAGCAGCCGGATCATCGCCGCGTTCCGCGATGGCGCGCAGTGCCATCGAGAGGCCGGCGCGGTGCAATGGAGCATCAGCGGTGTGGATAAGGATTGCGCCATGCCGCTCGAGATCCTCTTGAGCGGTGCGGCATCGATCGAACTGCCCGCTCGCTTTGGCTCCGCCGAACTGCACGTGCGCGATGAGCTGGGGACACCGGTGTATGAACTGCACGGCGATGGCAAGGTCTATGCGCTGCAAGTGCGCGCGGTGCAGGTGCATCGCGATGCGGCCGCCGCCTTCGCGCGCGTGCTTCCTGATGTCCGCATTTCCTTAGGAGCGCGTCTTGGCTGGTGGCTGCTGCTCAATGCGCTGCGCGTTCCTGGCGTGTCGGGACTCCTGCGCCGGTTCCGGGGCCCTTCGGGCAATCAGTAGGCCATGAGCAAGCGCATCCCGGTGACGGTGCTGACCGGATTTCTCGGTTCGGGCAAGACCACGCTCCTCAACCGCATCCTCTCGGAACAGCACGGCAAGCGGATCGCCGTGATCGAGAACGAGTTCGGCGAGGTCGCCGTGGACCATGAGCTCGTGATCGGCGCCGAAGAGGAGATCTTCGAGACCGCGAACGGCTGCATCTGCTGCACGGTGCGGGGCGATCTGATCCGGGTGCTCAACCAGTTGCGCAAGCGCCGCGAGCGCTTCGACTACGTGCTCATCGAGACCACGGGCCTGGCCGATCCGGGCCCGGTGGCGCAGACCTTCTTTATCGACGAGGACCTGCGCGAGGACTACGCGCTCGATGCCATCGTCACGCTCATCGATGCCGCCCATATCGGCGAGCAGCTCAAGACGGTGACGGCGGCGGCGGCGCAGGTCGGCTTTGCCGACGTGCTGCTGCTCAACAAGTGCGATCTTGTGGACGCGCCTAAGCTCGCGCGCGTCGAGCAGGAACTCAAGGCCATCAACGGCGGTGCGCGGCTGGTCCGTACGCAGAGGGCACAGTTACCTCTCTCACAGGTGCTGGACCTGGGCGCCTTCGATCTGGACCGGGCGCTTGCCGTGGATGCGGAATTCCTGCAGCCGCAGCGACCCTTCGAATGGGCCGGCAACTACGCTCTTGCGAAGGGCGATCAGCTCGTGCACACGGGGCACTCGCACGATCACGATCACCATTACCATGGCGCACACCGCCACCCATCCGCCGATGGGCACGCGGAGCAGACCCTCAAAGAAGTGGGCCTGGTGCTGTTGCAGGCCGAGGCGGCAGGCGTTGCCGGGATCGATACGCTCCTGGAGCAGGCCACGGCCTGCTTTGCAAAGGAGCCGCAGCGGGCATCGCCCGGTGCAGCGCTGGAGCCGGGCCGCCATTGGCGCATCGAACTTGCCGCTCACGCGGACTACAGCCTGAAGCTCCCGCAGGCCGGCGATTGGGTCATCTGCTGCGAGCACGCGCCGGATGAGTTCGGCTTTGCGCTCCCGAAGGCGAAGCTCAGCGGCGAGCGGAGCTTTGGCTCGCACCATCACGAGACCGAGATCAGCTCGGTCGGCATCGAGGATGCGCGGGCGCTCCATCCCGACAAGGTCAACGACTGGCTCTCTTACCTGCTGCAGAGCCGCGGCCAGGACATCCTCAGGATGAAGGGCGTGCTGAATTTTCGCGATGAACCGCGCCGCTACGTGTTCCACGGGGTCCACATGGTGTTCGACGGTCAGCTGGAGCGGCCCTGGGGAGCCGCGAGTCGATGCAGCCGGCTGGTATTTATCGGCCGCAACCTCGACCGTCAGGAGCTCGAGGCCGGCTTCGAGTCCTGCATCGCGTGAGCGGCTTAGGATTCAGGCTGGAGCGCCAGGCGCGCCTCGATCTTAAGGATTATCCGGTCGATGCCTGCTGGTCGGCGGATGAGCGCGCACTGGCTGTCGCATGCGGCCAGGGCGCCGTGCTGTGCTTCGATGTGCCCGCGGCTACGAGCCGCTCGCTGGGCGAGCACCCGGGCGGCGCGCTGGCGGTGGGCTGGCGCCCGGGCTCAGCGCAGTTCGCCAGTTCCGGGCAGGACGGCGAAGTGCGCCTGTGGGATGCGCGCACCGGTGCTGCAAAACCGATCCACAGCGCAACGCAATGGAGCGAGCAGCTTGCGTTCTCCGGCAACGGAAAGCATCTGGCCGTGGCGACCGGGCGCGAGCTTCGCATCTTCGATGTCGAAGGCCGCCTGCAGGCACAGCCGCCCGCGCAGCAGGGCGTGATCGCAGCGCTCAGCTGGCGGCCCAAGGCGAGCGAAGTGGCCGCGCTCGGCAACGGCGGGGCGCGCGTACATCGGCTCGGTCCGGAACTTGTCAGCAGGGAATATGCGTGGGCCGGCGCCTGCCTGACGGCGAGCTGGAGTCCTGATGGCCGGCTGCTCGCCTCCGGCATGCAGGACGGATCCGTGCACTACTGGAACATCGCCGCCGGCAGCCAGTCGCAGATGCGCGGCTACGGGAGCAAGGTGAACCTGACCAGCTGGAGCGCGAACAGCCGCTACCTGGCAACCTCGGCCGATTCGCAGATCATCGTCTGGGAGTTTGCGGGTGCGGGCCCGGAAGGGAGCGAGCCGCTGCAGCTCTCGTCCCACACCGCGCGCGTGACCCAGCTCGCCTTTCAGCCGCGCGGTTTGCTGCTGGCCGCCGGTGCGCGGGATCATCGATTGACGCTGTGGCGGGTGACGCAGCCCCAGCAGCCCATTGATGCCGACCTGCTTTCGGATGAGGTGGCCGTACTGCGCTGGTCGGGAAGCGGCGAGCGGTTGGCGGCGATCGATAGTGCGGGTGTGCTGAGCCTCTACGTTCTGCGCCACGCAAAGACTTAAGCCGCTGGATCTTTCCCGGCTCCTCAGCCCGCGGCAGCCACCGGGGACGCCGATTCGGCCGCGGCGAGCGGCAATCGGATGCGCAATCGCGTGAACAGCCCGCGCTTGGTGGCCACCTGGATCTGGCCGCGCAGCCGCTTGACGTGATCGCGCATGATCCGCATCCCCAGGCCCCGCCCGGCCGGCTCCGCGGCGGTGCTGAGCCCGGAATGAAAAATCAGCGCCGAGGCCTGGCGGCGGTTGTGCTCGAGCGAACTGTCTTCCGCAATCAGACCGCCGTTGACGGCGGCCTGCACGATCCGCTCCGCATCCAGTCCCTGACCGTCGTCCTGGAAGTTGAGCTCTGAGTGGCCACCGTGGCGCAGCTGGAACTCCACCAGCAAGCTACCGCGCGCGTTCTTGCCCGCCGCGCGCCGCTGCGCGGGCGGCTCGATCCCGTGTTCGATGGCGTTGCGCAGCATCTGGCTGAGCATGTCGTAGAAGGAGGGGATCTGGGCCTCGGGGACCTGGTCGAGCCCTAGGGTGGTGAGCTGAATAAGCTTACCCTGCGCGCTCGAGAGCTGCTCGCTCAGCTGCTGGAGTGCCACGGCCAGCTGCGAATTCTGGCTGCCCGCATCGGCGCTGCCGGAAAGCTGCGCCTCGCCCATGCGCGCGCGGCGGCGCGCCCCGTGCCCCGCGCTCAAAGGCACGCCGGTGCGCTGGGCGATGGTCGAGAGCGCTAGGAACACCGCATCCGCACATGCCAGTGCCGGCAGCAGCCCATCGCCGGTGTGCACTGCGCCCTCGCGCGCTGCCGCGAGCGCGGCCACGGCGCGCTCGAGAAGCTGCGCGAGTGAAGGGAGCGGGAGGGCCGCTGCGCGACGCAGCAGTCGTCGGTAGAGGTGGTGCAGGCTCTCGAGCTTGTCGTCGTAGGCTTCGGTATCGTGCGTGCGGCGCTGCAGTTGTACCCGCGCACGGTTGAGTGTGCGCGCCGCGAAGGCCATGAAATTGCGCAGCGTCGTGCGCTCGACCTTGAGCAGATCAACCAGCAGCGCATGCTCATCGCGCAAGAGCTGCAGGTCCGGCTGGAGAGTCTCGATACTGCCCATGCTTAGGCGCTCTGCCGTTCGGGCTCGGCGGCGGATTCGCCGGCGGCGGCCAGGCTTTCCAATTCGTCCAGCACCGATTGCATGTCCGCGTAGCGTTCCTCGCGATCGCGCGCCATCAAGCGCGTCACCAGCGGCTCGTACACGGAGACGGCCGCGGGCAGTGCCGGACGCTCGCCGGTCACGTGCTGCTGCATGAGTTCCATGGCGGTCAGGCCCGTGAAGGGCTTGCGGCCGGTGAGCATTTCATAGAGCACCACGCCGAGCGCGTACTGATCGCTCCGCGCATCGAGTGTCTGGCCCTGCACCTGCTCCGGGCTCATGTAGTAGGGCGAGCCACGCAGCACGCCGATGGCCGTGCTCTGCGTATCGGAGTTGACCTTTTTGGCGAGCCCGAAGTCGATGAGCACGATGGAGCCGTCCGGGCGCAGCATCACGTTGGGCGGCTTAAGATCGCGATGCAGGATCCCTGAGCTGTGCACGACCTTGAGCGCAGCGGCGATGCGGCGCGTGTAGCCGATCGCCTCGGCGCTGGTGATCGGATGGAGGAGTCGCTGCTTCAGATCGCCGCAGGGAAAGTACTCGATCGCGAGGTACTCGCGACCGTCATGTACGCCATAGTCGTAGATGTCGACGATCGAGGGGTCGCGGAGCGCTGCGATCGCCTCGTACTCGCGGGCGAACTGCTGCGCATCGCTGGTCGAACCTTCCGCAGGCTGGCTGATCTTGACGGCTACCACCCGCTGCAAGGTCTCGCTGCGCGCCAGCCACACGCTGGCGCGCGCCGAGCGCCCGAGCTGACGCAGCATGGTGTAGTTGGGAAGCTCCGGGCCCGCATTGCTGCGATCGGTGTGACGGCGCCTCGCTCCGGCGCTGCGCCGCAGGCGTCGTTCGCTGGCGTGCAGCACCTTACGGAGCGTGCGCCCCAGCAGCTCGGCATCGAGCAGGTCGCAAGGCAGGTAGGCCGCAGCGCCCATGCGCACCGCCTGCACGGCAGTCAGTTCGTTACCCTCGGCTGCCACCGCGATCAGGGGTGGGAGCCGGCGCTCGCGGCGCAGCTCGCGCAGCCACTCGATGCCCTCGGACGGCTGCGTGCCGTGGTGTTCGAAGCGCGTGCATAGCAGCACCACGTCGTAGTTCTGGCGGTTGACCGTATCCAGGTGATGGGAAAACTGCTTCAGATCGAAGCTCGGCGGGTCGATATCGGGCCAGAGCGTCTGCAGGTGGTGCCGGAGCCAGCGGCGCTGCTGCTTGTCCTTGCCGACGATGAGAATCCGCGGCGTCATGCGCGGGATGCAGATCGGGAAGAGCGAGGTGCAGTTTCTCTCAAGGCTACACTCAGCGGCGATGCGGCCGGATCATGAAAAAAGGGCAGTCCGAACTTTACGTTTTCTGGCCCTCTGAGGGCCCGCGCAGGGCCCAATCTGTGATCCAGGTAAGCCTCGCGGCCGGCAGAGTGTGACCGAGATCACCCGATCTTCTGGCGGCGCAATTGAGGCAAGAAAGCACCTCAAGAGTCGCCTTTCGGGGCGCAGATCGTTAATCTCGCCGGCGTGCAAGGGCCCTATGTCATCGTCGGCGCCGGCCAGGCCGGACTGCAGATCGCTGAATCGCTCCGTCACGAGAAATACGACGGACCGATCATCCTGCTCGGCGCCGAGGCGCACGCACCCTACAACCGCCCGCCGCTCTCGAAGCACTGGCTCATCGAGCGGCGCAGTCCCACAGCGCTCGCCATCCGCAGCATGGAGGCGATCGCGCGCCGGAACATCGACCTGCGGGTGCACACGACCGTGACCGCGATCGACCGGGAAGCCAAGCTCCTCACCTGCGCCGACGGGGAAAAAATCGCCTATGGCGGGCTGGCACTGGCGACCGGAGCTGCGATCCGCAGGCTCGCGGTGCCCGGCGCCGGACTTCGCGGCGTGCATACGCTGCGCACCATCGATGATGCGCAGGACATCCTCGCCTCGCTCGATCGCTGCGTGGCGAGCTCCGCGCCCGTCATCGTCATCGGCGGTGGCTTCATTGGGCTCGAGATTGCCGCCACCGCGCGCAAGCTCGGACTCGAAGTCACGGTCATGGAGGGCTTAGGAAGACTGATGTCGCGGGTGGTGGCGCCGATTGTCTCGGAAGCCGCGGCCCGCTTGCATCGCGCCCACGGCGTCGAGCTGCTGTTCGAGGCGCGCGTCACGGAGCTGCTCGCCGCGGAGGGGGAAGTGTGTGGAGTGCTCACGGCGGACGGCAAGAGCTACCCGACCTCCTGCGTGGTGATGGGAGTGGGCATCGATCCTGACGACGCCCTGGCGCGCCGGGCCGGCATCGAGTGCGATCGCGGCGTGATCGTCGATCGCTGCTCGCGCACTTCAGATGCTTCGATCGTGGCTGCGGGCGATTGCTGCGCACGCCGCCTGGAGGATGGGAGCCTGTTGCGACTCGAGTCGGTACAGAACGCTTCGGAGCAGGGCATCTCGGCGGCGGCGACGCTCCTTGGCCGCGAACGGCCCTTCATCGCCTCGCCCTGGTTCTGGTCCGATCAGTACGAGACCAAGCTGCAGATGGTGGGGTTGAGCTCAGGCTACGATCAGGTGGTCACGCGCGGGGATCTGGATAAGCCCGCGTTCTCGGCGTTCTATTTCCGCGCCGGCGCGCTGATCGCGGTCGACTCATTCAGCCGCATTCCCGATCACATGGTGGCCCGCAAGCTCCTGGATCGCGGCCTCTCGCCCACCCCGCAGCAGGCGGCCGACCCAGGATTCGACCTGCACAGCCTGCTTAACGCCTAGAGCGCAAGCGCACGCGCGTGAGTTACTGGCGGCCGAGCAGGAACTCGGTGCCGCGATACTCCATCACCACGCCCGTGGGCGTGATTTCCTTGACCTGCACGCCTTCGGGGGTGGTGTCGCCCTCGTGCATCTTGTGCATGTTGATGAAGGCGTAACGCTCGGCCGGATTCTGGGCATAGACGTGCAAGTCGAGCCTGAGCTCCGGGAGCGAACCGCCCAACTCAGCGTACGTGTGCAAGTTGGCGGTGTTCGGGCCGCTGGGCTCCTGCCTCATCATCGGCGCCTGAGTCACGGCGGGTTCGGTGTCGGCCGGATTGTCGTCCGGGTTCGCGACGCTCTGCTGCACCGCGCCCACAGGCGGTGCCGTCTGCATGGGTACCGCAGCGGTTGCCGCTTGCGTGCCCGGACCGGCTGCCGAGGGCGTGGGCGCCACGGCGGTGGCGGCAGGCGCGCTGGCCGGAACAGTGTTCGGCGCGATCATACCTGTCGGGGGCGCGGCGCCTGCCTGCGCCGTGGCGGGCGCCGCCGAAGGCTTGAGCACCACCCAGGCCAGCGCCGCGACACTGATGATCAGAAGCGCCCCGACGATCAGCGCCCAGACGGGTAGGCGTCGCGTGGGTCTGACGATGCGCATCTCGAGCAGCGCCGGGCCCGCCTGGCGCTGGCGTTCCGACTCGGATTTCTTCAGGGCGTCGAGGATGAATGACATGGTTTCAGCCCGGGGTGGCACTCGTGGTTGCGGCGGCCGGCGCCGGCCTGGCCGCGGGCGGCGCCAGGTTCTGCAGGATCGGTGAGCCGGGCGCAGCCAGTTCGCCGTCCAGGATCAGCTGGGTCTCGATGCCGGCGATGCCATCCACCGGCAGATGATGCGCGCGTTGAAAGTCTTCCACCAGTCGCGACAGCTCCGCGTCGTAGCCCGTGCTCTGCGCACCGCTCGGGGAGCCACCATTGACCTGCAGCAGCTGCACTCTTAAGGCGCGCACCGCAGGCCCGCGCATCCCCGGGCGTAGTTCCGGCACCGGGGGCGTGAGCGGGCGCCAGAGCAGCACGCAGTCGCCACGCCAGTAGCGTGACAGGTCGGCAATCGGCACTTCGACGGACTTGGCTCCCAGCTGCAGCGCCACCGAATCGGCGCCTATGCCGGTCAGCACCGCCTGGTGCGAGGCCGCCCCTCCATCGCCCAGCATCAGAATCGCCGGGCGGGCGAACTCGTGCAGTTGCGCCAGCGAGCTGCGTAGCGTCACGCAGTACAGTCCCTTGCTCTCCGCCTGCGTGCAAGGATCGGTAGGTCCTGCCACGTACTGGACGTTCCAGAGCCTGAAGAGCCCTGCAAAGGCGGTATCGGCCGAGGTGCTCTCTCCGGCGGTAGCCAAGAGTTGCGCCAGTGACGGTGCCGGCGCTGGGGGCGGTGCGCTTATCTTCGCGGTGCCAGGTGCCGGTGCAGGCGCGGCGGCGGTTGCGGCCGCGGCGCGCGTGGCTGAGGACTGGTGCCACAGGAATCCGGCCACCGCGACCGCGAGCAGCAGGCACAGTGTCGCGATCAGTGGCGTGAGCCAAGGCGGAGCGAGGCGCTCGCCGAATATCTCGCTGGCGGCGTGGCGCACCAGGGAGCTGCCGATGTGGTGATGGTCCTGCGTATAGGCGCCCAGCAGCGCACGGTCGCTGATGATGTTGATCACGCGAGGCACGCCGCCGCTTAAGCGGTGAATCTCACGGAGCGCCCCGGTCGAGAAGATCTCGCTGGTCGAGCCTGCGATCCTGAGGCGGTGGCGCACGTACGCGACGGTTTCCTCGCGATCCAGTGGCTGCAGGTGAAAGCGCGCGGTGACCCGCTGTGCGAGCTGGCGCAGGTCGTTGCGCGCCAAAAGGTCGCGCAGCTCCGGCTGGCCGATGAGGATGATCTGCAGGAGCTTCTGCGATGCGGTCTCCAGGTTGGTGAGGAGCCGCACCTGCTCGAGCACCTCGACGCTTAAGTTTTGCGCCTCATCGACGATCAGCACCACGCGCCGGCCGGCCGCGTGCGCGCGCAGCAGGTAATTGTTGAGCTGATCGACCATGTCCTTGGCGCTGTCCACCGCCCCCTCAGCCACGCCGATCCCGAGTTCCTCGCAGATGGTCTGCAGAAAATCCAGCGGCGAGAGCCGCGGGTTGATGACCAGCGCGATCTCCGCATTCTTGGGCGCTCGCGCCAGCAGCGAGCGGATCGTGGTGGTCTTGCCGGTCCCCACCTCACCGGTCAGCTGGATAAACCCGCCGGCGTCGTTGATGCCATAGACCAGGTGCGCTAAGGCATCCGCATGGTGACGGCCCAGGTACAGGTAGCGCGGATCGGGCGTGATCGCGAAGGGCTTTTCGGTGATACCAAAGAAGGCAAGATACATGCGGCGTGTCCGGTGTCCTTAAACTTACGTGCGCTAACCCGCCGCCGCGGCGGACCTTATGCCACAGGCAAGCTCCTCGCTCGCAAACTCATCGACGTTGATGATCTCCATGACCTGGCTATCGTAGTCGCGCAGTGCCTGCGCCTCGGCCGCCGAGATGATGCCGAGTTTGAGTCCCTGCTCGATCTGTCCTGGGAGGTCGAGCGCGGTGATGAGCTTCATCTTGACCCCGGAGACGCGCAGCTTTTTCTCGGAGGCCTCGGCCGCGGCGCTCAGCCCGAGCGCGCGCTCAAGCGCGCCGAGCGGATTGCCCGCGCCCGCCTCGTTATAGATTCCTGAGGCGAGCCGGTCGCGCGCTGCACCGACGTTCTGCACCAGTCCTGCGACCTCGCGTCCGAGTCTGTCCCCGGGTGCGAAGTATGTGAGCCCGCGCGGGAAAATCAATCGCCGCATCAGCCAGGCCATGGAACGCGCCGGGAAGTTGCGCAACACCCCGTGCAGCTGCTCCTGCGCCTGGTAGAGCAGTTCGCGGCACGACCATTCCACGATTGGCAGATCTTCTGCGGGGCTCCCCTGGTCCTCGTGGTGCTTGAGCACCATCGAGGCCAGGTACATCGAGGAGAGCGCATCCCCTAGGCGCGCCGAGATGCTCTCCTTCTTCTTCAGGTAACCGCCGAGGGTCAGCATCGCCACATCGGTCGCGAAGGCGAACGAGGCGCTGAAGCGCTCGATGTGCTGGTAGTAACGGCGTGTGGGCCCCGCATCCGGCACCCTCTCGAAGCGCGCCAGGGTGAGCGCCATGACCAGCGAGCGGGCGGCGTTGGAGATCGTAAAGCCGATGTGGCCGAACAGCGCCTTGTCGAACTCGTCCACGCCCTGCTTGCGGTCGGGATTGCGCGCGGCGCTCATCTCGCGCAGCACGAACGGGTGGCAGCGGATTGCGCCCTGGCCGAAGATGATCAGGTTGCGCGTCAGGATGTTGGCGCCCTCGACCGTGATGGCGATCGGCACCGACTGGTAGCCGCGGCCGAGGTAGTTGCGTGGCCCGAGCATGATGCCCTTGCCGCCCTGCACGTCCATGGCGTCGTTGGCCACACGCCGCCCCATCTCGGTCACGTGGTACTTGAGAATCGCGGCGGGTACGGCGGGGCGCGCGCCCGAATCGATGGCGGCCATCGTGACGCTGCGCGCCGCGTCCATGATGTAGGTGAGCCCGACCATGCGCGCGATCGCCTGCTCGACGCCCTCGAACTTGCCCACCGGGGTGTTGAACTGGCGGCGGATGCGCGCGTAAGCGCCGGTGGCGTAGGTCGCGGCCTTGGCTCCGCCCGTCGAGTTCGAGGGCAGCGAGATGCAGCGTCCCACCGAAAGCTGTTCGACCAGCATGCGCCAGCCCTGGCCGGCCATCTTCACGCCGCCTATGATGCTCTCGAGCGGCACGAACACGTCCGTGCCGCGCACCGGGCCGTTCTGGAACGGGATGTTGAGCGGAAAGTGCCGCTTGCCGATCTCCACACCAGGCGTGTCGCGATGGATGAGCGCGCAGGTGATGCCACGATCGCGCTCACCGCCCAAAAGCTGCTCCGGATCGTACATCCGAAACGCCAGGCCGATGATCGTGGCGACCGGCGCCAGGGTGATGTAGCGCTTGGAGAAGTTCAGGCGCAGGCCCAGCACTTCCTCACCCTGCCACTGGCCGCGGCAGACCACGCCGGTGTCAGGTATCGCAGCCGCGTCTGAGCCGACGCGCGGGCCGGTGAGCGCGAAGCAGGGGATGTCCTCACCGCGCGCCAGGCGCGGCAGGTAGTGCGCCTTCTGCTCATCGGTGCCGTAGTGGTTGAGGAGCTCGGCGGGCCCGAGCGAGTTGGGGACCGCGACCGTGGAGGCGCACACCACGCTCCGGCTGGCCAGCTTGACCAGCACGCAGGAGTGCGCGTACGCCGAGAAGCCCAAGCCCCCGTAGGCCTTGCCGATGATCATGGCGAAGAAGCCGCGTGACTTTAGGAACGACCACACTTCCGGGGGCAAATCGCCCCTGCGGTGCGTGATGTCGAAGTCATCGAGCATGCGGCACAGCTCGTTGCAGGGACCGTCGAGGAACGCTTGCTCCTCGGCCGTGAGGCGCGCCGGCGGGGTGCTGCGCAGCTTCGACCAGTCGGGATTGCCGCTGAAGAGCTCCCCGTCCCACCACACCGTGCCCGCCTCGAGCGCCTCGCGCTCGGTGTCCGACATGGCGGGGAGCAATCGCAGGTAGGTGCGCAGGAACGGGCGGCTGATGAGTGCCTTGCGGAGCGGGCGCACGTTCAGCAGCCAAAGGAGCGCAAGCAACAGCCACAGCAGTCCCTGCCACACGCCGCCCGGCCGGCCCAGCACCATGTAGGCGGCCAGCAGCAGCGTGAAAGTCAGCGAGTAGCTCAGGAGCGGCACGCGCCGGTACGCCAGATAGATCGCCGCCAGCACAAAAACAAAGGTGATCAGCGCACCGTACATGGCCGCAATACTAGCCCGCCGCAGGGGCGCGGTGCGAACTAAAGGCCGCGCTTGGACCGCGGCTCAGTGCAGTAGTTCTTCCACCCCGGCGCGCTCTTCGCGCAGCTCTGAGTCGGTGGCGTTCATCCTGGAGCGGCTGAACTCATCGATGCTCAAGCCCTGCACGATCTGGTAGCGCCCGTCGCGGCAGGTGACCGGGTAGGAGTACACCACGCCTTCCTTGATGTCATAGCTGCCGTCGGCAGGAATGCCCATGCTGACCCAGTCGCCCTCAGGCGTGCCGGTCCACCAGGTGCGCATGTGATCAAGCGCCGCGGAGGCCGCCGAGGCCGCCGATGAGGAGCCGCGCGCCTTGATCACCGCCGCCCCGCGCTGCTGGACCGTGGGAATGAAGGTCTGCTCGACCCAGCTGCGCTCCACGAGGCTGGTGGCGCTCTTGCCCGCGACTAGCGCGTGGTTGAGGTCCGGGTACTGCGTCGCGGAGTGATTGCCCCAGATCGTCATGTGGCGGATGTCATTGACGTGCGTGCCGGTCTTCTCGGCGAGCTGTGACAACGCGCGGTTGTGGTCCAGGCGAGTCATGGCCGTGAAGTTGGCGATCGGCAGGTCCGGCGCGTTGCTGCGCGCGATCAGCGCATTGGTGTTGGCGGGATTTCCCACCACCAGCACGCGCACGTTGCGATCGGCGACCGCGTTGAGCGCCTTGCCCTGCGCGGAGAAGATCTGCGCGTTGGCCAGCAGCAGGTCCTTGCGCTCCATGCCAGGACCGCGCGGGCGCGCCCCCACCAGCAGAGCAGCGTGGCAGTCGCGGAACGCCACGCGCGCATCGTCGCTCGCGATCACCTTGTTGAGGGTGGGGAACGCGCAGTCGTTGAGTTCCATGAGCACGCCGTTGAGGCCGGGGAGTGCGGCGGTGATCTCGAGCAGATGCAGATTGACCGGCTGATCGCTCCCCAGCATCTGGCCCGAGGCCACCCGGAAGGCGAGGGCATAGCCGATCTGGCCGGCAGCGCCCGTGATGGCGACATTCAGGGGTTTTTTCATGGGCAGCGCTCCGAAGGCGGCAGTAGGGACGACGGACGACAAAAGGATCCTGATTCTAATGGACCCGCTTTAGGGTGGCGACCCGCGCACGACATTGGCTCGAAGGAGCGCGCCGGTGCACACTAGCGGCCGATGAGCTCATTTACACGGGCAATCTTTAAGGGAGCGGGCCATGCATGCCACCGGGCAGCGACGTGAACAGCACCGAGCAGCGATGAGGGCAGGCCTCGCTTGAGCACGGGCTTGCCCTAACCGTGTACTGCGTAGCGCAGCGCCAGGCCGACTGCCTGGAACTGAGCCTCCAGGGCCGTTGGCGGGCCGCGGAACTCACGACCATCCACGCGGAACTCGCGGCGGTGTCATTGCGTGGGGCACGCTGCCTCAAGGTCAAAGTGGGCGACGCCAACTTTGATCTGTCCGGCGCCTGGCTACTGCATGACTACCTGACGAATGTCTCCGGCGCGATCGCGGCGGAGTACGTTGGCGAGGTGCCACCGATCCTGCAACTGATCGACCGGACGCTCAAAGCCGACCGCTCCGCGCCCGAGATCCATGAAACCGTGCACACGATGTGGCTGGACCCGGCGGCCGCGGTCGAGGGACTGGGGCGCCGCGCGGTCGGGGTCTGGCGCAATGTTGAGGCGCCGCTCGATTTTGTCGGTCGGGTCAGTGCAGCCGTGGCGAGCGGTGCATTGCGTATCAGGCGCTGGCGGCCGATTTCGATCGTCCGTCACATCTATGACACGGGCATTGCGGCGATTCCGATCGTGGCGCTGATCGGCTTTCTGATTGCGGTGATCCTTGCCTACATGGGCGCGCAGCAACTGCGCAAGTTCGGCGCCGACATCTTCGTAGTCGACCTGGTCACCGTCGGCGTGCTGCGCGAGCTCGGCGTACTCCTGACCGCCATCATCGTCGCTGGCCGTTCCGGCAGCGCCTTCGCCGCCGAGATTGGTGTCATGCAGCTGAATGAGGAAGTCGACGCGCTGCGCACCATCGGCGTCAATCCGATCGAAGTGCTTGTAGTGCCACGGATGCTGGGGCTCGTAATCGCCCTCCCGCTACTGACAGTCATTGCCGATTTGATCGGACTGGCCGGCGGCGCACTGCTGTGCCGCTTCCTGCTCGACATGCCCCTCACCCAGTTCCTCAACCGGGCCAACGATGCGATCGCCAGCACGACCTTCTGGGTGGGGTTCATTAAGGCGCCGGTGTTCGCGTTGCTGATCTCGATCGCCGGCACCTGGTGCGGTCTGCGCGTGCGCGGTTCCGCCCGCAGCCTGGGTCGCTATACGACCTTGGCGGTCGTCGAGGCAATCTTCCTGGTGATCCTGGCTGACGCCCTGTTCGCGGTACTTTTCATGAAGATGGATATCTGATGTCCGCGATCATTGAAGTGCGGGGGCTGAGCAACTCCTTCGGTCGCCAGATCGTGCACCGCGACCTGGATCTGACGGTGGAGGAAGGCGAGATCTTCGGGATCGTGGGCGGCTCGGGCTCCGGCAAGTCGGTGCTACTGCGGAGCATACTTGGCCTGCAGCCACCGCGCGCCGGGACCATAAAACTTTACGGACACGACATCACTCGCATGGGTGCCGCGGAATTGCGTCGTGTCAAGGCGGGTTACGGAGTGACGTTTCAGGAGGGAGCGCTATTCAGCGGGCTGACAGTGCTGCAGAACATCCAGCTGCCCATGATGGAATATCTGCGGCTGCCGACGCGCATGCTCGATGAATTGGCGATGCTCAAGCTCAAGCTGGTGGGTTTAAGACCCGATTCGGCTCAAAAGTTTCCCTCGCAACTGTCGGGCGGCATGGTCAAGCGCGTGGCGCTGGCGCGCGCGCTGGCCCTCGACCCCAAACTGCTGTTCCTCGATGAGCCCACCTCGGGCCTCGATCCGATCTCGGCGCAGGCCTTTGACGAGCTGGTGCAGTACCTGCGCCGCGAGCTGGGGCTGACCGTGGTCATGATCACGCACGACCTCGATACTCTGTACGCGATATGCACGCGGGTCGGGGTGCTGGTCAATGGGCGGATGATCAGCGACACGCTGGCCAACATCGCCCGCAATCCGCAGCCCTGGATTCATGCATACTTCCAGGGCAAGCGCGCGCAGCGCCGCAATGCCGGAGAGCTTAAGCATGGAGCGTGAAGCCAATTACGTCGCGGTGGGCGCCTTCGTGCTGTTGGTCCTGGTCATGGGGGCGCTGTTCGTCTACTGGTACAGCGACGCGCGCGAACAGCACAGCTACAACCGCTACGAAGTGTATTTCGACGGCAGCGTCAGCGGCCTGGCGGTCGGCGGCCAGGTGCGCTATCTGGGTGTCGATGTCGGCCGGGTGGTGGCCATCAGGCTCGATCAGCGAGCAGCCGATCGCGTCCAGGTGATCGTGGACATCGATTCGAGCGCGCCGATTTCCGAGCGCACCCTGGCGCAGCTCTCGCTCCAGGGCGTCACCGGACTCCTATTCATCGACCTGTTCCTTAATCAGCAGGGCGCGCCGCCTGAACGGCTGATGGAACCGGTGGCCAGCGAGCACTATCCGGTGATCCGCTCGGTGCGCTCGAATTTCGATCTGTTCCTGAGCGGGCTGCCGCGGGTGGCGGCACAGATCGGCGAGCTGGCCTCGCGCGGGAACAAGCTCCTGTCCAACGAAAACCTGGCTGGCGTCAGCCGACTGGTGGCCAATCTCGACAAGGCTGCAGCAGCGCTGCCGAAAGCGGCCAGCGATGCGAGTGAGCTGATCGCCGAGCTGCGCGAGGCGACCGCGGCCAGCCGCAGCCTGATCGCGCAGCTCAATGCCACGACCGAGGCCGCCGGGCCCGATCTGGTGGCGGCGGTCGCGCGACTGCGCAGTTCCGCCGATCATCTGGCGTCCGCGAGCGAGCAGCTTGATGGGCTCCTCAAGGAGGACCGCGGCGCACTCAGCGGATTCGTGCAGCAGAGTCTGCCGCAGCTCGACGCGCTGCTGCGTGACAGCCGCGATGCCGCGCGCGAGTTGCAGCTGCTGTCCAGGAGCCTGCGCGAGAATCCCGCGCAGGTGTTGTATCAGCCGGCCAGCGCCGCGGTGGAGATCCCTAAATGAAGCTGAAATTGCCGCCTACGGGTGCGCTGGCCGGCATGCTGCTGCTGGTGGCCGGTTGCTCCGGATTCCACAGCGATGAAGCGGCGACGCAGGTCTATACGCTCGATCCGGTGATCGCCGCCGCCAAGAGCGCCGCGCCCGAGGAGGCTCCGAGCCTGCTCCTGCTGCGGCCACAGGCGGCCCCGGGTCTGGATACCGAGCGCATCGCGCTACGGCGCAGCGGACAGCGCATGGATTACTACGCTGCGAGCCGCTGGCCCGCGCCGGTGCCGGAATTCGTGCAGTCGCTGGCCGTGGACACGCTGCGCGGCTCGGGAAAATATCGCTCCGTGCAGGCCGATGGGACCGCATTTTCTGCCGACCGGGCGCTGCAGATCGAGATCCGTCGTTTTCAGGCGGAATACGCGGGCGATGGCCCACCCACGGTGCACGTGCAGCTGCTCGCCACTCTCGGCAAGCGCGACGATCGCAAGGCGTTGGCCAGCGTGGAGGCGGAAAGCAGCGTGCCGGCCTCGGAAAATCGCATGCAGATGGTGATCGCCGCCTTCCAGAGCGCCACCGCTGCGGCCCTCGCGCAGCTCGCGGAGCGTTTGCCGCCCTAGTGCATCGTCACTAGTTCTTCCGCGGAGGTCGGGTGTATCGCGACCGTGTCGTCGAAGTCGCGCTTGGTGGCGCCCATGCGCAGCGCTACCGCAAAGCCCTGCAGCATCTCATCCGCCCCAGGCCCGATCACGTGCACGCCGACGACCTTCTCCTCCGGACCGACCGTCACCAGCTTCATCATTGTCTTGGGCTTGCGCGTGGTGATCGCGTGATACAGCGGCACGAAGCTTCGGGTGTGCACCTTGACTGCCGCGCCGTGGCGCTGCGCGGCGGCGGCCTCCGTCAAGCCCACGGTGCCGATGGGCGGGTGGCTGAAGATCACGGTCGGAATATTCTCGTAGTCCAGGTGCCGATCGCTCTGCCCGCCGAACAACCGGTCCGAAAGCCGGCGTCCGGCGGCGATTGCCACGGGAGTGAGCGGCTCGCGTCCGGTTACATCGCCGATGGCATACAGGCCCGGCACGTTGGTTTGCTGGTAGGCATCGGTGCGCACGAAGCCGGCGCTGTTGCGCTCGACGTGCAGCTGCTCGAGGCCTAAGCCCGAGACCGCGGCGATGCGGCTGATCGCCCACAGCACGCAGTGGAACGGGCCAAAGCTGCGCCCGTCGGCGGCCTGCACCGTCAAAAGCCCGGCCGCATCGCGCGTCAGACCCCTGGGCACCACCTGCGTGCCGATCTCGGCGCCCTCTTCGCACAGCGTTTCGCGCAGATGCTCGCCGAGGAAGGGTTCAAAGGAGCGCAGCAGACGCTCGCCGCGAATCAGCAGACTCAACTTTGAGCCGAGCGCCGAGAACACGCCGGCCAGCTCCGAGGCGACATAGCCGCTGCCGATGATGGCAATGCTCTCCGGCCGTTCCGGCAGCTCGAAGAAGCCATCGGAAGTGATCCCGTACTCGGAGCCCGGGCAGGAGGGCACCACCGGGTGCCCGCCGGTCGCCACCACGATGTGCGCGGCGCGATATTCCCGGCCCGCCGCGTGCACCGCCTTGTCCGCCGTCAGGCTGGCGCGCGCCTGCAGCAAGGCCACGCCGCGCTTTTCCAAATTACCCGCGTAGATGCCGTTGAGCCGCTCGATGTAGGCGTCGCGCTTGCGCTTGAGCAGCGCCCAGTCATGGCGCGCGAGGGTGAGTTCAAATCCGTAGTCGTGCGCATCGTGCGCGGCGTGCGCCAGCTGCGCGGCGTTCCACATCACTTTCTTGGGCACGCAGCCGACATTGACGCAGGTGCCGCCGAGCCGGTGAGACTCGATGACCAGTACGCGCGCCCCGTGGGCTGCGGCGCGCTGCGCGCAGGCCAGCCCGCCGCTCCCGCCGCCTATGACAATCAGGTCGTAGTCCGCGTCCGTCGTCATATTGTCACCATGGCCTGTCCGCCCCGCGGGATGTTTCTATTAACTACGGCCTCTGGCAGTCTAGCCGGATGACAGTTGCCAGCCCACAGCCCCTGCGTCCCCCAACCCACTGCTTGCCGAGGCACGGCTCCCGCGCTTCGCGGAAATCCAGCCCGCGCACGTGGAACCGGCGATCCGCCAGCTGCTCAGCGAGGGCCGTGCGCACGTGGAGGCCATCGCCGCGCTCCGGCCGCCGAGTTTTGCCACCGTGGTCGTGCCGCTCGAGGAGCTGCGTCACCGGCTGGCAAGGATCTGGTCGCCCATCGGCCATCTGAATGCAGTGATGAATTCCGAGGAGCTGCGCGCGGCCTATAACGCCTGCCTGCCGCTGCTGTCAGAGTACTACACCGACCTGTCGCAGAGCGAGCCGCTGTACCTGGCGTATCAGTACATCCGCGAGCACGAGCTCGGCACTCTAGATGCTGTGCAGCTGGCGGTGCTCGATCGAGCGCTGCGAGATTTCAGGCTCGCCGGAGTGGCGCTCCCGCCGGAGCGCAAGACGCGCTTCAAGGCGCTCATGAGCGAACTTGCGCTGCTGCAGGCGAAATTCGAGGAGCAGGTGCTCGATGCCACCAACAGCTTCTCGCACCATGTGCTCGAGGCCGGTGAACTCGAGGGCATCAATCAGAGCATCGTCACCGAGGCGGCGCGGCGCGCCAAGGAGCAGGGCCTCGAGGGCTGGGTCTTCGGGCTCGATCAGCCGACCTATGTGGCGGTGATCACCGATGCGAAGTCCGCCCCGCTCCGGCGCGTTTTCTACGAGGCCTGGAACACCCGCGCCTCCGATCGCGGGCCGAGCGCCGGCCGCTTCGACAACACCAGCGCCCTTGAGGAGATCTTACGACTGCGCCACGAAGCGGCGCGTCTGCTCGATTTCAGGTCGTTCGCCGAGTACGCGCTCGCCGATCGCATGGCGCACACAGTCTCGGAAGTCGTGGGGTTCCTCCGTCAGCTCGCCGCCGCGGCGCGTGCCAGCGCCGAGGCTGAACTCGCCGAGCTTACGGCCTACGCGGGCCGCCCGCTCGATGCCTGGGACATCACCTACTACTCGGAGCGGCTGCAGCAGAGCCGCTTTGAGGTCTCGCAGGAGGAACTGCGCGAATACCTGCCGTTGCCGCGCGTGCTCGACACTTTGTTTGAGGTGGCCGAGCGCCTCTACGGAGTGCGCATGCAGGAGCAAAGCGGCGTGCCGGTATGGCACAAGGACGTGCGCTACTTCGAAGTCCAGTCGCCCGCCGGCGAGCCGCTGGCCGGCTTCTATCTGGATGCGTACGCGCGTGCCAACAAGCGGAGCGGTGCGTGGATGGACGAGTGCGTCGGGCGCATGCAGCTACGTGGCGCGCTTACCCTGCCGGTCGCCTACCTGAACTGCAACTCACTGCCGCCGCAGGACGGCAAGCCCGCGCTCCTCACGCACGATGACGTGGTGACGCTGTTCCATGAATTCGGCCATGGCCTGCATCACATGCTCACCCGCATCGGCTATCCGAGCATCGCCGGCATCAACGGCGTGGCCTGGGACGCGGTCGAACTGCCCAGCCAGTTCATGGAAAACTACGCCTGGCTGCCCGAGGTGCTCGCGCGCATCGGCGCGCACGCGGTGAGCGGGGAGTCCATTCCGGAGGAAAAGCGACGCCAGCTCATCGCCACCCGCAGCTTCCACGCCGGACTCCAGACCCTGCGCCAGGTGGAATTTGCGCTGTTCGATATCCGGCTGCACGCCGAGTACGATCCGGCGCGCGGCGCCAATGTCTATCCGCTGCTGGCCGAAGTCCGGGGCGAGGTGGCCGTCACGCGCATTCCGGAATGGAACCGCTACCCGCACAGCTTTGCGCACATCTTTGCCGGCGGCTACGCGGCGGGCTACTACAGCTACAAGTGGGCCGAGGTGCTCGCGGCCGACGCGTTCGCGGCCTTCCGGGGCCCCGGGGCCTTCGACAAGGCCACGGCGCGGCGCTTCCTGGACAGCATTCTGGCGCGCGGCGGCAGCCGCGACGCGCTTGAGGCCTTCATCGAGTTTCGCGGCCGCAAGCCTGAGATCGGACCGCTCCTGGAACTGCACGGGATCGCACCCCCCAAGGCGGCTTGAGCCGCCGCACACACTCGTGCGCATCGCCACCTGGAACGTCAATTCGCTGCGGGTGCGGCTGCCCCAGCTCCTAGGCTGGCTCGGCGCTACTTCCCCGGACGTGGTGGCGCTCCAGGAAACCAAGCTCACCGACGAGACTTTCCCGATCACCGAGTTGCAGGAGGCCGGCTACCGGAGCGTCTTTTCGGGCCAGCTGACCTACAACGGCGTGGCGCTGCTGACGCGCAGCATCGCCGGCGAGATCGTGCGCGACATGCCTTCTTACGATGATCCGCAGCGACGCATCCTAGCGGCCAGCGTTGATGGTGTTCGGGTGATCAACCTGTACGTGCCCAACGGGCAGAGCGTCGGATCTGACAAGTACTACTACAAGCTCGGTTGGCTGCGCGCGCTGCGCGCCTGGCTGCGCGATGAGCTTGTCGCATATCCGCGACTGGTGGTGCTGGGTGACTTCAACATCGCGCCCGAGGACCGCGACGTGCACGATCCTGCCGCGTGGGTGGGTTCGGTGCTGGTCAGCCCTGAGGAACGCGCGGCCCTGCAAGCAGCCATGAGCCTGGGGCTCATTGATGTATTCCGCAGCTTCGAGCAGCCGCCGCGCTCCTACAGCTGGTGGGATTACCGTGCCGGCGCCTTCCAGCGCAACAACGGCTTGCGCATCGATCTGGTGCTGGCCTCAGCGGCACTGGCCGAGCGCTGCAGCGCCTGCACGATCGACCGCGAACCGCGGCGTGTGGAGCGTGCGTCGGACCACACACCCGTGATGGCGACTTTTGACATATAGATCGCGAGTGGTTTGCGGACTGGTTCACAGTGGGCAAATAACTGTGCGGCAGGTCGCTGGCACCCTCATGGCCCCTCGCTTACACTGCCGATTCCATGGCATCCGCGGCAAATGAGCGGCCGGTAGCGCCGCCGGCAGGTTCCGGCATGGCCAGCACCCGCCGCAGCGATTTCGACATCACCAACACGGTCCGCGTCAGCTCGCCGCCCGCGGTTTTGCAGGCCATTGAGCAGCTGTTCGCGAGCACCTGGCCCGAGGCCTCGACCGAAGCCCTGCGCCATGCGTTCGCGCAGTTCGATGACATGTTTTCGGGACGCACGCCCGGCTACGCCGGCGTCGACACCGTGTATCACGACCGTCAGCACACGCTCGATGTGACCCTCACGATGGCGCGGCTGTGTGCAGGCTACGAACGGCAGATGGATCCGCTGTGGAAGCTCGGGGCGCCGCGGGCCGTGGCCGGTGTGATCCTGGCGCTGTTTCACGACGTGGGGTATCTCAGGCGCGATTCGGACACCACGCAACGCAATGGTGCCGAATTCACCAGCACGCATGTCTCGCGCGGCATCGAGTTCCTGCGTGGCTACCTGCCGCAGATCGGACTGGAGGAATGGGTAGAGCCCGCCGGGCAGATACTGCACTTCACCGGCTACGAGGTCCCCTTCAGCGAACTGGTATTGAAGGATGCGCGCGACGTCAGGCTCGGACACCTCCTTGGCACCGCAGACATGATCACGCAGATGGCCGATCGCTGTTACCTGGAAAAGTGCCGCGACCGACTCTACCCGGAATTCGTGCTCGCCGGCATGGCGCTGCCCTACAGCAACGCCAGCGCGGAGAAGGTGCGCTATGCCTCGGGAGTGGATCTGCTGCGCCACACGCCTGTGTTCGTGGCCGAGACCAAGGCCAAGCGGCTCGACGGGGAATTTAACCGGGCCTACCGCTACCTCGAGGTGCTCTTCGATGGCCGCAATCCTTATATGGAATCCATCGAGCGCAACCTGAGCTTCCTGGCGCAGATCTTGCGCAGCGAGAGCTGGCGGATGCTGCGTCGCAATCCGCCCCTGTACGCCGCCGATCCCAACGCGCTCGCCGACGTGCGCGGGCAGATGCTGGGCTACTTCAAGCGAGCCTGGTTGCGCGACTGAGCTCGCGCGCCGCGAGCGCCGCCGCCGGCGGCGTCGCAATCGCCGTCACGTAACGATCGTAAAGCTGCGGAAGCACCGCCATCACCGCTTTGCGCCCCTGAAGTTCTGCGCCCGCGAGCGCCTCCTCGAGCAGTTCGGCGCTCATGGCGCGCAGGGCAGGTGCGGCCACCGGCGCGAAGCTCAAGTGCCAGGGCTCCGGCTGCACGCCGCCGCGATCGCGGTCATAGGGTAGGAAAAACCCGTAGTGCCGGGCGTGGCTTGAGAGCCATCCAGACAATTTTGCGTAGCGGCCCCCGGGACCGTAGTCGGTGCTGAGCAGCTCGATGGGCGCTCCCTGCTCAAGCGCATTGCGATCGATGAGGTCGAAATCGCTTCCCCAGTGGTGACGGCTGGCTCCCGGCAACGCCGACCACACTAGGATCGCCGCTACGCGCTCGTGTTCATTGAGCGTTAGGGCCTCAAGCGGCTTGTTTTGCGCATCGAGCAGCGCGCGCGCGCCCGAATATTTGCCGTTCCAGATCGTAAGCTGCCGCTCGAAATCCCGGAAACCCGAGACCGCCTGCAGCGCGATCCCGTCGCGCTGCGCTGCCGTGCGCATCGCCAGCAGGGCGCTGGCGGCCTGTGGGTGCAACGCGCAGCCGAGTTCATCCACCTGCTGCACGTGCGTGCGCGCCCGCCCGGTGAGCTCCAGAGGCGACAGGGCGATTGCGCCGGAAACGGGGTTGGCGGATGACTCGGTCATGGGGCATGATTCTATGCCGCATTTCGGGGGAGACGCGTGCGCCGTCTGCAACTTACTAGCCGACACGTTGCTGCCATGTCCCTAGCCCTAGCGCTCGGGGGATGGGTGGCGATTGCGTTGGTGCGCCCGCTCGATCCTGGACCGATGATGTGGCTCGCGGGCCTTTTGACGCTCGCCGGCGCCTCGGCGGCCGCCTTCTGGTCGTGGCGCGAACGGCAACGTCTGCAGGATGGTGTCGAGCAGCTGATCGGCGCCTTCGAGCGCTTGGGCCGTGGGGAGTTCTCGCAGCCCGCCGACGGCGGGCTGGCCGGGCACTTGGGAAGACTGCAGCGCGCCTTCGATCGCACGCGCGTGGCGCTGAACGAGACCACCTACAGCCGCGACTATCTCAACAGCGTGCTCAACAGCATGAGCGACAGCGTGTTCGTGGCGGCGACCGATGGTGTGATCCGGCTCACCAACGAGGCGGCACGGCGCATGACCGGTTTTGCCGCCGAGGAACTGATCGGCACGCATATCTCATCCCTCCTAGCCTCGGCCGGTGAGGGCGGCGGGGATCCGCTGGCCGCGGCCCGCGATGCCGGCGAGACTGTGTTGCGCACGCGCGCCGGCCAGACGATACCGGTGTCCTTCGTGGTCTCGCAGGTCGCCAGCACCGATGCGCAGTTCGCGGGCGACATCTACGTGGCGCGCGACATCACCGAGCGCAAGCGCGCCGAGCGGCGCATCCGCTACCTGGCGCGCTACGACGCGCTCACCAAGATTCCCAACCGCATGCAGTTCCAGCACCTGCTGCAGCAAGCGATTGCGCGCGCGCGGCGCGTCGGCCAGGGCGTGGCGCTGCTGTACATCGACATGGACCATTTCAAGGAAGTGAACGACACCTTCGGCCACGCCTCGGGCGATCGGGTGCTCGAGGCCCTCACCGAGCGCTTGACACGGGTGTTGAGCAGCGAGTCGGTGCTGGGACGACTGGCGGGCGATGAGTTCGCGCTGTTCGTCGACGGGCTCGGCAACGATCCGCAGGAGACCCGCGAGCAGGTGACGCAGCTGGCGCGCACCGTGCTCGATACCGCCGGGGCCGCCTTCCACATCAACCAGCAGGAAGTGTTCCTGACCGTGAGCATCGGTATCGCGATGTGTCCGCGCGATGCCGACAACGTGATCGACCTGATCCGCAACGCCGATGCCGCCATGTACCACTCGAAGCAGAACGGCGGCAACACCTATGCCCACTACTCGCAGGAGATGAACGCCGCGGCGGTCGAGCGGCTCATGCTGCGCAGCAAACTCAGGCGCGCGGTTGAGCGGGACGAGTTCATGGTGCACTACCAGCCCAAGATCAATCTGCGCGACGGGCGCATCGTCGGCGCCGAGGGCCTGCTGCGCTGGCGGCTGCCGGGGCACGGGGACATCCCGCCCTCGCAGTTCATCCCGATGGCCGAGGAGAACAACCTCATCAGCGCCATCGGCGAGTGGGTGCTCGAGCGCGTGTGCCTGGACCTGACGCTGCTGCGCGGCGCGGTCAGCGACCCGGGGCGCATTGCGCTCAACCTCTCGCTCAAGCAGCTGCGCCACGCCGGCTTCATCCTCAATTGTCGTTCGCTGTTCGAGCGGCACAACGTCTCGCCGCAGAGCATCGAGCTCGAGATCACCGAGAGCACGTTGATGGCCGACCCGCGCCGCACCGTGCACCTGCTCGATCAGCTGGCGGCGATGGGCATGCATTTGTCGATCGACGATTTCGGCACCGGCTACTCCTCGCTTTCAGCGCTGCAGCAATTCCCGATCGGCTCACTCAAGATCGACCAGTCATTCATCCGCGACCTGACCGACGATCCGGCCAATGCGACCTTGGTGCGCACCATCATCGACATGGGCCACGGCCTGGGCCTGCAGGTGGTG
>Ga0105248_10001333_pt1 | contig 27490 bp, 47 predicted proteins | sample KBSS34metaG_FD_81524 | JGI IMG/M metagenome (GOLD analysis project Ga0105248, IMG submission 81524) | Switchgrass rhizosphere microbial communities from Kellogg Biological Station, Michigan, USA - KBS S3-4 metaG | ecosystem: Host-associated > Plants > Roots > Rhizosphere > Soil | place... | reverse complement strand
TAGATTAGTCGAATATAAGCCTATAGTACTCTCATTCACACGAGATGCTATATCGATATATGATTTGTCTAGTTCTATTCCAAGAGCCTGTGTATTACCTACAGGAAAATTACGCTGCCTTGGTAAATATGGAGACGTTTGTATAAATGTTGTCATGATAAACTTGGTCCTGGATATATCTTAAAGTGCATGGCATGTAATGCTATTTCGCTTGTAGCGTACTCCAAATTTCGCATCTGTGTATCATTTAACGTTAGCCCTATCTGAAATGTATCACCCTGTAAACTTGTATTTACCCTATGCCACATTTGCCTTTGCGGTTGACTGACCAATGATTGTAAACTTGAATTGGCGTCGTTTATTCCTGTACTACTAGACTGATATGTTTCAGGGCATGTAAACATAGTCTCGGAATATATTAAGGATTCATTAAGAACATCATCGGCTGGAACTATAGCACTTTCATTCCAAAAGTTCTCTGGGTCTTGGCTTAGACCTATGCCTATTGTGACTTGTCCATTAGCTGTTACATCCATGAGATATCTCTGTACACCTACTCGTACTTGTCTACCTTGTTGCCAGTAGAAAGGAAATTGCTTGGTTTGCAATAAAGGCTGAGACAACCTCGAAAATGTACCAGATCCTATATATGCTGTTAATGTAGTAGTACCACCTGATACATATGTAGAGAATCCTGTTGAATCTACATTTATGGTAATAGTAGTAGGTGTTACAGCAACAATAGTATAGACATTTCCATTTAGCTGAGTCATACCTACTACCCCAGCTATAGCAACCTGCTGACCTACGAAATATGTATTGATATTAGGAGCATCAGCGGCTGGATCCCACTCTAATGTTAATACAGCTTGGCTATCTTTGGTAGCTCCTGTTATATTAGCCACAGAAGGATAAGGAATATCTACGATGAAGTTATCTTCATCTATAGTTTCAATAACCTTTCCTATACTTTGACCACCAAAGCTCAAGTAGTCATTAACGCTAACACAATGATTATAGGATGTTATCTGAGTACCTATAATGCCATCGCTTATGGCATAGATAGCACCCGTAGGCGCTTCTGACGTGCCCAAACCTTTAATGACGACGTATCCTTGAGGGGTTCCAGCGATAATACTAGGAAATAATGCTTCACTAGATCCCGTATTCCATGGCTCTGTCCATGTATCCCAACTTGGATAGGGACATGTTTGCCATGTAAAACCTGAAGACGGGCGGAAATTCCCGTGACGTGTAAAATTTTCATAAAGTATAGCCCATGTATTATCTCGATAATTGAACATAAATGTCTGAGTAGGGAATACCCAAGATCCTTCGGACGCATTACCATTACCTATAGGATAGCTGAAATATATCCATTCTCTGAAATAATCACGTATAGCGTTTACTCTTTGTTGTCCGTGATTTGCTGCCTGTATTTCAAATACGCTATCTGTAATATCTAGATCGATGCGTGAGCTAGATTGCTGTGTAGTTATGGTAATACCATAAGCACCTATTTCTAGAGCCCCTCTATCTAATACAACGCCTGAAAATGTGCTATTAGATGGTAACTCAGAATTTATCAGATAGAATATGAATGGCTGTAAATCGTTCCCACTATATACAAAACGTGTTTTTCTTCCTTGTCCACCAAATCCTACTAGAAGTACATCTTCATTGTTAAGAACTGTAACAATGGGTAGAGATATTCCTGCAGAAAGATAGCCACCTTTTCCCGTTTGATCAACGTAATAGGCTGATACATCAAATGTTTCGCTGTTGTTTGCATTAGTAGGAACTAAAGAATTGTAATAAGGTGTTCCGTTCCAACTCCATATCGAAGTATCTTGTAAGGGTATTTGTATGACATTAGCACTACTAGTTTGTATCTGGGCGCCAAAGAATAGCAATCTGTCCTTAAATGGAACTATTGCTAGAGCTCCTACAAGATAATATAGTTCGGCAGCTTGATCATTTATAGAGACAGCACTTGCCGTTAAAGGTGGTGCGAAGTTTACCCATCCTCTACCTGTTCCTGTGGGTAATCCCGTTCCTGATGTAGGATCACCGTCATACCACTTTATGCCATCTTGTCCGGGTAATGTATTGGTTAACATTTGTATTATGCCAGTATCTCCTGCAACAAATGTGTGAGCACCATCAAATGTCACTTGATAAGTTCCAGCTGCTGCTCCAGTAATATCGCTAACGGTTCCAACTAGTCCATTTACAGTATCACCTGATGGCCATTCATTGAACCATAACTTATCACCTATGACTAATGTAGTAAATGGAGCTGCTGGTGATGGACCAAAAGATGGCTGAGTAAATGTAAATGTAATGATATTGGTTCCAGATCCACTAACATATACGCCATTTAGCAAATTTAGACCTGATTTGTTATTCGTAGCCCAAAACGCAGATTGATAGTTGGTACTCCAAAATTGCTGATAATCCTGTCCTGACCATACGAATTGTACGTTTGTACCCTTATAGTAATTGGTGTTGTAGAAAAAGGGCATACCGAGCTGATTGATCTGATAGCTATATTTGGTATCAAATGCGAGTAACAGAGGAAAGTTTCCTTCTTCTTGATTGGATATGAAGTCTTCTAATCCCATAACAGGTAAGGAAGGATAATATGCCATGCTCGCAGAAACTGGGACACCAGCTCCAGGATGTCCAACAGGTCCAAAAGTTATTGTAAAGTCCCCAGTGATATAGTTAATAACTCCTGTTACGAATCCATACGGTCCATGATCTTTTATAAAACCACCCTGACCATCATCAATATACAATGTTTCGTTTCCTAATCCTTTATCAAACCAAATCTGAACACTTCCAAATGCAATCTGTGAACCTGGTTCATCAGGTAATGGATAGGTAATGCCAGCTGCTGTATATGCGGTTATAAGATTACCTGTATATGTATTAGATGCGGCATTTGGAGCAGGTAATCCAGCAAGTCTACCAGCAGCAGGTGAAAGGAGTAATGGCAAGAATCTCTGTAGTCTAGCTAATGGCAACGTACCACGTTTACGCTTCGCACGTCTACGCCATACGTACATGTTATAGAGAGTAGGAAACGCATCATTATCCAAGTTGAATGGTAATGGATTTGTTTTCATACCCTTGAAGAAATCGCCTATGTAGATGTCATCTGCCATATTATCTCACGTTTGCATAACTGAAAAACTAAATGTTACAGGATCTATGAATACGACATTTCCACCGCTGACAGCGTTGAAATTTAAATCAAATGTGGATGTATTAGTTATGGAATATGTTGGAAATACTGCAAGTCCTCCAGCTGATCTACTTGCAGATACTAATATAGCATAATTAACACTATTTGTTGCACCTGTAGCAAGAACAACGGTATATATTCCTAATCCTGTCCTAGTTATACTAGTAACATTAAATGTATTGGATCTTGTGTTTGGAGTAGTTATAAAACCAAATGCCTTAACAGGTACTGCGTGAAATGTTCCACTCTGGTTCCTGTAAAACTGTTGTACAATGGTAGAAGCACTCCCCTGTGCATTTCCCCCTAAAGCTGATGCATTAGCTGTAAAACCTACAGATTGAGGATCTGTTTGGGCTGCGGGTAAATTCTGATTGAAATAAGTTACCTGCTTATGAAAACCTGCACCTTTTCCACCTACATTGGTTCCCGGCGCTACAAGATCAACGCTAAGAAAACCATTTATGTTATTGAAGTTGGTTTTCATTCCTGGCTGGTCATTGCGAGGTTGGTTAGGACCATTTGGAATTGATACATTTATAGGATATGGAAAACTCATATTGAATTGCCTCCGTATCCGTAGTTACCACCATATCCATTATGCATGCCTTGTGAATACAAGGTGGGTGTACGGGTTGATGTAAATTGACGTTGTGAACGCTTCCAGACTAATTGCTCTTGTTCTCTAAATAAAGGTTCATATCTATCATATTGATCCCAATCTCCAGTATCAGAAAGGATCTTTCTTGCTGCTCCTCTAGCTATATATTCAGACATATAACCAAATGGAAGAGCCGCTTCAGAATTAAGCAAAGCTGCTGGAGTAAGATATGCATCTAGTTCAACCAAATATTGCGTTGCAGGAGGCATACGTAACGTTATGCAGTTATTGTAATACAATATAGATCTTGGCAATCCACTCTGGAAGTAGTAACACTGCACATTTATATTTACTCCAGCGGGTATTGCAACGGGAAATTCTACATTAGCTATACCTGTAAAGTAATTCACGGTATTGCTAGTAGTGCTATATCCTCCAGGTAATATCTGATTACCAAATGGCGCTGGACCTGGAGTCATCAATAGACCATAGTTAACATTTCCAGTTAAGAATTGTCCACTATCTGCTACAATAACGTTAGCTCCTGTCGCATCTGTAGTAGTTATGAATACCGCAGACTCTACACTTGTTACAGGCATAGCCGGGATATCTACAGCAGCGTTTATATTGTCTGTTAATGGAGGATCAACATTAACTCCAGTAGACATAATACCCGCCATATCAACATGACCACGCAAAATAGCTGATACAGGAGGATTAATAGGTGCTGGATTACCAAGTCCTACTGGGAATTGTAGTGTATAAGGTCCGGGTGTCCCATCACCAACAGCTACAACTTGCATCTGTTGCACTATCTTAGGATATGCTTGATAGAAAGGTCCTTTGAGTGTATGAAATCCTACTCTAATACCATCCACAAAACATGGTTCTAAGAATCCCTGGTAGACTGGATACATGCCTATTTCTTGATCACCTGGCTGTGTTTGTACACTATACAAAGGCATGTTGTATTGATCTACACCTGGTTGTGTCTGAAACTGGTATTTAGTCTTCAGATCAAATAATTGCATACGTGCATCAACATCCATAATCCAGAAACGATTTATATAATCTATGATAAGATTATCAGTTAAAACAGTTCCTGAAGGAGTCTTTACAATACGCCTTACATAAGTGATCACATCTTCTAGTAAATTGATAACCCACCAACCTTAGAAGCCACTGGCTCCCATAAATATGCTTTTTCTATTGCTTACTGGTATAGCGTCTAGACGTTGTACAGTACGCTGTACGACCATTTGACCATGATATGCTATCTTATTTCCAAAATCTCCACCTACTTGAGGACCTGATTCGCTCATCTGTAGTCTATGATATGACTTACGTTTTATTTGCTCTGCAACATATCTAGGAGCCCATACTGGTTTATTTACTGGAACTTGCCAAAATTCCGCAGGCATTCCTGCATATGGCTTAGTCCAGAATTCCATCGTTTCGCCTTTTACTTCATTATTTTCTGCTATAAAGTTTACATATTCCTTATCAAATTCATATGCTGAACGGAATCTTTCGTTGAACTTTTCACGAGATGCTACGCTTTTAGATGGTTTAAGATATATCTTGGGTACATTATCTATATCTTTCTGCGCAATCTTAGTTTGTGGCTCTAGTTCTTCTTTAGGTGCCTCGTTCATGCGATCAAGAGTCAAACTGGTTACTTGTTCTGAAAAAGCATCGAACTGTTTTTCAGCTCTCTCTATTTCTTTAGCAGAATCGGAATTAACAGTATGTGGTTTAGGTCTGACTTTTTCTGATTTTATTTCGCTCATAATACCTCAATTTGGCGATATATTTATAAATGAACCAGGTATATCTGTTGACGTATTCATACGACCATTAGCGTTTATCGCACCACTATTATAATCACCTATTGCGATGATCTGCGGTTGCTGTGGTAATGATGCAGAAATAAACAAATTGGCATAAATTGACGTCAGATCCAATATGACGCTATTTTGTGTCGGAACAGATATGACCATTCCGGTTTTTCCGGACAGTTGAACAGATCCATACCCATTAGGTATAAGCAATCTACATAAATTACCTACTACAAAATTATGATCTTCAGATGTGGTTACGACAGTATTTTCTCCTAATGTAATCGCAGATATTACAAATCTACTAGGCTTATAATACTGCGCCTCTATCGGAAGATTCTGATATGCAGGTATGGGATATGTAATAACAGTCGACATAAAATCCTAAGGGGGCTTTCGCCCCCATTTATTATGGATAATTTTTATCACTCATAACAGCTTCCCAATAGATAATATCTTCAGCTGTGCCAGATACACCTGAACCTATGATAAATCCACGGAAAGTACCATTACAGTAAGCTCCTTGGATTGCAGGTCCATTAATAGTGCGTGCACCAACTGAGGTACTAGTTACAAATCCATTAAATACACTAGGTGAAGGATACAAATCGCTTCCAGCAGAAATTGGATATCCACCAGTATTAACATCACCAACAGCTACAACTTGTGGGTAATTCAACCCAACATAGCTAAGATATGGAATAACCACATTAAAAGCAGTATAGAAGGTGGAATCAATGTTAACGACAAATGTTGTGCTGTTAGTAACAGACACGACATATCCATAGATTGGAGATCCAGGAATTAACGGGTTTGGTAACGAGTTAAGCTCTGTTGTTCCCCATGCTGGAGGTGTAATACCAGGAATCTTAGGAATCCTGAATGCCACCTGTTGCCCTACCACAAAATTGTGAGGTGCTGTAGTTTGTACCGTTGTTGTTGGTCCTAGAGTAATCGCAGCAATGAACGATACGCCAGGGAAATACAACACAGGATACAAGATCTTCTTAAAAGAACCTACGTTACCTGTTGATGTAGCGGTATCAAATGCAGTGTAGACTGCATCTGAGGTATCCCAGAATATAGTAAACTCTGTTGTACTTGATACAGTCACCATGAAAGGAATACCAGCAATTTGGTTCATACCTGTCGTGGATGTTTGTGCCAAGTTAGAGAACACAACCCAATTACCAGTGGTTAAACCATGGGGTGTAACTGTTGTAATAGTAGTGGCTGGGCCTGTACCACCCGCACCTGATTTTGCAATATCGAAGTCTGCTGTAGCTACAGAGTTATGGGAATATACTGGACCATATTGTAATGACAAACCCGCTTCAATAGTGCTAAATCCTGTTCCTACTAAAGCGCTAAGTGCAGCCGTAGTAGTTCCAGCTGTTTGACCAATATATTGTACACCTGTACCATACAGATCACGGAATGCAGCTCCTTGACCCATATTTCTATACCACCACGCATCTGTCACACCAGATGCAGCAATAGCTCTAGTACGATTAGATATTTGGATATAGTCCGGTGTAAATGGTATCACTACTAACGTTTGACCACCATTAGATACAATGGTACCTGTTGCTATTCTTGAGTATTCAGCCATATAAACCTCCTAGTTAAAGAATCCGTAGAATCTTGTAGAGAGCAGGTTTCTAATAGCTGTATCTTGCGTTAAGGCTTGTGCTTGCGCAAACTTAATAGCAAGAGTAGCATTTTGGGCCAGCATACCACTATAGTATGGGTCCCGGTATATTAGCTTCATGCTAAATCCGTCTTGAGAAATGTGTGTCAAAGCTTGTTTACCCAATACAGTATTATAGTAAACGTCTTGACCGTTAGCAGATGCACCACGGGCTACAGGAGCTTCCGAACTTGTTAGAATACGGATGTTGAACACAGCGCCATATTCAGTTGGGAGAGCGCTTGTATTTGATGGATATTCCCATTGGGATTTAAATCCACTTCCAGTCAATGCATCAAAGTCAGTTTGTAGTTCAGTGCTTGATAGCATGAAAAACGCACTTCTTACTGGTCCAGTACCAAATCTATCCATACCTTCAATACCTGACATAAACATGTAGGCATTGTTAGTAGTCAACGTAGTAGCTACAAGGCTGAAATCGCTGATTCCCAAGTTTGTTGGATTATCTGCGTTTGAACCACCTCCAGCCATGATTTCTGAGGCTGCGGATACTACGTAGTCTCTAAGGATCAAATCCTCAGCTTGTCTCATAGCTACAGCTAAACGCTCTGATACCCAAGCAAGAACGCCTTCTTGCGAATTGTTACTCCTCAAAATGAGGGGTGAAGTCATTTCTGCTTCACTCTAACGGTTTCCTCGTTAGACCCGACTATCGCTTTATCCTGTTATCAGGGATATCCAACCGCTTTAGTCTGTCAGCCCGAACTTGACATTAAACAATTCCATGTGTATACTGTTTAGTGAACTTGTAACCAAAAGGAGGTATATGAAGTTCAATAACGTTGATCATAAACATAGGATTAAATACGAACAAAAAATTCACAACCCTATCGATCTTGCTTATCTTGCCGGAATAGTAGACGGTGAAGGTTGTTTTCATGCTTGCAAACTTAAAAACAAACCGGGTGACGGCTACAAAAACGGACATTATCGAGCGGTTCTTAAGGTTGCTAATACCGATATACGTTTGTTTGATTGGCTTCAAGAAACGTTTAGAGGTACTTGTTCGGCAGCCTTTAAAGAAACTCGTGATAAAACACATCGAAGAGCTTGTTATGAATGGGTTGTTACTGGGCACAGACTTCTCGACATTTGTCGCCAACTGTTGCCTTATTTGGTCGTAAAAAAGCGGCATTGCGAACTTATCATTAAATTCAGGGAGACTTTTCCCATGAATCTTGGAAGAGGTAATCGAGAGATTACACCAGAGGAATCCAAGCTTCGTGAAGATTGTATCTCTGAGATCAAAAAACTTAATGCTAGGGTTCGTGATATTCCGCATTGCAAAATCTCATAGTTCTTGGCCCTTGTTTCCATGCCCCATCTTCAAGGTGGGGTTTAGGGGTCCAAGTCAATTAGGTCAGATTTAACCAGGACCAATTATAATAAATCCTGGAGAATAACTTGTTCATTTATTATGCAGCCAGTCTATCATAATAACAAGTTAATTCTAATTCGGCACTGGTTTTATTACTACCGAAAAACGCCATTTCCGCATCGATTATATCGCGTTGTGGAATTTGTGCGGGGGGATCAATACCGCTATTACCCAATTGAATTGTGGGAGGTTGTAGAGCACGAGCACGCATAAAACGTTGCGTAGTACCGCCGTGGTCTACCATATTAGTCTTGTCAGCGACAAGAATATAGTTCATACTCGGTGTGGGAGTATATAGAATAGATGGTGCTAGACTCTGAAGAATCATCGGTCCTAGCGCACCTGTCGTGGTAATACCTGACATATCAACCCTGTGGTTGTATGTTTGTATGATATGATGATCGGTAGACGAGCCTGATACGTCAGTTCTCGATCATATCTATCGGAGGCGAGCCGACTAACGCCTTATGAGTATGCGATGCCCTCTTACGCTGATACAGGATGCGAACTCTGTTAACGCGATGCACAATAACGCTTGTGCGGGCGAAGTATCAAGATATTCTTATGATTATTTTACGTCAAATATTATATCCTAAGTCTATTCTTCATATCTTGAATCTTATCATAAGCTTCTTTCATTTCATTTTGCGTATAAGTTCCCTTAGGGCTATACACCGCTTGATTCATAGATGGAGAACCAACAGATGTAGGCTGATAGAAAGGACTGCGTCTATTCGCGTCTATCTTTTCTTGTATGCTAGGTTCTTTTGGAGGTGAGTTATGCAATCCAAGTTCTTTGATTGTCTGATAGACTAGTTTTTGTCTTTCGAAGCTCTCTGGCATAGCTAGAATGCTTTTAGCAAGAGCGGGGCTCTTATTAGCTAGTTTCTCAGCATGGTTTTGCAATAAATCGAAGAAATCAGGATTAGCATCGAGAAATGCTTCCTGTTTTGCTTCTTCTTTAGCTTGTGCAATAGCGCTCTTGATATCGTGAGAGGTTTTTTGTAGAGTCTTCTGCTCATGCGCTTGAAGTTTCTTATTTAGCTTCCTATGATCTACATAAGGCTCTGCATCATCATCACCATCATCATCTTCAACCACCGCTTGTTTTACTGGCTTTCTGGATTCCTCAAATCGCCTTTCTAAGTCTTGTACTTTCTTACGTTCTACTTCCAGATCTCTTTGGAATTTTGCTTCTAATGCACGAAAGTTTAATTCTTTTGAATTATCAGGTGTTGCTTGACTTGATTGTGTTGGAACTGTCATGATAACCTCTTTGTTATGATACAACATAATTTAACTCATACTCACATTGTAGGCAAGAGTGGAAATAAATAAACTAGATGCGCATGACCGTTTAGGACATGTTAAGAAGCAAAGCGATGGAATAAGTGGATATTGTCAGAAGATAATAGAAAGTCAGCCATTTGGTATGCATCCTTTCTACATATTTGCACATGCTCGAACTACTGACGATGGCTTGAATAAGCGCCTGATATGGCAACCACGGCTTAGTAAGCCAAAAGCACAAACTAACAGCATGCTATTCAAAGCATATCCGGAAAATAATACCGTGAAAGTTATATGGATTATACCTGCTGAGGAGTTGTGGGAACAATATGAGAAGGGTTTGCTTACAGAAAGCAAGATAGTCAAGGAAAGCATAGAGAGATATAAATCTAATAAGTCCTTCTTAGAACAGAAAGAGCACGATGATCTTAGTGACGTAGCGATAGATAGCATTTATAGATCTATAGCCCGAGAAGCGCGTACTAAGAAGAAAACCAATAAGCTTGTTTTTCCTCATTCGTGACCCATATTGTATTTGCTGTATTATGATGGATCGTGCTATGATATATAGCGCAGTACCAAATGGAGGTTACAATGGAAAAACAAAATGAGTATTTAACTTTTATGCAAGTAGCTACAAGATTTCCTATTTTCTCAGAAGGTTCTCTGAGATGGCATCGATCTAAGAACACTAAAAATTTTAACTCTTGTATCAGGAAAATAGGTAGAAAATGCGTAATATCATTAGTAGACTTCGAAAAGTGGATGAATGATTTAGCAGAAAATAGATCTACGCTAAAGACTTAGGAGGCTTACCCTTTGTCTTACTTGTCATCGATGGGATATCCATGTAGCTGTCACGCATAGATCCCATCGGATTTCTTATACCTGTTCCGTAGTAGTCACCGCTGCCTAGTTTAGTATTAGGTACGTGATTTTGACGGTTTACCTTAGATTTTTTCACTTTGGTTTAAACCTCATAGTCTCTACACGTCCCATTGGAAGTGCATCGCTGAATGCTTTACACTCACCTTTACTTCCTATTGGCTGTGCAAATCCTGTACCATAGTCTGTGCCACCTTGCACAAAACAGCTAGATCTTTGGTCATAGTCTGGACATTTAAAACTGAATGCTTTGTTAGGCATTACAGCTTTTGGTAGTTCGACTTTCCTGGGTGCTATAGGGTCTTTGAATCCGGTTTTCATAATCATCCTTTAATATGCTAGCACAGGTTACGATCCTGACCTCTCCATTTCATTTTAAGAAATGAGCGCTCCTACCATGAGCCAACTAGCAAAATTATTAAGCTCTATATCCTGGTTTGATAGGACGTGATTTAGCCTTAGAAATACCCATTTCTTGTTGAGACTTGATTGTCTCGGTGGTATCTTCATAGCGTGGTAGATTACCTGCGCCAACTGCTGAGCTTTCTACTTTGGTATGTACGCCATCAGGTAGAACGCTGTCTTTGCCTTTAGAACCTGCCCAGAAGGAATGGTCATCGATTCTACGTCCGCCACTAGGAGAACTAGAACCTTTCTTTTGACTGTCTCTCATATTTACCTCATTTGAGCCTACATGGCTCTTTTGTTTATAATTTCATGCCATAGCTTTAGATTTTTCATATCATTTTCTTGAGTATTTTCATCATCTATTTGCGATGTGTTTTGGGATTTTATAATTTCCATCATTTTTGTTTCAGATACATATTGCATAATTCTAGGATTTTCATACCAAGGAATCGCTATTTTCATAAGATCGTCAAACATATTTCCTGAAGACAATAGATATTTTAGAAAAAGTTTTTGGTCTTCTTTTGGTAAAAGAATAAAAATTTCTCCTGGAGGAAAAATTACATTAATTGGTAAATGTTCATTCACACCATAGCTCTTTGTTGTTGCACTTGCTGTGGCATTTTCATGCCTTGTTGTTGTCTACCCATATTACTTGGCTGAGCCATTATTTGTGAAAGAAATTCATTTCCTGCAGATGTATTCTTAGCATCATGCTTTGCGACTTCTTCCCTAAATTCTTGCTGATATTCGAAGTTTTGAAGATCGTTTGTTTTGAGAAGTGTTTCTATTTCTCCATACTTCTGAATAGCTTCTATAAGCTTTGTGAGAGCTTCCATTCTGTCTTTAGTTGCTAGCGCGTTGTTTCTGGTTATTTCGGATAATCTTTCTTCAAATAGTCCGAGATTACTGTCTGATCTGCTATGTCGCTCACGTGCAGTTGCAATGTTACCAGCAGCTTTACTATACAACTCTTTAAGTTTAGCGTCTTCAAATGCATGCTTAACCGCCATTTCTTGTGCTTGAGCTTGCTGCATATTCTGTTCTTGACCTTGCAAGTACTGCATGATCTCTGCTTTACCTTGGATGTTCATATCTTTGATAATCATGCTAGGAGGCAATACTTCACGACCGAACGAAGCATTAATATCAAGCATTTGCTGCGCTTGTAGGTTCTTCTGAGTAGGTGTAAGTAACCCTGGTTCTACTATTACTTGGTATTTAGCAAATATACCACTGTAGAAATGTGGTGATGGTTCTTCACCTATCATCAAACCAACTTTAGCTGCGTTCCAATTATGTAGCACTATCTTAAGCATCTTGTCGCCAAGCAACTGTAATGCGTAATCCCATTGATCAAAGTACTTCTGGAATACCATAAGATTAGCATCTTGCTTTAATAGCATTGTAAGACTGCTTATCTGCTTATCTTGCTGACCTGACCAATTCTCTATGTTAATACCAGATACTTGATAGATAAGATCTAACATCTGCTGTGCTAGTGCCATGTCGCTTTCTGGTACTGCTGTAGGTATGATCTTCTCAACGTCTGTCATCTCATAACCATCATTGATTATGATATCATATCCGTTGCTAGCCTTCTTAAGATTGTCCTCATTAGCTACAGCACCAACTTTACGCTTGTATCCACTATTAATCGTGGCCGCTGCGATATCGTTGTTGTTTATTATTTTGTGGTTAAGAAGGAACTGTGGAGTACGCATAGGACGAATCAACGATCTACATCTTAGATCTGGATAGCTAACGTGTGGCTCGTAATTCCAATATACGGGTATTGCAGGGCATTCATCAAATCCTAGTGGATTATATCCTTGAAACATGAGTTGATCATTTAGTACACATGCTAGCTTCCACGTAGGAACCTCGACTTCTACGGGGCGCAAATCATCTATGCCATATAATATCTTGGCAAGTTGCTGTTCTCCTCCGGAAAAGTCGAAGAATTGGTTTCTCTTCTTGCTGTATAGCCTCTTTTTCTTCCTACGCCATTTGTACCATATGTAGGAAAGCACCATCAGATCGCTTTGATTCATATAGTGATTTTCAGGTAAGAAATAGAATCTCCCGTATTGTTGAGGACTTCCTCTCATTGGAGATACTCTTTTAACCTTATCACCAAATCTTGCATCGGCTTCTTGCCTGCTTATATATTCTTGACACCAGAAAAACTGAGCATCGCTCATATCTGGCTCACGGAAGAAGGGATCAACTAGAAAGCTATTAAATTCCCAAATCTTGAGTTTCAATTGTCCTTGAGATGGATCATCTCCCGTATAGTCAAGATATGGCATCATTAGATTAAATGCAGAAACGGCGCTTAATTCGCACGCTTTGCTATATTGCTGATGAATGTTACCCTGGTTGCAGATATTCATTATCAAGCGCGTATATTGATCTGTAGTATGAGGGTCAGCGCCATCTGCGGGATTATAAGTGATGCTTTTCCTATGCTGACGTTGTCTTCCCGTGATCATATTGATAGGTTGCTGCACTATGTTGAAATAGTACTGCTGATAATTAAATCCGGGAGAATAGCCAAAGAATCTATTTACAAAAGATTGCTCACCTGCATAGAAAAGAGTGTCGATGTTCGATTGATTCCAGCGAGATTGTTCAAGAGGCTGGTATTTTGAGAACATGTTATCCATCCACATGCGCACACTAGATGCGGATGGTTCTTGATTGTTTTGCCAAGGGGGTAATGCGAGTGACGTAAAGACCTCCAATGTATAAGCTAATTTTATTACATAGGTAAATTATAACTTAACATTTGTCAATTATTACGTCTAGGGGATTAGTGGATAAGAGAGAGCACGGATTGCATGTATATCGATATAGCCAGAAATGCACAGATGATAAGACGACATTTTGCACACATGGCAAGTGCTGAAATTCCTAGGCATGACAATATGAAATATGTTGTTCTTTTATTTTTATTACTCATATCGTCTAGTTTATCTAGTATATCTTGCCTATCCTTTCTTTCCTGTTCATATACAGGTCTCATATTATTAAGAAATACTTGTTTCATTCTTAATTCTAATTCGTCTTTGGTAAATCCGATCGTTCGATCATGATATGTGTAATCTGTTTGATAAATCCTATCCATATCTCTGCTAATATTTTCTCTGGCTATATCGTATACGGACATAGTAAAACCTCTAATAATCTATAGGATAATCTATTGATGGAGATGAAGGTATAATTTTAAGTAACAGTGGCGTAAAATTCAGGGACAACATTATGGTTGCCGTAGTCAATCTGTCTTCGGTCTCTCTTTGCTGTTTTTTTAATCTTTCGATTTCTGATTTGATACTCATTCTTTCATAGAAAAGTTTAGAGTAACATTGAAGTTGTGGATATATAGAGTATATCCTATCTTCTAATGGCAACTTGGTGTCTAAACGTAATATCTCGCTCCAAAGTACACAACTTGATGATTGTTCTTTCCATAATAGAGATACTCTACATGCTCTAGCTAGGTCTTTCTTTCCTAAATATTTAACGCAATTGAATATGATTATCGGATTCTGTAATGGTTTGTCGGTGTAATCTCTTCTTATGCCTATAGACTCTAGTATATCTCTCAACAGTTTGTTCTGCGCATCTTGATTCTTGCTTATCGCATTCCTAGAGTAATTTACTAGTTCTGATCTCAACGCTTGTTTGTATTGCTCTATAGGATATGACATATTACCTCAGAGTATTGTAACAACTGCTGCAACGGGCCAACATGTATATACTACACATCCAACTGCTATCATGCCACCGACAGCTGCCAAAGCTTTCATGCTTTCGTTTGATTCTTGTAGCTCTCTAACTTTTTTAGTGACATCCTTCATATCTTTTTCTGTTCTCAATCTATGCGCTGCTACTTCTTTATCTATAGACTCTTTAGCTACTTCTACACTTGTTCTTTTTATCATTTCCACATCCATAGCTAGCTGTCTTATTCTGATATCTTGTGAATCAATCTGATGTCTTTGCGCTTGTATGATCTGTTGTTGATTATCGATGATCTTTTTTTGGCACTCTATTACAGATGATTGCTCTTTCATAAATGAAAGGATAGAGCTGTAATCTGGGCTGCACGCTGGATTTAGTGACATAACATTCCTTTTTGTAAAATCACAAAATAATATCATCGCCTTTTTTTATGTTCAACATTTTTTCATTACGAGTATTCATTTGATCCCTTTCTACTTCTAGCATAGCTAATAGACGCATAAGTGATTGCTGAAGACCGAAATGAGGCTTCTTTTGTAGGATAACTTTTATGAGAGTTATTACATAGTGGATATCGTATTTTCCTTTCAAAAGTACATGCGTTAGCTCTGTTTCGTGTTGGCATTCAATATGTTTCATGGGCGATGGAGTGAGAAATCCTTCGTTCTCTATCTTACCAAAGTTCTTGGATATCTGCGTGGTTTTCTGTGTCTTAGTAGGCTCTAGATGTTTTGCTTTATTCATGTCTTTTCATAGCCTTTCTTGTCACTGTGTTGTAGTACCCGCCAAAGTTGTAAGTATTTCCTATCTCATACTTACCTTTTTTACGTTCTTTATTCTTATTCTTAGTGCATTCTTGACATACATCGTTGAGTTTTGATCTCGCATAGAAATAGGCTAAGTATTTCTCTTCATTGCAGGTCTTGCATTTCTTCGTATACATGTTCATGAAAAATGTCTTTTATTTTGTTTGCCGTAGAATGGATCTTTCACTGCTTCTTGGTATAAGAAATGACCTGGTAATAGTCCGCTAGCGTCTTTTGATGCCTCTAGTTTCTCTCTATCTATCTCAGCTTGTGTGCGCTTACCTGTGATGAAATGTATACCTGTTGCAAGGGTCCTAAATGCGTCAGAGCCGTGTGATGCCCAGTTATGCAGTGGTTGACTCATCCATGTAGCAGTTCGATCATTCCATTGTTTCTTGTAGTTTTCGAGGGCCTTTATTCCCTTAGCACACTTCTCTTCATCGAACCAACATGCATTTAGCATATTACGTACCGCATCTATACCAGGAATTAAGTCTACGTTTGTTACAGGAATAAGATTCATACCCATTTTACGAGCACTTGCTTGTCTTGTCATTCCTGATGTATATTCGTGCACCATGATATCATGAGGTGCTAGATGTTTTCCATAAACATAAGGCTTAGACTGCACAATACCTAACCAGTGACTTAAACTTTCTCCGCTTCCCTCTATATATTCTATGAGGCGTATTTCCTTTCCTATGCACTGAAAGAACCAAATGCTTGTGCTATCATTGAAACCTAAGTCCCATGCTGTATGCACAGGTATACTAGGATCATATGGAATGCGACATATGCGCTTTTCTAAGCGTGCATTAGTGATGTACTTAGCATAATATGTGCCTTCATTAGACATTTCCCAACACTCTTCTGGAGTACTAGGATACTCACGCTTCATATTATCTTTCTGTGTAATGCATTTGTTGGCATACCAATATTTCTGTTCGTCTGTTAGGTTTATACCTATACTAGATAGAGAGATGAAATAGTCGTGCATCTCGGGGCTAATATTCACTGAACATGATCCAAGACGATATCCAGGCTCTCTATGCCATGGAAAGAAATGAAAGCGATAGTCGATCTTTGTTAGCTCTTTTTCTTGTTGCTTCTGAGATTGTGCAATCTTTGACATCTCAAAGAATGGTCCTTCTCGTCCTTCTGCAGTAGACTCTATAAATACATACTGACCTGTTGCTACTGTATTCAAAGCACCTGTCATTATCTCTTCTGCCTTATCGGGATATTTAGCGCATATTTTACCAAACTCTGAGATATGCAGATATTGGAACGTAGACGATCTAAGAGATACCCCTATACGTATGCTAGAACCATTGCTGAAATTTAGCATCTGTGCAGTGTCATTTTCGGCTTTGATACATCCCTTAACATCTGCTGGAAGGTTATCATACGCATATTTCACACGTCTAAACATATGCTTAGCATCGTCAAACGTGTGTGCTATGATACCGGCAGAAACGTTGCTATTGAATAAACATCTATCTAAGAATAGCATACATATGAATGTACTTATACCTAGCTGACGAGCCTTCAATACGATATTGCAGTACCACATACTATCATATAGTTCTTGCTGAGCCCAGTTTAGTTTGAATATCTTCTTAATTCCATGTTTATCTATGATGTAGTAAAGACTATTCAGACGTATATAGGGATCAGCTATTGGATCTTTCTTCATGCACTAAATCCTTTGTACTACCATCCTGACCCTTTATTCTAGAATCTATGGTTTCACCTATAACCACTGTAGTATTAGCTTGTGGTTTATCCCATCCAAATTTGTTACGCATTACCATTTGTAAACAAGCTGTATTTACTTTCTCATTATCACCGCTTGCACCTTCTTCAGCTATTTGTTCCCACTTATTAAAACCTCTAACAAGAGCAACTTTCATTTTTATAGGATCGAACTCAATTTCATTTTCTAAATACTTTTCAAATGTTTCCCAAGTACATGTAAGCTCAGGATGTTCAAAACACCAACTTCTTTTAGATTTTCCTTTGGCAAGGTGTTCACAGTATTGCCTATAGGCTTCTTGCCGTATATCTGGATCTTTTATTTTAGTGCCATTTTTATTTCCAGGTGCAGCAGCCATATTGTGCTTTTCCTTTTTATAAAGATTATTGTAATATACCCACACTATAACAACAGGTTATTTTATGCGCAACCGTGCAAAATGCAAGAAGTGTGAGTGTATCCTAGAGAGTTTCTTTCCAGATGATTACGTGCACTGCAAATGTGGAGAAATAGCTATCAAAGGTAGCAAGAGAATGGCTGTTAATTGGGAGAACTTCCTATCAATCCACGATGATGATAGTGAGCATCCTGTAAAGATAGTAGAGAAAGATGAGATAAAGGAAAGTATAGACCAAAAGCCTACACGAGATGAGCTTATACAGATGCTTGATAGCATGGAAGATGCTATGCATCGATTACCTCCTGAGGCTATGACGCAACCTATAACTCACTACGACTTTGCATCATTGATAGTTTTAGTCTCTTCGATACTTAAGCTAAAAGAATAAAGTGCCCATTTTGGAGCGACCAGGATATGGGCATCCTAGTAGGTATCTGTGTGTATTTAAGCTTTTTTAAGGCCTTTATACATATCCTAACGTGTAGTCCTACAAAAATACTCGGGCCGTTAAGGGAGAGGCCATACACCTGTGCGCAACACAATCTAAGATTTCATAGATTTTTTCTTTAGAGATTTCGCGATCTTCGCGCGTTTTCTTGCAAACATTTCATCAAGATCTGCTTCCATAGCATTATCACTCTTATTCGCACCCGTGCTGTGCTTGGCTCGTTTACTAGCACCAATAGCTTCTTTATGAGCGAGAGTGGAGAATGTTTTTTCGCGTTTTGCTGCTTTAAGTAAATCACTTTTCTTACTCATATCTTCGAATAAATCCAGTTGAGTACCTTTGAAATCTGCCATACATGGAGTAACCCTCTGAAGGTCGATGTGTATATAGTATGTATGAGTGAAATAAATAACTCAATCAAAATAATACATATATGTTGATAAAAATACAGAGAACATGTAAAATGTGCTTTCATTAAATATAGGGGTATAAAATGCATAAATTGGTTATTTATGAAAAGCTAGAAGAATGTCTAGAAGACATGGAACAGCTAAGACTAGAGATAGATAAAGAGGCTTCGATGATTTCTGCCGATATGAAAAATACGAATAGCTCATTCTTGAGTCACGCGTATGCAAAGAAAACATATCAATCTATGGGAATAATAATGTGTGAGACCATAATCAAGAAACACATGGAGAGTATAAATGAAGAAAACTGAGGAAGCTGGATATATGAATTTCTATTTACCTTTATCAGTTCTAAATGCATTTAGAGAACACTGTAAGAAGAATGGATTAGTAATGGGAGCTACCGTCTGCATGATGATAAAAGAATATCTAGAGAAAAATAAAAATATGTATAGGTGATGATAATGGCTAAAATAGATCAGTTCGATATGTTCCTACCGATACCAGATGAGATTGACTTTGTGAAAGCTGATTTGCAAGAAGCAATAGAACTGATACATCGAGTAAGGAAAGGGCAATACGCCAAAATAGGTGAGATGATGAAGATGTTATTGGATATGCAAGATAGACTACAAATGATCGAAAGACATATATGTAAAGGAATAGTATAAAAAGGAAATAATATGGACTGGACACATGTAGCAGCAATAATAGCATCTAACTTTGCTTTGATGGGTGTTTATATTACTCTTTTTCTATGGTCTAGAAGTGAATCTAAAGCAGATCATAGAGCATTAGAATCTTGGGTGAAAGATATGTTAGCAAGCATACAGGCGGAAATTAAGGATTTCCATGGTAGATTATGTGCTATAGAAGAAAGGAATAGAGGTGATAAGAATTAAGAATCACTTCTTCTTCCACCAATCCAGTATGCTATAGTATGCCCATGCTATGGTATACTGTATCCCCCAACATATGAGAGCTATCAATAGCATCGATACAGTAGCCATGAACATAGAAAAAATACTCATAGGTAACTCAGTTTTTCATCGATATCTTTGATGTTGTTGTGCTCTTTTCTTTTATGGTATTCCAAGATTGAGATTTCTCTATTGATCATATCTATCTTTCTTTTCTTGTGAGGTAGCCAGCACCATATACTAGATGAATGCTTATTTTTCTGTACTTCTAGTGCATCGATTTCTTTTTTGATTCGCTCTATTTCATTCTGCACCATATGAAGTCGACTCTTGATAAAAAGCTTACGCATATATGCGAGCTTTTCCATGCATTCTTCTTTATCTTTTTCAAGTCTAGCTTCTACATTAGACATGCTGATTCCTTATTAGCTATTCCATTTTCTGATGCTTATGCCGTCAGGATTATACGACATGTAGCAACTATTTTTCGAGATAATTTCAAGCTCGCTGATGGCTCGTGTTGTTTTCTTACAGTATCGACATTGGGAGGTAGGATTATTGGTTTTCTTTATACGAGAAAATTCATAGATAGGTAAGTTTTTCTGACATTTGGTGCATATTTTATAAGGCACTTCCATCATACTAAACCTAAATTTATTTCGTATCCTCTATTAGGATACAGCATGCGTATTCTTTAGGCAAACCTTTTCGCTGCTCATATTTCCATGTAATACGGGGATCGCCATCGGCTCTCCCCATTTTAAGTCCAGGAATGATCTGATCTGCTACATAATCGCGTATCGTTTTGAATGCCCCTATCAGATTGTCATCATCTAACGCACGGGAAGATACCCTGGTTAGCGTAACTACACAAGGTAATGATATACTAGCCTTATGAGGTAGAAAACTCAACCAAATCAATTTATGGAGTTTCTTGTGCCTTTTATGTCTTACGCTCCAATGCTCGCGAATGTTTAGCTCGGATTTTATCTTTATGGGTAGTGTTATTTCGATTCGCATCTATTCTTTATTTTTTTGTTAAATTCTTCTTTAATAGCATCGCATCCCTCATCGAAATATATTTGATAAAACCTAAATCTTTCTGCTGTGTTTACAAAAAGTAAATTAAAAAAAGAAATAGCTTCTTCGTGTGTCATTTCTTTTTTTTCTGTTTTTTGCATTTTTCCTCTATATATTTATGCATACATTCATTATAACATACTATACCTTGCATGATTTCTTCTTAAATTCGATCTTCTCTGGTAACTCGTATCCTAGTTCTGAAAGTTTTTGAAATGCTATATTTAGAGCTGTCATAGCCAACTCTAATTTCGCTTGTTCTTCTGATGTTACTTCGTCCATCATTCACCAAACTTTACATTATATTTCTTCGCTAGATTATGCATTATTTGAATGAAATCTGGGTTTTCATCGCGGAATTTATCCCACTCTCCATTTCTTATGGCATTGGAGCATTCGATTGTTTTCCTTCTGACGAAGTCGTTTTCGTAGGTGAATTTTATCAGTGCATCTAGTAAGTGTGCTTTCATTTTTAAACTTGTCTCCTTTTGTCTATTCCATCTGATATTTCAATAATTATGTTGTCTTTATCAAATATTCTACTGCATAAACGAGGATGATAGTTTTCTTCAAATTCTCTTCTTGTGAAATTACTAGTAAGCACGGTCGGTAGCATAGAGTTATATCTATGGTCTATAGTATCAAAAATAACCTCTGCTCTCCATTCGTTTATTCCTTGTGATCCAATATCGTCTAACATGATAAGAGGATCATCGATAAGTAGCTTTAAATGTTTTAAATAGTCACCTTTGAACATGTCCATTCCATCTCTTATACGCTGAAGAAGTAGACCTTCATTGTAATATCTGAATGAGGGAAATGTCTTTAATGCCCATTCTACTAGACATGAACAGAAATAAGTCTTTCCAAGTCCTGGACTGCCAATGAAGACTAGAAAATTCTTAGGGTTATTTACAAATTTGCTTAATTTCAGTTGAGCCCACTCCGGGAAATCCAATTTTGCAGGGCTGGAATCAACATAGCGGGCTCCGAAGATAGTTTCTTTTGTTCGTTTGATGTATTGTTCGAATTGCTCATATTTTGGTTTTTGCATTTTTTTTCCTGTGTTTTTTTTGTGATAGGGGTATATTTCTTAGAGTTTCTGAAGTTTTGTATGGTTCCTTCAATGAAACGTTCCCATGTTCGCACTGGTCCTTGATATTCGCATAGTATATTCCATGCATACTTAATTTCTGAGGCCGTCCAATTGTTATTGGATGTTACCGCATATCTAAACACGTCTTCAAGTGAAACGGTGATTTTAGAGCCATTTGGATGCGTTTTAACGCATTCTCTTAAAATAGGTATATAGGCATCGGATGGCGGCCCAACCGCCTCCGTGCTACAAACAACTTCTTTCATATCATTCTTTATTTCCTCTTCCTTGTTTATTAGGTTCCGATCTGCCGGAAGCGGAAAAACCGTATCCGGCTTTTCAGGAAGCGGTAAAATTTTTTGAATTTCTGGAACTTCTAAAACCGTATATTCCATTTTCGTAAATCTACCTTTATCAGTGAGTTGCTTCTTTAAACAATAACCATATGATATAAGTTCTTTGATCATTCTATAGACTTTTTCTTTTCCGGCGTTAAATTGCGTACACAGATGCTTAATACTTATGTTCCAATTGTTAGGTCTAGACATAAGATAAGCCCAAAGACCTTTGGATTCCCATGACATTTCTTTATGTTCAAGGGCTCCTTTATTGATCATGACATATGGATTTTGCTTATTATGTTCAGTTCGAACTATAGACATGACAACCCCTTATGATTAAATAAAGATTACTATTGAATTTAATCAGGGGAATAGAATAGACTGGTGTTACTATGACTAGTTTATTCTAATCCTTCCCGATTAGGTAAAAAGGCCAGGCCAAAAACCTGGCTTTTTTTATTTAAAACTATAGCACATCTAGACATAAATGTCGAGTCGTAACGTCGTGATTCATTATTCAGGGTGCTAATCATCTAAATGACCTCGTTCAAGACAAAACGCATAATCTATCGTCTTGTCATCATGCTCAATAAGGAAAAAGCCTAGTGGTTTAAAAGCTATACGATCATGGGATATCTCAGTCGAAATGATATATCCCATCTTTTCTAAAAGACGTATAGAATGAAGGTATCTCTTTTTCCCTTCACATTCGTAGCTCAAATACATCTCTAAGCAGAATCCTTTATCTAGATAGTCTAGACAAATTCTAGAAAATATCCCCACCATAGGTAAAATAGCTTCCATACAGCTAGTACAAAAATATACTTGAGCCACTGATTCCTCAAAATAGCATTGTTGTAATCTAAACCTTTTCCTTGATAGGGTCAAGATTTTTCGCTTTATGCCTTCCCTTAGTGAAGGGTTTAGATGATAGCATATCTTCGTATCCTACTTGACCTCTCGATGCTTTGTGTACTATATGAGCCACTTCTAGCATAACTGGTTTCTCTTTTGTAATATTATATATGGTGAATCGAGATAGATCGCATAGCTCAGCAAATTCGTTTATGCTGTATCCTTTGTCGTGCAAAAATGTCTTTAGTTTCATGATTTTCCCTTTTTTAGTTTTTTATCGTTGACATATATTCGCGCCATTTCGTATAATACGATACATCAACACAAACAAGATTGCAAGCCAAAAAATAGGAGACACAAAATGTATAGAAATTTAGATCCGATACATGCGTATGATGTGTATAGTTATGACGAATACATAAAAGCGCAAAAAGAACAATCAATAGCGGAAGAGATGTACAATGTGCGACACGATGCGATGGAAAGGATCGACGCTATTGTACACCCCGAATACGCTTGCGAATTTATTAGAATTTTTTGTGAAAGTCTAAATCAGGGAAATGAGGATGCCGAAATTTTAGCAAAAAAGATAGGTTTAAAACAAGAGCATATTTATGCTTTGATAGGTGATGAAAAAGAATTTGGAAGATTAATGGATAATAACATGCATGATAGAGATGATATCGGTCATGAAATGTTTATGGATAGTTATATCTAGCTATAAAAAACCAGATGGGCTAATGCGGACCCATCTGGAAGGAAAAAAAATGAGAAAGAGCGAGATATACTTCTTCACAATAATAAATATAAAGAATAAGGACAAGAAAAATGAGTATGACATTATCAACAAGAAATGAGACGGCTCCTACAATAGAATTTACCCCTGATAAGTTACAGCTTCTTAAAGAGACGATATGCAAAGGAAGCACTAATGACGAGTTTGAGTTATTCGTACATGCATGTAAAAGAACCGGACTAGATCCTTTCATGAAACAGATCCACGCTGTGAAAAGATGGGATGCTAAGCTTAATAGAGAAGTGATGTCTATACAAACAGGTATAGATGGGTATAGGCTTATCGCAGAACGAACAGGAAAGTATATGCCAGGTCCTGAGCCTACTTTTGTACATGACGAGAAGGGAAAACTTATAAGTGCCACTGCTTACGTAAAGAGATGGGGTCCAGATGGGCAATGGCATACGATAGGAGCTACCGCTTACTATGATGAATATGTTCAAACTAAGAAAGATGGTGGGCCTATGGCTATGTGGGCTAAGATGCCACGTGGTCAACTAGGTAAGTGCGCTGAGAGTATATGCCTAAGAAAGGCATTCCCTGCTGATTTAAGCGGCGTATACACAAAAGAAGAGATGGACCAGTCAATGTCTGAATCTATAGACATAACTCCTAGACAACAACCTGTAATACCTAAGATATCGATAAAGCAGTTAGAAATAATAGATGACCTTATAGGTGAGGATAAGGAGTTCAGAGAGTGTGTTATGAAGAGACTGGCTAAAAACGGTATAAATAGCCTAGCCGACATACCCGAAAACTTGTACCAACGTGTATATGATACATGCCATGAGCAATATATGAAAAAAGAGATACAAATAGCACAAGAGATAAAAATAACAGGACCAAGCGTTTTCGAGAAGGAATAATATGAAAGATAGACCAAAGAATCCATTCTTAGACGACCCATCGAGAGGATGGGTTTCTTTTGATCAGTGCACTAAAAAAGATGGATGCACATGTTCTGATTGTAGGAGTGATATGAAGGAAACAGAGGTTATTACCCATGCAGAATGGGGAGGTACTATGAGATGTTTTACATCGGATGGCAGGAGTGTAAATGTTGCTGAAGAGCTGAATAGGTTAGAATCAATTCTAGTTGATGGAGTGAGAACGGGTTTTTCAGATAGTCAAGGAAATCATTTGTGCATAGGAGATGATGTAAAAGTATCAAAAACATTAGTTCTTCCAAATGAAGATGGATGGGGTAGAGATATTCAATCTAATGGAATAACCCAATATCAAACTAATCAATATATAGGAAAAATTGTATACCTCCCTAATAAGGGGGGTGTTAGAATAAAAATAGATAAATGGGATGATTTTGATATTTTTTATTTCGATAATATAGAAAAAATTTCTGAGGTGTGGAATGGAAAGAAAATGGATTGATGTTAATGATAATCTTCCCAACGGTCCAGGAGATATAGTTAATGTCATGCTATCATCAGGAGATACAAAAACGGCATATTATCACAGAGACTGCATGGCTTGGTTGTCATATTACACAAGAGAAAGATTATCGCATTTCCAATGTTATAAAACGCATAAATTTTTACACGATGTAACGCATTGGATGAAACAAGCACCAAAGGAATAGTATGGGAAAGATAGTTGAGGGTATACAGCAAAACACACCTGAATGGTTGGAATGGCGTAAAGATAAGATAGGTGGATCAGACATTCCCGCAATCATGGGTGTATCGAAATGGTGCACGCCATGGCAGCTATACATGCGTAAACTTGGTCTAATATCTGAACAAGATGAAAACGAAGCTATGCGTGAAGGTAAACGTAGAGAATCAGAAGCGTTAGCGGCATTCAATGAAAAATTCGATTGTAATTGTGTACCTGTAGTAATGCAACATGATGAATATCCATGGATGATAGCTAGTTTAGATGGATGGGATGATAATGCTAAGATAGGCGTAGAAATTAAATGCCCAGGATATCGAGATAATGATATCGCACGAAATGGATTATTGCCTAACCATTATTTTCCTCAAGTTCAACATCAGATCGAGGTTTGTGATAGGGATAATTTATATTATTGGAGCTGGTACGATAATGAAGGTATATCTGTTCATATTTTCCGTCATAGAGAATATATAAAAGACATGATCGAAAAAGAAAAAGACTTCATGCGTCGAATAAAAGAACTAGATCCTCCTGATCTATGTGATAGAGATTATGTGGAGAAATCTAACAGGCATTGGCAATATGCGGTAAGAAACTATAACGAACGTAAACTTGAAAAAGAACGCGTAGAAAGATGGTACGAAGAGGCACGTCAAGAGCTGATAACATTAGCTGATAATCATAACTGCAAAGGTTCAGGCATACGTATGACAAAAAGCGTAAGAAAAGGTAACATTGATTTCTTACAAATACCAGAGTTAAAAGATGTCGATCTAGATAAATACCGAAAAGAATCTACAATCACTTGGAGAATATCTGAATATGATGATATAGATTAATTTATGCCTTATATCTCAAAGTCACTGATTTATCTCGCATATGAATACTTGATACGGCAACAACTTTCTGTGTGATAGGAGGATATTGCCGTATTGTTTTTTCTTTTTGTTCCCTTGAAGGTGGGGAAGATTCCTTAACATCGCAGCTTTTCTTTATGCATCCACACATATATCACTCGTGTAAAACTGTTTTACTTTAGCATTTATCTTTCATCTTTTTCTTAGCCTTGTCTATCAATTTATCATGCTTCTTATCTTCACGTAAAAGCGATGCTTCTTTCTTTTCGAGTTTCTTAGTATCCTTCTGCAAAGACTTGATCTTTTTGTCCATTATTTCTTCCTATTCTTTCGTATTTTTGCTCCTGATTTTCTAGCCACTGAAAGAGCGATGGCTACAGCTTGCTTATGAGGATGCATCTTTTCTTCTTCTTTAATATTATGGCCTATGTTTTTTTTACCCTTAAGCAATGGCATATCTATCCTCCATATTTTATTTCCAATGGTATAATCTAACTCATTTTTTATCCATGTAAAACGGTTTGACATGCACGATTTTCCTTGCTTTATTTTGAGGGAAACAAGAATCTGAACTTGCCAAGCGGATGTGGTATTGGCAACATTAACGTCTCATTAAAGTGAGGTTACGTATATGTGTAAAGATGATATGTATCATCATAGATGCTGCGAACAAGGCCCACAAGGTGTGCCAGGTTTGCAAGGTCCTCAAGGTGTCCAAGGTGTTCCTGGTGTACAAGGAATTCCTGGTCAAACAGGAGCCCAAGGTCCTCAAGGATTACAAGGACCAAAAGGAGAACCCGGTAAAGATTGTGATTGCGCAGGTCTAGATATGCCTTATGCAAACGTTTTTGCTAGTCAAGCAGAGACTGTAGGTGCATTTGGAAGCTCATCAGACATGGTTCTTTTTGATAAACAAAATGCTGTTTCTGTTGGTGATTTTGACTTATCTACAATGGGATCTTCTGGTGATGTTAAGTTTCTA
>Ga0105248_10001327_pt1 | contig 27535 bp, 25 predicted proteins | sample KBSS34metaG_FD_81524 | JGI IMG/M metagenome (GOLD analysis project Ga0105248, IMG submission 81524) | Switchgrass rhizosphere microbial communities from Kellogg Biological Station, Michigan, USA - KBS S3-4 metaG | ecosystem: Host-associated > Plants > Roots > Rhizosphere > Soil | place... | reverse complement strand
CGCATTTTGCTTCCAAGGACAGAAATGCTCAGAATGCTCCCGGGTCATGGCTGACGCGCGCGTCTACGACAAGTTCCTCGAGCCATAGACAGGCAGAGTGGCGAGCATCGAGCTGGGCGTCACGGTGCACAATGCCCACATGGGCGCGGTGATCAACGAAGGCTCCCTGAAGTCGATCATGAACTACATCGAGATCGGCAAGCGCGAAGGTCGCCTGATCACCGGAGGCGGGCGTGCTACCCACGCCGGAGAAGGCTACTTCGTGCAGCCTACCGTGATTGCCGATATCAAGCCGGGGTCGAAACTCGAACAGGAAGAAATCTTTGGCCCCGTGCTGGCAGTAATCAAGTCACGCGATTTCGAGCATGGACTCGAGATCGCCAATGACACCGAGTTCGGCCTCACCGGGGCGGTTTATACGAGTTCACCGGAAAAGATTGCGCTGGCCAAGCGCGAGTTCCACGTGGGCAATCTCTACATCAACCGCAAGTGCACCGGAGCCATTGTGGGTGCACATCCATTTGGCGGCTTCAACATGTCGGGAACGGACTCGAAGGCCGGCGGCCCTGATTATTTGCTTCTGTTCACACAGATGAAATCGATCGGCGAAAAGGTCGCCTAGCTGTTGGGCGGTAGCCCTGCCCCAAAACATTGAGATAGCGCGCAGCCCTCCCCGTGAATTCAATCCTTTGCCGGGATCTTCCTGCCACCAACCTGATACTGCACGATACGGGTATTCCATACGCAAGGGGTTGCGTCATTTGACCATTGCTGTGTGGTCCACAAATTTCAGTCCATCCACGGGTCGCGCAAGGTAAGGATTGAGCAGGCAAAAAGCCGACGCCGGCCAGGACGTATCAACCGACCCGCGACCGATTTTCATTGGGCGGCGCGAAGATCCTTGGACGATGCATCGCTAGCTGGCACGCGGGGGCCACCAATTGCAGGAACCGTCCGTCCGACGACTGCGGCGATTTGCCGGACCTGGGACATCAGAGCGTCGAATTGGTCGGGATAGAGCGACTGCATGCCGTCGGAAAGCGCCCTGTCCGGATCGCAATGCACCTCGATCAGCAGGCCATCCGCCCCGACCGCAACGCCTGCTCGTGAAAGCGGGGTGACCTTGTTGCGCTTTCCGGTTCCATGACTGGGATCAACGAAAATCGGCAGATGGCTCAGGCGCTGAACCGCAGGGATCAAACTCAGGTCGAGGGTGTTGCGCGTGTGGTCAGCGAAGGTGCGCACACCACGCTCGCAGAGGGCCACTTTGTAGTTGCCTTCGCTCATGACGTACTCGGCGGCCATGAGGAATTCCTCGAGAGTGGCTGACATGCCACGCTTGAGCAGAACCGGCTTGCGGGACCGTCCGACACGTTTGAGAAGTGAGAAGTTCTGCATGTTGCGCGCGCCCACCTGGATGACGTCGGCGTACTGTTCGACCAGCTCCAGTGACTCGTGGTCGATGGCCTCGGTCACGATCTTCATGCCGAAGTGATCGCGTATTTCGGACATGATGCGCAAAGCCTCTTCGCCCAAACCCTGAAACGAATATGGAGACGTACGGGGCTTGTAGGCACCTCCCCGAAAGAATTGAGCCCCAGCGCGATGGACGCGCTCAGCTATCGCAAAAGCCTGCTCGCGGCTTTCAATCGCGCACGGGCCGGCAATGATCGCAAGGCCTGATCCGCCGAAGGTGGCATCACTGCCGGGGAAACTGATGACGGTGTTCTCCGGTTTCATATCGCGGCTGACGAGTTTGTAGGGCTTGGTGACCGGAATAACTTCCTGCACGCCGGGCATTTCCTCGAGCGCTCCCGGTTGCACTTCGCCCTTGTTACCGGTGATGCCGATGGCAGTGCGCTCGGCGCCGGGGATGGAATGAGCGCGATATCCGAGGGATTCGATTTTGTTGCAAACCGCGCTGACTTCCTCAGGCGTGGCATGCGCCTTCATGACCACTAACATTGGGAGGCCCTTTCTGGAAGTAACAGTTTAAATCTGCCGCGGAAACCGGGCAACGGAACTCGGGGTAGGGGAATACTGTGCTGAGATGAAGAGGTTTCAGTTCGAAGGACTAGAACGAGCTTGGGCGCATACGGGGCTTTCGAGGGGAGGGAGAGGGGCATTTCACTTCGATGCGGATTCCGCTTTTGTACTAGGGACTGGAGAGCCGCCATTTGGGGGGAGGCCTGGTGCCTGAACGTTCTTTTTCAAATCCCACTGCATAATGCCTTCGCTATAATGATGTTCCAACTACTCGCAAACTTAGCGTCGCCTGCGGTTCGGAAATTCTCTTTTGAGGTTTTTTTGAGCAGCAGTCGCATGTTCGCGTTGCATTTGTGTTGTTTGCGTTAGTCATTCCATGCCGATCCCTACCGCTTACTTCTTCCGTCCTTCACTTACTCCGGAGCTTCGTACATGACCTCAACAGATCGAATGCTCCTCATGGATGATCTCCCTCTCGCAATCTGTTCGGTATTCCGGTCAGGCTTCCGTAAAACGTTCGTGTCACTAGGTCTCGCATTTCTGGGTTTTACGACGTCCGCGTTTGCTTCTTCGCCCGACACTTGCCTTAAATGCCATCGTACGGAAACTGAACGATACCTCCAGACCGCGATGGGTAGATCGTTGGTTTCCCCCGACCCTTACCCGGACAAGAGCATTACCCACGAGCACTCCGGAAGCATCATCGCCATAGAAACCAAAGGTGGCAAGATGGTGCACCGGGTCGAAGAAAACGGAACGGTCGCAGAACTTCCTGTCAAATACCAGATCGGTGGAAGGATGATGGGAAGCACCTTCGCGGTCGAGGTGCACGACTATCTCTTCGAGTCGCCCACCTCCTGGTTTAACGGTTTCGGCTGGGATGTGTCTCCAGGCTATGAATCCTCAAGGGTCCTCGAATTCAGCCGCAGCATCACGAAATCCTGCCTGTACTGTCATGCCAGCGGAGCCAAGTTCGATGATTCCGATGGCCGCCATCTCACGGTCAAGAACTTGGATCCGATCACCTGCGATCGCTGTCATGGCCCAACCGAGAAACATGTCGCTCACCCAACGAAAAAGAACATTTTGAATCCTGCAAAATTGAGCGGCCCGCTTCGCGACAGCATTTGCGAACAGTGTCATCTCGAAGGTTCTGGGCGTGTCTTGAATCCAGGTAAAGATTGGACGGACTTCCAGCCGGGAGCTAAAGCCGAAGACAGTTTCGCCACCTATGCTCTCGTTGGTGGCGAAGACAACCATGAAGTCATCCCCGCCAGTGAGGTCGAACAACTTGCCCAAAGCAAGTGTGCAAGCGCTTCCCATGGGAAGCTGTGGTGTGGCTCGTGTCATAACCCGCACCGCCCCTCTGACCCACGGCGAGAAGAAATCAAGGCGGCATGCACCTCTTGTCACCGCAAACTCTCCCCAGCGTCGCATCCCTCCGTAGTCTCGGAGTGCACGAGTTGCCACATGCCGGTTCGCGCCACCACAATCGTCGCTCATGCAGCACACACGGATCACCGCATCTTGCGAGATCCGAAAAACTCCGGCTCCCAGCCTGGCGAAAAGGAGAAGGTGGTAGCGTGGCGCGAACCACCAGCCGCATACGTCCAGAGAGACCTAGGACTCGCCGAACTCATGCTGCCCGAAGATAAAAAAGGCCTCCGTAACGATGGAGTCAATCTTCTTCTGTCCCTTCCCGCGGAGCAGCGCGATCATGATCCCTCAGTGGCTTCGGCTTTGAGTGGATACTATCTGCAGGAGGGCAATATCGAACAGGCGCTTAAATTCGGGCGCCAGTCCACGACTTTGAATCCGCGGAGCGGCACAGAAGCCATGAACCTGGGCGTAATACTCGTGAGAGCGGGCCAACCACAAGAGGCGGAACGCGAATTCCTTCGCGCAATCAGCCTAGATCCTTCGCTGAAGGACGCCTACGGCCGCCTAGCTATTTTCTACCAACAGTCCGGAAGAACTCAGGATGCAGCCACTATCATGCAGCAATACCTGGACTGGAATCCGGACGAAATGCTGTTTCACCTGATAAAAGAGAGGATCTCGGGACAACGGTAAGATCGATGCCGAAGCGCTCTGCGCGGCGCGAATCGGCCTATCACCGCTTTGGAGCAAGCTAGGAGATACAACCGTTCCAAGTGCGCGCTCATCGGCCCTTTTAGTCGCGATCATGGGTGACACGAGCGAAGAAGTTGCCTTGGCAGCTCCTGCGATTCTGCACTAGGCGAAACCCCGAGGTCATCGCGCAGACGCCGGCGGAGTTTCTCATAAATTCGCAGCGCTTCCGCCTTGTTACCTTGGCACGCAAGCGCGTCCATGAGCAGTCGATATCCGGTCTCGCGATAGGGTTCTCGCGCGACGAGCGCGTGGCCCACGCGGATCGCAGCGGGAAGTTGGGTTCCTCCGATCCCTGCGCGCGCTCCGTGAGGCCCGCCGCGTACTGCGTGATGGGGGATGGATCTCTGCCATTGTCTATTCCACCCCCCAAAGAACGGCTTCTTTTCCATTCCGGTAGGGATCATCCGCCGAATTGCGAGCTTATCCCCACCTGCGCCAGGTCTGCCCGGACCGTTCAGCCGGGCGGAGGAGGAGCGCTTGAGGAGGCGTACCAGAGTGCCGGTTTCAGAGAGATCAAAATTCACTCCGTTGATGCTCCGCTGCGTCTCTGTTCGGCAGCTGAGTGCACTCGTTTCGAGCGCGAGTCCTTCGGTGCGCCACACGCAATGCTTGCCAATGTCTCGCAAGCGGATCGCGATCGGGCGTGGACGGAAATTGAGGCCGAACTGCGGCAATTTGAAGGTCCCGACGGGTTCGTTGGCCCGTGCGAATTACTCATCGGAGCAACCCGCAAATAGAACTACTCCAAACTGCCCCCTGGACGGCATGCGCGGCTGCGTTTTTAGGCTTCGCAGATTAGGGCAGCGAAGTGATGTAGCAAGGCCCACCAGTCGGCTGAGAAGGTGGGCTGGGCGGATTCAGATTGGGCGAGTTCGTGAAATCGAACATGGCTGTGATATCAGGTTGGGCTGCATCTCTCTGCGTCAGCGGCTGGAGACTGAAACGCATTTCAATGAACTTCAGGATCGCTGTCGTATCCATATTCTGATGACCGACATAGCTCGGTCTCGCGAACGGCGACACTACAAAGTTGGGTAGCCGGAACCCGGTCACATCAAAATCGCACATGTCCAATGCCCCTCCCGCGCTCGTGTTCCCCATGGTACAGGTGTCGTTTGCGCCGAAAATGGGCTTGATTCCATCAGGCGAAACCGTTTGTACGGGCGGAACGTGATCAAACAGGCCACCGGATTCATCAAATGTGAAGAAGAACACCGAATCTTTCCAAGCGGTGCTAGCCATGAGGGCATCGATGATTGACTTCACGTAGGCAGCCCCTGCCTGGACGCCAGCACCCGGTCCAGGATGTTCATCCAGCCGATTCTGAGAATCGCGATCGATGAAGGCAACTTGCGGCAGGGTTCCGTTCTTGAGATCCGCAAAGTATTGGTCCATGGGGACGATGTTCGTGTTTACGTATTTGGTAAAGGCGGGAAATGCCTTAAGGCTGCTGCCATTGGGATAGTTGGGAACGTAATTCTTCCAACTGATTCCCGCGGCGTTCAGTTGATCGAAGATGGTGTTGGCAGTGAGCGGCGCAATCGGCTTGTCGATTACACCCTGCGAGGTGGCCGCCACGGCGTACATCCGGTTGGCCGGAGTATTAGTCATCACGGGCGAGAACCAGCGATCCGACATAGCGAATTGGGTAGCCATGAAGTAGTAATAGGGCAGATCCTGATCGGTATAAAACCCCATCACCCTTTGACCATTGATGTCGAATCCTCCGCTGGCGCGCGAATCACCTCCAGCTGCGTTGGCAAAGCCATCCATAGTTGGCGTCGCGGAAGTGTGATCGGAATGATTCCATGCATTGTGGCCTTCGTTCCAATAGGCGCTCAAGTCCTCAATGCACATGGAGTTCATGTGAAAGGGAGTGAATGTAACGCTGTGATCGTAACTGAGTTGGGACGCGGTTGACGGCGTGACATCAACGTCCGCTCCGAGCCCCTTACTCTGTCGATAGGCGTTGAGGCTCCCAAAGTATTGGTCGAACGAACGGTTTTCCTGCAGCATGTAAATGACATGGTTCACCTTGGTGATGTCGCCAGGTGGTGGTGCGGTTGTAGAGGTGGTCAGCCCGGCGCATCCCGCCAGGTGGAGCAGGGCGGTCAGCAAGGTGACCAGAGCTAGCTTTCGCATGAGGCACTTCGATGGGGTAGGGGAAGCCCAGAGTTGCCTTTTTGCGGCGAAATCGGTTCAGGATGCCAGCGTGCGATCAAACGTGCGCTGACGAATCAGAGCTAAAGCCGATACCCAGTTTGCGAGGGATTCCAACACCTGCTTGCTCATCCCGCTCTATCCCCCTCCGGCCTGAATTGCACGAGCGAAAGGACCTTGACAGCACGCTGCTATTACAGTAATTTCTGTATTAACAGAAAGTACTGCATGCCGCTAACATCAGTCGAACAGAAGTTCATCCTGCACTGGGGAGAGATGGGAACGCGGTGGGGAATCAATCGAACCGTTGCCCAGGTCCATGCACTGCTGTTTCTCTCCCCTAAGCCGCTGCATGCCGAGGAGATCGCAAACACGTTGTCGGTGGCGCGCTCGAACGTCAGCACCAGCCTGCGGGAATTGCAGGGGTGGGGCGTGGTGCGCGTAATCCACGTGCTCGGCGACCGGCGGGATCACTTCGAGTCGCTCAAGGAGGTGTGGGAAATGTTCCGCATCGTTTGCCAGGAGCGCAAGCGCAGGGAGTTGGATCCCGCGCTACACATGGTGCATGAATGTGTGGACTCCTTAAAGGGCGCGGGCGCGAGCAGCGCGTATAGCCGCGAGAAGCTGGAAGAGATGCTCGAGTTTCTGACCATCAGCTCTTCCCTGTTCGACGAAGTCGTGCGCCTCCCGCCTTCGACGCTGAAAGGAATGTCGAAGTTGCGGGGGAAGCTGAAGACAATTTTCAGAGTGGGAACCAAGGCTTAAACCTCCTACCCAACTCAGGGAGGTGAGCAGCCTCCGGGTTGGAATGGACAAGGGCCGGGATCATGATTTCGCTGACATCTGAAATGACCGACAGCAAGGGGTGCCACGCGCGAGGATGGCTCTTCTACGACGCCGAGTGTGACTTCTGCACCCGGATCGCGAAGTTCGTGGCCAAGGGGATGCACCGGCAGCACCTGGGAGTGGCTCCTCTTCAGGATCCGCGAGTCATCAGCCTGCTCGGCTTGTCTGCGGATGAAATCCTGCTGGCCGTCCGCTATCTCGCGCCCGACGGCAAGCAAAACTCCGGAGCCGATGCGCTCATCGAGCTGGCCCATGAGTTCTGGTGGGCGCGCCCGGCCGTCTGGTTCGCAAGCATTCCCGGCTTCATGCGAACTTTGCGCTCGGCCTACGGTTGGGTGGCGCGTCATCGCCGGTGCCACGCGGAACTGTGCGCACACCAGGCGACCACGCAGGTGTGATTGGGGAGAATAGCGGGTGGACCGCGGTGTCTAGCACTGGTTGGAGTGGACGGCTTTGGCATCCAACGTAAGACCAGCTCTTGTCCGCAACCATTCTCTTCGCCGGATGGCTGGCTGAGGCCTAGAACTGCAGCAGGACTACCCCCACGGCCACCAGTGTAGCTGCCCCCCATCGCCGCGTGCGCACATCTTCCCCGAGGACGTATTTCGCCAGGAGCGTTTCTAGGAGATAGCTTGCCGCGGTGGCGGGAACCGCAAAACTCACATTAGCAATCGAGAGCAACGACAGAAGCGCGAAAAATGACACCGCCATGGCGGCGATGCCGGCAATGACATATGGATTGACCACAGCCCGCCGGACCATCCAAGCCAGGGTTTGGGGGCGCAGGTCCTCGACCTCGCCCTGACGTTTCATCCCGGCCGTGTTCAGGACGTCTCCCAGCGTGTTGCAAATCGCGATGATTGCGACGAGGAGCCATTTCATATCAGGTGCTCCGGCGGGCCTTTGGTGGTGCGGGTTGGTGTTTCTTCAGCGAGAACGACGCCTCCGGTGATCAGCACAATCCCCAGCCATCTCTGCCATGAGATGTGGTCTTGGAGAAGGAACTTGCCGAAGAGTGCCACCAGAACGTACGCGCTGGCGGTCACTGGCAGAACAAAGCTCAGATCAGCACGACTGAGCAGAGCCAAGTCGCAAAGCATCCAGATCGCGAGAATGCAGATACCTGCGGCCGTCCACGGATTAGCGAACGCCTTGAGATAGTCGAAGGGTGAGGCGGAAATGATCCGCCCGACCTGTTGCATGCCGTGACTGAGAGACACGTTGCCTGCCACGTTGCTGACCACAACGAGCACTACAAGCAACTGAGTTTTGCGGTTGCCGTTGGCGTTCATCCCAGGTGCAGCGATCGAAGCCGCCTAGACACACTAACAGCTTGTGAAGAATCGAATCATCCGCTCATTAACTCATTCGCCCAACCGCGCCCGAGTTTTGAATAACCCGAACATTCTGTGAGTCAAATGGTGCAATTCTAGGCCGCCATGGCGCTCGAGCACTGCGGGTGAGGACACGCGCAACGGTCGTTGCGCCCGCTGCCCTCCGCGGCATCGGAGCAGGCTTGGCTGCAATACTTTTCTCCTGCGGACACCAGACAGCTACAGTTTGCGTGAGCACAGCGTTCCTCGGTGGCATTTGGCATGACGCGCTCCATTGGCTCAGTCTTATTGCCGAGACCATGCTTCGATGCCAATCGCCCGGGAGGTGCCGTCTGCGAGAGCCGACTCAAGGTGGTCCTTCCTTTTCTGACCGTCGCTTCTGGACTTTCCTAGCGACGCCTCTTTCCGACATGCATAGACCCAGGCAGGAGGAGGAATCGGGCCCAGCGGTTCCCTAAGTAACCATTTCTGTGTCCCTTCAACGTTGACCCTGAAAACTGAGGGGAGTACGATCATAAAATCCGCAGAGCGAAATTAGCGGTAAGTTATAGATGGAAATGAAGATCAACAGGCTCTCGCTGGTCGCAATTTCGCTCGCAGTCCTGGCAGGTTCAGCCTGTTCAGGCAAGAAGCCGGCCGCCTCTGTACCGGCTGCTCAGAAGGCGCCTCCGCCGCCAATCCATGCTGGCAGCAAGCCTGTGGCTCACCCTCCGGTCGCCGCAAATGACCCTGCGCCTCCGCCCGAGGTAAAACCCCCAGCTCCGCCCCCAGTCCAAACGCAAGCCAAGCCTGCTGAGCCAGCTGATCCGGTCACCGAGGTGATCGCCAAGGTTGAGACGCTATACCAGGCTGGTCAACGGGAATATGCCAATGGGCACAACGATATAGCGAAGCAGCACTTTACCGAAGCGTTCAATCTTCTGCAGGGGAGTCCAGCGAACGTTCGTACGGACCAGCGCTTCCAGCGAGAAATGGATCGGGTGCTCGAGGGCATGAATAACCTCGAATTGGCCGCCCAGGCCGAGGCTCCTGCTGCGGAGCAGAAATCTGAGCCAGCGCCAATCGACGAAGCCAACGAGGTTTCCAACTACCCGGTTGATCCGAATGTGAAGGCCAAGGCTGCGGCCGAGATCAAAGCAACCCACTCCGATCTTCCTCTTATGCTGACCGACCAGGTCGCCAGCTACATCAACTACTTTTCAAACCGCGGGCGCGGGACCCTGGAACATGCCCTCCAGCGCAGCGGACGTTACCGCGGGATGATCGAGCGTACCCTGAAGGAAGAGGGCGTTCCACAGGACCTGATCTACCTCGCTCAGGCAGAGTCAGGGTTTCATCCTTATGCCGTCTCGCGAGCCGGCGCGCGAGGGATCTGGCAATTCATGGGGAGCCGCGCCCGGGCGTACGACTTACACCACGACCCCTGGGTTGACGAGCGCCAGGATCCAGAGAAATCCACCCGCGCCGCAGCCCGTCATCTCAAGGACCTATACAACCAGTTCGGTGACTGGTATTTGGCTATGGCGGCCTATAACTCCGGCCCCGGCACAGTCCAGAGCGCGGTCAAACGCACCGGTTACGCGGATTTCTGGGAACTGTACAAGCGCAACGTACTGCCCAAGGAGACCCGCAACTACGTTCCCATCATCGTGGCTGTCACGATCATGGCCAAGAATCCGGAACAATACGAGCTTGAGTCCATCGTTCGAGATCATGAAATTGTTTACGACACCGTCAAGATCAACTACCCCGTAGATCTGCGGCTCGTGGCGGAAGCAGTGGATGCCAGCGTCGATGATCTCCAGGACCTGAACCCCAGCCTCCTGCGCATGCTCACTCCGAAGGGGCGCTACGACCTGCACCTTCCTGCGGGGACCTCGGAGAAGTTCCAGACCTCAATCGCCTCCATTCCGCCAGACATGCGAGCATGGTGGCGTCTGCACACGGTTGGAAGTGGCGACACGCTCATGTCGGTCGCGAGGCACTATCACACGACAGCCCGTATCATTGCAGAAGCAAATGAACTTGACCTCGGAGCAGATCTCGAAGCCGGCACCAAACTGGTTGTACCGATTGCTCCCGGACGGCACGGTTCGAGCGAAGGCCAGACATATGCAAAGCGGCTGACCGTGTACCGGGTGCGCAAGGGTGACACAGTCGAGAGGGTTGCCGACAACCTGGGTATTCCCGCGGCAGTGATCCGACGCTGGAACCGCTTAAAGGGTGACAGCCTTGCGGGCCGCAAGGTGCTCTATGTCCACTTGCCAATCAGCCCTGGTGCTGTTGAGTCCCATTCGCTCGCCGGCAAATCGAAACAGAGCAGCCATTTAGCGAAGGTCAGCGCCACAACTTCGAATGCCCCGAGCTCGGGCGAGGAAAAGCCTGCCCCAGCGAAGACCTCCAGCCGTCGCCATACTGTCCGTCGCGGAGAAACTCTGTACTCCATCGCGAACAGCTACAACACCACGGTCAAGGCAATCCAGCAAACCAATGCTCATGTTGCAACCCTGCGTCCCGGAATGGTTCTGATCATCCCGCCCGAGCAATAGCAGAATTCGCAGCAGGCTTTTCTCCTCCCTCCTCTGCAGCTAGAGCCGCTCGGGACATTCCCTTGGCGGCAAGAGTTAACTCTCGCTCTTCCGTGCTTGCCGGAGAAGGTTTCGAAGAGGATCTGCGGACCGCTTCTGCCAAGTAAAATTGTGGCTCCGGCACAGGAACGGAACCACTGGTTGCACAAATCAAAACAAGTTGCCACTCCGCCCTTTACCCGTTATAATCCGGCGCCGTCGCAGTTTTGTCTTTTTAACTCTCTCGCGACCTGGGCCGCCCGTAACGGCTTCTCATGTCGCAAAAAGCGGCGCCCAGGCGCCCAGATTTCGAGGAGGACAGAATGATGTTCGAGGAAACCCTCTACCTGCGTGACGATGAAGCTGATGAGTTCGGTGACTCCGGCGCTTACGGCGACACGCTCGAGGAAGATTACGAGGAAGAAGAAGAGGAAGAAGAAAGCGAACTTCCATCCGTAATGGAAGAAGAGCCTGAGCCAGCGTCAGAGCCCGAACCCGCCGCTCCCGCGCCCGCGGGCGGTGGCGGAGGTGGAGGCGCTCCAGCCCGCAAACCGGCCAAGAAAAAAGCGGCCAAGAAGCCCGCGAAAAAAGCGCCCAAGAAGGCGGCAAAGAAGAAGGCCAAGAAGCCTGCCAAGAAAGCGAAAAAGCCAGCCAAGAAGAAGGCAGCGAAGAAGAAGGCGGCCAAGCGGGCCAAGAGACCCGCAAAGAAAAAGGGTAGCCGACGTCGCTAGTTTGGTTTGTCAGAAAGGAAGCCGCAGCCAGGACGCTGCGGCTTTTTCCTTTCAGGCATGGAGACCCTGCCGTTTGGAACGTGTTTCGCGAAGGATTGCCAAGCGACGCTAGGAAACCAGATGCTTCAAGCGGCGTCTGCTACCATTCCCCCACCCGATTCATCTGATCCTGCTATGCACGTCTTCGCAATCATTACCGGCGCGTTGATCATGTTGGCTGTACTGCTCGACGCGTTTGAAACCATCGTCCTTCCCCGCCGTGTGCGCCGCGCGCATTTCCGAATCACCTCCTGGTTCTACCGTCTCACCTGGGTTCCGGTGGCGCGGTTGGCCAGCCACATTGAGTCCCAGGCTCGACGCGAAACCTTGCTCGGCTACTTTGGCCCGCTCTCGATGATTGCGCTCCTGGGGTTGTGGGCATGCAGCCTGATTTTGGGTTTCGCCCTGGTGCAGTTTGGCGCAGGCGAGCACGTCGCAGAATCCACCCTGCCAATCAATTTTTCCGTCATCCTTTACCAGAGTGGTCAAACTTTTTTTACGCTCGGCTACGGTGACATAACTCCCGCCAACACCTTTTCACGTTTCCTGGCCATCGGAGAATCGGGGATGGGGTTTGCCTTTCTCGGCGTAGTCATCGGATACCTGCCCACGATATATTCCGCCTTCTCACGTCGAGAGATTGAAATCTCCTTGCTGGACGCGCGGGCTGGATCCCCGCCCAGTGCTGCCGAACTACTCACTCGCGCAGTGAACAGCTCCGACCCGGGATCGCTGGACCGCCTTTTCCAGTCTTGGGAGCGCTGGGCTGCCGAGGTTCTGGAAAGCCATCTCTCCTATCCTGTGCTGAGTTTTTACCGTTCGCAGCACAGCAACCAATCCTGGCTGGGCGCGCTCACAGTGATCCTCGATGCCACATCGCTCGTCATCACTGGAATCGATGGCATGGGAAAAGAGCAGGCACTGCGCACTTTCAAGATGGCTCGTCATGCCGTGGTCGATCTCGCGCAAGTGGTGAATGCGCACTACAATCCCGATTCGCCAGATCGGCTTGCAGGTTCCGAACTCGCAGAAATCCGCAAACAGCTGGCGGAAAAAGGTATCAAGCTTCGGGAGGGCCCGGAGGCTGAACAAAAGCTTGTGCAGCTGCGAACGCTGTACGAGCCGTACGTGCAGGCAATCGCGCGCACCCTCTTCATTGGGCTTCCCGCCTGGATCCGGCACGATCCGATCAAAGACAACTGGCGCAGCGGTCCCTGGGATCGCATCATCCAGGCTCAGGCTCTAGGCCGCATTTCCCCACCTCACGGCGGCCTGGAAGAGCACTTCTGAATCCCTGGTTGGAGTTGAGCGATTGGAATGAAGATGCTTTAGGCCGTTGTCTGGTTAATGGGCGCGGTGCGCGCACTTCCTCGTCTCATGGTTCTCCAGCACAAGGCTGATCACCAAGCAGGCCACTCCCACAATGACCAAGACATGCCAAATCCAGCTCGCGAGGATCAATCCCATGCCGCTGACGAACCAGAGTATTGAAAGTTCGTGCCATCGGCCTGTCTTGGGCGCTTTGCCCGGCGGTGAGAGTTGACTTACTGGCGAAGCCACAGGGCCCCCTAAAATCGTTCTCTGATTACCGCCCATTGTCAGGGTTTCTATTGACACAGGGGATAGGCAAGCTTGGTGCGGCAGGCGATTGCGCCGAACATGGGTTCCATCCTGTTTTCTCAAGTTCTGATAACATTCCTCGCATTGGGGCTTTGTGGAGGACTCGTATGTCCCGGTTCACCCGCCGTGAATTCCTGAAGACCGGACTTGCCGCCGGAACCCTCGCGGTCAGCGGAAGCCTTCCGCTCATCGCTCAGCGCCAGACGGCTACCGATTACGTAACCCTGGGCCGGTCCGGAGTCAAGGTGACACGCCTGGCCTTCGGCACCGGCAGCTTCAGCGGAGAGGTGCAGCGCGCGCTGGGGCAAGACGGATTCACACGCCTGGTCCGCTATGCCTACGACCACGGCATCCGCTTCTTCGAGACTGCCGAATCTTATGGCGAGATGCACAAGATGCTGGGGATCGCACTCAAAGGTATTCCTCGCGACAGCTACCAGCTGATGTCCAAGGTGACCACGTTCCATGAGGGCGTGAATCCGCAGGCGAAATTCGACGAATTGCGCAAACTGGCAAACACGGAATATTTCGACATCATGCTGCTGCACTGGCAACACACGGGCACGTGGCCGAGCGACACCTCCCGCTGGCAGGATGCGATCGAAGACGCTGAATCGAAGAAGGTCATCGTGAGCCGCGGCGCATCGGTGCACGGCTTGCCCGCTCTGCGCAGAGTTCCGGGAAATCGATGGCTCGACATCGCCATGATTCGGGTCAATCACAAGGGCAAGAGCATGGATGCGGAGGACTACGCAACCCAAGGCCTAGGGAATGTTCCCGAAGTAGTCGATCACGTCAAACAAGTACGGAAAGAAGGCATGGGCGTTATCTCCATGAAGCTCATTGGCGAAGGCACCTTCGAGCGCGAGGACCGGCAGAAGGCAATGCGGTTTGCGTTCCGCAATGCCGGCGTCGATTGCGTTACGGTTGGCTACAAGAACACCGGCGAGATCGACGAGGCCATTCAGAACGTGAATTCGGCGCTGGCCTAAGAACCCCACAAGAGCTCGCGCGGTGACCGAGCTCGAGCTACCAGTTCAACTTCATTCCGAATTGGAATTGACGCGGATCATAGGCTGCCGTCGGCTGTCCGGCATTGGTGAACAGCGGACTGACGGCGGCAACGTTGTACTTGTTCGCCAAGTTGAACATGTCCACAATCAACTCCAGATTTGTGCGCTCGCGGAGGGCTATGCGCTTAGAAACGCGCAGGTCGTTGAACACGGTCCATGGCGTCAGGCCCGCATTGCGGCCGAGATTCCCATCGAGTTCTAGCAGCGTGGGAGTCGCACCGGTCGCAAAGAATGCAGGCACGAATTGCGCGATGCACGGTTCCTGCAACGTTCCCGTGGGGGAGAACTTGGAGTGAATGACCTGTCCACAGGCGGGGTTCGTCGTGGTGTTTGGCCGGCCCGTAAGCGATGAAAGCTGTAGGTTGTCGCCATTGCCGGTGATGATATTGAAGGGACGTCCGGAGCCGAATTCAATCAATGGTGCAAACGTCCAGTCGCTCAAGAATGCGCGGGTGAATCCGCTCGTGCCGACCTGTCCGGTCTGATAGACGCCGCTAAAGACGAACCGGTGACGCTGATCAAACAGCGAAGTTGAACGGTCGAGATGCGGAAAGTAGCTGTCTTGCGGAGTCAGCGTCGACTGCAAGTCGGTGGAGTCATCAATCGCGTGCGACCAGGTATAGGAGGCCAGGAACTCGTAGTGGTTGCGGAAGCGCTTGCGCAGATTGGCGGTGAGTCCATGATAAACAGAGCTGCCGTTTGAGAAGTTCCCGTCCATGTCGCCGAACGGGATGCAGTTGTTGAATGAGCCGCTTAAAGGATCGCAGGCAGTATTGAAGCCTTGGCTCTTGAGACCAAGCAGCGCCTGCTCGGCTTGGGCGACGCAGGCCACATCCCCTACCGCCAGCAGGGCGCCGGCAATCGAAGGATTCAGGCCGCTCGGGCGGAAGAAATTCATGAGCGACGAACTTACCCAAGGTCCGGCTGGTCCGCTGCCGCAATGGGTATTTCCGCTTCCCACCGTGAAGGGGCTGGAAACGTTCTGTCCTGCGGCAAGAGCCGCAAAGAAATTGCTAACCATCAGGTCGCCGCGAATGGTGTTGGCATTAATCGGGCGATTCAGATGTCGTCCGCCATTGAAGTTGTAGGCAATGCTGAGGGCATATCCGCGGCCGAGGTCACGCTCGACAGAAAGATTCACCTGCTGTGAATAGGCGTAAACGAAGTTCTTGCCCTGTGGATACCCGAATGGCTGGAAGCCGAGTGGCAGAAAGGTGGAAGGGTTCAAGTAGTTCTGGTGGAGAAAAACCGAACTGGAACTCACACCGCAGCCGGTGCCGGCTGTGGGGCAAGAGAACCTCTGCTGGTTTGGCGAGTATTCTAGCCCGGCCAGGGTGCTGGGATTTGACGAAGCCGCACAGCCGAAGCCTGGTGTATTTAAAGGCAGGCCTTGAAAGATTGGGATTGCATTTAGATTCCCCGGCTGTCCGTCGCCGCTGCACCCACCCGTGCCCCCGAAGGCCAGCTGTCCGCTGGCCGAGCCGTCGGAAGCGTCGCCGAGGAAGTACAGCCCGAGCAGCGGGTGATCGTAGAAAACTCCATAGGAGCTGCGGATGACCGTCTTGCCGTCTCCGTACGGATCCCACGCAAGGCCAATTCGCGGCTGGATGTTGTTCTTGTCGGTCTGAATTCCCTTTTGAAGATTCAGATAGTTATACCCGGTTGCGGCGAGTCCTGTGGGCGCTTTGAAAGTGGGGGGAACCTCTACATCGTAGCGAAGGCCATAGTTCAGCGTAACCCGGCGGTTGGGACGCCAGGAGTCCTGCCAGTACAGGCCGATAGGAATGTTGGTAAACGAGTCGCTGGGCGTTCCCAGGCCTTGTACGTACGACCCCGGAATTCCGGCGCCGTATGCCTGAACCGGCGATAGATCCTGGAAGCAGTTGTTCTGGTTCGGACAGAGAGAAGCGTCGAATCCAAGGTTCGTAGCCGTGACCGATCCGAAGTCGTATACCCCCCCGTAGTTCACGGTGAACAGCGCCTTGAGTGGGATGTAGTTGAAATCGGCGCCGAACTTGGTGTTGTGCGAGGCGATATTCCAAGAAAAGTTATCGCTGAATTGAAAGCGTCGCTCGGTGCGCTGAATGTAGGAGTAAGGCTCGCGGCCGAAGTATGCAAATCCGGTGATATTGACAGCGGGAGTCGCGCCCGCGGGGATGGCGGTGTTGTAAAAATACGAGAGGCCGCGCCGCGCATACTGGAAGCGGAAGTCGTTCACCTTGTTGTTGCCGAGGATTGCAGTTTCCTGGGCCACGATGGCGAGATCCCGGTAAGTCTGTTCAGAAGTGCGAGAGTAGGCATTTTGTCCGAAAGGCTGGACCTCTCCGCTAACTTCAATTCCGTTCACCGTACTGGGGCTGACGTTAGCGCGTAGCATCAGCCGGTTGCTGCTATTAAGGGTGTGGTCCAGGCGCAGAGAGTAGAGACTTGTGCCTTCGAAGACGGGAAAGTTGCCGATCTGGGAAGACAAGATCTCATAGGACGTGGGCACCGGCACGCAGGGCCCAGGAGGCGTGCAGGAAGTCGGAAAGCCGCTCCAGGAGGAAAGCGCACCTCCGGTCATTCCTTGAACCAGGGCGGTTGGCCAAGCTCCGTTGACCGCTTGGCCCGAGGAGGCTCCCGCCAGGACCGCGTACTTAAAGAACTCCGCGGTGAAAGGACACAGTTGCGGATTTGGACTCGGGCAACTCTGAACCGCGCCAAGATTCTGCGGGTCCGTCAAGAACCCCACTTGCGGCTGAGTGAGCCGCAGAATTCCAAACGGCATGCCGATTTGACCGGTGTCAAACGGAACCAGATCGAAGGAATTTGTGCCGATGCTAGAGAAGCCAGTCTCGTGGCGCCGGGTGGCCTCATAGGAGAAATAGTAAAAAGTCTTGTCTTTCTTTATGGCACCGCCGAATGCAGCGCCAGCCTGGACGCGCGTGTAAGCCGGATCCTTCTCCGTGCTGAACGGGTTCACGGCCTGGAAGGCGCGGTTGCGCAGAAAACCGAAGATGTCGCCGTGAAAGCCGTTTCCGCCGGAGCGAGTCACGATGTTAACCACACCACCGGCTGCGCGGCCATACTCCGGTGAATAACTGTTGGTGATGATCTGGAACTCCTGCACGGCTTCCTGCGAGACCGTAGAGCGCACGCCGTTGATGGAGTTGTCGGTGGCGTCGGCCCCGTCCACGTTTACCAGGTTCGAGCGAGCACGCTGGCCGCTCATGTTCAGTCCGGAGGTGGGGGCTGCCCCGGTATTGGGGGCGGCATCGCGCAGCACCTGCGAATCCGTCAACGTGAAGTTGATGTAGTTGCGTCCGTTGATGGGAAGATTATCAATACGCTTCTCATCCACCAGATCTGTGGTGGAACTGCGAGACGTCTCGATCAGCGCCGCCTCAGAACTTACGGTAACTGTTTCTTTCGTCCCCTGAATGGCGAGAGTGATCGGCAGATTGGCGGAGCCCCCTACGGTGACGACTACATCTTGCACCACGCCTGCGGCAAAACCTGAGGCGTTGACTACGACGGTGTAAGACGAGGGCGGCAACGCGACGAGATCATATTCGCCGGTGCCACTGGGAGAGGCAGCACGCTCGACGCCCTTTGCCTGATCACGCGCCACAACCGTGGCATTCGGAACCGCCTGCCCCTGGGGGTCGGTGACTTTAATGTGCAGATCACCCGTTGCGACACCCTGGGCTATGACCAGCGAGGGAAGCAGCAGGGCGATGCTCACAACGAAGCAGAGTCTCTGAATTTGCATATAGCTTCTCCGCACAAGCAGATATCCGAGCAATCCAACAGGCTCATGCCCGGAGTTGGTGAAGCGTGTTTTTCTGGAAGCGAAGGATTCCGCAGGTTTTTACATCACTTTATGGTGCGAAAGCAAGCAAGAACGTTACCGCCCTGTTTAGGTCCATGACACCGCGGTCATTCAGGAGGGCACCACCACCCCGGAGTCCAACCCCTGCCGCGTCTTGATTGCCCAAGCCATACGGGGAGTGTTATGGGCGATACCAAATCGGCCGCGAGCGTCCAAAAGAATGATGCCGCCGTGTCCGTTGACACGCTCCTTGAGGTAACTCATGGCTTCAGCGGCAACCCACTGGGGAAGGTTGCCCGAGGCGACGCGGTCCGCAGCCCATTTCGCGAGCACCAACTTCATAATCGGTTCCCCCCATCCGGTGGTGGAAGCGGCGGCACTGGCATTGTCGGCATAGCAGCCGCAACCGATCAGGGAGGAGTCGCCAAGCCTGCCCGGAGCCTTGTTGAGGGTGCCTCCAGTGGAAGTTGCGGCGGCGATATTGCCATTGACGTCGAGAGCGACGGCACCCACCGTGTCGTGCGAGATTGTGTGGGAGGAGAAGAGGTCTTGCTTGTGCGCATCGGCGTTCGCCTGATAGGCGCGCAAGCGCTCAATCTCACGCGGAATGACGAGCTCTTCGTTTCTGCAAAGCGGGATCCCGTGCTCCTGGGCGAAGCGCTCGGCTCCTTCCGCCACAAAGTAAACGTGCGGGCTCTCGCTGAGCACTTTGCGGGCTGCGCGTATGGGATTGGCGATGTGCTCGACGCATCCCACACCTCCAGCCCGAAGAGTGGCACCATCCATGATCAGGGCGTCGAGTTGGACCCTGCCTTCGCGATTGAGGAAACTTCCTCGGCCGGCATCGAATGCCTCGTCGTCTTCCATGACGACCACGGCTTCTTCCGCGGCCTCGACAGCGCAGCCACCATTTTCGAGCACACGCCATCCGGCGTTGATGGCGTTGGTCACGCCATTCAAGTGCGCTTCGACGAGTTCATCAGGAATAGCCCAGGCACCGCCGTGAATAAGGAGGACAGGATTGATCACGAACGCTCCGGAGAGACTCGTCAGTTTAGCACTGGTGAATGAGTGCCCAACGCATGTCGTCGACAACATCGACCACGCAGACGCAACACGCGTGCCAAGTCGGCCATTTGCGGAGTCAGTTTCTTGACTGCTGGGAACAAAGGTGATGCGAATTTGCCTAGACCCCTCTTACCTCATCCTGCGGCGGCGCTGGTTGAGAAGACAAGAGTGGAGGTTTCAACAGGCTCATCATGGAGGGGATGGTCACAAATTCGTAGCCTTCGGCCTTGTAGAGCGTGAGCAGCCGCTCCACGGCTTTTACCGTACTCGAACGGTCTGTGCCGAAGGCTTTATGGCCGCCGTCGTGGAGCAGAATCACGTCTCCCCCACGAACCTGTGGCATAACTTTTTTCTCAATGTATTCAGCCGAGGGGGCGTCCCAATCGTAGCCGGTCACGCTCCACATGATGGGTTCGAGCCCGAGTTGCCGGGCCATGCGCAAGACTGCCGGCCGTCGCGCTCCCCAAGGGGGGCGGAAGAGATTTGAGTGCTCCCCCACTGCGCCGGTCAGGGCCTCGCGGCATTGCTCAAGTTCGTTGGTGACGTTAGTGAGGGGCTGAAAGGTCAGAAAGGGATGAGTGAAGGTGTGATTGGCAACCACGTGTCCCCGATCCTTGACTTCCCGTGCGATGTCAGGCCGTTGCCGCACGTAGCAGCCGATCATGAAGAAGGTTGCAGGAACGTTGTGCTTGGACAGGACATCGAGCAGGTTGCAGGTATGGGGGTCGTTGGGGCCGTCGTCAAAAGTGAGGGCAATCTGCTTAGCGCCCCGCGGAAGGGAGCAGAATGCGCGCCCGAACCATTGACTTCTGGGAGCCATGGAATGGTATCCGGCAGCCACCGCGGCGGCTGCAACCGTCAGCGCGGGAAGAAGCATGGTTAGATTCTAGAAGAAGCAGCTTACAGGTGGCAGTCGAATCCGATGCTCTCTTGGTTACTGGTTGTGAGTTCGAGCATTGGTTCGTGCTGATCCCGAGCGCTTGTCGCTCCCTGTTAACTTCTTCCTCAATTGCGCGGGCTTGCCACTCGGGATATTCTCGATTGTGATCTTCCTTCGCACTCACTTTCATGGCCAAGCTTTTTGATCTTCCCCGCTACATCGCAGTCGAAGGTCCAATTCGAGTCGGCAAGAGCACGCTGGCAACGATTCTCGCTGACCGGCTGAATGCACAGCGGGTTACTGATCCCGAACAGTCATCACTGCTGCGCGCGTTCTACGACGGCGAGCGTGGCGCCGCATTTCGGGCACAGTTTGCGTTCATGATCCGACGATTCGAACAGTTGCAAGCTCTTGATCTCGGTCCCCGTTCGCAGAAGGTGGTCATTTCCGATTTCATCTTCGAAAAGGACAAACTCTTCGCTTGCTTGAACCTTAGCGATCAGGAGCTGGAGACCTACAACCGATACTACAACTACTTCCGTGAGCAGTTACCCACGCCCGATTTGGTGATTTACCTGCAAGCCACGCCCGAGGTGCTGAAGAAGCGGCTGAAAAAAAAGAATGCGCCGGGAGAAAAGGCGATCAGCGAAGACTACCTCGAAGAAGTAGTCAAAGCCTACGAACATTTCTTCTTTCACTATACTTCCTCCGATCTGCTCATCGTGAACACCTCGGAGATCGACTTCGTCGAGCGGAACGAAGATTTGCAGGAACTGCTTCGCAAAGTCTCCGCTCCAATCAAAGGAACGCAATACTTCCTCCCCCTGGGGAGCCAGGAAGCGGCAAGCGCATAAACTCAGCCTAAAGGCGCGATAATCGGGTTCTAGTGCTTTCCCGAATGCGCAACCCTCTTAATGCCGCCTAACCTAGGCGGCTCCCCTGGCGAGCTCTCCACTTCGTTCCGGATTGGCTTTCCCAAGAACCCGCTTCGTTATGAATTGCCAGAATCCCCTCGACTGAGTTCCGGGCGAAGGCTAGAATGACCCTAGCGGGCACCAAACCGTGTACAGGCTCTATCCGCCGGGTTGCGGAGGGGCACTGGAGGATGTCGTGAGTCTCACTCCGATTGGCGTTCCACGCCAGAAAATCACCGTCTCATCTCTTCGCGACAGGAAGTTCCAGCACGAACCAATCACTTGCCTAACCGCCTACGACTACTCAAGCGCGCGCCTGGTCGATGAAGCCGGAATTGATATCGTACTGGTCGGCGATTCCTTGGCCATGACCATGCTCGGCCACGATCATACCCTTGCGGTCACAATGGACGAGATGCTGCACCACGTAAAGGCTGCCCGCCGCGGCATTCAGAATGCCCTGCTCATGGCAGACATGCCGTTTGGCTCCTACCACCTCAGCGCCAAGGAGGCTCGCCGCAACGCGACTCGCTTTGTGAAAGAAGGTGGGGCGGAGATCGTGAAGATCGAGGGTGGAGAAAAACGTGTGCCTCTCATCCGCAAGATAATCGACGGCGAGATCCCGGTTGCCGGGCACATCGGACTCACGCCGCAGTCCGTAAACCGGATGGGCGGGTTCAAGGTCCAGGGAAAGTCTCTTTCGGAGATCGAGCAGCTCATGCGCGATGCCATGGCTCTCGATCAGGCAGGCGTTTCTTGCTTGTTCCTAGAAGGTATTCCGCGCGAAGTGGCGGATATGATCACCAGTGAGGTAAGCGCTCCAACCATTGGCATCGGCGCTGGTCCAAATTGCGATGGACAGGTCTTGGTGTTTCACGACATCCTGAACCTGACATTTGGCCCCCCGCCCAAGTTTGTCCGACGCTATGGCGACGCGGCTGCCGAAATTTCACAGGCCGTAGAGGGATTCCGCGCCGACGTGATTTCGCGACAGTATCCTGATGACAAGGAGTCGTATCACCTTTCGACCGATACCAAACAAGCTCTGGAGATGTTGCTGGAGCGCAAGCGAGCGATGCGGACGCGGCAGATCAAAGCGATTGACTAGCGCGAATTCCAAATAACGTTTCTTCGGCCACTTCTTCATCTAGCCATCGCTGGCACGTTCCCGGCTGAAACCGCTTCCGGATGACAAAACAAGGTCCTTACTTCAGTCCAAGCGCTTCGAGAGTCACCTCGTCCGGCGTGTTCGGGCCCCGACTAGGGCCGTTCACAACTCCAAATCCCTCACCATTGCCGCGGGCTCCGTAGTCCCACATGTTCCATCCAATGCCGTAGTGTTCGAGGGTGGTGCGAACGTCGTGCAGCCAACGGGCCCGATCTTGTGGATCGGAATAGTGACGAAAGACTCCAAACTCGTTACAAGTCAGCGGAACATTCCATCGCTTGGCCCATTCAGCCGCCTGGCCGATCTCGACCACAATGCGGTCCGCGTTCCACTGATCCAGACCGTAACGAAGTACGGTCAAGCGATTGACGAGATCGGGTTGCTCACCTGCGACCTTACGCGCATTGTTCATTTCCGACGGATACACCAGCTTGGTTTCGAAGTGCCAGTAGTTCTCTCCCCAAGTGGCTCCCTGATGCGTGAAGGTGTGCGGATCGTAGAAGTGGAAGTTGTAAATCACATTGGGGTCCGAGAGCGGTGTCATCGCCAGCAAGTTCTCAACGTTCGACCAGTTGGCTCCGCCGGCAATGATTGTGTGCTTGGGCGCGCCGTCACGAATGGCGGCCGCCAGTTTCGCCTGCACGCCAGCCCAGCGATAACGATCGCGAAATTCGGGTTCATTTAGGACCTCGAAATACACCATCTCCGGATCGTAGCTTGAGTAATGACGCGCGAGCGCCCGCCAGAAGTCGGAGAACTGCTCGACTTCGTCGTCGCGCTGGACGAGTTTTGCTTTGAACTCGCTTTCCGGATGCATGTCGAGAATCACCGCGAGCCGGTGATCGAGGATCATCTTCACAGCTGCGTCAAGGTAGCCGAGATATTCCTGGGGAATCTGATCGGCCCGGTTGTGGTGCATCATGGGCTCGGGATTGATGCTCAGGCGCACGTGATCGAAGCCCATGGATTGGATCAGGGCAATGTCTTCAGCCGTGACCCACCCGATCAGGTGTTCCTTGGTATAGCCCTTAGGATCGTACACCTGTGCAAACCATTCGCTGAGATTGATTCCGCGGCGCAGATGCCTTGCTCGCTGGCTCGCGAGAGACGAATTGGATTGGGGAAGCGCTGGTATGGAGACGAGAAGAGCGAACAGAATCAGATTGCGCATGTAGGCCTCGAGACGGAAGATGACCATGTATCGTACCGCGTCAGCGTTTTCAGTTTGGGAAAAACTTGGTGTTCACCGAAAATCGGAGCCCCTCGGTCGATACGCCCGGCTTGTGCCACGGCAAGCGTCGCGGGCGAAACTCGGTGGCGCCGCGACCGGGAGGGGAGATTGTTGGTTAATTTTTACTTTTCGAGCAGATTTCCAAGCGGGCCAAGATCAAGGTTCAAATCGGCTGGAGTCAAGCCAAAGTGGTCGGCGAGTTCGTGCATCTTCCTCTCAAGCTTCATGAGAGCATCTCCCATTTCTTCGACTTGCTGGTCGGTGAGCGACCCCCCCTGCATGCGCCGAATTGCCTGGCGTTCGAGCAGCTGCCGCAATAGTTCAATCAACCCTAGCACCAGCTTAGCTAGTCCCTGCTCAATGTTTTCTGGTGAACAGTCAATACGGGACCCGGTGCCAGTGGTGGCATCCGGGGCATTCACGCGATCGTAGATCTGGGAATCGGATTCTGGCATCGAATTCACCCGACTTGCCTAAGTTCAAGAAATGCCGTTACAGGCCAGGGCCCGGTGATGCGAATGCCCAGGCCCGGTGGGACTCGGAACTGTTGAAGACTGCTATTGAACACCTCCACCGAATCACGATCAAGCAGCGCGAAAACCTTGAGCCCGTGCTGCGCCGGGCGGGTTCGCCAATCTCTGGTTGCGGAATCCGCGTGGGTGCAAAGCTGGCTTGCGACTCGATCGAGTTCTTCCGACTGCTTCTGGCGTTCGCGCAGGTATTCCGCCCCGGAGGCCTGCCGTGTCGCGCGAGCAGAATCAGCCTGGGTGATCGTGATATCCATCTGCACCGAGGTTCGGAACTTCTCCAGTTGAGCCACATACTCTAGCAAGTTGGCTTCCAAATGCCGGGCAAGTTCCGGCGTCTCGTGCATCAGGGTTGGGAAACAGAACGGGATGATCGCCCGCGATTCAAAGATCCGGTGCAGGACCTGATGGAACTGGCGTGCGGACTCCTTGAGTGGCGAACCTTTCCAATCTTCTGCACATGTGCCTGGGGAGAAAAGCCCGGCGATCTCCCCGTGCTCAACCGAGAGAACAGGAAGACCAGCGACTCCTTTCCCAAGTCTCGGCAGCTCAGATTTTTCCGTGACGCAGTACAGGAGGATCGACATTGTCAAGAGGTTTTTTCGGTAACCCGGGAGGTGGCATTGATATGACGCATCGCGGTTTCAATAGAAGTGAGAATGACGTCAAGCCCCACATACACGAGATCAACTCCCGCGAGTGAGATCACTAGATTTCCGCGCAGGATGACGCCCTGATTCAACACGTGATCCAGAATGTCAAGCAAGGCCAGTTGATCGCCTTCGTTGGTGTCTGCGAAAACGATGGTTCCGGGTGCGCTCATAGGGATTGGGAGTCCTGCGAAACAAAGGAGTAGGGCGGCCAAGGCCCGCTCCATTCGATGCGTCGGGAGCCTGCCCATTTGCGTGAGAACCTCTTCAAAACCGATTCCAGTCGGGAACGATTGGTCCGTTTCACCAGCAAAGACGCCTGGAACAGCAGTCCGCGCTGGCCGCCGCTGATGCGGCCTGCCGGAGCGCTGGCCTCGGCCACCCCGTTGAGCGCATCTTGAAATTCTGCCAGTTCGGGTTCCGGTATCCCCCCTGGTTTTTTCAAGGACAGGAGCGCCGCCTTGGCCTGGAGATATTCTCTGCCCGTGCCGGCTTTGGGGACCGGAGCCACCGGGGAAGCAATTTGGAAAATCTTGATCCCCCACTCCTGTGCGCCTTTGACGCGCTTAAAGTTCTTTTCAATTTCGCGAGCGTGCTCGCGAACGTGAGCGCGCAGAGAGTTTTCGTAGAGAAATACCGTGCCAAACCTTGCGGGCAGGATATCTGCATGTTGCGCGATGCCGCCGACGGCTCTTTGATGAGCAACGCTGGCCGAGGAAAGCCAGTCTAGATTTTCCATGTTCTTCGTGAGCGAACCTTCAAACTCATCCGCAGAGACTCGGCTAATCCAGCAGATAACGCCCTCGCACTCGATCGCCTCAACCGGACTGTTCAGATCGACGCCCATCAGCCGCAGCGGTTTTGCGGGCTGGGATTGGGTCACACCATAGAGGTAAAGGACTCGTCGATCGGTCGGCTTCAGCTGAGTTGCCATAAGTTTCGGGTGAAGCGAAGCAGGCCGCGTTTGCCTGCCGGCCCATGGCCGAAAGCCGAAACTACGTAAACAGAGTCGACTCCCAGCTTCTTTCTGAGCCCGGCGAGCACCCGCAATTGCCAGCCGCGGGCATTGTGGCAGCGCCGGCATGACTCCCGTCCTTTCCCGCTTCTCCGGGAGGCGCGGAGATCTGCTGCCCCGCCACGCGAAAACCGCGCTGGCCGAGAACTTTGGAACGGAGCATCCAACAGCAATACCCGGTTAACGAATATCGCTGCAGGTTTGATCCGGAGCTCGCGAAGTTCCCCCAGCAGGCGCTCCGTTTCACGATCAGGAAGCGGCTCGGGCAACATGACGGCGTAACAGCCGGTGCCGGCTCCCTGAAGCGCACCTGACAGCTCGCGCGCGCTCACTTCCAGTTCCGCGATTTTAACGGCGGCCTCGCGGGCCAGCGCTAGTTTACGGTGCGATGCCAGGCTTTTCAACAACAGGCGTGACCACACCAGAATCCGCTCGGGCGTTCGCAGCAACTCGAGTGCATGGCCGGTCGGTGCCATGTCGATGATCACTCTCCGCGTGTCCTCTCGAGACAGCTCGATGATGCGAAAAATAGCCAGCACTTCGTCCAGGCCGGGCGGAACAATTTCTAAAAGTTCGGAAAACAGCCGCCTTTCATACGAGAGATCGACCTGCACGCCGGAACGACGAAGCGATGTTGCCGATTCCATCTCATCGCGCAACTCTTCGACCCACGACCTATAGAGCGCCACCGAATCCAGCTCCGAGGCGCGCAGGCCGGAATCGCCCAAAACCGCTCGCGGAATGGCAGTCACTTCGGACTGGAAAACGTCGGCGAGCGATGGGGCAGGATCAACCGAGCAGATTTCAACCTCAGCGGTGGAAACCTGCCGCGAGTGAAGGGCCAGGGCCGCTGAGATCGTGGTCTTCCCCACGCCACCTTTCCCGAGCACGAATGTGAGCGGAGCCGAAAGGGTGGGCCATTGAGCGGGCAGAAAGCGCAACCCTTGACCCTGGGGGGGAACCTTGGGGAGTCGCCACTGAACCTGCTTTTTTCCAAACACTGCGTCGGCCAATCGCTTGAGTTGCTGCATACCGGCAATGGGAAAGCCCGGGTCAGGGGCAATCAATACCTCGGCGGCCCGGTATCGCTCGCGAAGGCGCCGTCGGGCTTTGTCTGCCGCCTTGGCGTTCTCCAGGCAACGCGCACAGGAGCCTGGGTTTTGAATGATACGGTTCAGAACAATACCGCTTAAACGCATTGGAGGATCGGCAGCCTCCAGCTGACGTATGCAACGCAAAGACTCACTCAGAGCAAAATCTTCGGCCGTCGTAACAAGAAACATCCGGGAAGCTTCGAGAGCGTCTCTGATCTGTTGCAGCTTCCCTTGCCACTTCCGGATGAAGCCGCCTTCCCGGGTTCGCACACTCCCCCCAAAGTGCTGCGCCAGCACTTGATCCCGCTCCGCCGCGGTTTCAAGAAAATTCAGCAGCTTCTCAAACTGCTCTGGAAGACCAAACAACCGGAGTGTGTGCCCAAACGGAGCCGTATCGACAACGATGATCTCGTATTTCGCGGACTGGATCGCGTCATGAATCGCCAGCAAGGCTCCCATATCTGACATGCCCGGCAAAGCCGTTTCGAGCAGGGAAGAAATCTCATCCGCGGTAAACATAGAACCGCGCTCGACTGCCTCGACCAGGTTGTGTTTGTTGTCGTTAAGAAATCTGCGGAATAGGTTCTCGGAATCAATTTCCCAGGCGAAAAGATTGCGCCGCGCACCTGCCTTCAGGGCTTTCGGGGAGCTGCCAATTCCCTGCTCGAGTACATCGGAGAGCGAGTGG